>Ga0182027_10016409_pt1 | contig 10115 bp, 9 predicted proteins | sample 712E1DmetaG_FD_121300 | JGI IMG/M metagenome (GOLD analysis project Ga0182027, IMG submission 121300) | Permafrost microbial communities from Stordalen Mire, Sweden - 712E1D metaG (Illumina Assembly) | ecosystem: Environmental > Terrestrial > Soil > Wetlands > Permafrost | place: Sweden... | reverse complement strand
TTATATACATTCGCATTCCCGTTAGCATAAGCAAAGTGAACAGACTCAATACATTGCAAAGCATCCGTTTTTTTAACCTTTGCTTGATAATTAGCATCTCTATGTTTTGAAAATGACCAATAAGTTCTATTGTAAGTATTTGGATTACCCCAATCAGTCAACCAACCTGTAAGATTTTCGTTTGCCCACTTACCTGCACTTTTATATTCTAAACCCTCTAAATCAACACCATCAATTACCCTATTTTCAGCAAAGGCGTAGGTAGAATTCCATGGAAAAGTAGCAAATAATGGGTCAACTGATAAGAAGCGACCTAAGCGAGTATCATAAACTCTATAATTGAAAGAGTAGTTATTCCCACTACCTGAAATTTCATCATTCTTTTCTTGCCCATTAAAACCAAACCTATATTCCCCCGCACTCCAACTCCGATTTGGCATCCCCATCCCAAACGGATAATAATCCGTTGCGTATTTGGTATCTCTGAGAATTTCAACATTATCCTTCATATTGCAAAGTTATGGAATGCCTAACTTGTTAATGATAATAGAGAAGAATTAAAATTAATCCAAATTAATCCAAAATCAAATTTATACTGTTTGTTTTACCGACAAGTTTTAACCCCACTTATCGGGTTTTCTTCACATTTAAATTTAAAAGTATGGATTCAAATAGCTTATTTCAGCAAAATTCAGATTGTTCGGATAATTTCCCCCTGATTTTAAACTGTGGCTTACAAGATCAAAGTGTTAGAATATTTTCAGGTAATATTGCAGATCAATATACCGAAATCAATTATAATCCATCTGTTCAGGAAATAAGTATCAGGTTCCTGCAATCTGCATCATCAGCTAAGTTAGAACAAAAATATATTGTCACAAAACCTCTTAAAAAGACATTTTGGGAACTATTTGATCTATATATAATTAATAAGATATCAGAGTATTCAACAGGTTTTATCAAACAAATTATTACTACCCGGAACAATTTAAAAAGGTTTTCAGAAAATAGGGAGATTAATTTTGAGGATATAGATATACAATTTCTGGAAGGTTTCAGGGAATATTACATCGGAAAGTTGGGAAATAAACGAAATAGTTTTGCTGGTAATATTAAAAGGCTGAAATTTTTCCTTCATTATGCTCTAAAAAATGGTTGGTCAACAAATGAGAAGTTCAAACAATTTAAAGCACCTGAAAGATATGGGAAAGTTGAATACATGACATGGGAAGAATTGATGAAGCTGTACAATATAGATTATGAAAAGGATAATTTAAACCAGGTGAGAGATTGTTTTGTGTTTCAAAGTATGATTGGATGCAGGTATCAGGATTTGAAAAAGCTTTTTAAAGATAATTATGAAGGAGGTATTCTTAAATTCACTACTCAAAAAACCGGTACACATATAGAAATACCCTTAACAAGTATTTCAAAAGAGATTATAAAGGGAAATTCAATTATCAATTCAAACAAATTATTACCGGTAATGAATATCTGGCGATATAACAAACTCCTGAAACAAATTGGGAAATTAGCCGGTTTAGAAAGAAGAGTGGAAGTATTGGGCGAAAATGGCAATAAAAGCCTAATACCATTTCATGAAATAATGAGTTCCCACATGGCCCGAAGGAATTTCATTGGTAATGCCATCAACAAATTTAATATTAGGACAGAAGTTATTCAATCAATTACAGGTCATTCCAAAAACAGCAAATGCTTTGGCCGATATTACAACATTGACATGCTGACTAAGAAAAAAGCAGTGGAGCTGATGAAATGTTAATTCAGTGAGACCATAATTTCAGAAATTATAATGTACTGAAATTATTCAGTCGAACTGATCCCGAAAGCGTAGCTATTCGGGATCTATTGGTTTATACCCCATTGCTATGGTACTTTTCTTGTTTCCAAAGCACTGCTTTGTGTAAAAATACCCTTTATTTTTTTGGAACAACTGGAACAGTGGAACAGGTGGAACACTCTGTTCCAGGTGTTCCACTTCTGTTCCATTTTGTTCCACGACATACCCGTTTTTTTTCTTTTACCCTGATAAAAAACCCACCCATAGTTACAGGTTTTAGGAAGATAGAGGGTAAAAGAAACCCGGCCATGCTATATAACATAATAGGCTGTTATATAAGCTTTTGCCCCAACGCACAAGCGGACACACCTCATTCACTCTCTACGCTACCTCACTCGTTAAGCCTCAAATAATTTGTTTTTTTGCCACTCCCCATCTCAACACACGAGCGGTTTTAAAATTATTCCTGTTTATAATCCATCGGTAGCCGTCATAAATTTAAAACCGCTGCCGCTCATTACATCCCTACCCACATCAAAAAACAAAACATTTTCGTTTAACTCCTTCGTCCGCTCCGTTCGCTTCATTTCGGTCTGTCCGCTTCCCCTGCTGCAAAAGTTACATAACCCTATTATGTTAATTAGCCCCGCTCTGAGTTCCATAACAAGCTCTCTACTAACTTGGACAGTTTCTATCTCCTATCAAATTATCGTTATCCCTGCTTCACACGGTAAGTCCTGCATTAACCATTCTGTTTCCACTGTGCCTACGGCATAGGAAAAAAGTATCCGGGTATTAGTCAAACAGCCTGGAATCATTCCGGGCTTAACAATACAAGCGTGTCCCAAACACGGTCAGTACTTTTTCACGGAATGTATTTCAAAATCGCTTCATTTTCATTCATTCCCTTATTCCATTACGCCACCGTTGCATTCTGTCATTTCGCAAAAGTGTTTTTAAATCCTGACACAATCCCATGTGTCAAAAAAAGCATAACCGGTAATGGGTAGGGGGGGGGTAGAAAAATAGTTATGCATATTTTGCCACCGCACAAACACATTTGCTCATTCCCTCATTCCACTATCGCTACATTCCATTTCGGTCATTCATTTCAAATCAAGCTCTGTGCAGTGCTAATTTCAAGTGTGTGCATGTGTGCAAGAGTAATTCCGGTAGCTTCAACTCCATTCCGCTGTGACACCTCGCTTACTCGGTGACACAACTCCATTCCGTTTTCGCTATCCTCATTACACTTGCAACCCGGACTGCTTACGTCTACCGTATTCGGCATACCAGCATCTTTGTCAGTTAGTACAATGGGTGCGGAAGTTTTAACTTATTCCAAACCAAGCAATTGCACCGCACCTGACAGCATTTAGGTTGTCATTGTATCTTTTTGTCCTGGGGTTTGGGTTCCATAACACTAATGACTTCAAAGGTAATTTTGTTGATCTGCTCACCTTTAGAGGTTATGTCGGTTTGAGACCGTTGCAGCTTCGGCCTGATAAATTCCTGCAGGTCCATCCAAAGCTGAACCTTCTCTTTCGGACTTAATGCCTGGAGATCGGATTCAAGACTTTCGTCAAGTATCTCTAATACTCTTTCTATTCTTTGCTTAACTTCGGTAGTAACTTTATTGGGTATTCCGGCCTTTCTCAGTCCAGTATGTCCGGTTGTGAATTTTCCTTTGTCATCTCTTTTGTCCATACTTTTCCATACTTTATGGTTATTGGTTCCTATAAATTAATTTTTCGATAGATGAAATACTTACACAATATCTGTCACTTAAATAGGCTTTTACTTGCTTATAAGAATACTCCCCTCCGTTATATAACCTCATATATTCCTTGCTTATAAGCCAACTCTTTGCATCATCAATATGTAATAAACCAAGAGCAACGAAATAGCTTATGTCTATTTTATAATGATGCAGGATATCCTTTATGATGCGCTGATGATTAAACATTTAATTTTTCAATGCTGTTATAAATTTGTAAAAATTGTTGAAATGCCGCATTCAAGCTCGTATTGACACTCCCGTTGCCACTCTTTACGATCTCAAAATGATTCTCGAATTTGATTCTTAGCAGGTCAAATAACAGGTATAAATCCTTCATAGAAGCATCTGAATCATATTTAGGAGTTTTGTTGGGGTTGTTAATTTCTTCTCCGGCTGGTTGTTTTTGATATTTCTTACCTTTCATAATCTTATTTGTGATTGCCACTCTTTACTATGGCAAAGATAAGAATTAATTTATCATATTGTATTGATTTACAATGTGTAATGTAAAGAAAAGCAATGAAATATAAACAATAATATTCAGGTATATAATTTAATAATTCTCTAAGGCAAAACTAAGCCCGTTCCGCCCTCATGCAAGTACCGCAAAAAACTTTTTTGTGTTGTTTATTTTTTAAAGGTAAAAAACTTTTTTGGCTATTTGTCAATTATTTTTTGCTGTTAATGATATTTAAAGGTAAAAATTAATTAACAAATTCCTTGCATTCAGGCTTCACTTTAGCTTCTTTTGATGCCTAAGGAATTATTAAGTGGGTTTTTAATTAAGGGGGTTTTGTGTACCCCAACCATTGCTCCGTTGCGATTTTTGGGGTTGATCCTTATGGTGCGATCTGCTGAGGGGAGTTCCCCGGGGTGGTAAATCAGATCCGGCACAGCTTGTTGATCCGTGCCGGCCATCTAATCAATCATTAAATATATCCATTGCTTTATCCAGTTCCGAGCTAACTATTTTTGCATATACCTGAGTGGTTTTAATATCAGAATGGGTAAGGATTTTTGAAAGGTATTCTATTCTCATTCCCTTTTTTAATGCTATTACAGCAAAACTATGCCTTGATAAATGAAAATGCAAATTCAGATTTAATTCACACATTTTTTCTAATTTCTCCAGGTCAGTATTTACAATAGATTTTGCAGTCGCTAAAGAATCATATAATTTTTTTGGTTCTGAATAATCAACATCATTTTTCATAACTGGAAATACAAAATGATCTGATTTTGATTTATCTGTAAAATATGATTCCATTATGGCTTTAGCTTTATTTGGTACCTTTATTGATAAAATATCAGATGTCTTTTTTGTTTTCATTACGATTCTTTCACCATCATAATTTTCCCATTTCAGCCTCAATACATCCGAAATTCTCATCCCCCCGGCATAACAAGCAAAAATAAACATATCCCTTGCAACTTTCACCCTCGGTGAATCAGTGATAACCTTATTTTCAATTATCTTTATTTCTTCCTCTGATATGTAATGCCTTTCAGTCTTAACTAATTTAAGTTTGTATTTGTAAAAGGGATTTTTATCTATTGGCACAATATCTTCTCTTACAGCATCATTCATAAGCTTACGTATGGTTTTTAGGTTTGAATGAATAGTATTTGGGTGGTTCTTTAGTTCTTCGCTCAGATGTTGCTCATAATCCTTCAGGAAGCTTACTGTTATTTCACAAAATGCTAAATCCTTTCCTTTTAGGTACTTTCTCAATTTTTTAATTACACCTACGTATTTATAATAATTCCCAACTCGATCGGTTTTACTTAATTTACTGATAAACTTATCAGCATATTTCAGGAAGCTTTCTGATGATCTACCCAGTAATGAATCTTTAATTTTTCCAGAGGTGGTATATCTGGTAATATCATTCTCCATTTCATATGTGATTCCTTCGGCCTTGGCAACTTTCTCAGCAATTGTTTTATTGAGTATTTTATAATGGGGATGGCTTTTACGGACCTTGTTATCATCAAAGTTCCATTGATCCCTGGTAACCCTGATCCCTAATGCAATATATTTTGTTTTGCGATCTTTTATGATCCTCAGCCAAATAGGTACTTCGCCCTTTTTATTGGCTTTCCTTTCGTTGTAAATGATACTAACTGTTGACATAAATGTTTGATTTTGTTACACAAATATACAACAATTTGCATCATTTTGGTAAAACAATTTGCATTTATTTTTGCACTTATTTGCATCAAATTATATATATGGTAAGACAATTGGTAAAACAAATAATGTTACAACTATCATTTCTTTTCATTTTATTGCAAGTGGGTAAATTCGTAAATGATTGATATACAATGTTAAAAGTATATTTTATAGAAGAATGATGAAAGCTAATGATATAAATTTAGACTTTCCAAGTCTTTTAGTGTACTACAAATTATGTTTATTCTAATGAATTAATTCTTAATTCAATTTTTTTAATGATTAATGTCTTGGAAAGCCTTATAACGGTATTTTTTTTTATCTTGTTAATTAGACTTTCCAAGACGATAAATAAATTATCCTCTTAAAACAAATTCACAATCAAGTAGATATTGGATTTTTTCATGTCAGTAAGACTCGGAAAGTCTAAGTTGTGATTTCAAGTCACATGCGGATAATTGCTCCAGTTGGTTTTTTTACCATAGCCCATGGATTAATCCGTGGGCTATGGTAAAAAATCGATTCTAAAATGGAATTCCTTTTTTTCAAGAAACAATTTTATCCCTAAATTTGATGCTGAAGTAATTATTAAAAATCCGCTAAAATTCCCGGTTTGCCTGACATCATCCATCTTTTACCTGAATCTGTTGCCAACCAGATTGCTGCCGGCGAGGTAGTGCAACGGCCTGCTTCGGTTGTAAAGGAACTATTGGAAAATGCCCTCGATTCGGGTGCCAACAGCATCAAACTGATTATTCGTGATGCCGGAAAAACACTGGTACAGGTTACCGATGATGGTTGCGGTATGTCGGAAACCGATGCCCGCATGTGCTTTGAAAGGCATGCCACTTCCAAGATATTCAAGGCTGAAGACTTGTTCAACATCCATACCATGGGTTTCCGTGGCGAAGCACTGGCATCCATTGCTTCGGTTGCATCGGTTGATCTGAAGAGCCGCAGGGTTGAAGATGAAACCGGGACCCACATAATGATAGATGGCAGCGACCTGGCCGTTCATGAGCCCTGCGCCTGTGTTACAGGGACTACTGTATCGGTTAAAAACCTGTTCTTTAATATTCCGGTAAGGAAAAACTTCCTGAAATCGAATTCAATCGAATACAAACATATCGTCGATACCTTCATCACCATTGCATTGTCTTACCCCGGAATTCAGTTTATACTTTTCAACGATAAAGCCGAGATTTTCCATCTTAATAAAAGCAGCCTTCGACAAAGGATCACCGGAATATTCGGAAAAAAATACGATAGTTATCTTGTACCTGTTGAGGAAGATACCCCGCTGGTTCAGATCCGTGGTTTTATCGGAAAACCTGATCAGGCAAGGAAAACAAAAGGCGAACAGTACCTTTTTGTGAACGACCGGTTTATCAGAAACCCATATTTCAATCATGCCATTTTTTCAGCATTTGATAATTTGCTATCGGCCGACACTTATCCTTTTTATTCCATATTCCTGAAAATTCCTCCCGATAAGATCGATGTAAATGTTCATCCCACAAAAACCGAAGTTAAGTTTGAGGACGAGAAGGCCATTTACCTTTTCCTGAAAACAGCTGTTAAACGATCTTTGAGCCAGTACCATGTGGCTCCAAGCCTGGATTTTGAGCAGGAAGCTTTTCATAAAAACCTTGAGCAGAACAGTCCTCCTGATGCAGGCTTCGACAACAGAATCCGTTTTTCAAACAATCCCTCTTCATCCATGTCGAACCAATCATACAAGGGTAAAGCAATTCCCAAAGTAAGTGAGGATGACTGGAAGGAACTATTGAGCATACTTTCTGCCGATACCGAAGCTTCAGTATCACATCAGGATCATCCATCGGGTATTATTCCTGAATTACCAGGCACCGATAATGAGCAGTCTAAAGAAATAGGACCCGAAAATAAAAGTAAACTCATACAGGTTGGGAATAAATATATACTGACCACCATTCATGCCGGCATCATGCTCATTCATCAGCAATTTGCCCATCAGCGGATTTTGTTTGAAGAATACATGAACATCCTGAAAAACAAGCAGGCTGCAAGTCAGAAGCAGCTATTTCCTGAAGTAATCGAATTTACTCAGCAGGATATGATTGTGGTGCATGATGTACTCGAAATTCTCAGTAACATGGGCTTCATTATGGAGGCTTTCGGGAAAAAGGCATACCTCATCAGCGGTTTACCTGCCGATATAAAGATTACTGATGTGAAGGATTTCATTTTTTCGTTGCTGGAGGAATATAAGAATAGCCTGGGTCATACTGAAATTGATACAAATGAAAAAATGGCGAGGGCACTGGCTGTAACGGCATCCATAAAACAAGGCGACAATCTGAGTCATGAAGAGATGATCATGCTCATCGACCGCTTGTTTGCATGCGAGAACCCTTATTTTGCACCGAATGGAAAAGCGACACTGATGAAGATTTATCTTGACGAGATCGATAAAAAATTCAGCTAAGATAAAATGGCAGCAAACGTTAAATTATGGTTCCACGCCTTCAGGCTGCATACCTTGCCACTATCTGCCTCGGGAATATTACTCGGAAATTTTATAGCAATCGGATATGGTGCATTTCATTGGGGTATTTTCCTGCTGTCGCTGCTGACAGCCATTTTGCTCCAGGTATTATCGAACCTGGCCAATGATTATGGCGATACAAGGCATGGTGTGGATAATCCCGACCGGGTCGGCCCCGGCCGGATCATGCAAAGTGGAATGGTGAGTGTAGCCGGCATGAAAAGAATGCTCGGAATATTTATCACAATTTGTTTGATTAGCGGAATATTATTATTGCTTGTTTCACTTCCAGTGATCGGTTGGACGGGTTTAACCGTTTTATTTGTCACCGGCTTGGCTTCCATCTGGGCATCCTATAACTATACTGCTTCAAAACATCCTTACGGCTACAAAGGCTGGGGCGATTTGTTTGTTTTCATTTTTTTCGGACTTGTATGTGTTTTCGGAGCATTTTATCTTCAGACCGGATCGTTCAATCCTGTAGTGTTATTAGCTGCATCAGGTATAGGTTTTTATTCCGTTGCCGTCCTTAATATCAATAACCTGAGGGATATTGAAACTGACATTAAAACAGGCAAAAATTCACTACCGGTGATCCTGGGTAAAAAGGGCGGAAGAAAATATCATTTGTTGCTGATATCGCTTGGTTCATTTTCATTTTTCATTTTCGGATGTGTCTTTTTTCTCAGTCCATTGCAATTTGTTTTCCTGTTACCGGTTGCCGCAATTTTGATTAACAGTCTGGAAGTATTAAAAGATATTCCTCCACAGCAAATGACCAACAACCTCAAGAAGATGTCGATTTTAACCTTGCTGCTTGTGATCAGTATTGGTTTAAGTCTGCTTATTTTAAGATGCCCTAATTTATAATATGATCAGTGCCCGTTTCATCAAACATTGCCTGCAGTTTATCAAACCTGCACAAACATCCCGTGATACCCTTTTTATCAAGGACACTTTTTACCTGATTTTATTTGATACCACAAGCGGTTCTACCGGCATCGGTGAATGTTCTATGATACCAGGTCTGAGCCTTGACAATCCGGCACTTTACGAAACCGTGCTACACGACCTTTGCACTTCGGGACTGGAAACCGATCTGGCCAATTTCCCTTCGATACGGTTTGGTTTGGAAACAGCTTTGGCCGACCTTAAAAACGGGGGCAGGAAGATTATTTTTGACAATGATTTTTCAAATGGACGGAAGTCTGTACCTATAAACGGACTAATCTGGATGGCCGGTCGTGATGATATGAAACTGCAAATAAAACAAAAGATCGAAGCCGGTTTTAGTTGTATTAAAATAAAAATCGGAACAACTGATTTCAGGAATGAATTGGAGTTTCTGAAAAATGTAAGGAAAGAATATCCGGCTAAAGAAATAACATTGCGGCTTGATGCAAACGGCGCTTATGAGGCTGATGCTGCCCTAGAAATCCTGAAAAAGCTTTCTGAATTGGATGTGCATTCAATAGAGCAACCTATAAAAGCAGCAAATTGGGATGAGATGGCAAACATCTGCGAGAAATCGCCAATTCCGGTTGCATTGGATGAAGAGTTGGTGCGTATATCGAATTTTTATCAAAAGCAAATGCTGGTAGGTACATTAAAACCGGCATATCTTGTCCTGAAACCTTCATTATTGGGTGGATTTGCTTCCTGCAAGGAATGGATAACGGTAGCAGATGCTACAAATACGGGATGGTGGATCACTTCTGCACTCGAATCAAATATTGGCCTGAATGCCATTGCTCAGTGGACTGCTAATTTTGATATTAATATGCCCCAGGGATTAGGTACCGGGAGCCTTTATTCGAATAATATTGCCTCGCCA
>Ga0182027_10016408_pt1 | contig 10116 bp, 7 predicted proteins | sample 712E1DmetaG_FD_121300 | JGI IMG/M metagenome (GOLD analysis project Ga0182027, IMG submission 121300) | Permafrost microbial communities from Stordalen Mire, Sweden - 712E1D metaG (Illumina Assembly) | ecosystem: Environmental > Terrestrial > Soil > Wetlands > Permafrost | place: Sweden... | reverse complement strand
GTGAACCCGGTCGGCCCCCGCTCGGTCTACGACGAGGCCAAGCGCTACGGCGAGGCGCTGATCATGGCCTACCACCGTTCGCGCGGCGTCAACACCCATCTGGCCCGCATCTTCAACACCTACGGCCCCCGCCTGCACCCCAGCGACGGCCGGGTCGTCTCCAACTTCCTCATGCAGGCCCTGCGCGGCCAGCCGCTCACTGTCTATGGAGACGGCAGCCAGACCCGCAGCTTCTGCTACGTCGACGACCTCATCGAAGGAATCCTGCGCCCTCGCGCTCCGGCGAGCACTTCCCGGTGAACCTCGGCAACCCCGGCGAATTCACCATCATCGAGTGCGCCCAGGCCGTGCTGGAGGTAACCGGCTCGAAGAGCACGCTGTGCTTTGAATCGCTGCCCGAGGACGACCCCGCCCGCCGCTGCCCCGACATCACCAAGGCCCGCACCCTGCTGGGCTGGGAGCCGCAAATTACTCTCCGGGAAGGACTGCGCAAGTCGCTGGAATTCTTCCGGAGCAAGGCCGCGGCCGGCGCCTGAAGCAACTGCTGAAAGCGCTATAACGGTTCCCAGTCGCCCCCTGCGCCAGCTTTGTTGCGCTCCCGCCTGTCTGCCACACAATGCGTTTGTCCAGTGTGCCTTGAACTGTGTAAGGTTCTATGCACGTCTTTACAGCCGTGTGCATTGTCGGCCAGAAACGCCAAAAATGCTTTTGTTTCTGAGTTTGGCAGCTTTTACGGCGGAAATTCCGTCACTCCATACAGAGTGATCGGGGACAAACGGGGTAGGTTCACATGCGTAGGCTGATTCTTCTGGGGTTGCTGGCAGTATTGGTTCTTCCCGCCGGCGCGGCCAAACGCGTAACGGTGGCGCAACTGGAGCAGTCCCTGGCCGCTGACAATGCGGCACATCGGGCCGATGCCGAGGTCGCCCGCCAGCTCGGCGACCTGGAACTTTCCGAGCGGCTGACGGAAGCTGCGCTGAACCGGTTCGCGGCCAAGTTGACTCTGAGCCCCCGGACGGCGCTGGCCCTCGAATTGCTCTCGGACCGATCGGCCTTCCTCGACCCACCGGCCAGCGAGTTGCCCGCCACCGCCTTTCCCGATGCCGCCACGCAAGAGCGCCTGATGGATGCGGCGCGAGGCTATGTGATCGATTCCCTGCAGCACCTGCCCAACTTCTTCGCCACCCGAATTACCAACCGGTTCGACGACAGCCCTCAGGCGCTGGTGCAAGGCCAATGGCCTGTGCGCGCTGGTCTGCATCCGGCCGGGACAACGACCCGGGAGATCACGTTCCGCGATGGCCATGAGATCCAGGACCCGGCCACGGACAAGGCCACGGCTTCCACCAGCGCCCGGAACGCGCAGCAGGAACTGGGACTCCATACCTGGGGCGAGTTCGGTCCGGCGCTGTCCGTGGTTCTCACCGACACGGCCAAAGGCAAGGTGACATTCAGCCACTGGGAACAGGCCTCGTCGGGCCTGGCGGCGGTCTTCCATTACTCGGTGCCCAGGGCCGCTTCGCACTACGCAGTCAATTACTGCTGTTTGCGAGAAGAGCAGTCTGACTACAATGTATTTGTGGGCCTGGGCCGTGACCAGTCCGCGTCACAGATGACCAGCGAGCCCACCTACATAACCTCGCGCCCCTTCAGCGAAACGCCCGGCTATCACGGCTCGCTTTCGATCGATCCCGCCACGGGAGCCGTCCTGCGCATCACGCTGGAAGCCGAATTGAAAGGCGGCGACCCCCTCCTCAAGGCCGCTACCGTCGTCGAGTATGGCCCCGTAACCATTGGCGACCGCAGCTATATCTGCCCGGTGCGCAGTCTGGCCTTTTCTGAAGAGGCAAACGCAAACGGCGGCCTTCAAGCCGCGACGCCGGAAGGGCCCACCAACTCCAGCTATGGAGGGTGGAACGGCCCCAACAGCCGCTCGGCCAACTCGCCGATTCTGCTGGTCAACGAGACCAGGTTCACCCACTATCACCGCCTGGTCGCCACGCTGAGAATTCTCGCCGATGCGCCGGAGCCCTCCGCGCCCAATCCAGGGGTTCAGAGCCCCGGCGCCCGGAATTCTGGAGTTCCCGTTGACGCTTCTTCAAGCCCCGTTCCTCTCAGCTCCGCGCCTCCCAGTCCCGCCGCGCCGCCATCCCTGGCCCAGGTAGCTGCCAACACTCCACCGGCAGAGCCGCCCGGCGCCGCCCGGCCCGTAGCCCAACCTGCGCCCCCGGCACAACCGGTCATCCCGGAGATCACCATGACCGCGGCAAACGGCGTGCCCGACGAGCCGGCCAACGCGGATCAACCCCAGAAGGGCAATTTCCAGCTAACACTCACCTCGCGCCTGGTGGATGTGGGCATCGTGGCTTACGACAAGAAGGGCCATCCGGTGAAGGACCTGAAAGCGGAAGACTTTGAGGTCTACGACAACGGCCGCAAGCAGGAGGTCCGCTTCTTCTCGCAATTCGTGAGCGAGGCTCCGGCCGCGCCGCCTGCCGCCATCGAGCCGGATCGCACCTTTTCCAACCGCGCCGTCGATGCGGCTGCCGGGCCATCGGCAACCACCGCCTCCGAAGCCGGCGCAACCATTCTCCTGATCGACGAAAGTCATATCGCCTGGGCAGACATGTCCCACGCACGCCAGGAGATCGTCAGGTTCCTCGGAGCCCTGGCCCCAGGCGAACGCGTGGGTCTCTACACCATGAACGGCCTCGGCTTTCGGGTCATCAACGAGGTCGCCACCGATCATGCCGCTTTGATTGCCCGCCTGCAGAAGTGGATGCCCACCGCCCAGTCTGTCTCCCAGGCGCAGGACGAGGAAACTCGCAACCGCCAGCAGTTCAGCGAGGTGCACAACGTCGCCGACCTCGACTCGGTGAACGGCAATCGCATCGATGAACCCGATGGGAACACTCCGGTCGATCCCCAGTTGATGACCATGGGCAGCAATCCGGCGCGCGCCTCGCTGATTATCCTTGAAGGCGTGGCGCGCCGCCTCGCCGCCCTGCCCGGGCACAAGAACCTGGTCTGGATCTCGAGCGACAACGTCTTCGCCGACTTCAGCGATCAGGATGTGAGCATCGATAAGGGCGACAAATTCATCGACAGTTTTGCCCTGCGCGCGCAGGAAGCCATGAATGACGCCCACGTGGCCGTCTTTCCCTTCAATGTCTCGCAGCTTGAAACCGCGGCCATCAACGCCGACATCCGGCACCGCAACGTGGAACTGACCCCGGCGGCCGCGGATATGGCCGCCGCTGGCGGAGCGGCGCTTCCGCGGAACGTGGCCCCGGGCCGCATCACCGCCGCGATGCAGCAGGACACACACCCCATCCAGTGGCCCGTCCGTCAGGTGGCCGAGGCCACCGGGGGACGGACCATCCGGCGCTCCGGCGATCTGGCCGCGGCGCTGTCGGGCATTGTGGAGGACGGCCATGCCACCTATCTGGTGAGCTTCTCTCCCCCAGGACCGGCAGACGGCCAGTACCACGCCATCACCGTCAAGCTCACCGGCAAACAGCACGGTCTCACGCTGCGCTACCGCACGGGCTATCTGTTCTCAAAGGAACCGGCCACGCTCAAGGATCGCTTCCAGCAGGCCGTGTGGCGACCCAGGGATATGAGCGAAGTTTCAGTCACCGCCGGCGTTACGCCCATGAACCCCGGCGCTAGCGTCAAGATCGACATCCTGGCCAGCGACCTCGGCCTCAGGCAACAGGCCGGCCGCTGGATGGACAAGCTGGACATCTTCTTCATCCAGCGCGATGACGCGGGAATTCGTGCCCAGATCGAGGGGCAGACGCTCGGGCTGCGGCTCAAATCGTCGACCTACCAGAACCTGTTGTCCGCCGGCGTTCCCTTCGAACGCTTTGTCCAGTTGCGGCCGGGAATGGCTTCGTTGCGTGTCCTGGTGGTGGACGAAAACTCCGGCCGCATGGGCTCGGTCACCATCCCCGCCCCGGCGCTGGCAGCTACCCATTGAGGGCGAAACGCAATTATGCAATTTGTCACAGTCAGGCGTGGCCGCAAATCTGTACAATCGTTGCGGCCCAATTCTCCGGAGGAATGAGCAAATGAAACGGTTGGGATGGATTCTCGCGCTTTTGATAGTGGCGGCGCCCGCGTGGTCCGCCAACAAGAAGATCACCGTACAACAACTCAAGGATCTGCTGATCTCATGGCAGCAGGCTAAAAAGGCCGATGCCCTAGTGGCGGATTATCTCAAGGATGTGAGACTGACCGAGCAAATGACTAGCGGCGTGAGGATCAGTCTGGTGCAATATGCGCCCGGTCCGTCCTCAATCGAGCAGATTAAAATCCTGGAGGGGTTGAGCGCTTTTTTGCCGCCACCTGCCTCCGACCTGCCCTCCACTCCGGCGCCCGATGCAGCCACGCAGAATGCCATACTAGCCAAGGCTCAGAACTATGTGACCAGCATCTATATGCAAAATCCCCATCTGACGGCAACCAAACAATCTTTCCGCTATCAGGATGATGAGGGGAATATGAGCACCACTCCGGGCATTTATGACAACGCGCCCAACATCGCCATCCGGCAACTGGAAATCAACAGCGACACAATCGATAGCGATCAGGGCGTAGAGAAAACTCCGAACAAAAAAGAAAGGACGCAGCGGACTGGCCTGATCTCCGATGGCGGACCGGGACCGTCCCTTGGAGTCGTTCTACAGGAAGCCACAGCCGCAGGCAAGCTGGCATGGCTGCGCTGGGAGACGGTCGACGGCCGGCCCGCTGCCGTATTCTCCTTCGCGGTCGAAAAGAAAAAGTCCCGCGTCGAGGTGAATCTCTGCTGCTTCCCCCATAGCGATACCGAAACCGATATCGCCGCCCCGGGTGAAGTTCCGATTCCGGGAAATGAGTGGAGGCCTTTCCGGAAATCCATTGGCTACCATGGCGAGATCTTTATCGACCCGGAAAAGGGAAATGTTCTCCGGCTCATCTTCCGCGCCGATCTCAAGCCTACGGACTTTGTTCACCAGGATGACATCCGTACCGACTACGGTACTGTGATCGCCGCGTCCAGGAATTATTTCCTGCCCATCGACAGCTTCATACTCACCGAAGTGGTTCCCAACGGTGACATCAGCGTTGCGCGCTATTTTGCGCGCCACGCTTTGTTCAAGGCGACCTATCAGAACTATCAACCCGCCGGTACGCCGCAAAAATAGCTTCTGGGGCCGGCAACAAACGTTCGGCTGGAAAGGATGCACCGAGCCCCATATCCTCGTTTCCATGCCCCATTCGCCCGTCTTCGACCACATGTTTCAGTTGCCGCTTCCCATTCTTGAGAAGCTGCCCCGCCCAGTGATCGTTTACTTGGTGCTAGTGCTGCTGCTGCGCCTCTGCTGAAGGTGCAGCCGGCGAGTAAATGAATAGTGCGCCTTCAGCCGCGCATCAATTCAACTGGAACATCAACCTGACACTGGCTCCAGAGGCGTTCGGTTGTCCAGGCTGTTGCCTGTTTGCTCTTGGCCAGCGCCAGACAAGCTCGATCCCCGAGCGAAAGCGCTCGACTGACATGCGCATACGCAGCCGTTACCTCCGCATCGGTCCTGCCAAAGGGAACCAATTCGACGCCTGCGAGAAGCGCCGAAAGGTCATCTCCGTACAGTAGTAGATTCTCTCTCTGCATCCGCGTCAGAATCTCGCACCAGTTCACTGAACTGATGAAAACCTCTGCATCAGAGCCCAACTCCAAGGCATCCAGCAGCTTGTACACACGTTCACCGCCCAACTCATTCAAAATCATCGCCAGAACAGCAGAAGCATCCAGAACAATCCTATTCACGGGCCGCCTCCTCACGCCGTTCCTCTAGGAACTCGTCCAGGATTCCGTCAAGGCTTCCACGCTGCCGTATGATTCCTGCACGAATGCTCTCCAGAGCCATCTTCCGGCTCAGAATACGGATTGTGCCCCGGTCGCTAGAGACAGTCAAACGGTCTCCTGTTTTCAACCCCAGTTCTTTTCGGATTGCCGCAGGGAGGACAATTCTGCCACTTTCCCCAAGAACTACCGTTTCCGTCATAATCTGCCACCTATTCATAAGTATGGCATATTTTAAAAAATATGGCAAAATATAGCACGAATGGCGCCGAAGGCGCGTCTGCCTAGACGGCTAGTCCCGGCAGCACTCATTCCCACTCGATGGTGCCGGGGGGCTTCGAGGTGATGTCGTAGACCACGCGGTTGATCCCCCGCACCTCGTTCACAATCCGGCTGGAAATGCGCTTCAGCACCTCGTAGGGCAGCGGCGTCCAGTCGGCGGTCATGCCGTCTTCCGAATGCACGGCCCGCACCGCCGCGGTATAAGCGTATGTCCGCTGGTCGCCCATCACGCCCACCGTCATCACCGGCAGCAGCACGGCGAAGCTCTGCCAGATCGATGAGTAAAGCCCGGCAGCCTTGATCTCCGCCACCACGATCTCGTCGGCCTCTTGGAGCAGCGCCACCCGCTCCCGCGTCACTTCGCCCAGGATGCGCACCGCCAGCCCCGGCCCCGGAAACGGCTGCCGGCCCAGAATGTCTTCCGGCATGTTCAGGTCGCGACCGATACGGCGGACTTCGTCTTTGAAGAGGTCGCGCAATGGCTCGATCAGCTTCAGCTTCATCCCCAACGGTAGCCCGCCCACGTTGTGGTGGCTCTTGATCGTCTGGCTGGGGCCCTTCACGCTGCTGGACTCGATCACGTCCGGGTAGAGCGTGCCTTGCACCAGCCAATCCACCCCGCCGGTCTCCTTGGCGATGCGCGTGGCCTCGTCGTCGAAGACGGCGATGAACTCCGCGCCGATGCGTTTGCGCTTGGTCTCCGGGTCGATCACCCCGGCCAGTTGCGCCAGGAACCGCTCGCACGCGTCCACGGCGACGATCTTCAGCCCCAGCTTGTCGCGCAGGTTCTTCTGCACACTCAGGAACTCGTTCTTGCGCAGGACGCCGTTGTTGACGAAGACGCAGGTCAACTGGCTGCCGATGGCCTTGTGCACCAGCACTGCCGCCACCGACGAGTCCACCCCGCCCGAAAGCCCGCAGATCACGTGGCCCTTGCCCACCTTCTCGCGGATCGCGGCCACCGTGCTCTCGATGAAGTGCGCGGGGGTCCAGTCGCCGCGCGCGCCGCAGATATTGAAGACGAAGTTTTTGATGAGTTGCGGCCCGAGCGGCGTGTGATGCACCTCGGGGTGGAACTGCACCGCCCAGATGCGCCGCTCCTCGTTGGCAATCCCCGCCAGTGCGTTCGAAGTCACTGCCGTCCGCCGGAAGCCCGCCGGAAGTTCCAGCGCCTCGTCGCCATGGCTCATCCATACCTGGAGCGTCGCTGGCAGCCCGGCAAACAGCGGCGAAGCACCATCTTCGATGGTCACCTCGGCATGCCCATATTCGCGCCGCGGCGCGGATTTCACCCTGCCGCCCAGGTGGTGGACGATAAAATGGAGCCCGTAGCAGATGCCCAGCACCGGCACGCCCAGTTCCAGCAGCTTGGGGTCGGCCGCCGGTGCGTCACTGTCATACACCGACGACGGCCCGCCCGACAGGACAATCCCCAGCGGCTTGAGAGCCTGAATCTCGGTGAGAGGCACCGTGCAGGGCAGCACGACGGAGAAGACATTCAGTTCGCGTATCCGCCGCGCAATCAACTGCGTATACTGCGAACCGAAATCGAGAATAACGATTGTCTGGGTGTCCACGTTTCAGTGTGGCAGGGACATGGGAGGAATGTAAAGACAACAACAAATCCATGCAAGCCTTCACGCAACTTCCTCTTCCGCAAGCAGATTTGAAGCCAGCCGCCAGCCCCCCCCGTGATAGGCTGTTCTGCAGCGCAGCCCGCACCGAAGTGGCTGCTCCAAACTCGATCTGGACTCAATCCAGGCCTCCATCCCCTGGGCGCTCTCGCCGCCGATGGACCTGGCCGATTGACCCTGTTTCCAAGAGGACATTCGATGAATTGTTTTCGTCTCGCTTCCATCCTGCTGCTGACTGCCGGAACCGCCCTCGCGCAGGCGCCCGCGGCCCCGCCAGCCGACGCATCCAAGCCCACGCCCCCTCCGATCATCAAGAGCTTCGACCTGACGGCCATCGACAAAACCGCCGACCCCTGCACGGACTTCTACCAGTACGCCTGCGGCAATTGGGTGAAGAACAACCCCATTCCAGCCGACCAGGTGCGTTGGGCGCGATCGTTTTCACTGCTCAGGGAGCGGAATCGCTACCTGCTCTGGCAGGATCTGGACGCCGCCGCCAAAGACCCAAAAACTCCGTTGCAGAAACAGTACGGCGACTTCTATGCCGCCTGCATGGACACGGACGTGGTGGAAAAGAAGGCCCTCACGCCGATCCAGCCTGCCTTTGCAGCCATCGACCGCCTCTCCGACGCCAAACAGCTCCCAGCCCTGCTCAGCCAGCTTGAGAACCACGGCACTCCCGACGGCTTCTTCAACTTCGACGTCGGGCAGGACGACAAGGATTCGTCGCAACAGATCGCCCAGCTCTTCCAAGGCGGCCTCTCGCTGCCCGACCGCGACTACTACATTGTCGATTCCAAGCGTTTCATCACCATCCGCGCCCAGTACATCGAGCATTTGAAGAAGATGTTCACCCTGGCCGGCGATACGCCCGAGCAGGCCGCCAAAGAAGCCGCCGCGGTCATGGAGATTGAGACCGCGCTGGCCAAGGCCTCCACCAGCCGCACCGACCTGCGCTCGCCCGCGAACCGTTACCACATCTATACTCTCGTCGATTTCGAGAAGCTCAGCCCCGCATTCGACTGGAGCGCGTATTTCAGCGCCGTCGGCATCGGCCACTTCGACAGCTTGAATGTGGCCACGCCGGAGTTCTTCAAGGCGCTCAACGGGCTCATCCCGAGCGAGCCCCTCGACTCCTGGAAAAGCTATCTGCGCTGGCACGCCCTCCACGGACAGGCTTTGGACCTGCCCAAGGCGTTCTTCGATGAGAACTTCGTCTTTTTCCGCAGGACGCTTTCTGGGCAGCAGGAGCCCGAGGCGCGCTGGAAGCAGTGCTCCACCATGACCGACAACGCGCTTGGAGAGGCCGTCGGCCAGGATTGGGTCAAGCAGAACTTTCCGCCCGCGGCCAAGGAGAGCATGGACAAGCTGGTCGCCGCTCTCGAGAAGTCCCTCGGCGACGACATCAAGACGCTGCCCTGGATGACCGGCGCCACAAAGAAAGCCGCCGAAGAGAAGCTGGCGCTGATCCGCAACAAGATCGGCTACCCGGAGAAGTGGCGCGACTACTCCAGCGTCAAGGTGGACCGCGCCGACCTGATCGGCAACGCGCACCGCAGCGCCGTCTACGAGCGCAACTACAACTTCGCCAAGCTGGGCAAGCCGGTGGACGAGAAGGAGTGGGGCATGACGCCGCCCACGGTCAACGCCTACTACAACCCCTCCTTCAACGACATCAACTTCCCCGCCGGCATCCTGCAGCCGCCCTTCTTCGACTTCACCATCGACCCGGCCGTGAACTTTGGCGGCATCGGCGTGGTCATCGGCCACGAGATGACCCACGGCTTCGACGACGAGGGCTCGCAGTACGACGGCAAGGGCAACCTGCGCGAATGGCAGACCCCCGAGGACCGCAAGGCTTTCACGGAGCGCACCGGCTGCGTGGCGAACGAATACAGCGGCTTTGAGGCGGCTCCGGCGAAGGGTGACACCCCGGCACAAATGCTGAAAGGCGATCTCACCCTGGGCGAGAACACCGCCGACAACGGCGGCCTGCGCATCGCCTACATGGCCCTCAAGGACACGCTGGCGGCCGAGGGCAAGACCATCGACGACAAGATCGACGGCTTCACTGAGGCGCAGCGCTACTTCCTCGGCTTCGCCCAGGTGTGGTGCCAGAACCAGACGGAGCAGTCGGCCCGCCAGTCTGCGCTCACTGACCCCCACTCGCCCGGCCAATGGCGCGTCAACGGCGCCGTGCAGAACTTCGATGCCTTTGGCAAAGCCTTCGGCTGCGCCAAGGGCCAGCCCATGGTTCCGGTGAACTCCTGCCGCGTCTGGTAATCATCGGTCGCTTGCTTCGGAGCCGTGGTTCCAACCAGCCATGGCTCCGGCCCTGCCGCCGAAGTTGCAGTG
>Ga0182027_10016407_pt1 | contig 10116 bp, 10 predicted proteins | sample 712E1DmetaG_FD_121300 | JGI IMG/M metagenome (GOLD analysis project Ga0182027, IMG submission 121300) | Permafrost microbial communities from Stordalen Mire, Sweden - 712E1D metaG (Illumina Assembly) | ecosystem: Environmental > Terrestrial > Soil > Wetlands > Permafrost | place: Sweden... | reverse complement strand
CTCGAGGCTCCCCGCGCCGCACTCGGCTGGGTGCCCGGCGCTGTCCTCAGCCGCCGGCTACGTCGTGGCCGTCAGTGGGGAATTTCGTGGCCATGGATGGGGAGTTTGCCGTGGCCACGGACAATCGGCAACGTGCAGCAGGATGCCCCCACTGATCTCCTCAAGAGACACTGAAATTGATCTCGCATTGGCGTGCTTTCGCACGTTGGTCAGCGCCTCCTGGCCGATCCGAAAGATCACAGCGCGCTCCTCGGTGTTGGGCAGTGTTGCGAGGTTGCTCGTCACGATGACGCTGACGTTCTCCTCACGAGCCCAGTCCAGAAGGGAATCTCGGAACGCGACCTCAAGACCGTCGCGGTCGAGGGACGGTGGTCGCAGCTCGAATACCAGACGCCGCAAGCTCTCGATGGAGCGGGTAAGTAACGATGAGAACTCGCCGAGCCGTGCACTGAGAGCGGGATCCGTGATCTGGTTACGTATTGCACCCAAGCGTAGGACCGCAGCGGCAAGTATCTGGATGGGGCCGTCGTGCACGTCTTCAGCCACACGGCGCCGTTCCGTCTCTTGAGCGCTGACAATCGCGCCGAGAAGGCGCCGACGCTGCTGGTCGGAAGTCCGCAAGCTCTCAAGCGAAGAGCGAGCCTGGTCAGTCTTGAAGCGGAGCTCCTCGTTAGCGCGCTGGAGTGCGATCGCAGCGACCTTCGCCCCGGTCACATCCAGGCAGACACCCAGAATGTGGCCGAGCCGGGCGCCGCGCGAGGCTGGCACCAGCTTGCGGATGTATCGGATGTCTCCGTTCGGGCGCACAATGCGGTGCTCAAGGTCGATAGCATCGCCCGAGAGCATCCGATCAAAGCCCTCCATAACGGAGGCTCGGTCGTCCGGATGCACCAGGTCCAGAAATGCCTCGCGTGTGCCCCGCCACTGGTCGGGCGCGATTCCATGGATGGCGAACATCTCCTCGGCCAGCCAGTCGATGCGGCCGCTGGTCAAATCCCACTGCCAGTGGCCCACATGCGCGATGGCCTGTGCTTCGCGAAGCAGCGCTTCGCTCCGCACCAGACGCTCAGCGTCCCGGAGCCGCCCAATCCCGTACGCGAGGTCAGCGGCCAGCTCGCTCAGGGTCGCGAGTGAGACAGGATCAAAGGCCCCGAACTCACCGTCGTAGATCATGATGGCTCCGATCGCCTCGTCACTCACAATGAGTGGGAGGGCACATCCGGTGCGAAAGCCATAGTGATCGGCTGCAGCTCGCCACGGAGCAAACCCGGACGAGCGGTGCATATCCTTCAGGACCTGAACTGAACGGGTCCGGATCGCCGTGCCTATTGGGCCAGCCCCAAGCTGATCCTCGCCCCAGCTGACGCGTATGTGCTCCACATACTCGATCCGCCCCGCCGACGCGAGCGGGCGAACAGTGTGCGCGCTGTCGTGCTCGGCGTATCCCACCCAGGCCAGCAGATATCCGGCCGCGACGATTGTCTCGCACACGTCAGCCAGTAGCGACGCCTCGTCGGTGGCACGCACCACCACCTGATTGCCCTGTGTCAGCGTACGTAGCGCCCGGGACAGGTTGGTCTGCTCGGTGACGTCGTGGGCATTCACCACGATCCCAGCGATGGCTGGATCTCCAAGGCAGTTGGTCGCAACTGCCTCAAGAGAGCGCCAATCGCCCGATGCCGTCTTGACTCGGAAGACGACCGAGCGGTGGATCCCCGGCTGATGGACGCCTTCCCGGAAGATTGTTGTTATCGCGTCGCGATCCTCCGGATAGATCAACTCGAGTGCATTGCGTCCGACACGCTCACCCGGCGCGAAGCCGAGCATGCGTTCGGCGGTGGGATTGGCGTAGAGCACCTGCCCTTGCTCGTCTAGGACGACGATGAGGTCGCTTGAGTTGGCCACCAGCGTACGGAACCAGCGCTCGCGGACTGCCGATTCTCCATTTAGGCCATGGTGGGTCGGCTCCGCGGCAGAGGCGTCAGGGAGGAGCTCGTCAGGAGTCATGGATCCGCCCAGAACAATGGGTACTCCGACTCCGGTGGAGCCGTCCTTGATTCCGACGACGACCGTCTGGTTCGTGTGCAAAGAGACCCGCCCTCTCCTCCGACTGAGGCGCCACCGCCGTACGGCCGAGCAGTCGGGATGCGCTGCGAGTCAGGTAGGCTAGCCCGTTCCCCCACAGCGAACCTTGGGGCCGTCCCGTCCACGATTTCGTCTCCCTTCTTCACTCTGTCGCGCGGGGTCATCGCCGACAGGTCCCCAGTGGATTCATGCGCTCGGCTAGGGCGCCCGTGTTACTCCGATACCGTGTGACGCGTTGGCATCCTGAGACCAGGCTAGCTGCTAGCTGTGACGGACCCGTCGTCCGTATGTCACAGGGGAAGACGGCGCTGGGCGAAACTGAGCGGACCTGCTGGGCGAAAGTGACCACGTCGCACCCAGTCACCCCATGGCCCTCACCTAACTCGCGACCACAACATCCGCGGTGGACCAGTTTTCGGGGGGCCGGACAAACCGCTCGGGTTGTCCGCAACTGCAAGGAGGATTGGAGCGGTGAAGCTGCGGCAGCACTCTGGCGAATCCCTTCCCCCTTCACCATGCCTGGGTCAGGAGGCACCTGCTTCGAAAGCAGCTGACGACAAGCAGTTGTGGGTGCTTTAGGGCAGGCCGCTGGTGGACAGGCTGAATGCCGTCACGAGGTAACCGACCGCAAGCGCGAACGTCACGATTGCCCCCACCATCTCGGGCGGCGGATCGCCGGCACGTCGATGGTAGACCAGGGCGCCGATCATCAATAGGCCGGCTCCGATGCCGGCGGCCAGGCCGAGCGGTCTCCAGCCGAGTCCGACCAGGATGCCTGCTGCTGCGGCCGTCTCGAGGAGGCCGATGAGTCGATACCGGGGCCACGGAATTCCGAATCGTTCCGCCCCTTGACGCATTCGTTCCATGCCGGCGAGCTTGGCAGCGCCCGCAGCGACCAGCACGACCACAAGCAACCCGGTCAAAATGTAGAAGGCCAGCGCCATTACCGGGTCCCCTGATCTAGGTCTTCCGCGCTAAACGATCGGTGAGAGGCGAGCGCGCGCCCATGCGATCGGGCGGTCGCCTCCGCCTCCCCCCGCATCTGCGCGGCCAGATCCCGGAACTCGTCCAGAGCTGGGTTGACCCCCACCAGGGTGAACTCCGCCTCGACGGTGCGAACATCGAGTTGCCACACGTCCTCGAGGATGCGCCTCATCCATGGGGTGGCGTGGTCCCACCCCTCACGAGGTGTTCCGGCCGTGTAGGCGCCACCTCGGACAGTCACAAGTACTGCCGGCTTGCCGATGAGGGCCGGGGCCCCACCCGCGGCCATCCGGGGGTCGGTGGTAACCAGATCCACGTAGGTCTTGAAGTGCTGCGAGACGCCGAAGTTGTAGAGCGGCACAGCGAACAACAGCGCGTCCGCCTCCACCAGCTCGTCCACCAGGGCGGCGGCCATCGCAATGGCATCGATCTGGGCCTGCGCGCGTTGGTCCTCTGGGGTGAAGCCGGCATAGGCGGCAGAGGCCCACGCATCAGAGGGCAACGGCTCGGTGCCGATAGAGCGGCGGACAATTCGACTCTCAGGATGCACGTCGGTCCACTCGTACTCAACGAGATCGGCGATCTGGCGGCTGTGGGATCCGTGCGTGCGGATGCTGGCATCGAGGCGGAAGAGGTTCATGGAAGGCTCCTTGGGATCGGATATCGGTGCTGAGGGGCTGCTACGAGCGCGGCAACCATTTGGCGAGAGGCAAGCAGAGGTCGTTGGTACTGAGAAAGAGGAGCGTTCGCGGTGATGGCCCAACCAACGTCCGTCGGTGGTGCGACCCACCCTGCTCCATCACCTGGCTGGACTCCTACGCGCACTTCGGGTCTGTACTCTTCGGAAGGCGCCAGAGTTCGTCCGTTCCAAGCCGGATATCTCTCCGACGACAGTTGCGATGTCGATGTCGTGTGTAGTCCGCCCCATGATCTTGGGGTAGGGCCGCGGGTTGGGGACGACATGGCCGCCTCCCTCCACCGAGAAGAGGACGACAGGTGGGTGCCCGTCTTGGCGAAAGTCAGTGCGGTGAACCGACGTCTTGTGCGACTTCGGGACGTGGTGAAGAGTCGTCGTCACGGGCTGAGCGGTGATGCCGTTCCGGTTCGAGAAATAGGCTGCCGTCTCGGGAGCAGACAGGCCGAGGCCACGAGGACGGAAGCCCCACAGGCTCGCCATTCCTCCGCCGAACGGGACCAGGCGATCGCGGGTGCCATGAATCAGAACCACCGGGATCGGGACAGGCACCTCCTCGGACGCGACGAAATTGTCCGAGACCGGCTGAGTTGCCGAGACGATAACGGCTCCGGCGAGCAGTTCCGGTGCATCATGTATCAGGCGAATCACCATTTGGCCTCCGGCGGAGTACCCGAGACCGATCACTCGATTGCGGTCGACCTTGCTCGGTCCGACGAGTTGGTCGACGACGGCGCGGGAAAATGAGACGTCGTCAATGCCATCTCGCCGCGACGGAAAGTCGGAGTCGCGGCGGGCATCGTTCCAGTTCCCCCGATAGCCGTCGAGATAGACGACGACCGCATCGCCGCCAGCCACAAGTCCATCGAGCGAACCGCCGATGGCCTTGTGGAACCCGGCCGCGGTCTGGTTGGAGCCGTGGAAGGCGAAAACCACGGCGGCCCCATCACGGATGTTGCTGGGCTCGACTACGAGGGCCTTCCGCGGCTGACCTCCGACATCCAAGTTCAGCTCATGGGCCTGCATATCTGTGAACACTTCACACATTGTACAGGAACGCGTGAAGAGTTCAAGCGTATATCATACGACCATGGCCCCTCGAGCTCCTCAGTCAGATGGAAATGAGGCTGCGTTCGCGGTGGTCGAAGCGATCTTCTCGCTTCATCAGCAGTTGCTCGCCGAGGTTTCCTCCCTGCTCGCTGACCTCGGGCTCTCGCCTGCGCTCGCCGATACGCTTCGGAAGCTCGAGCCGGATCACTCTGTCTCTCGTCGGGAGCTAGCAGACCGACTCCACTGCGACCCTTCAAACGTCACGTTCCTCGTTGACCGACTGCGAGAACGGGGATTCGTTGCCTCAAGAACGGACGCCCATGATCGCCGTGTTCGAGCGCTCACCCTGACGGCAGCGGGTACGAAAGCCCGAAGCACCCTTGCCGATGGGCTGTCGATGGCCCTGCAGCGCAGTGGGCTCAAAGGGGAGCAGCTCCGTCAGCTTTCCGCACTGTTATCCTCCGCCACGGAAGCCAACCAGTGTGAGGAGGCACTCGAACGCTGATCACCGACGCTGGTGCGCACGCTCGGTGCTCTTGGACTGGGGACGATTCGGCGATGGTGGCCTGAGCTGGCTTTCGGCGCTGCATGCCGACTTTCCCACCGATCTACGAGCAGTGGAATGACCGAATCCTCTGAAGCCTCGGGATCCATCGGTGCGGCGGAGCATCACCCATGCTCTTCACCAAGATGAGCGTCGATAGGAACACTGTCTGCCGGGCAGTGCACCAGCCCCCCTCCCGATCAGTGAGACCCACGAAGTAGAGCGGAACGCTTTGTCGTTAGTTCCATCCTGCCCTATTCGATAGCTGGAAGGACTGGAGGCGCCCACGGAGTCACCACATTGCGTCAACCGTGGGCGCCATCCGGACGCCCTGCAACCGTCCCGCTGCTGCGGCGGGGCCTCTTCGGTCGGGCTCATAGGGATTCGGCCCAATTGCAAGGACGCTCCCCTCGTCCGGTGACAGGAGGCACACACTCGACTGTTCCTGCATGGCGGCCACGTCGTCTTCGACCCCCGGGATTGTGCCGTAGCCGGTGGGCATCGGAGCAAGGACGATGACCCGCCCGTAGCCATCCGCAAGCCGAGCATTGGCCGAAGAGACCATGCCGCCGTCGATCCATGATCGCCCACCGATTCGGACTAGAGGCCAGACGCCGGGCACCGCCCCGCTCGCTGCCACTGCATCGACTAATGCGATCCCTGAAGTGCGGTCGAAGATGTGGAGCACCCCAGAATCGGCATCGACAGCGGTAACTCTCAAGGTGTCCGGCCACTCCGTCGTGACGAGCCGACCCTCAACGATGGCGCGGCGAACGTGGGGAGGGACAGGTTCGGGATTCGCTTTGGCAATCTGGCCGAAGGCAGCCCCGACGCTGGTCGCATCGCCAGCTCCGAACGCGCTGAACCAAGCGGCGATCGTCTCCTGTGAGGCAGCAACGGTGAGCTCAGCTGGGTCGGGTTGTGACTGGTCTGCCGCCAGGTTCTCGAGGTCATAACCACTCGCCACGGCGGCACCGACGAATGACCCGGCCGATGTGCCTATCACGGCATGCGCTTTGGTCAGATCTACACCCGACACCGCCAAGCCGGCAAGCACACCGATCTCCCACGCAATCCCCGTAACGCCACCGCCACCCAAAACCAGAGCACGGGTCGGGGCTGTCTCTTCTCGCCTTATCACTGAATTTCACTTCCAATTCCACTATCGCTAAGTAATCGCATGAATCTTGTGGGAGGAGTTCGGCCCTTGCCGCCCGAACTCGCAAGCTTCCGCTTCCGTCGCAAGACGCCGCCAGCTGACGGGATTGAGCAGCGTGGCGGTCCGGCGGTCATCGTCGGCATCTCCGTGGCCGCCGGAGCAGCAACACTCGTGACTGCGGATCGACCGGACATGGTCCACGGCCTCGTGTCGGCCTCTTTGTTCGCAACGGCACGATGAGTGCCAGCGAATCCTCTTGCGGGTGACAATGGCCCGACTTTTGCCCGCTGCATCCGGGATGTCCTATGGCCCGGTCGCTCACCCATCTGAAAGGGTCGCCATTGTCATCACTTGCAAGGTGTTGCATCCACCGATGGAATCCAAGGTGGTGCTGGTTAAAGCCGCAGGCAGAAGGGATGACCGGCCGGGTCGCGCAGGACTCGCCAGCGTTCCGGCGCGGGTTGCTGTCTTTCTTTGACGGCTCCGAGTCGGATCGCCTGTGCCTCGGCGTCGTCGAGGTTGTCGGGGTCGTCGACGGCGAGGTCGAGATGGATCTGCTGTGATCGTTCGGCCGAGGGCCAGGTCGGTGGCTGGTAGTCGTCAACGCGAACAGCGCCGAGGTAGAGGTTGCCCGCCTTGACAGCACAGAAGTCCGGTGTCTGGACCGCGATCTCGCCGTCGAGCATGGTGGCCCAAAAGCGGGCCAGATCGGTCGGGTCAGTGCATTCGAGGTTGATCGCAGCAATACGAGCTACAGGCATGAGTTCTCCAATCGGGGCGTAAGTGTCCGGTCTGGCCGGGCGAGTCAGGGCTCGGCGGTCAGATCACGGTCAGGTGCGGGGAGTCGAGGAGGTGTCGGTCGCCGTCCGCGCCGTGACCCAGGGCAGCTGCCACGTCCTCGTAAGGAGCGCCAAGCTGAATCGCGCTGACCTCGTCCAACTGCTGGTAATGCTGCTCATCGAGCTCTACCTCCAGGGCACTGAGGTACTGCTCCAGATGGACCGGGGTGCGGGGTCCGACGATGGGGATCATCGAGGTCTGTTCGTCTGCGGCGCGGCGGCGCAGCCAGGCCAACGAGACCTGGACCGGGCTGGTCTCCAGCTCATCGGCGGCGGCAAGGACAGCGTCCAGGACGGCGTCGCGCCGGGCGGTGTCCTCGTTGCCGGCACCTCGAGCGCTGAGGCGGCCTTGCTCGCCCCGGCGGTACTTCCCGGTCAACAGCCCTCCCGCAAGCGGGGAGTACAAGACGACACCCAACCCGTGGGCCTCGGCCATCGGAAGCAGTTCCCGCTCCGCCGAGCGCTCGGCCAAGCTGTACTCGGTCTGGATGCCGGCCAACGGCGCGAGTCCGCGCAGGTCCGCGCTGGTGACCGCACCCGCGACCCGCCAGGCCGGGAAGTTCGACAATCCGCCGTACCGGATCTTGCCGGCCCTGATCAGGTCCTCCAGCCCGGCTAGGATCTCCACCATCGGAGTGACCCCATCGGGAAAGTGGGGCATGAAGACGTCCACGTAGTCGGTCTTCAAGCGCCGCAGGCTTTCCTCCAGCGATCGGATCATGGTCTTACGGCTGTTGCCCGTCGTCCCCGGGCGAACCACAGCCTGCCTGCTCCCGGCGTACTTCGTGATGACGACGAAGTCGTCGCGCTCACGACCCAGGAGGTCTCCGAGGAAGCTCTCAGCCTCCCCGTTCTGATAGATGTTCGAGACGTCGAACGTCGTGCCACCAGCCGCAGCGAACGTCTCGAAGATCTCCCTGGACCCCGCCACGCCAGCGGCGGTCTCGGCCGAGCCGAAGTTGGCCGTGCCGAGCACATACTCCGAGACCCGCAGACCGGTCTGTCGTCCAAAGGTTTGATAGCGCATGGGGCCTCCCGGGGCGTCGACTGTGGGGTACGATCGTGAACAATACCATTAAAAAGGAATGGTCGTTCTATTTTATGCCGAAGGTCAGCCAATCCCACCTCGACGCCCGGCGACAGCAGATCATCGACGCGGCACGGACTCGCTTCGCCAGCCACGGCTTCGCCCGTACCTCCATGCCCGACCTCGGCAAGGCATCCGGGCTCTCCATCGGAGCGATCTACCGGTACTTCGCCAGCAAGGACGAGATCGTCACCGCCATCTGCGAGGAGGCCGGCCAAGCATTCCCGACCGAGCTCACCACCCCGGCCGTTCACGAGTTCCTCGAACACATTCGAACCATGGCGCGCGACAAAGACCACGCCCGCCTCGTCGCTCAGATCTACGCCGAGGCCGCCATCTCCCCGCCGCTGGCCGCGCTCGTCCGACAGCAGCTCACGGCGCTACGAGACTCGATCGCCGCGCTCCTGCCCGACCGACGACCAGCAGACGTCGCCCGAATCGCCGAAGCGTTCGCAGCTCTCGGTCTCGGCTACAGCCAACAACTCGCCGTACGCGGCGATCTCGACACCACACCCTTCGCCACCGCACTCATGGCGATCATCGACCAGTAGCGAAAGCACCGGTCGGGCCCGTGCTCGGCGGCCTGCTGGTCAGCGGTCTCGGCTGGCGATCGGTGCTCTGGGTCAATGTCCCGATCGGGATCGCCGCCATCCTGCTCACCCAGAGATTCGTTCCCGAGTCCAAGGCCCCCCGGGGCCGCGCGCTCGACCCGCCCGGCCAGGCGCTGATCATCGTCCTGTTCGCGTCGATCATCGCCGCGACAATCGAGGGCCCCCGCCACGGATGGGCAAACCCCTGGATCGTCGGGCTGTTCGTACTCGCCGTCCTGGCCCTCATCGGGATACTCATCGTCGAGCCCCGGCGATCCGAGCCACTGATCGTCCTGCGGTTCTTCCGCAGCCCTCCGTTCTCCGGCGCGAACACGATCTCCGTCGTGATGTCGGCCAGTCTCGGAGGGTTCATGTTCCTCAACACCCTCTACCTCCAGGACCTCCGCCACTTCAGCCCCCTGCACGCCGGACTGATGCTCATCCCGCTGGCCGTGGGCCTAGCCGTCGCCGCCAATCGCTCCGGGCGGCTTGTCGCTTCCCGGGGCGCCCGCCTCCCCCTCACGCTGGGCGGCGCGCTACTCGCCATCGGCAGCTTCCTTCTCGTCCCCCTTACCGCGCACACCGAGAGCGTCTACCTGCTGGCCACTTACGCCATCTTCGGCTTCGGCGCGGGCATGGTCAGCCCGCCGATCACCAACACCGCCGTCTCCGGACTGCCGCCCGACCAGGTCGGTGTCCCCGGCGCGCTCGCCGCCAGCGCCCGCCAGTTCGGCACCTCCATCGGCGTCGCAGTCACCGGCTCGATCGTGGCCAGCACCGGCGCCGGCTTCATCAACTCAAGCCACGCCGCCTGGGCCGTCCTGGGAGGCTGCGGACTCGTCGCGCTCGCGCTCGGCGTCATCTCCACCAGCAGCTGGGCTAAGGCCGCCGCCGCTCGCAACGGCCAGCGCCTCTCCACCGCACCGATCCCCGAATCTCAAGGCCGCCAACGGCGGATTCCATGTCGACGGTCACGCAATGAGGCCACCCGCAGTCACGTGATGGAGCCACTCACGGTCACGCGATGAGGCCACCCGGTGCCCCGTCTTCTGGTCAGGATGGTAGTGGGTTGGCGGCCCTCCTG
>Ga0182027_10016405_pt1 | contig 10116 bp, 7 predicted proteins | sample 712E1DmetaG_FD_121300 | JGI IMG/M metagenome (GOLD analysis project Ga0182027, IMG submission 121300) | Permafrost microbial communities from Stordalen Mire, Sweden - 712E1D metaG (Illumina Assembly) | ecosystem: Environmental > Terrestrial > Soil > Wetlands > Permafrost | place: Sweden... | reverse complement strand
ACTTTTTAAATGGTCCTTTTCCCATCTTCTCCATTCTTTGAAGAATGGAAATTGCCTCTCGGCCCGTTTGAATTCCGCTCCATGTATTATGTTTTGGTGGCCGCGCTTATATGGCGGAACAGCGATATGCAGCATTTCATGAAAAACGATGCCCTCTATCGCAAAACGCGGCACATCCGGCCGGTTATACGTCCGTGCAATGGAAATAAGGCTGTTCCGCTTACCCTGAGGGTCAATGTAATTCGTTTGATACGACCGCGAATTGCTCTTGTTCCAGCGGATATGCGATACGAGCCCGCCGGCAAAATAAACGGCATTGATGGTTGAGAATACTTCCCGCAAATCATATATGCGGCCCGCTGTTCGCAATGTGTCCGGATTGATTGAAAACTTTCTTTCCGCCTTGTTCCCGCTGGCCTCGACATACTCCCAGACCAAATGTTCAAGTTGTTTTTTTCTCCGTGCGTTCGCGGTACCCTTTTTGCGTCTTCGGGTCGCGGGCATGAGCGCCCATTCCATGAGCGCTGATTTTATATTCTCAGGAGCGTCCTCAAAATACGCAGGGACCGTTAAGGTGCGCTTGCCAAACAGGTTATTGACTTTTACGTTCCAGCCCCTTTTCAGGCGTTTATTGAAAACGATGTTTAAATTGGCGATTCCTTGCTTGTTGAGCAATTCGTTAAAGGAAGGCGATGGAAAAAGCGCTAATTCCAATTGTTCAGAGTTCGTTTGCATGCAACAGTTTGTTTATGACCGCGTTCTTTTGAGGACCCGCGCCAATATCGCGGGATACTTTTTATCTATCCACTGCCGCGCATGAAGACTTCGTGGTTGCCGGTAAAGCGTTAAGTCGCAATCGAGCATGTACAGGAAAGGATACCATTCTCTTTGCAGGGGTGATTTCCATTCCCAGATCAGCTTTTTAAGCGAGGCCTGATAGCGCTTGATATTTTTAACCGAAAAGATCTTTTCCGGAAGACCGGAATATGGAAGGTCGACGAAAGGCGCAATGAGCGCCAATTCCTTTGCAAAAGGCAATTTTGAAATGTTGGCCTTCCATGCGCGCAGCGGATTGATGCCATCGCGAAAAGCGGCCAGCAGCGACAGCAAAAACATATCGGTATATGCAAGGCCGGTGGGGTTTAAAAGCACTCCGCGGGTTGATTGCGCAATCGCAGGCGTCCTGTTTTTATAAGGCCCGATGAAAAGTCTGTGGGGACAATAATCATTTGCATAAAGATTGTCCCACAGGCAAATATTGCCCTTAAACAATAGGTTGACTTGGCGCAGGGACTTTGTGCTTATGTTTTTTGAAATGACCCGATTGCCTGTCCAGAGTATGACCGTAGATGAAGGTATGGCGGCTGATAGATCGGGCAGATAGCGCGAAGCCTCGCCGCTCCGCTTGGACAATTCGTCGGCGTAAATGGTGGGGCAGAACCACAGCGAAACATCGGGCGAAAGGTCCGTTTTCAGCCGCGTGAGGAGCTTTCCATGAGCTTGACCGAGGGATGAAAATGTTTTGTAGCACGATACGGGTAAATTGGCCGGAATATCGTCCATTAACAGGCAGATGCTTCGGACTCCGGTTCTTATGAAAGACGCGCATTTTTTACGGAGCCGGGCATAATCGGCGGAGCTGAGATAATCAAACGACAATCCGGGAGCAATGCCCGCTATAATACTAATACCGTTTTTGTCCGCATGATTGACAAATGATTTAAATGAGGCCCGCCATGCGGCGGGGTAGGGCGTCCGCCAATCCCGGCGGTGAAAAGGGTCTTCCTTGGGAGCGTAGAGGTAGGCGTTCAGGCTTTCTTTGTGCATTTGATCAAGAAGCAACAGCCGTTCATTCCATGAGAGCATTCGTCCATAATAGCCCTCGATGTATCCGAAAAAACGGTTGTCCATGAACACCATCGGGGAATTAAAATACGAAGGTAAGAACGAAGCCCGCCACGCCCACGCCGCCCAAACCGAAGAAAACCGCGCATAATGTTTGTTGGTTTTGCCGGTCGGAATTCAGGTTGTTCCATTGGGTCTGGTTTTCCACGCTGGGATTTAAGTTATTCATTTTATTTACTGTCGAGTTCGCTTGAACGGCAAACACGGCGCCCAGCGCGATTCCAACAACGCCGACGCCCAAAGACGAATACCGGATTATATTTCTTGTGCTTGATGATGAGGATTTATTTGCCTGTTTCGTTTTCGCCGCGGCTTCACCTGCCGCGGGCTTTTCGCCTGACGAACCGATGTTGTACGAATAGGGGATATTGTCCTGGACGTACTGGATTTTATCGTCCATGGTGAAATGGAACTGGCCGTTCTGCCGGAAAACGCCGTTCTGGATGGTCATCAATGTGTTCTGGGATTTAATTCCGTATACCGAATAGCGAAGCTGGAAATTCTGCATGTGTACGCTGCCCGATTCACGGGTGATGATTATGCCGTTCCAATCGAACGGGTTGGGAAGCTGGGTGCTTTTGGGGTTGAAATCGCCGTCGTTGACAGATGTGAAAATGACCGGCTTATCGGAAGAGCCTTCCACGGACAGGTCGCCCAGGACCGCGATGCCCGTGAAACCGTTGAAAAGGAACACGCAACCTTCCTTTATCACCAGTTGTTTTCCCGAGGGCACTGAAATGTCCTTGTCGATAATATAGGGATTTCCCGATGCGTCCAAAGAGGCCGAATGAATTTCACCCGACAACCGGGTTTCCGCATGAAGTGTCATAACTCCCGCTATCAACAAGAGGGCCAATGCGCGCCTTTTCATATGCGTCCTTCCCAACAAAAGTCGATTGTTTTTAAAGTCGGTAATGAAGTAATAGAAAATATATTTGCAGGAACATGGAATTCAAGGGCTTTGTTAAAGAGAGAAGAGAGCTGATTTTAGACTCTGTAGCTGAATTATATACGCATCCTGCGTATATAATTCCTGCATACAGAGACTTATCCACCTTGTGGGTTAGCTAGACGCTACTTGGTATTTGCCAGTTCTTCGACCGCCTTGCGGTAGCGAGGACTATTGGGATTGTTGCGGTAAACATTTTTAACGACAAGCCATGCCTGCAACGCCAGGCCGCGGTTGTCGGGGGACGGGTCGTTAATATACATGTCCCGGTAGGCGATTGCCGTATAGTAGAGGGCATCATTGCGGACATCGGCGATGCTCCTGAGATTGCTTGGTTTTGTAAGAGCCGCTTGAAAATGGTCAAGCGCTTCCTTGTTTCTTCCCTGTTGCTGTAAAAGCTTTCCGGCAAGGAAATAGTATTCGGCATCGTTGATTTTTTCGCTTTGAATGATCGCCTGCGCATCATTTGACCGGTTAGTTTCCATATATGCCGAAATCAGCAGCAGGAGCGATTTTTCGTGGTCAGGGCTGTTCCTTGGAACGTTTGAAAGCGCCAGGACCGCGTCGCTATAAAAAGATTTTTGCATTGCCAATTTTCCCACGATGAACAAATCGTTCGATTCATACGTCTTTTGAAGTTGGGCAAGCGACGTGGGTTCCTGATTGCCATTGTGAAAGCCCTGATTGTTTTTTTCCAAGGAGACGTTTTTTGCCGCTGGCCTTGGGTTTTGAGCATGTTGAAGACCGGATCGCGTCTTTGATTGTATTTTAGTTTCGGTAAAATGAGAATATGGCTGCGCAGGGGCTTTTTGTTCCGGCTCCTGCTGGACAAGCGGTTTCAAGGGTTCCGGCTGTTGCGGTTGGGCCGGGGGTTGCGCGGGCGCGACGTTTTGACTGACGGGAGTTTGGGCCCGCGCGGCTGGTTGCTGCTCTACCGGTGCGGGCTTGGGGCCGGTCACCACAAAAACCGCGATCAGTGCACCGACCAAAACTACGGCGGCAAGCGCGATGATGATCTTGCGGTTTATCCGGAAAGGGCCTTTACCATGCGAGACTTCGGAAATGCTGCCGGGATCGGTAATAAAAGCTTTCAGCATGAACTCGGGCGATTCCTGGCTGAGCGAGCGATGGACCGATTCCAATTCCTTGAGGAGCGCGTTTGCGTCGGCGAAGCGGTTTTCTTTTGCGATTTGCAGGCATTTCTGAGATATCTTAGCCAGCCCCGCGGGGACGCTGAAATCGAAATCTTCGAATTTCCGGTATTCGTTGAGGATCTTTTGCTTCATGAGGTTGGTGATAGTTTCCTGCGGAAACGTCTTCGACCCGGTAAGCATTTCGTAGAGGATCGCGCCGAAGGCATAAATGTCCGCGCGGCAATCGATATCGGTCCCGTCCAATTGTTCGGGAGAAAGGTATTGCATGGTGCCAACAATATTGCCATCAACGGTGTGAAGGCTTGCTTCAGTCGGCCGCGCAATGCCGAAATCCATGAGCTTGAGCGCGCCCTGTGAGGAAATCATTATGTTAGCGGGTTTCAGGTCGCGGTGGATGATGCCATGGTAATTTTTGCCGTAAAGCAGGAACTGCTGACCGTGCGCGTATGCAAGCGCCCGCGCCATGAAAATGGAAATTGCGCAGCACACGGAAGGCGGCAGTTTTCCCGTTTTTGAAATAATTGACTCAAGCGACATTCCGTCGATTATTTCCATTTCAAGGTAGGGGAGCCCTTGCCAGTCTCCGACATTGTAAATCTCAACGATGTTGGGATGATGCAATTTCGCGGTGATTTTCGCTTCAGTTTCAAAACGGTTCCTCATATCGCCCTGCTGGTTGGGAATGAGGATTTTTACAGCCCTGAAGACTTCGAGTTTATCGTTCCAGACCTTATAAACACGGGCCATGCCTCCGGCCCCCAGCAGTCCGACGATGGTTCCCGAGCCGAGAGGGATCGGTTCGTTACCGCTCGGCAGGTTGGTCGCGGGACCGGCCGCCGCCCCGTCGCCCTGGTAGGGGTTCGCGGCGCGCAAGGACGTCGCGTCGACCCTGCCCGTGGCGCTCAGCGAATGGGACCCCGTTTTTGCACCGGAGCCTTCAACGAATGTCTTGCCGAGGCTTTCGGAGCCGAGGCCTTCGGGGCCTGGATCTTTTTGGGGATTATTCATATTAGAAAAATGCTACAATTTCAAAACCTACGACACATAAAATCCCTGCCGTTATTCCCAGCGCGTGCCCGGTGAGGGAACCGTTGGTTCCTCCGTAATTATGGTCGTCCCGCTCGGCAAGGGCCAGGGCAAAACCCGCGATAGCGCCCGCGCCCAGGCAAAGCCGCGCCACAGCTTTTCCGTTAAGAACGCTCTTCTTTTCAAGTGTCTTGGTGACATTGACCACTTCACCTCGCGGAACGACGATGTCGCTCGTGGCTTTTTCATACAAACTTCCCGGGTATTTTATCTCCAGCCTGTATTTTCCGGGGATCATGAAATCGTTTGAGAGCGGCGTTTTGCCGAGGCCGGTCAGAATAAAAACATCGGCGCCGTCCGGATCGGTGGTCACTTTCAAGGAGCCGTAGTTTGATTTTACGGTCTTTTCGATGACTGTCGTTTCATTGGCCTGAATGAACACCTCCTCTATCGAGCTCGTTTGCTGGACCGGGTCGACCAGCTTGAGGGAATACCTGCCCGGCTTCAGTTTTTTGTCGATAATCGGCGAGTCGCCGATGTATTTGTCGTCAAGCCATACTTTTATGCCTTCAGGGTCAGTTTTGACCGTCAATATCCCGTCCGCTTCGGCAAAAACACCCGCGAAAGAAAATAAAATGGCGCATCCGATCGGAAAAAAACGTTTCCAGGAACTCATAGTATCTCCTTGTAAAGGTATATCATTTTCTTTTTTTTGGACGTTATGTATATTTGATATATTTTAGCACCATGCTGAAACGGAGTGTTTCACAGATACCACAATAAAATAAATAGAGTTCTTTCGAAATGGGTAAGCAAATCTGCTAGAACCATTATTCCTGAGGAGAAAAAAGGATGCTCACAAACAGTAAGGTGTTATGGAAAGAGGGCATGTTTTTACAGCCCCAGCATTTTCAGCAGGCTGAACGTTTTATTCTGAACGCCATGAATACCGCGCTGAACGATCATTTTCCCTATGCTTACGGGATTACCGGGTTTGACGTTGATAAGGACGCTCTATTAAACGGGCAAATTTCAATCACCCGTTGCGGCGGTCGTTTGCCCGACGGAGTCATTTTCAACATTCCCAAAGAAGACACGGCGCCTCCGGCCCGTTCGTTTGCCGAGCACTTTACCCATGAACAACAGTTCCTCGATGTATTTCTGGCGCTGCCGCTGTGCATTGAGGGAAAAGCCAACGTCGTGTCGGCGGCCGTCGACGGTCAGTCAGTCGCGCGTTACAGAGGCAGGGAACTAACCGTGGTCGATGAAGTCCTCGGGTCGCAGAAAAAACAAATCGATGTGGGCCTATCCAATTTTATCGTGCTCTTCGGCGATGAGTCTCTTGACAATCATGCGAGTATACAAATAGGAAAACTGGTCCGCTCGTCAAGCGGCGCCATCGAATTATTCGCGGGGTTTATTCCACCCCTGCTGCAGGTGGGGGCGTCACCGGTTCTCATGAACCATCTCCGTTCCCTTCTTGAACTCCTTCTGGCAAAAAGCACCGCGCTTTCACAGGGGCGTAAACAGGTGGAAGGAGGGTTTGCGGAATTTTCAGCCGGAGAGGAAACGTCGTTCAGGCTCCTCCAAACGGTCAATACCTTCGCTCCGCTGCTCAACCATTATCATTTTGTGCCCACCGTGCATCCCTTCGAGGCCTTTTGCCTTCTCACCCAATGCGGGGGCGCGTTGTGCACGTTTTCCTCCGAAGTTTCCTTGAAAAACCTTCCGCGGTATGACCATGACAATCTTGCCGCGACCTTTTTGCAATTGTCAAAGGTCATTCGTACTGTTCTGGAAGCGAACATTTCGGCGGGGTGCGTAGGCGTGCCTCTTGAAAAAATCAACCAGACGACGTATGTGTGCAAAATCCCCGATGAAAAGCTCCTTTCCGTCGCCAGGTTCTTTTTGGGCGTTTCCGCCAAGGCCCAGGAGAAGGAACTTGTTGTTGGCGTCCTTCAGAGGATCAAACTCTGCTCTAGAAACCGCCTCGACCTTTTAATTTCTTCCGCCATGCCGGGGTTGCAGCTTATCCATGTTCTCCGTCCACCCGAGGGTCTTTCCACGAAACCTGGGTTTGCTTATTTCAGCCTGGACCAGCAGGGGGATTTCTGGCAGGACATCAGGGCGTCGGGGACCATGGGGTTCTATTTCCCCAATAATTATGCTGAGCTGAAGATCGAGATGCTTGCGTTGAAAGAATAAGGAAGGAAGCAACAATGCCCAGGACGTTTGTCGATACCATGGCCGGCCAGACCATGAACCTTGATCTTTCCAAGACCCTGGGAGGTTCGCGGGAGCTTACGGGGTTGTGCACGGACCTTTTCCTGATCATCATTCGCATGCGTGAAGCTGAGGACCTTGGCGATCCGGCGGCGCTGTGCAAACTCATCAATTATTATATCGGTCTTTTCGAAAAGAACTGCTCTGCGCTCAAAGTTTCCATGGAAAGCATTACCGAGGCGAAATACGCGCTCATAGCGCTCATTGACGAGACGGTGTTGAGCGTTCCCGGCATTTGCCGCGACTATTGGATGACCCGGCCGTTGCAGCTCGAACACTTCGGCGACAATATCGCGGGCCAGGAATTTTACAATACATTGCAGAAAATGCTCCTGCAGCCTGAAAGCAAAAAAGACGTTCTGGAAGTTTACTACCTCTGCCTGTCACTCGGTTTTGAGGGTAAATACAAAATCTCCCATTCCGAAGAGCGCCTGGCCATTATGGAAGACCTGGGCAGAAAGCTTCGCCGGACGCGGATACGCGCCTCGTCGGAGCTGTCGCCCCACGGCAAACGCGCCGATTCGACGATCCTTAAAAAGAGGGGCCTTGGTGTTTTTCCTTTTTGGGTGACCGGCGCTCTGAGCGGAGGCGCGGTTGTCCTGTGCTGGTCGATACTCTATTTTATCAATGCGGCGCACGTAAACGGCCTGATCGCTTTAATTCAATCTTTACTTGCAAAGTGAAACCCCTATGAAACGATTTCCGCTGTGGTTCGTGCTGGTTTCGTGCGGCTTATTTCTGGTCGGCGTCGTGTGGATCATCGTGGCCGGTTTGGTCCGTATTTCATCAGCATGGCAGTGGCTTCCCGCAATAGGGTTATGGGGGGCCATAGGTATTTGGGCGCTTATTTTCGGACTAACCCATCCCCGAAAAAAGTCGCCGCCGCGCACGCTGGTAACAGGCAACCAAGCCATTAATCAGCGCATCAATAAAGAAACCGACGAGGCCGTCGCACGCTATTTCGGTACCGTCATGCGCAAGGGGCTTCTCAAGAAAAGCGCTTTGTATGAGCGGCCGTGGTTTCTGGCATGCGGGGCGAAAAAAGCCGGGAAGACATCCCTTCTTCGAGGCGCGGGGCTGAATTTTCCCCAGAGATATCCTTCGGAAAAAGATGGCCTGCAAATCGAAGGAGGCGACCAGGTCTGCTGGTATTTCGCGAATGAGGCCGTGTGGATCGACACGCCCGGATCATTCATGGATGATGAATCGCGGGAATCATGGCAAGCGCTTGTTGCCTCGCTTTTAAGGGTAAGGCCGGAAAACCCCGTCGACGGCATCGCGCTGGTGGTCGATGCGCATGAAGTGCTCAACGCCGATGACCGGGGCGTAAAGGAAATGGCCAGGAATTTCCGGGCAAGGATTGACGAACTTATTTCCTTGTGGGGCATCGAATTTCCCGTTTATCTTATTTTCAACCATTCCGATGAAATACCCGGCTTCAACGAATATTACAGTGACCATCATGGTCGCGGACAGGATACCATTTTTGGCTCAACATTGTCCGCGGAGCAGGACAAAATCATGCCGAGGATGGCTTTTGCGGAGGAATTCCGGCTCTTGTCCAAGTCCCTTACTGACCTGCGTCTTGACAAGCTGGTTAAGGAAAACGACCCGGCAAAACGCAGGATGATTTGCCGATTCGTTATTCATTTTGAGGGGATGCAGGAAAAACTGGGCGCGTTTGTGTCCGAGTTGTTCAAACCCAGCAATTATGAGGGCAAACCCATTTTCAGAGGGTTTTATTTTACCAGCTGCACGCCGAAAATCATGGCCGAAGAACAGGAAATTTCCTCCCGGCGGGACATGGGAATGACCATCGCGCAGCACCCGCTCAACCCCAAAAAAATGCTTGCCCCGCAGCCCCAGCCGCAGTCATCGATCCCCAAAAACGGGGTCCAATCCCTTTTCGTCCTGCCCCTTTTCAGGGAAATCATGGTGCGTGATAAGCTCCTCGTCAAGACCACCCAGAAACGCGGACGGCAGGAACTTGTCCGACACTATTGCATTACCGCCGCAATCGGCCTTGCGGCCATTGTCCTTTGCGCGCTCATGGTTTCGGGGCTGAACAAATCGTCGGCGCTTAATGAATCAATCGCCTCCGATTTATCGGGGGTGCATGTATCGGAAACCTCGCTGTTCGATGCGTATCATGGCCTTGACATCGTGGGGAAAACCGTGTCACGGCTCCAGAAATTTGAAGACAATGGGGCGCCGCTTTCAATTTCCGCGTTCGGTTTTTATCAGGGCGGGCGCATTCTCGGCGACCTTAAAAAGCTGTATTTCGACCTTATCGGCCGGCTGATTGTTTCCCCTGCCGTCAAATATTACGAATATACCATCTGGGAAAGCGCTCAGGACTACCAGACCCTGGCGGGTGAGCAGTATAATTCGCTGTATAATTCGTTGAAAACGTATCTTTCAATGTCGGAGGAGGTCGCCGGACGCCCCAAGGACATTGACACGGCGTTCATGCGCGATGAACTGCTCAATGCGGTCAAGCAGTCGCTCCTTTCAAAATATCAGCAGCAACGGCTCCCTGAACAAATCGAATCGGTTTTGCAGGAAAATATGGGAATATACCTGCTCTATTGCAAACGCCAGCAATTTCCGCCCATACAGGAAAACCAGCGGCTGGTCATGGCCGCGCGCGCGAAACTGCGGAGGCTTCCCGACGCGCAGACGCTGTATGAGTCGGTCATGAGCGGCTTTTCGCAGGAGGCTCCGAGGATTACGCTGGATCAGATGCTCAACCGTCAGCAGGAAGGCATTCTGAAGTGCGACAAGGACATGAGCGTTCTT
>Ga0182027_10016404_pt1 | contig 10116 bp, 12 predicted proteins | sample 712E1DmetaG_FD_121300 | JGI IMG/M metagenome (GOLD analysis project Ga0182027, IMG submission 121300) | Permafrost microbial communities from Stordalen Mire, Sweden - 712E1D metaG (Illumina Assembly) | ecosystem: Environmental > Terrestrial > Soil > Wetlands > Permafrost | place: Sweden... | reverse complement strand
GTCACCGACCACAAGAAAAGCAATCCCGCGTCTACTCCTGAAAAGGGCGAGAAAGGCGACAGCGCTCCCGCTGCCAAGAAACCGGAGACACCGAAACCCGCCGCCGCGGCTGCTCCGAAGAAGGAAAACTAGTTTTCAGTATTCAGTTATGAGTAACGAGTTGTGAGTAACGAGTTGTGAGTAACGAATGCTGGAGTGCATTGTCTCGATTTCCTTTTCAGGAGATTAAACCTGATTAACCCGTGCTGGAGATAGCCTTTAAGAAGTGGTAGAATTACTGCCAATCCGATTAAATACAAATAAGGCTCCGGCAAATGAAGAAAACGGGCATCGTCCTCGCGGTAATTCTATTTTTATATCTGGGCTTATCAATTCTCGGCTCAGTTTTAATCATGCACATCCCGCGCTTGCCGGTAAATGTGTCACCTTCGTCCGTCAGCCTGACGTACGAGGAAGTTTCTTTTTCCGGGCGCGGCGACAGTTTAACCTTAAAAGGCTGGTTTCTCCCCGGGCAGGGGAACGATGTAATAATTCTGGTCAACGGCGGCTATCAAACCCGCATTGACGATACCGCCGATACCCTGGGACTGGCGCACGATCTGGTGCAAAAAGGGTATAGTATCCTGTTGTTCGATCAGCACGGAAGAGGGGAATCGGACGGCACCGCGCGGGCTCTGACAAATTTCCAGCAGGATATTGGAGGCGCGATCGATTTTGTCCGCGGAAGAGGCTATACGCGGGAAAATATCGGTATAATCGGGTTTTGTTCGGGTGCGATAACCACGAGCATTTATTCGAGCGAACAGGGCGATGCCGGCGCGATAGTACTGGATGGTTGCTCGACCACGATCCGCAATATGGTTAACGCCCAAGTAGCGGAAAGAAGTATTCCGAAACCGCTGCTAAGTATTTTCTGGCCGGGGCTAAAAGCGGGGACCAGAATCTTCTATCATTACACCGAGGTTGATCCGATAAACGTCGTTGCACAGATAAAATGCCCGGTTTTCTTTATCCACGAAGAAAAAGACAACCTGGTGGCGATGGCGGAAATGACCCAACTTTACGGCGCGGCCCGGAATCCGGCAAACGAGATATGGGAAATCGGCGGGGCAGAGCACAGCCAGGGATATAAAGTGGATCGTTCGGAGTATGTCAGCAAGCTGGACGGTTTCTTTGCCAAAACGTTGAAAGAGCCTGTATTTACCGCTTTTGAATCAGCTGGAATGATTAATTAAATGTGAGAATCAACTGCTAGCGGTTTTTACCAGGATCGAGCATCCCGGCATTAGCGTTATTATCCAAATAGAGCTTTCTGACCGGATATTCCATGATAATGCCTTCATCCTGGAAGCGTTTGTGCAGAGCTTTGATAAAATAGTGTTTTAAAGCGAAAGTGCCGGCCCTGTTCTGGGCTTTCATTACCACGGAAAAATTGATGTTGGAATCACCGAAATTCTTGAACCGGACCACCGGCGTGAAATCCTTGCCGCCCTCCGGATTATTCTTCATGATGGCTGTGGCCACTTCGGTGATAATCCGCTCAACTTTCTCGAGGTCCGAGGTATAACTGACGCCGCCGTCCACTCCGAAAACCATCGAAAGGTCAGGTTTCTCAAAATCGGTCACGACCGCGTCGGAAAGCTTGGTATTGGGTAAAATTATCAGGTTCCCCTGCCAATGACGTAATTTGGTGATACGCCAGCCGATTTCTTCGACGGTTCCTTCCAGACCTGACTCCAGCTGGATGTAATCGCCTTTGCGGATCACGGAGTCTGAGATGACGTAGGTGCCGGACAAGAAGTTGGTCAACGTCGGCTGCAGCGCCAGAGCGACCGCGATACCGCCGATACCCAAGCCGGCCAGGAAGGGGCCGATCGCGATACCGAGTTGGCCCATGATTATAATAAAAGTGAAACAATATACGATGATATCCGTTACACGCTGCAAGAGCGGGATCAGGCGGTCATCAAAATCGCCGGAAGTGCGAGGCGCAATTTCCACAGAATACCAGTGTAAAATTGCGTTTACCACGCGGCTAACAGCTACACCGGCAATACCGATAAAGAGGATAATGAAAATTTTATGGACGATTTCTTGTTTTTGCGGGTAACCCATAAGAAGCCTGGAAGCCGCGATCCAGAGTCCGCCCGCGATCAGCCACGCAAAGACGGGCGCGGTCACTGCTTCCAGAATGAGGTCATCGATAATAGTCTTGGTTTTTCTGGTGAAAGGTTTGACTATCGCGCCCAGAATGTATTTTGATAGAAAGGCCAGCAAAAAGGCAATAGCCACGATACCACCAGCAGTTGCCCATCTGATCCATGTTACATCCGATTTTAAAAACGAAAAAAAGTCGGTCATCGTCAAATCCTTTTCTAAAAGAAAAAACGTCTCCGGATGGAAGGCGTTTTTCTTGTAATTACTTAATGCACTATTAGCAATAATATAATCCGGCGCTTGAAGATGTCAACAGTTGAGAACAGTAAATCCTAAAAACTAAATTCGAAATCCCAAATAAATTCCAAAATCCAAATACCAAACGGATGACAACTTTCGATAACATAAACGGGATGTTCTTTTAATCAACAGGGGAAATAAATAAAAGGGAGTGCGAAAGCACTCCCTTTGTGGTTCTGATTAATCATTTAATACTTGCAAGGCGAACTGCCTTACCAGCGGGGACCTCAGCCAGATTGTCTGGGCGCGCACGAACCATCACGTTTGCTGAAGGTGGACATCACCCTTTTTGTTTTGGTTTCGCCGCATTTCGGGCATTTCAGAGATGCTGCGTCTTCACCTGCCCATTGAAAATATTCGAACTTTTCCCCGCATTTTTCACATTCATATTCAAAAATCGGCATCTTCCTCCACCCCCTTTTCTGATAAAGTAATCATATAATATACGGCGGCCCGCGTATGCGACTTATGTCTCACAATGAGGAAAAAGATAACCGTGGAAAATGTTATTCCTGAACGCAGAATCGTCGCTGCGGTTAAAGTGTTTCACTACGACCTGAACGAACTGGTGCCGGGGCTGAAAAAGGGCCTGGATAACATCGGCGGTTTGAACTCGATGATACACTCCGGCGATAAGGTTTTCATCAAGATCAACCACCTTTCGCCGCCTTCACCGCCGGAAAAAGGAATCGTGACACATCCGGTTTTCACTGAAGCCGTAATTATATTGTTGAAAGAAACAGGCGCCGACATTACCGTCGGAGACGACATTGAAGAAGACGGGGAGGACGGTTTCAAGATCTCCGGGTACCGGGAGATGTGCCGGAGACATGGCGTCAGGCTGGTAAATCTAAGGCAAGCGGGCTTTGCGGAAAAAACCTGTGACGGGAAAATCCTGAAAAATATTTATACTTCCAAAATAGTTGCAGAAGCGGATGTAATCATCAATCTGCCCAAACTCAAAACCCATTCTTTGACTGTTTTTACCGGCGGGATCAAAAACATGTACGGGATCATCCCGGCCGGGCAGCGCCGCCGTTTTCACAGCGACTACCTGAATCCAGATGAGTTCGCGCAGATGCTGGTCGATATTTATCTTGTTGTCCGCCCGCAGTTAACCATAATCGATGGGGTTATAGCGATGGAAGGGGAAGGCCCTGGTTCTGGGAACATAAAAAATTTGGGACTGATACTGGCCAGCAGGGATGGGGCAGCTCTGGATGCCGTCGCCGGCGGCATCATCGGATTAAAACCGGAGGATGTGCTGACCACCCGTTATGCCGGCGAAAGAGGCCTCGGCGTCTGCGACCTGCAGAATATCGACGTGGTGGGGGAAAAGTTTGCCTCCCTGGCGGCAACTGATTTCAAATTACCGGCTGCCGGGTACCGCTCGGCGATGAAGCACATTCCGCACGGCATCGCGAAATATATACTGGAGCAGACTTCTCCTAGACCGCGTGTTAAAAAGAAGAACTGCACAGCCTGCGCCAAATGCGTGAAAGCCTGTCCGACAGGGGCAGTAACGATGGATGGGAAGACCTCGGCGATCAATGACAAAATTTGTATCCGGTGTATGTGCTGCCATGAGGTCTGCCGTTTTAACGCGATCTACATCAGACGACCTGTTTTCGGTAGCGTTATTTGGGGAATAGTAAGGGTGTTTCGCGGAGTAAGCGGAAGATAAAGGAGCAACAGTGAAACGAAGAACCTCGCCCGCCTGACTGCTGTTTCGTAAGAACCTCACTACATTTACTTCGAATTTACTCCTATACTTTACTTCGAACTGCTCCGTAAAGTACCTCCGATTGCGATCTACGGAAGTACTTTCGGCTGCGGCCTACAGGTTGTAAATTCCCTATCCGTGAATAGCCAGGGAGAGGTGAACGGATCGGCTTTTTGACGGGTTAAATAGAAATTATGCAACGCTGCCCGTATCAGAACAGCTTGAAAACAATTGAGAAGGTCGTAAACATATGAAATATGGAGTTTTCCTTTTCAATAACACCACTGCGGCAATACAGGCTCAGAATGTATTAAATGCGAAAGGTTGAAGTGTGACCTTGATGCCTTGCCCGCGCCAGTTTACCAGTAATAGCGGATTGGCGGTCAAATTCAACTTAATGGAAAAGGCATCGGTGCAGGAAGTGTCGGACAAAGCCAATGTCCAGATCCAGGCTGTGCAAGAGGTGTAAGAGGGGTTAATCTTCTACGCCCCCTTCTGAAAATCCCTCCTGAGCTCTCCCGCGGACAAGCCTGGACCTCCGGCCTTTCGCGAAATGAACAGGATTCCAGATGATATTTTATTGACAACCGGCTTTATGTTTTATTGTTCAAAATCGCTATGGCATCTCTCTTTTATTTTTATACCGGCGATGGTATCATATAGAGAAATTACAGCTAAAAATCAAGCTCTAAATGATAGATCAATGAATGTCCGGTTCGGTTTTCAGTATATTGATCATTTGGTGCAATGAATGGGAGGAGATCAACTATGCCTTTCTGTCCCCAATGCGGGAGAGAATATCAGGATTGGGCAAAGAAATGTTACTACTGCCAAATTGACCTTGTCGACAAATTACCGGATGTTCCTCAAGAGTCTGTATTTGATGTTTCTTCAGATCCGTTAGTAACTATCGCTTCCTTCAGTTATCCGCAAGAGGCTTATCTCCATCAAGCTTTATTGGATTATACCGGGATAGATTGTTTTGTGGCCGATGATTATATTGTTACTGCGAACTGGCTGTATTCAACCGCCGTTGGCGGCGTTAAGTTGCAGGTCAGGGAGTCAGATGTTGAGGATGCATTTGCAGTATTAAATGATGTTGTACAAACTGACACTGAGAATGCACCTGATACTATTGGTCTTGATGATGAAAAATGTCCAAGATGTAATTCGGAGAATATCCGGCAAGAAGTCTTCGATATACGTCTGCTTAATATCCCCTGGATTCTGTTACAATTCCGATTAACGTATCTTATTCATCTGCTGAATATGATCTGGATTCTCTTATTGTTTCCGCTGCCTTTTGTCATGAGAAGAAGGCAATGCCGTGTCTGCGGGAATAAATGGAAACAAAAAAAGCGGAGCAGTTCCGGTAATGCTCAATAATATTTCGTGATGAAAACCACAAGCTTTTACTTTTCGAGCATCTCTTTCAAAGGTGTCCAGTAATAGTCCCGCCAGCCCTGCGCGATTTCTTCCTGCATTTTTTCGGGGATGCCGCTCTGGGTAAAGGTTAAACGGGTGCCGGCAGGGATCGCTTTGAACGAGAAAGTGGCGGTGGAATACAGGCCTTCCGGCCAGTCGCTGGCGCGCCATGTTTGGACAATTTTACTGTCCTGCACTAACTCAAGGTTGGTGCCCTCGCTGTAACCGTCGAAGGCGGAGAATTTGCCCCCGATCTTGCGGCTGATCGTTGCTTTGTCACCAGTGAATTTGGAGTGTTTTTTTGAATCCATCAGCGCTTCGTAAATGTCGTGCGGAGCGGCTTTAAAAGTGACTGTCTGTTTGATCGTTCTGGTCTCCATTTTTACCCTCCGGCGATAAATCTAACCCTAATGTAGCACGCCGTAATCGGGGATTCAATCAGGATTTTTCCAGGCTCAAAATGTCGATAAAACTGCGCGGAAAAGCGGCACGAGGGGTCATTGTTATCTAACGAAAAGTATTGATCGTGTTATTGATCACTACGCCAAACATAAACACGACATACGGTAAAAGCACAAAAACAAAGGCGGCGCGTCGGTAACCCTGGTGTCCCAGGCGGCTGTAAATGGAACTCGCGCCAAGGGCGAGCAGGATGAATGCGCCAATGACCGCGACATCCACAAAAAACAGTTTAGCAAAGCCCCCCGTATCCAATGCCCATTTCGCGATGAGCCCGGCTTCGTAGACCTGATGACCGACATTAAACTTAATGGCGAAGAACGTGCTGATGTAATCCAGTAACGCCAACAGGCAGACAAACAGCACCAGCTTTGATTCCGGCCACGGCCAAACCAACTTCGATATCTGCTCGATCGGCTTTTCCAGTTTCTTGTCCCGTTCGATGCTCTGTCTGACGCTTTCCCGCAGGGCTTGGAAGAATTTGGCCATTTATATCGTCCTTCTACTATTGTTCCTGTCAATTTATTATACCGTTTTTGGACGACAAAAAAGCTGGTACGTTCGGGTAGATTGCGATAAACGATATTCTTCTAATACATACCCTTCATATAGTCAATACTAAAGTACTAGCCAAACTAGCCAAAAGATGGATAGACTCAAACCAGCCTGTCAACGATAATGATTCAAGTAGTATCAACACTTATCATCAGTAAGGACGAAATTATGGCTGTGGAAATAAACGGACAAACATACTACAGAACCGCTGAAGTTTGCGCAAAGGCGGGTATCAGCCGGGCAACGCTTTTCCGCTGGCTGAAAGCCGGGGTCCTGAAAAAGACCTACCGGGACCGGCGGGGATGGCGAATGTTTACGGAGAACGACCTGGATTTAATGCGTGCAGAAGCGGAAACCATCAAAATCGAATACAGTTCAAAAAAATCGAACCGTCCTGAAGAAAAACATACCAGAGCTTTTTAAACAGATTCGAACGTGAATTAAATTTAAATAATTGAGGTGAAAGAATTCATGGATGCTATTATCAACGAAAAGACCAATAACGGAAAATCAAGCGAGGTCGGCGGAATGGATCTGTACAGAGATTCCATTAAAAAAGCTCTGGCCACCGCGATCGGCACCGCTATTGATGAGGAAACTCTCCGCGTGACGAAGGAAATGGAAGGCATCCGCGAAAACGCGATAAAGATGATATCGGAAGAACAACGAAATGTTATTCAGAAGATCATTGAAGATGAAAAGAAGTCCATCTGGACGAAGGCCTTTGAGGCGCAACAGTCCGAGAGTTTCAATTCAACGGTAACCCGAGATAATCTCGTGCAGTCTGTATTGGCGGACAAACCGGCGGAAAACGGGAAGAACGGACACACCCCCATAGTTGAAGCCGATCAAGCCCCTGCAGCCACTGCCGCGACCGCACCTGCGGCTGCCGCAACACCCGCACCGGCTGCCGCTGTCCCCACTGCCGCGCCTGCGCCGGCACCTATACCGGTCCATGTCCCGGTCTATGAAGAAAAGTTAGAATTGGAGATTTTACCTCCGCGGGACCAGAATGAAATAGAATCCATTCATGCTTATCTGAAGACCATGCGCGAAGTTCAGGAAGTGGAACTGTTGACACTGGTCGACAAGAGCTTGTTCAAAGTAACATTGAATCACCCTGTAGATTTCATGGAAAAACTCGGCCAACTGCCGCAGGTCCACAATGCTGAAGAAGTCCGCGAAAACGGCAAAAAGAAAATCAAGATCGCGCTGGCCGCCAAATCCAAACTGGAAAGAAATCACAACGAAGTGAATGATAAAGTAAACAAAATTTTCAATAGAAAGAAATAAACCCCCGATCAGGCAGAGGGTCTGTAATGTTTCGGTTCAATTTGTTGCGTTCTCCTCCAGCCTGTGATAGCCAGGGTGAGGGGGGTATAATTCAAAATGATAAAAAGCGAATATAGAACTAAAGCTTTATTTCCGGATAGAAACGCCGAAAAGTCTGCGGACTGGTTATATTGTCCGCGCTGCGTCAAAGGGAACATGTACGCCGAATATGAAGATGAGAGCGTCTGTTTACAATGCGGCTACCGCCATTATACGCGCTCGACCACCTGCAGCAGCGTGATTAAAAAGGGTCCGGCAGGACAAGGCGACGAGCAGACAACGCCCGGGAATTAGCTATTTCAGAGCACCGGGATTATCTACTGCGCGAAGGGACAGGTAAACAAGTTTACAATTAAGTTCCGTTTCTTCTGCCCGGTCGAAGGAGGATGCGCCAGCGGGCTGACTCAGCCGGTCGTCGTATAAAGCCGTCGGAAATACGCTCTTTAATTGCGTTACAAGCGCGTTAAAATTAGTAAAAGACGACGGTGTGATGTTTGCCCCAAGCGAAGAGTAATCAAAGTTGTTTTCAATAATTTCCACCCTGGGCTCGATCCAGACCCGGTCATAGAGGCGCACAAAGTACCCCACTTCGGTTGATGTGTCTTTTGAACGTTCTTGCACTTTTCGCCAGACAGGAAAACCCCCGGTCATCAGTGTTCCCGATAAACTGAATTTCATTTTAGTGGTGGTGATCTCTTTATCGGAATATAAAAAAAATTTGCCTTTTAATATCAGAAAGACGTTTTTATTCTCTATTTTCAGTGTCCGGCCGGTTTTATCCAGGAAAGTAACATCATGGTCGCCCCATGTCAGCGCATGCGCGGTGAAATGACCTGCCTTAGATTGCCGGAGATCTGTATCGCTGCTGACAACAACGGTTAACCCCAGGGCTTTCAGACGGGCAGTAACATCCTCCGCTTCCTTAGTACTTTGGTAATGGCCAAAAAGTTTGGGTATTACGCCGGATAAAAGCAACCGCGTCTCGTAAGGGTCTTTTTGCAGGATTCCCGCAACTTCCTTGACGAGACTGGTTTCAATCTTTTCCGGCGGAGCGACTAAAATGTGTATGATATTATTTTCAGTCATGATTTTAACCGGCCGATATTTACTTGCATTTACCTTATCACTATTTAGATCAAATGGCAAAGTGCCGGTTAGAGGGTAAAATCAGGTATAATCCATATAAAATCCAATGGTGAATATCTCTACGAAAAAATACAATAAGCTGAGGGTGTGAGTATACTTGACTTCTTAGGTGAATCTGATACATAATAACTCAACAAACATAAATAACTAAAGGGGAATGTTAATTTAGTACCTTTCACCGATTGAAATTTCACTCGCCAGGTTGTAGAATCAAAGCAGATGTATAAATAATGCGCTTAAAAGGCGCAATTAGTCGATATTAGGAGGCTGACGATGGAATCCAAGGTAAGTCGCACCCCGGATAATGGCAAAGGAACAATGGTCGAGGATAAGGCTGAGTACAGAGAAGCTGTCAGAAAACAGCTTAATGATGAAGTAAAGAAAATCATCGACCTGGAAATGCAAAAAGCAGCCCAGGAACTGATTGAAGAGCATAAGAAAGCGACACGCCAAGTAGTTGAAGAATACAGGGCCGCGATCCACCAGATCGTCCAGGAAGAGAAAGAAGAAATCTGGAAGAAAGCGGAGATGTTGAAAAAATCCATCCTGCAGCTCGGTTTGTGATAATTATCCCGAATAGATTAAGATAGACATGATAAAAATAGTGATAATTTAAAATAATCAATAGTTAAAAATTGTTAATATCCGGGGAAGTATCATGGGTCTGTGGCAAGGAATATTTCTGGTAATCGGATGTGCTTTGGCCGGCTTAATTGTTGGTCTGACCATTATGTATGTGCTTCAAAAGAAGAAGATCAAACGGTATTCCATTTTCCAAGAGAAAAAGAATCAAGCCAAACCCGGAGTGCCCGGAAGTTCAGTTGCGACAGCCGCGAATAACACGATAATAAAATCAAACGGGCATGAAGATCCGCTGGAAGAATTGATCAAGAACCGGAAAAACAACGTTGTAGCGGAAAGTCCCAAAGAAGTTGTTCCGGATGAACTACCCGTGGTTCCGCAATTTGCAGGACAACAAAGCGCTCCGGTTAAAGCGCAGGGCGAGAAGCCTGCCGAAG
>Ga0182027_10016403_pt1 | contig 10117 bp, 7 predicted proteins | sample 712E1DmetaG_FD_121300 | JGI IMG/M metagenome (GOLD analysis project Ga0182027, IMG submission 121300) | Permafrost microbial communities from Stordalen Mire, Sweden - 712E1D metaG (Illumina Assembly) | ecosystem: Environmental > Terrestrial > Soil > Wetlands > Permafrost | place: Sweden... | reverse complement strand
TTCAATGGATATTCTAAGATTTTAATTTATTGAAAAACGAATAAGGATTTTTCTGTTGGAGGGAAATTATTTCGATTACATCATTATTATCGTATTCTTCGCTGTTATCACAACAGTAGGTATAACCGCAGGAAAGAAACAAAAAACAATAAAAGATTATTTCTTAGGCTCAAAGACAATTCCATGGTGGGCAGTATGTTTTTCCATAGTTGCAACTGAGACAAGCACTCTTACATTTATATCTATCCCCGGGCTTGCTTATCTAACCAACATGAATTTTCTTCAAGTCACTTTTGGATATCTTATTGGAAGAATAATTGTTGCGTTTGTCTTTTTGCCAGCCTATAACAAAGATGAATTAAAAACCGCATATACATATCTTGAAAAGCGATTTGGTGGAAAGACTCGTTCTTTTGCATCTATTACTTTTCTATTTACGCGCCTGGCAGCAGACGGTGTACGACTTTTTGCAGCGGCTATTCCTCTAAAATTTTTGTTGAACATTAATTATCCTACCGCTATAATTATTATTGCAGTAGTTGCGTTGATTTACACATATATTGGCGGAGTAAAAGGAGTAATCTGGACTGACATTATCCAGATGTTTATTTATTTAGGAGGCGCAATATTATCGGCTATATATATCTTACATATTCTGCCGGGAGGATGGGAGAAGGTTCTTAGTAGTGCCTCCTCAGCAGGAAAGTTGAATATTATTAACCTGGGATTTGACAAAGGAATTTCGGGATTTTTTAGCCAACCATATACATTAATAGGCGGACTAATAGGAGGTGCTTTTCTATCAATGGCATCGCACGGTACCGATCAACTTATTGTACAGCGACTTCTTACAACGAGAAGTCTAAGAGATAGTCAAATAGCAATAATAGGAAGCGGTGTGATAGTCATTCTCCAAATGACAATTTTTATGATGCTTGGTGTACTGCTTTTTTCATATTATGGACCGCTTAAGATGAAATCTGATGAAATCTTTCCAATGTTCATTATTAATGTACTACCTCACGGATTAAGGGGGATAATAATAGCAGGGTTATTTTCAGCAGCACTTGGGACGCTTTCCGGATCAATAAGTTCGCTGGCATCATCCACAATGCTTGATCTTTATCAGCCATTCTTTGGGAAAACAGATGATGATAAAAAGCAATTAAGAATATCGCGGTTATTCACTTTAATGTGGGGAGTATTATTAGTTTTTTCGGCTTTCTTTTTTATCAATGTTTCGAGGTCAGTAGTTGAACTTGCTTTAAGTATAGCCTCATTTACATACGGAGGTTTACTTGGCACATTTCTCCTGGGAATTTTCTTTAAGAAGGCGCGGCAAGAAGACGCTCTGGCAGGTTTTATCGCAGGTATCTTTATAATGATTGCTGTAATTTCATTAGGACTTGTAGCCTGGACATGGTATACGTTGATTGGAGTAACATGCACAATTCTAGTCGGTGGAATTCTTACAGGTCTCTCCGGAAAAAGTACTAACGATCAACAGCACGTATAATTGCATCATGCAGGAGAGGGCGCACTTTTAATATTTTTAGATTATTTCTGGTTGGAAAGACCCGGTTTGTCAGGAATATGACGAACAAATTTCTAACAGGATCTGTCCAGATCGAAGTGCCCGTAAATCCAGTATGCCCATAAGATAAATCGCTAAATAAACTACCTGCAGAAGACCCCTGAGGGGATTTTGTATCCCATCCCAAAGCACGTGAGCTGAGTTCGGATTGTTTCTTTCCAAAAAATTCTACTGTTTTGGACTTAATAATTTGTATTCCATTATAATTTCCTTTTTGGAGAAGCATTTGCAATAATTTTGCAATATCGCCCGCATCTGAGAATAATCCTGCATGACCTGCTACGCCGCCGAGTAATACAGAAGTTTCATCATGAACTTCACCGCGAATTAATCTTTGACGCCAGAGATTGTCAATTTCAGTTGGTGCAATTCTGAAGGTTAAATTCTTCGCAGGATTAAACATTGTACTTTTCATATGCAAGGGTTTGAAAATGTATTCTTCGCAAAACTTATCCAAACTTTCGCCGGTCACCTTCTCAATTATTTTCCCTAACAGTATAAAATTAAGATCAGAATATACCATTTTCGTCCCGGTCGGGTAAATCAAACTATCCTGAAATATTTCATTCATAACAGCATTTACTTTGTCAGAGACGGAGTCGTAGACTTGAATAGATTTAATATCAGGCCTAAGTCCGCTATCGTGCACAAGCAAATTCCTAATCTTTACGTTTTCTTTTCCGTGTACGGCAAACTGCGGAAAATATTTTGCAACTTTGTCATCCAGTTTAATCATACCCCGGTCAAAGCAAATCATTGTTGCGGTTGTTGTAGCAACAACCTTTGTACATGAAGCCAAATCATAGATTGATTTTAAAGATACCTTTCCTGATTTAAGATCATACATATAATGACCGAATGCCTTTTCATGAATAATCTTTCCATTTTGTCCCACCAGAAGAACGGCACCCGGAAAAGAAGAATCCTGAATAGCACGACTAACAACGTTATCAACGGCTATCCATTTTTGCCGGGCAGATATATTTTTTAGAGAATGATTAGCTTTCCCGTCAGAGAGATTGTCTTTAATTTTATTTATAGATAATCCTTCGGAATGGTTCCCTACGGGATAAATTACTGATAATAAAGAAAAAATATAAACGAATAAATTATTTTTTTTCATAGATATCTTCCGCATCCAATCGCATTAGCTGAAATACACTGAAGTCAGAATTAAATACTTTTGATAATTATTTTTTGATTAAAATAAATTTAACAATAAAAAATAGAAATTAATCAAGAAAATTAGTTAATGATTTGTTTTGATATAATAGAAATATGATTAAATTTTGCATGTACGAAGTTTTTACCAGTCACTAGAGTTTTAAAAAGGTACAATGGAACAAAATATTAATATCCGAATCTGGCATGAATCAGATTTCCCTATTGTCAGAAAAATACTACTTAACACCTGGCTTGATACATATTCATCTTTCATTCCTGTTGAAGATATTAATGGATACCTTGAATCTACTTACAACGTGGAAAAATTAAAATTAATTCTTGAAAACCCCGATAGTTCAGGTTTTATAATCGAATCCGGAATAAAACCCCTCGGCTTTATGCGTATTTCAATAAGTAAAACTATGAACCGTTTCTACATCTCATCCTTATATATTTTACCTGAATATCAGGGACTTGGCCTTGGAAAATCTTTATTATCCAAAGCTGCGGAAGAAGCTGCGGTTAGAGGATATACCAATATTTATCTGGGTGTAATGAAGCAAAATGTGAAATCTCTAAGGTGGTATGAAAACCACGGCTTCATCTTCAATGAAGAATTACCATTTCAAATGGGGAAAACATCCATACCTCATTTGATTGGACAAATGAAGATATAATTTGTAACGGGTAACTAATTTATTTGTTAATCATATCTATCGATTCTACTCAGCTATTAAGTTATGTCACTAGTCATTCAAATGTTAAATTTTTCTATTCCAGTCCTCTATCTTTGATAATTGGATCAATGCGTGGATTGTTGTGACTAGTCAAAACATCATCTGACACAAAATAGAATTCTTATTTAAGAATTACTTACCCGAATTCTGTATTTGATGATCTATTACACTAATTAATAAATCTTTACACAATGGACAAGAGATTTTAATATTTGGTTTGACTAAATATTGAGTGTTTCCAGTCAATATAGGGAAAGATTTCTTTCGATTTTAGAGAATATTTGCTATTATTAAACGCGGATATAGTTTTGATTAGAAAAATGTATTGGAAAAGAGTAGATGAAAATATTTTATTTTAAAAAGATGATTATTCGTTTTCGAATCATTAGTTATATAATCGTAATGTTTGTTTTTCCGACTACATTAAGTACAGCATTTGCACAATCATCAATTCCCGGTGCATGGGCCGACGGTATCCACAAGGATACAAAAGCTATTCAGGCCTGTTTAGATAGCATCAATAATGCCGGTGGCGGAACAATCGTTTTCTCTAAAGGTAAGTATCTTACCGCTCCCCTAACGCTTCGAAGCAGTAATAATTTAACCGTTCAAATTGACAGCGACGCAACAATCCTCGCTTCTGTGGATACAATTGATTATTATACAACGGGTGCGGATACAACTAAGCCTTTGACATCGGTACAAAATTTCATTAGCGCCTCAGGTTTTCAAAACCTCACAATACAGGGGAAAGGAACCATTGATGGGCAGGGCGCAAGATGGTGGCCCAATCCGAATGGCCCAAGACCAAGATTACTGCAATTAGCAAAAGGAAAACACTTAATTGTAAAGGATTTAACGTTAACGAATTCGCCGATGTTCCATCTCTGCCCTAATACTTGTTACGATGTTGTGGTTGACCATATTACCATTATCGCCCCTTCTAGTTCTCCCAACACCGATGGAATTGATCCAGGCATCTGCCATAAAGTACGAATCACCAATTGTACTATTGATAACGGCGATGACAATATTGCTATAGGTGCAAGCAGTTCTGATCCGGGTTGGAGTGCAGCAAGCACTGATATTATAATACAGCACAATACTTTTCTCCACGGTCACGGTGTATCTATTGGAAGTTACACTACAGGTGGTGTGGATACTATGTTAGTAGATAGCTGCACATTTAACGGCACTACTAACGGAATCAGAATTAAATCGGATCGCGGACGTGGTGGGAATGTAAGGAATATTACATACAGCAATCTTTCCATGACTAACGTCAGATACCCGATCTATTTTACCGCTTATTATTCAGGCGTTCCGTCTCAAACAGATCCTCCCCAGCCAATTAATAATCTTACTCCATACTTCCATGACCTTAATGTAATAAATCTTATTTCCACTAATACAGCATCAAATTCTGTGGCGGGAATTATTCTTGGACTCCCTGAACAGCCACTTACCAACATTCTGTTACAGAATGTAAATATTTCAGCTTATAAAGGAATACAGACTCGTTGGGCAACTGTGAATGATCCTGATACGAATTTAATTACTGTTAAGTCTGGCCCGCGTTTCATTTACGAAGTCGGTTCACAGGTTACTACGAATGTAAAAAATGATTATACAGGCATTCCTTCAAATTTTGAGTTAAAACAAAATTATCCCAATCCATTCAACCCATCAACAGTTATTAAATATAACATATCGAAAAGCGGAATAGTTACTTTAAAAGTTTATGATCTCCTTGGGAAAGAAACTGTAACGCTTGTGAATAACTACACGACAGCCGGAGAATATTCGGCAACATTTAATGCCTCGCGATTACCATCAGGTGTATATTTTTATAAACTTACTTCAGCCGGAAACAGTATTGTGAAAAAAATGATGGTGGTAAAATAATGATCTACCGGATTTATCTTTCTACTCTTCCTGAGCCGCCGCTCTTCATCAATTTTTCAACTTCATCTATTGAAACAAGATTAAAATCGCCAGAAATTGTATGTTTCATGCATGATGCAGCGACAGCAAATTCAAGTGCATCTTTTGAATTAGTCTTATTAAGGAGACCATATATAATGCCACTTGCAAAAGAATCGCCGCCTCCGACTCTGTCAACAATTTCGATATCATATTTCTTTGATCTGAAAGGAACAATGCAATCCTTATTATCAAGAAGAAGTGCGCTCCAGCCGTTTTTTGATGCCGAATAACTTTCTCTTAAGGTAATTGCAACTGTATCAAAATTATATTTCTCTTTCAGCGTCTTTGCAACAACAAAATATCCTTCTTCATCCAGCTGACCTTTTGCAACATTTGTTTTTCCGGCTTTAAGTCCAAGACTCTTTTCCGCGTCTTCTTCATTTGCAATACACACATCGACATATTCCATAAGGGGGATCATAACAGGCTGGGCTTCTTTATATGTCCACATTTTGGCTCTGAAATTAAGATCACAGCTAATTTTTATTCCCATTTTCTTTGCTGTTATACAGGCATCGGTCAGAACTTCCTGAGTATTTTTTCCGATTGCAGGTGTAATGCCTGTCCAGTGAAACCAGGATGCGTTTTCAAAAACAGCATTCCAGTCAACATCTTCTTTCTTAATTCCTGAAATAGATGAATCAGTCCTGTCATAAATAACTTTTGAAGGCCGTTGACTTGCACCTGTTTCGAGGAAATAGATACCAATCCTGTTCCCGCCCCTGGAGATATGATTTATATTAACTCCATATCTTCGTAAATGATTAATGGCAGACTGACCAATTTCATGTTTAGGAAGTTTTGAAACAAAATAGCTATCCATTCCATAATTGGCTAAAGAGACAGCAACATTTGCTTCACCCCCACCATAAGTAGCATCAAAATTCTGAGCCTGAACGAATCTTGTAAATCCGTTTGTCGAAAGTCTCAGCATTATTTCCCCAAAGGAAACAACTTTATGGACCATTTAGATCTCCAATTATTTTAATAAATTCATCTTATTACCGGACATTTAATTGCGTTGATCTAATTACAATAAATCGTATAAAGAAAAGCTTCTGCAATCAAATTGTCAGCACCAAAAGTGTCAGCAAAAATATAGGGCCAGTTTTATCTTTGAATTCTTGCTGATCCCCCTTTGGCAAATGCACGGACTTCCTCGACTGTTGCCATTGAAGTATCACCCGGAAAAGTAGTAAGAAGAGCGCCATGAGCCCATCCTAATTTTACGGCTTCATCAGGAGTTTCACCTGAAAGCAAACCATATATTATTCCACTTGCAAATCCATCCCCCCCTCCTACACGGTCTAAAACATGAAGTTCCGTGGTAGGGGCAGTATATGTTTTCCCATTTATCCAGGCCACTGCACTCCAGCTATGGTGAACTGTTGAATGAACTTCTCTTAAAGTTGTAGCAACCGCTTTAACTTTAGGATATTTTGCAACAACCTTATCGATCATACTGAAGAATGTTGATGGATCAAGCTTTGATTTGGCTGCTACTTCAGGTCCGGGGACATCAAGACCTTTCTGAAGATCTTCCTCGTTGCCTACGAGGAAGTCAACATTCTCAACTATCCGCGCAATAACTTCGACTGCTTTTTTCTGACCGCCCCAGATATTCCATAATTTTTCACGATAATTAAGATCGAAACTTGTTACGGCACCTGCTGCTTTTGCTGCTTTCATACCTTCAATTATCAATTCACCTGTCGATTCGGAAAGTGAAGCAAAGATACCGCCGCTATGGAACCACCGAACGCCACCGTTGAAAATAGAATCCCAATCAAAATCTCCGGGCTTTAAATATGAAGCAGCCTCATTACAGCGGTTATAAAACACAACAGGAGCCCGGACGCCATAACCCTGGTCACTGTAAACAGTTGCCATATTTGGACCATTAACTCCGTTATGTTTAAATTCCTTGTAAAATGATTTAACCCCCATTGCTCTAACACGTTCTGATATCAGTTCGCCGATTGGATAGTTAACCATAGCGCTTGCTATTCCTGTATTCATCCGGAAACAATAGGATAAATTTGCAGCAACATTAAATTCCCCACCGCTAACATGTATTTTGCATTCATTCGCTCTCCGGAAAGGAATAGTTCCCGGATCAAGCCGGTGAACCAAAGCTCCAAGTGAAAGCAGATCAAGGGACCCTTCTTTTTTTATGTTTAATCCATTGTCCATATTATTTAGTTCCTCATATATTAGTTAAATTACCAATGCGCTTTTTCATATTTAGTCTATTACTTAAACGATTACTTAAACGATAGCTAAAATAATCAAATCATAGTAATTTAGGCAATATGAAATTATATGTCAATATTTTTTTGAAATAATTAACATAGTATATTTAATATGTCAGAAATCAGAAACCCTACATTTTATCTGGAGAAATAATGAATAATTTATTTGATCTTACCGGAAAAGCTGCTATTGTAACCGGTGCAAGCACCGGATTAGGTAAAGGAATGACATTAGGACTTGCGGCCGCGGGCGCTGATATTATTCTGGTTGATCATGTACCATCGGATGAAACGTTAAAAGAAGTGGTTGCGCTGGGGAGAAAAGCAGAGCAGATCGTTATTGACTTAATACATGAAGATGCAATTCAAACTGTTGTTTCTAAAGCATTGCAGGTTTTTAATAAAATTGATATTTTAATTAATAATGCAGGCATTATCAGAAGAACACCCGCGATAGATTTTTCCAAGAAGGATTGGGATGATGTAATGAACCTAAATTCACGGGTAGTATTCTTTTTAAGTCAGGCAGTTGCAAGAGATATGTTGAAACGTAATTATGGAAAAATAATAAATGTTGCTTCCCTTCTTAGTTTTCAGGGGGGGGTTATTGTCCCTTCATATTCAGCAAGTAAAGGAGCTGTTGCGCAAATAACAAAAGCTCTCGCCAATGAATGGGCTAAATACGGATTAAATATAAATGCAATAGCACCCGGCTATATGGCCACCAATAACACAAAAGCATTAAGGGAGAATGTGGATCGGTCAAAATCTATTCTGGACAGAATACCCGCGGAAAGATGGGGAACGCCAGAAGATATTCAGGGGGCGGCAGTGTTTTTAGCTTCAAAAGGATCGGATTATGTTAATGGTCATGTGCTTGTAGTCGACGGAGGCTGGTTAGCCAGATAAGATTTTAAAATCTAACTAATATTAAATTACTATCAAAGTACAATGGGATTTTTCATTTAGTACATTAAAATTTTCTATTCTGTCAGTAGAAATATAAAAGCCGGAAGAGAATAACCCTTCCGGCTTTTTTTAATTGAAGTGAATGTGTTTTATTTAAGCAGAATCATTTTTTTGATGGAGGAGAAATTATTTCCTGTTTCTTTACTAACAGCTGAAAAGCGGTAGAGATAGATTCCTGATGATAAATTTTTATCAGAACCAAAGTTAACAGTATAGTAACCTGCTGATTGTTCCTGATTTACCAATTCAACTACTTTCTGACCGGTTATACTGTAAATGTCAATAACAACTTTTGCGTCAACAGGCACCTGGTAATCTATCTTTGTTGATGGATTAAAAGGGTTAGGATAATTCTGGCTTAAAGTAAAGTTTTTGGGAACCGCAACTTCAGCATTTTCTACCTTGCTATATTGATATGTGCCGTCATTATCAATCATCTTTAATCTGTATTGATATTTCCCTGACTGCAGTTTTGTATCTGAGTATGAATAAGTTTTAGGTGAATTGCTCAGTACAGCTGCTTTAACTGAAGATATAGTTGACCAGTTTGTGGTTGCTTGTAAAGATCTTTCAACTTCAAACCTGTCACTATTCTTCTCTGTTTTGGTCAACCAATTTAGCTGAATATTTCTTCCATTATTGGCTGCTGTAAAAGAAGATAATTCAACGGGTAAAGGATTAGTTCCGCCGGAATTATTTGCAAGTGTAAAAATAGTATTGGTTGTTAAATCTGTAAAAGGAGTAGTAGACGGTATAGTGCCGGTTGGACTTGCTGTGCCTGTACCACCCAAATCAACCCAAGTCCCTCCACCAGCTACGGGACCTTGAACAATTCTTAAATTTGCTATATCAGAAACTCCATCATCTGAATCATAACTTAAGTTAACAGATCCGGCAGTAAATGCGGACCCACTTTCTGAAATATTATAATACCTAACTTTAGATGCCGTATATGGTTCAACGCCATTAAGAGTCCCCGGGAAAGCATTGGCCAAAGGTGCAGCATTAAACATTTCTGCTGTATAGGTTGAAAGAGTTATGGCAGATTGAGTAAATGTTAATGATAAAGGACGATAGATCCCTCCTTTTCCGATTGGAAATGTTTTGGTCGTTGTGCCCGCTGTAGCATACAAGAAAGCCATAGGACCGTTAACATAGCTTGTTGCACTTGGCGTATATAATGAGCTTACCGTTCCGCTTGTAAGAGCAGAGCCTGACCACCAACCCATTACCAGGGGATGCGAAGCAGAAGAATTAATAATTCCTCCATTTAGATATAACGTTGTCACATTTACGGTTGATAATAAATTTACTGTAGATCCAGCATCTACTTCAATAGGTGTACCATTTCCGGAAAGAGTTGTGGGAGTAAGAGTAAGGTTTTGAGTACCACTTTTTTTGAATACAAACTTTGT
>Ga0182027_10016402_pt1 | contig 10117 bp, 6 predicted proteins | sample 712E1DmetaG_FD_121300 | JGI IMG/M metagenome (GOLD analysis project Ga0182027, IMG submission 121300) | Permafrost microbial communities from Stordalen Mire, Sweden - 712E1D metaG (Illumina Assembly) | ecosystem: Environmental > Terrestrial > Soil > Wetlands > Permafrost | place: Sweden... | reverse complement strand
GCTTCACGCGCACGATCCCTACGGTCATCTGGTCACCACCAGCCTCACCGGTGGCAGTGAGCGGCCTGAAATCTGGTCGCTGCCTGACATGGATTTTTCAGTGTACCACTCGTACAACGAATCCGCCCCAGGCAAGGGCATCGCAACCCTCGCCCGCTCTTTTTTGAAGGATTACAGCAAGCCGATGATGGTCGGAGAGTTTGGAGTCGATTCACGCTCGTGGAACATTGCCTCCGACCCGTATCTGCGCGGCTTCCGGCAGGCGATATGGAGCGGAACGCTCGGCGGTTCGGTTGGAACTGCCATGTCGTGGTGGTGGCAGGATATACATAAAGACGATGTGTATCCGTTGTTTGCCGCCATGAACGGGGTTCTGCACAGCGCAGGCTGGCAGAAAGGCGAATGGATACCGGTCGATTTTGTTAGCGCAGGCGAACCGCCGACAGATCTGGCCCGTCCCATTTCCAATGGCGAATTATTTAATGCGGAGCCCACGCTCAATTCCGCCTGGCGCATGCAGCGCAAATTGTCGGGCAAACTGGCACTGGCCGACAGCCTGGCCGCAGACCAGGCCTCGCAAAGCCTCATGACTTATCTGCTGGGCAAGCGTGATGCTGAATTTCAGCATCCGTACCGGATTACTGCGTTCTTCGGAGAAAAAGCGAAACTGGTGGTACATGTTAAAACGGTCTTTTCCGACGCCGAGTTGATCGTGCGGGTGGATGGTGCGGAAGTGCTTCACACCAACTTCGTTCGCGCCGCAGGCGAGACCGCAACCCGTCGTGATATTAATCAGGACTTCACGGTCAATCTTCCAGCGGGCAAAAGAGTCATCGAAATTGCCAATGATAATGGCGCGGACTGGATTTTGATAGACTCATTGAAGTTCGAGCAGGTGCTGCCTGCGGAATTTGCCGGCGGCTGGCATTTTGCACCTGAAGCTGTCGGTCTCCGCAGTGAAACGAAGGCGATTCTTTATGTCTATTCGCCTTGGGTGATTTTTCCAGCCGGAGCGCACCGCTACAATCCGCCGATTTTGACCGGTCAATCCCTGCATCTCACAAATTGGTCGGCGGGGAAGTTCAATGTGCAGTGGTTTGATCCATGCACCGGAAAAGCAATCGGCACAAGGGTAGTAGCGACCGAGGGTGCCATCCTCACGTTGCCAATGCCTGCCTTCAGGGATGACCTGGCGGCCATCATTACACCGCGACAATAGTTTTACTTTCCATCAGATATAGGAAGATTTGAATATCTTCCCTGGTGACTTATGATTTCGCATCTTTGCGATGGAACTTGTCTATGGCGTTCTCAAGGCACCCGGCGGGATCAGTGCGTTATGAATCGGCTCAACCCACTGGGCCTTCGGAATATCATAGACGATGAAATCCGAATCGAATTGCCAGTAAGTCCAACTCCAACCGTACTTTTCAGCTTCGCGCGCAACATATTCCGTCCAGCGCACCCGTGACGCCATATCACCTTTGTCGTAAGCGCCAAACTCGCCCAAAAAGATGGGGCGCCGATATTTTTTAGCCCATTTCTGGACATTCTTGAAATCCGAATCAATCGCAGCGCGTTCTTCAGGTGTGCCTTGCCACACCACGCCGGTAATGTTTTCCTTGTGGGCCCACTTGGCGCCTTGGTGGGTGAAATCCATCGGTTTGTAATAATGCACGGTCACAATCAGATTGGTGTCTCTTGCGGGAAGCTTCAGTTCGCTCAAGTGATCAACCGAGTTATAGAATGCAGGCCCGATGATGACGGTGCGGGTCGGATTACTCGTGCGAATGATGGCCAATGCTTCGGCGAGATATTGGTTCCATATTTCCGGCGTCATCTTGCCGTTGGGTTCGTTTAAAATTTCAAACATCACCTTGGACGGCGCATTTTGGAAACGCGGGGCAAATTGCCGCCAAAAGGCGAGGAACCTGGCCTTGTTGCCTTTGGGATCCTTCCCTGTGATTTCGTATTCATGGAAATCAAGGATTACATTAAGATTGGCGGCCAGCGCGTTGGTGACGATCCAGTCCGTTGTTTGCCACCAGGAATTGCTCAAGGCAAAATCCGGTGCGGCCTCCATGTGTCGAAACGGGTAAAGATTGACTCGAAGGGTATCGAAGCCACCGCCGCGGATCATTTTAAAATACCCTTCCTTGAACCGCGCTTGGTCGAAAGACTTCCAGATTGGGTCGTAGCCGAGAACATTCACCCCACGGCCAAGCGATCGGTTTTGAGCAAAGGCATCTGTTCCTTCGGGTGTGGTCGCTTGGCATGGACAAGATGAAATGGTCATAAAGAAAACAAATATCGACAAATGAATTGGATTCAATACATAAAGGAATTGTTGGGTCAGCATCAATTTCATAAGGAAATATTGCCTGCCACTCCACGCCTGCACCAGCGCTTTTATGAAAGCGCAACAGTTTTACGGAAGGCCGCTCTGGGGTTGCCACTGCCTTTCAGCGTCGTACTCGTTGCTGGAAATATCTTCAACTTTTCAAACGTCATGCCCCGTTGAAATTTCCAGCCTTGCCAAAGCTTGAATTTATCTTTGACTTTGCGAAAACTGGCGGCTCGCGCTGATAAGTGTTGTTGATGTAAAATGGCCAACCAAAAGATTTTTCTATGAAAACCTGTTCCATTCTTTCCATCACATTGATTGCCGGCATCGCGCTGGCCAAAGATCCCGTCATCACCGGCAAGGACATCATTCCTGAATGCCCGACATGGGTGAATCATGCCGTCATCTATCAGGTTTATCCCCAGACGTTCTACGACTCAAATGGCGATGGCATCGGCGATTTGCCGGGAATCATCGAGAAGCTCGATTACATCAAAAGCCTCGGGGTGGATGCGATCTGGATTAATCCATTCTTCGATTCGCCTTTCAACGACGCCGGCTATGATATCCGTAATTATTATAAAATCGCGCCGCGCTACGGCAGCAACGACGACGCGCGCCGGCTCTTTGCCGAGGCGCACAAACGCGGACTGAAGGTGCTGTTCGATTATGTCATCAGCTACACCTCCATCGACAATCCCTGGTTCATCGATTCCTGCCAGCAGGAGCCCAATCCGCACTCGAACTGGTACATCTGGACGGACAACGTCTGGAAAACCGAGCCGGGCAACCAGTGGGTCCATGGCTACGGCCATCGCAATGGTAATTTTTACAGCAACTTTTTCTGGAACGAGCCGGCGTTGAACTGGGGTTATGGTAAACCCGATCCGGAGAAAAAATGGCAGCTCCCGGCCGACCATCCCGACGTGCTGGCGCTTCGGGCGGAAATGAAGAAGGTCATGCGGTTCTGGATGAACATGGGTGCCGACGGATTCCGCGCCGACATGGCGGGAGCGCTGGTTAAAGGCGAGGATCAATACCAGACTCTGGGTTACTGGCGCGAAGTCCGGCAAATCCTCAACACCAATTACCCCGACGCCTTTATCGTCTCCGAATGGTCGTGGCCTCGTGACGCGCTCAACGGGGCGTTTCACGCGGATTTTTATCATTGGGTCGATGGCTTCAATGACATTTACCAAAAAGAAAGCTATCGCATCGGGAACGGGATGACCGACGGGCACAGCTTCTTTGATCGCGAAGGCCAGGGGAACATCACTGCGTTCCTTGACAGATATATGGGCGACTACGAGGCCACGCGGGCGAAAGGGTACATGTGCCTGCCCTTGGGCAACCACGATCTCGCCCGTTTGAACAATCACCGGACCGTGGACGAACTCGAAATGATCATGGCGTGGGGCATGACGATGCCCGGCGTACCCTTCCTTTACTACGGCAACGAAATCGGCATGCGCCAGTTGGAGAACCTGCCGGAGACCGAGGGCTGTTATAAACCACGTGCCGGCGCCCGCACACCCATGCAATGGACAAGTGGCAAGAATCTTGGCTTTTCGACCGCCGATCCCTCACGGCTCTATTTGCCCGTGGATGCCGCCGCGGATGCTCCAAACGTCGCGGCGGAAGAACAAGATTCCCAATCGCTCTTGAATCGCGTCCGGAAGCTCATCCGGCTCAAACACACCGAGCCGGCGCTGGCGGCTTATGCGGAATTTGTCCCGCTCTACGCAAAGCCGAATACCTATCCCTTCATCTATGCGCGTGCCAGCGGCGGCGAGACGTTGCTGGTGATCTTCAATCCCGCGGCAGCCGCCATGACTGCCGAGTTTAACTTTTCGGTTGCCTACCGCGAGTTGACATTGCTGGCCGGAAAAGAGATGAAAATCTCGAAGGAGAAGGAGACGCTCAAGGTCGAAACTCCAGGCCAGACCTATGCGATCTATCGGGTGGTAAAGTAGCCGCGTAGAGCAGCGGTTTGGAATTTATTCAGGCACCTTGAAAAATTTCAAAGTTGTGCGATGGCTTTCTTGTTGAACAAGGATTGGATTAAAACCGTCAAAAGTGCATGCAATCGGCCGGAATCATAAAAGTTGCGACAGCGATGATATTGGTGGCGGGCATACTCGCTCTGACAAATGATTTAGGCTACGCGCAACCGACAAACATTTCGACCAACCAGCCAGTGGATATGAGCAATTTCAAGAAACCAAGCGAGCAGGAGTTGGGGAAGAAATTGACTGCTGAACAGTTTGCAGTCACCCAACAGAGCGCCACCGAGCCGCCGTTCCGAAATGCGTATTGGAACAATCATAAGCAGGGCATTTATGTGGACGTGGTGTCTGGCGAACCACTGTTCAGTTCGCTAGACAAATTCGATTCGGACTGCGGCTGGCCGAGTTTCAGCAAACCATTGTTCGGTAAAAAAGTCACCGAACGTGCCGATCATTCTCTCGGCATGGAGCGCACTGAAGTGCGGTCAAAAATGGCGGATTCGCATCTCGGACATGTATTCGATGACGGACCGGGACCGACCCATTTGCATTATTGCATCAATTCGGCATCGTTGCGATTCGTTCCCGTCCAGAAAATGCAGGCGGAAGGCTACAGCGCTTCTCTGGAACCCTTCATCAAGGCTGGACTCTACAAACCTGACAGCGCTTCGGTGCAAACCAACAGTCCGGCAAAGAACTAAGGGCAGGGGCGGGCTTACTTCATCGCCGCATAGACGCGATGCACATCGTCGTGATCGTCGAGGGCGTTAAGAAAATCCACGACTTGTTTGCGGTCGGCCTCGCTGATTTCGACAAAATTCTTGGCGATGTAACGGATTTCAGCGGCGATGACGTTCCAACCGGCGGCTTTCAACGCCTTGGAAACATGGTCGAGGTCTTTGATCTCCGTCAGAAACCGCGCACCCTTTTGTCCGGTGGGAATTTCCTCGGCCTCCAACGGTTCGATGTCCTGCGCACCGGCTTCGATGGCATCGCCTTCGGCGTCGCGGTTGGCGTCGGTGTGCGTGGCTTCGACGACCCCGAGGTGATTGAAGAAAAATGCCACGCTACCCGGCGCACCGAGTGAGCCGGCTTTGAATAAAAAGCGGATTTCAGGCGCGGTGCGGTTGCGACTATCGGTAAGACACTCAACAATAACCGGCACCTTGTGCGGTGCGAACCCTTCGTAGGTGACCAGTTCGTAATTGACCTTTTCCGTGTCGAGTCCGGCGCCCTTCCGGACGGCGCGTTCGATGGTGTCCCGGTAAACGGAGGCTTTCTTGGCTTTTTCGACGGCGGCGAAGAGCCGCGGATTGAGGTCGGGATCAGGCCCGCCCAGTTTGGCCGCGACCATGATTTCGCGGACCAGTTTGGCGGTCATCTGGCCTTTTTTCTGCGCGTTGATTTCGCGTCCGGATTGTTTCCACTGTGCGCCCATGCGTTTCGACAGTGTGGAAAGACCGCCGCGCCGGTTCAATGTAAATTGCGTGCAAAATGGCACCGTTCATGATTCACTGTGCGCGTTCTTAATCAATGTCATATGGACGACACGAATTCATTAATCGAACAACGCAAAGCCAAGCTGGCTGCTTTGCGTGCGAAGGGCATTGACCCGTTCAAAAACAAATTCACGCCCACCGAAACTTGCCAGCATGCGCACGACAATTATGCCGAGGGTCGTGAAGTCGACGTTGCCGGTCGCATCACCGCGCAACGCGACATGGGGAAGTCCATTTTCATTGACGTATGCGACCAGTCCGGGCGCGTACAATGCTACGCCCAGAAGCAGACGCTCGGTGACGCGCAGTTCGACATTTTCAAACACCTCGACCTCGGCGATTTCATCGGCGCCACCGGCAAGATGTTTCGCACCAAGACCAACGAACCGAGCATCAAGCTCGAATCATTCGTGATTCTTGCCAAGGCGCTGCGCCCGCCGCCGGCAAAGTATTACGGCCTTGAAGACACTGAAATCCGCTACCGCCAGCGTTATCTCGATTTGATGGCGAACCCGGAAGTGAAGGAAGTTTTTTTCAAGCGCAGCCAGATCATCGCCGAGATCCGGAATTTTCTGCACTCGCGCGGCTTTGTGGAAGTTGAAACGCCCATGATGCAGGCGATTCCCGGCGGCGCGGCGGCGCAACCGTTCAAGACGCATCACAACGCGCTTGGCTGCGACTTTTACATGCGCATCGCGCTGGAACTTTACCTCAAACGCCTGCTCGTCGGCGGCGTGGACAAAGTGTTCGAGATTGGCCGTAACTTCCGCAACGAAGGCCTCTCGCGCAAACACAATCCTGAATTCACCATGCTCGAGGCGTATCAGGCGTTCGGCGATTACGAGAGCATGATGGAACTCGTGCAAGGCATGGTCTGCCAGGTCGCGCAGAAAGTTTTAGGAACGCTGAAAATCGAAACCAAGGATGCCGAAGGCAAAGTTACCAAAATAATCGACCTCACGCCGCCATGGCGGCGGGTGAAATACAAAGACATCGTTCGTGAAAAAGCCGGCGCGGATTGGTTCGAAGTTTCAGCCAAAGAACGACATGAGCACGCAGTCAAGCTGGGCGCGGAAATCGGCAAGGAATATGAAGATTTCGAAGTCACACAAGCCGTCTTTGAGAAATTGATTGAACCGACATTGATTAATCCGACGTTTGTGACCCACGCGCCGAAGGAATTGATTCCGCTTGCCAAGCTTTCGCCCGACGACCCGACAACCGTCGAAGTTTTCGAGTGCTGTATCAACGGTCAGGAAATCGCACCCGCTTACACCGAGCAGAATGATCCGATTGAGCAGCGTGAACGGCTGGAGCATCAAGCAGGTGGCGAGCAGCAAAAGCTGGACGAGGATTTCCTTGTCGCGCTCGAACATGGCATGCCACCGGCGGGCGGCATGGGTATGGGTATTGACCGCTTGTGCATGATGCTGCTCGGCCAGGAAAGCATCCGTGACGTGATTTTATTCCCGCAATTGAAGCCGAAATGACTTTTAGTCAGAGATCTTTTCATTTGGGTCATCACCGCAGTTTGGATGGTCTGCGCGGAGTCGCAATTCTCTTGGTTTTGATTGTTCATGGCGAAATACTCTTAACCAGTAGCTATGGTTTCATTGGCGTGAACACGTTTTTTGTGTTGAGCGGTTTCTTAATCACTTGCTTGCTTATACAAGAATACGACAAATCGAACGATATAAGCCTGCGATATTTTTACATTCGGCGCGCACTTCGATTATTGCCGGCGCTCATAACGATGCTGCTCGTCTTTGTGGCTGTCGCTTTTTTGTCGGACCCGCGCAAAAAAGCTTTTCAAGAATTGTATGAAGCATTGCGCGCGCTATTTTATTTCACAAACTGGGCGCAAATTTTTTCAATCGGCCAGACCAGCTCTTTGGCGCATACATGGTCGCTTTCAATCGAGGAACAGTTTTATTTCATTTGGCCGGTGCTTTTGTTATTTTTATTGCGAAAAAATTCCCGCAATTCGTTGCTGAGTTGGGTGTTATTGGGGGTGTTTCTTTCCGTAGCCACCCGGATTCTTTTGTTTTTGGGAACCAATACTGTATCCAATCCCGACCGACTGGCAGTAGGTTGGGACACGAGGGCTGATTCTTTATTTTTGGGCTGTTATGTGGGCATATTGGTTTCATCAAAACTTCTTCCCAACTGGAAGTGGTTCGCAAAAGCATTAAAAATATCTGCGATGATATCTTGCGTCGGGTTGCTTATGATTGGAATTTTCCATACCAACGCTCCCTGGATGATTTGTATCGGTTGGTTTTTGGCTTCAGTGTTTGCAGCGATTCTTATTGCACATTTTGGGTCTGCTTCCAGTGGTTTACTGCATCGTTTTTTTGAAAATCCAATTTTGGTTTATATCGGAAAAATTTCCTATGGACTTTATATTTGGCATTTTCCCATTCTGATGTTTATGCGGCAGCACCAATTGCCATGGCAACATCTTATGTATTTGCCGCCGGTTTTCCTTGTGGTGTTGGCGTCATATTATCTGATTGAAAAACCGTTCTTGCGACTAAAAGACCGATTTGCCCGGGTTCATTGAAACATCATGTTCATTTCCATAAAATCCTTTGGCGCGACATTGACCGTTTGTGCATGATACTGCTCGGCTGGGAAAGTAACCGTGATGTGATTTTGTCCCTGCAGTTGAAACCGGAATAACGTAGGACAGGCATCTTGCCTGTCTCCATTTTTATGAATTCAGAGACAGGTTGGAAGCTTGTCCCACTTTAGATCAACTATGCTCACCGTTGCCGGATTAAGCAAAGCCTTTGGCGGTCGTCAGCTTTTTGACGATGTCTCTCTCACGCTCCTGTCCGGCGAGCGTGTCGGCCTCGTCGGGCCGAATGGCGCGGGCAAATCCACGTTGCTTAAGATCATCCTTGGCCAGGAATCGCCGGATGCGGGCGAGGTCACGTTCATCCGCGGCACACGGTTCGGTTACCTGCCGCAGGAAAGCGAACCCGCCGGCAACGAAATCGTCCTCGACATTGCTGTGCCGCACGACGACGAGCACGACGGCCAGTTCGTCGCCAAGGCCAAACGGATTCTGGCCAGTCTCGGTTTCAAGCAGTCGGACTTCGCGCGGCCCGCGCGCGAGCTTTCGGGCGGCTGGGTGATGCGTGCGCACCTCGCGCGGCTGCTAACGCAGGAGCCGGACGTACTGATGCTCGACGAGCCGACGAACCATCTCGACCTCGAAACGCTCCTCTGGTTTCAGGAATATCTGCGGAATTATCCCGGCGCAATTTTGCTGATTTCGCACGACCGTGAATTTCTGGACCGCCTCTGCACGCATGTCGCCGAAATCCGCTCGACGCGCGTGCAGCGTTACACCGGCAACTATGATGAATATCTCGAACAACGTGCCGCGATGGAAGTGACGCTGGTTGCCACGGCGAAGGCGCAACAGCGTGAGATTGACCGGATGCAACTGTTCGTGGACCGGTTCCGCGCCAAGAACACCAAGGCCGCGCAGGCGCAGAGCAAGCTGAAACAGATTGAGCGGCTCAAGGAGGACATGGTCGAGACGCCCGACGGATCGGGCCCGACGGTGGGCTTCCGTTTCCCGCAACCGCAACGCAGCGGCCATCGCGTTATTACGCTGAAGCATGTGAAGTTTGGTTACGGTGTAGCCGCGACGCCCTCGTCGCGCGATTCTTCTACTATTGAATCAACGCTGCCGCGAAAAATTGGTGACGAGGCGTCACCGCCACCTTTGATTTACGAAAACCTGAACTTTGAAGCCGAGCGTGGCCAGCGCATCGTGCTGGTCGGGCCGAACGGTGCGGGTAAATCCACGCTGCTCAAGCTGCTCGCCGGTGTGCTGCAGCCGCAATCCGGTGAATGCAAGCTCGGCTATAATGCCAAATCCGGCTACTTCGCACAGCATCGTGCGGCGATGCTGAATCCCAAACACACGGTGTTGCAGGAAGCGCTCGAGACGCCGCAGCGCGTGGTGGAGCAGGCTGTCCGCACGGTGCTGGGCAGTTTTTTGTTTCGTGGCGACGATGTATTCAAGCCAGTGAGCGTATTGAGCGGTGGCGAAAAAAGCCGGCTTGCGCTGGTAAAGCTTTTGCTGGATCCGCCGAATCTGCTGTTGATGGATGAGCCGACAACACATCTCGACCTGGCGAGCGTGGATGCACTCATCGAGGCGTTGCGGCCATTCGAAGGCACGCTGATTTTTATCAGCCACGACGTGCATTTCATCCGCGCGTTGGCGAATCATGTCGTGCGAGTGGAAG
>Ga0182027_10016401_pt1 | contig 10117 bp, 10 predicted proteins | sample 712E1DmetaG_FD_121300 | JGI IMG/M metagenome (GOLD analysis project Ga0182027, IMG submission 121300) | Permafrost microbial communities from Stordalen Mire, Sweden - 712E1D metaG (Illumina Assembly) | ecosystem: Environmental > Terrestrial > Soil > Wetlands > Permafrost | place: Sweden... | reverse complement strand
GGATCGAGGTCGACGAGAAAATCGACGTCGCTTTGCGGGTCGCTCTCCCCGCGCGCGACGGAGCCGAACACACGGACGTTGTGCGCGCCGTGCCTGGCTGCCAGCCCGAGTACGGAGTCTCGTCTGGTTGCGCGCAGTTCCTGCAAAGTCATACCGGCCCCATTTTCCCACATCGGCCGGCGCTCCCGCAGCGCTGCCGACCGCCTCGGCGCCACGCTGGAGAAAATGTTCGCCGAAGCCAATCCGGAGTACGATCTCATCATCGTCGATTCCCCCCCGCTGCTGGGCTTCGCCGAGCCCCTCCAGATGGCCGCCGTAGTGGATGGAGTGGTGGTCATGACTCTGGCCGGCCAGACTAACCGGAACGCGGTCAGTAGCGTGCTCACCAGCTTGAAGAGAGTGAAAGCAAATGTGATTGGCGTGGCCTTGAACGAAGTCCGCAAAGACATGAGCGACCGGTATTATTACTACGGATACTATGGGAAGTATTATTCGAAGTATTACAAGCCAACGAAGACGTAGGTGCGACAAACGGAATTGTCGGAATTCCCACATTAGCGACAACGAACGCGAGCCTGAGCCAACACCTCTTCACGATACTGTAGTACGACGGTTGGGAGCACCACAGCGTCGAGGATCAGCCGGTCTTAAACCCGCTTAGACGTGGGCCCGATTCCGGCAAGCAGAAGAAGCTTCAGTGATCCGAGCTGCTCCCATCTTTCCGACTCTCCCGCCGAGCACTCCTATGATCGAGACACAAACGCCAAGCAGGCAAATACTCCGCAAAGTCCGCTGATCTGGTAGCGCCCTTGTCCAGCCTCTCACAAAGTGCCCGCTCGAAGCGCAGCCACTTCTTCGACTTGTGGAGCCTGCGGAGAAAGGTAGAATTGACAGCACTCTAAGTCTTTCGGTACAGGTTTCAGAATACTACACCATATGATACAGAAAACGCTCAAAGAACGATTGCGACCGCTCGAGCCCTCAATAATTAAACAATGGCGTAGCCGAAGATTGACTTCGCAGATACGCCGGGTATTCCCGTCATTGACTATCGAGGAGACCTTCAACAAGATCTACGCCGATGGTTATTGGGGAAGTAGGGCTACGAAATTCTATTCTGGAGTCGGCTCAGATGACGATTACACCGATAAATACTGCGAATTGATCCGCGCTTTCATCGCTACTCACCATTTGGCCACAGTCATTGACCTGGGATGCGGTGACTTCCGCGTGGGTCGGCGGATCTGCTCCCCCTCGATCAAATATGTTGGTATTGACGTTGTTTCATCATTGATTGACCACTTAAAAGTTACATCTGGCTCTGAGAAAGTAACTTTTCTACATCTCAATATCGTTGAACAGGCTCCCCCAAGTGGTGACCTCTGCCTGATACGCGAGGTCTTGCAGCACCTATCCAACAATGAGATCGAGCAAGTGCTTCGAAACGTGCAACAGTATAAGTACGTTATCGTCAGCGAACACATCCCACGCTCCCCAGAGCACGTCAATCTCGATAAGCGACACGGTCCGGACACTAGGCTTTCCGAGGGATCGGGGGTTTTTCTGGAAGAACCCCCATTCTCGTTGAAAGTCGAAACCCTACTTGAAATTCAGGTCGGCCCCGACACAATGATTCGAACGATGCTGCTTCGACCCAGCTGTTACAAGCCGTGATCTCCCCATTGCCCAGTAAAGCTCCCCTTTCAGGCACATGCTACTTCGGGAGAGCGCGATTTCGTAGACGGCGCACATCCTACTGTACTTGACAATCAACTGATGGCAACAAAATGCCATACAGAAGTTGGAAGCCTTTCCGGATCTCGACGTCCTCACTGCCGGACCGGCGTCGCGCCGCGCCGCCGCCCGCCTCGAAACCGTCCTCGATAAACTCTCGCCGAAGCCGAAAAGGACTATGACTTGGTCATCGTCGATGCGCCGCCGCCTCGGTTTTGCCGAGCCTCTCCAGATGGCCGCGGTAGTGGATGGAGTGGTGGTCATGACTCTGGCCGGCCAGACCAACCAGAACGCGGTCGCCAGTGTGATCAGCAGTTTGAAGAGAGTGAAGGCGAACGTGATTGGTATAGCGCTGAATGAAGTCCGCAAGGACATGAGCGACCGCTATTATTACTACGGCTATTACGGGAAGTATTACTCGAAGTATTACAAGCCCACGAAGGGGTAGGTCCCGCGACCGAGGTTCTGGTCCTCGGGGCGGCGTATCGCGCCCGTTTCCCATCAATGCGCACCACTGCGGACATAGACGCCAATATAGCGACTAACGCGGCGGCCACCGGCTCCGTTGCGCGCCGGCTTTTCTATGGATTTTGCGCCTCTGCGCTCGGTCCTGTCGTCACGGCGGTCTTCCAGGTCCTCAGTGTGCCTCTGTTCTTGCACTACTGGGGTGCCAAGCTGTATGGGGAGTGGCTTATTCTCAGCGCCATACCGAGCTATTTGGCACTTAGCGACGTGGGGTTCGGAACGGTCGCAGCAAACCACATGACGATGCGTGTGGGCGCAGGAGACCGCAGCGGTGCACTAGAAACATTTCAGAGTACCTGGATCTTCGTCACAGTCGTCTCGATTGCAACCGCCATTGCCGTAGGCCTTGCCGTCGTGCTGGTTCCAACAGCCTGGTTCTTCAGGGGCGGCGGCATGCCGATCAACCAGGTTAGGGCGTCACTCGTGCTCCTCTCAGTCTACGCGCTGGTGAGCCTGCAGAGCACGCTCATTCAGGCCGGATACAGGTGCGAGGGCCGATTCGCCTCGGGCATGCTGTTTATAAACGCCTCTCGGCTTGCCGAAACGCTGGCGGTGTTCGGGGTCGTGCTGTGCCGCGCAACTCCCGTGCTCGTTGCGGGAGCCTACCTAGGCATCCGAGTGGCAGCGACTATTCTCTTCGCAACCCGCATGTTGCGGGCAACGCCCTGGATCCGCTACGGTGTTCGGCACGCAACGTGGGATTCGATCCAGAGGCTTGCTGGGCCGGCCCTAGCCTTCATGGCAATTCCAGCTGCCAACGCGATTAGTCTCCAAGGGCTGGTGATCGCTATCGGCTGGATGCTAGGCCCTGTTCCGGTCGCTGTGTTTTCGACCATGCGCACTCTCACGCGGTTCCCGGTCCAACTTGTCGAGGCAGTGAAGAGCAGTTTCTGGCCTGAACTCTCGTCTGCCTACGGTGCAAGAAACTGGATTCGGGCACGGAAGTTGCATCGCTGTGCGTGTCAGGCGGCTGTGGTTCTTTCCGCGCTGGCGACCGTCTTCCTGTTGGCTGTGGGCCCAAGAATCTTCACAGCGTGGACCCACGGTCGCCTAAGGTTGGACATGGCTACGTTCCAAATCCTGGTGGCTGTGGTCTTTTGTAACTCCTTTTGGAACGCGAGTTCGATAGTGACGCTCGCCACTAATACACATCAGCGATTTGCGTTGGTGTATTTGTCGATTGCAGTGATTTCCGTGGCCCTAGCGGTAGTCGGCGTGTCGCGTGCCGGACTTGCTGGCGCCGCGGCTAGTCTCCTTGTTACGGACCTAGGCTTGGGTTGGTACGTAGTCCGTCTCTCACTCATGGCGCTAGGTGAGAGTCCTGCGGACTTTGTCCGCGCGCTTGGAAAGGTCGAGCTTCCGTCACCTGCCAAGGGAGTCGCGCGCACCGTTGCGAGCTTTACTCGCCAAAGGTCGGCGCAGCTGCTTGGGCGTATAGGCTAGAAGTCGATAGGTTAAGGACCGGGCTTAACTGATGATGTGCTCTGCCTCCCACCTTCACGTAGCATCTGCTCGATCGCGCTCCACATCGGTACAGCGGTTCCTGATCGTGCTTGGGTCCTTGTGGCTGACATTGGAGATGTTCGACACGGTGTTTGTGGTTGGTGGGTCCAATGACTTGAGCCTCTTCGTCTATAGCGCTTGGATACTGATTCCGCTTCTTGTTAGTGGTGTTCCGGTCGTGGCGCCGACACTTAAGACGTTTTTTGCGAGGGACCGCGTGGGCTCTGTCCTGATGCTGCTTTTCGTGGCGACCACGCTCTTAAGTTCTGTGGTGTCCCGCGATCCAGGTCGCTCGGTCCCTTACTGGTGTGTGACCGTTATGACGTTGTGCGTGTGCGCCGCGTTGTACAAGGGGCTTGGCGATCACTTTCTGAGGGTTCTTCAGGTTTATTCGGTGCTAGGCAGTCTTGCCCTCTTGCCAGTCTACATCCGCGGGGCCATACCTGGGCTGTTTTTAGGGCGCCTGGCGATTAATGAATACGATCATCCAAACCATCTAGGGCGGATGTGCTATACGATAATCGCAGCAAGCCTGGCGTGGCCAAGTACGGTCTTGCGCCTTGGAATAATCGGCCTGATGTTTGCGATGTTGATAGCCACAGGGTCGCGGGCCAGCCTTCTAGCTGCGGTTGTGACCCTTGTCGTATTCGGTGTTGCGAAGGCCAGGAAGGTTGCCCGCAGGGCGATCCTGTGCGCTGGCCTTGGTCTGGCCGTAACAGGGCTGGCTCTGCTCCAGTCCGGGGTCGTGGAAGACCTGTCCTCGGTGTTGGCGCTCGATAGCGTTGATCGCGGTCTGGGCACGGGTTTCACAGGACGAAGGGAGCTATGGGGGGCTATGTACGATGTGGCTCTTGACCATCCTCTGCTAGGCGTCGGCTTTCGGGTAAGCAGCGAAACGTTGCCTGAACGATTTGTTACTACTCTTGGCTCTGTCCATAATGGCTACCTGTCGGCTCTGGTGGAAATAGGCCTGCTGGGGATTCTGCCGTTGCTGGCGCTCACGGCCTTATGCGGAGCGAAGCTGTGGCGCGGTGCGATGGCCGGCTGTCCTTTTGACCGCGTCGGCCTTGCGATGCTGGCTGGTTACATCGTGATGAGCGTATTTGAATCCGTACTGTTAAATGTTGCAAACCCGACAGCGGTGCTGTTCTGGTTCCTTGTGGTCGGCTACGTTCTTCAGGAAACACAGCAAGGTCGGCGCGGCCATGACCTGCCCCGGGGCGGCGTTGGTGCGGCGGGGCCGTGTGCGCTGCCCCGACCACCCAGGACCCGGTTCGCAGGCGTTGGCGCACTGGCGGCACGCACGGGGCGGGTTGTGTCCTAGCGCCTAGCAATGAAGATCCTTCACCTGATCGCATCCGCTAACCCCGCCGATGGCGGTCCCATCGAAGGCGTAAAGCAGTTAGGCGCTGCTTTGATTTCCACCGGCAAACACAAGGTCGAAGTCGCCAGTCTCGACCATCCAAAGGCATTCTTTCTGTCGGAGTTTCCTTTGCCGGTGCATCCGCTTGGGCCGTGCCACACCTGGTATGGCTATGCGCACGGAATCGTGCCGTGGTTGAGAGCCAATGCTCCGCGATTCGATGTCGTGGTGGTGAACGGACTTTGGAGATATCCGAGCTTCGCGGCCTGGCGCGCGCTGCACGGTACCGATACTCCATATGTGGTCTTCACTCACGGAATGCTGGACCCCTGGTTCAAGCGGGAGTATCCGCTGAAGCATCTCAAGAAGTTGCTCTATTGGCCTTGGGCGGAGTACCGCGTTTTGCGCGACGCCGCGGCTGTAATGTTCACCTGCGAGGAAGAGCGCTTCCTTGCACGCCAGTCGTTCAGCCCGTACGCTGCGCGAGAGGTCGTAGTTGGGTACGGGACCTCGGGTTCTGTTTTACCAGACGAGGCTGAACTCAAGTCCTTCTTCGCGCAATTCCCTCATTTACGGCACAAACGGTTAGCGCTATTCATGGGACGGCTTCATCCTAAGAAGGGATGCGACTTGGCGATCGAAGCGTTCGCCCGGGTGCTCTCTTCGGACCCCGCGTGGCACCTGGTTATCGCCGGTCCCGATCAAGTTGGGCTACTAGCATCGCTGTCGGCTCTGGCGGCGAGGTTGGGCATCGCAGATAGGATTACGTGGACCGGACTGATTGGTGGCGCAACGAAGAGAAGCGTGCTTGGGGCCGCCGAGGTCTTCGTCCTGCCATCCCACCAGGAAAACTTCGGCATTGTGGTGGCGGAAGCGATGTCGTACGGAGTGCCGCCTCTGATCTCCGACAAGGTCAACATCTGGCGCGAAATTCGGGACGACGGCGCAGGCATCGTTGCGGCGGATGATCTCGCCGGTACCTGCTCCTTACTGACATCATGGCTTTCGCGATCCGAGCCCGACAAGAAACTGATGCGAGCGCGTGCCAGGCAGTCGTTCGCGAGAAGATTTGAGATCAACGCGGCCGCCCGCGCCATGGTCGATACTCTCAAAGCCCTTTAGTCCGGGGCATTGCACAGCATGATCCACAAGTCGAGTCAAGGCAGCCACGCCGGGCCTCGGACTTTACTCAGGTGAGTCCCTTTCAACCTACATGGATTCTAGAACTCCTAACGAAACTGACGTATTACCTGCTGAAGTTACGCGCGTCTGCATTGTCAATCCCAATTTTTATCGGAGCAGCGGCGTAACCGTTGCAATGCGGGCGATTCACAACGCAACCCGCCTGCTCGGCATAGAACAACACTTCGTTACCTGCGGTTACAAGAGTCAAAACGAGGACACAGCCTGGATAGAGCCCAACATGTTTGCGACATTCCGCCTGATGGATTCGAATCCCATTACAATAGCAAAGACACTTGCCGACTTTCGTGCGTGGCTGCGGCGACTAGGAATTACCGTTGTGCACGTGCACCATCGTAGATTAGCGGCCTTGCTCTGTTCCTGCAAAGCGATTCTTGGTTGTCGCGTATTATATACTGGAAATCTTTGCTATCCATTCGCAGCCTGGTTTTGGCCGGTTCACCCTGATTATGCCACTGCTGTCACCAACGACGTTGCGGCGAACATGCGTGCCACAATGCGGGTCCGCGAAGTCTCTGTCATCAGCAACGCTGTTAACTTTGCCGAACAACCCAATTGGCGATCAGACAAAACCGACGTGGACGCTGTTTGCATCGGACGATTGGAACCCGTGAAGGGCCAAGAGCATCTCATACGCGCTTGGGGTATTTTGCGAAATCAGGGCTACCGGGCAAAACTCGCCATTGTCGGCGAAGGCTCACAGCGAGATCGGCTCGTAACCCTTACAAGCGAATGTGGCGTCACAGGTGACATCGAGTTTCGTGGGTTCAGGCGGGATGTCCCTGGCGAGGTACGGCGTAGCAGGTTTGGAATCCTGGCTAGTCAGGTCGAAGGGCAGGGCATCGTCGTCATCGAAGCGGCGGCATCTGGGCGCGCCTCCCTGTTGACTAATGTGGATGGGTTGCGTGACTGCTTGCCTCCAGATCGATCGTTACCCAACGGTGTTGACTTTGGTAATCCCGCCGCGCTGGCCGAGACCTTGAAGATCTGGCTAGACAACCACGAAGCTGTACGCCGGGAAGGGGAAGTATTCTACGACTTTTTCCGGCAAACCAGCTCCATCGAGTTTGTCGGATGCCAATATGCGCAACTCTATCGTCAACTTTCGCTAAGATGAGGACTGTATGTTAGGACACTGCTCTGCCTTGATCAAGCTTATAACTCAACGCGAACCTGGTGGCATACCTGCGTCGTGGTTGCTCAGGCGGCCAAGTCTCCTTTTGCGGGAATTCGTCAAAGGAGCTACCGTCTCAAGCCGCCCGGGCGGCGAATTTCAAGAGATCCGAATCAATGGCGAACTGTTCCTATGGCCGGTCGGCCTAGACAGCGCTACTCTAACACAGAGTGTGGCGGAACAGACCATGGCACTTCATCCCCATCGTTATGACTGGGGGAATACGCGGCTAGTGAAGAATGACACCGTGATTGACATCGGAGCGTGCGAGGGGAGTTTTTCCGCTTACGCCGCGTCGAAGGGGGCAAATGTAATCGCGGTGGAGCCTTCGGCTACGATGCTCCACGTTATCGAGCGTCTTTTCGAGGTGCGTGGGTTGCCCAAGCCCGTGCTGATGCGAAGCTGATCGGGCGCGTAGGCGGCACATTGCACTTTCACGAGGACCGGCAGAATATGGGTGCGTCACGGATCGTTTCCGCCGCATGCGAAAGTTCGTATTCGGTTGAAGTTACTAGCCTCGATGATCTCGTTTCGTCACTCGGTCTAACAAAGGTCGATTTCATCAAGTGCGATGCCGAAGGAGCCGATGTCGATATCATTATGAGCGGTGAACAGACGCTCGTAAGGTACAAGCCGAGAATTGCAGTTACGACGTATCACGCTCATGATCACTACCGCACATTGCACACTTACCTTACCGGTCTGGGCTATCACGTACGCGGAAAAGGCTACATGTACAATAACGGCAAATATGTTGCGGTAATGTTGCATGCAAATTAAACGGAACGACTTACTTGTAAATCTGAGGCTAAGCAACCCCCGCTGGAGTCTCCGAACCAAAATCAGGAGGGCAATGTGGGAGGTGGTGTGGCGATGTTTCTTCCTGCCGACTCCTAAACGCCTTGGAAATCCGTGGCGTATCTGTATATTGCGTGTTTTTGGCGCGTGCATCACAGGTGATGCGCTCGTCCCGGGAAGCTGCCGAATACTACAGCCATGGAAACTCACACTTGGCGATGGTGTCGCAATCGGGCGTCAGGTTGAGATTTACAACTATGCGCCCGTATCGATCGGAGACATGACTGTCATATCACAGTATAGTTATCTTTGCACGGGCACACATGACTACACGGACCCCCACATGCCATTGACCTGGGCGCCTATTGACATAGGGCCGGAGTGCTGGGTCGCGGCAGGTGTGTTTATCGGGCCCGGAGTCTCCATCGGGCACGGTACCGTCGTGGGGGCTCGGTCTGTGGTGACGCGGGATTTAGCCGAGTGGTCTGTCTGTGCCGGTAATCCCTGCAAGCGACTCAAGACACGCGCGCTCAATGGGGTACACAAGAGTCAGCAGACAGGCGTCGAACGGAACTCAGTTGTCGCAGAGCCACAATGATCTCGATCCTTATACCCACCAGGAATGAACAGCAAGACCTTCCAGGCTGCCTCCAATCCGTAAGTTGGTCAGACGATATCCACGTCTACGATTCTGGGAGCACGGACGATACCCGTCAGGTCGCTCAAGGCGCCGGCGCACATGTCGTGGTGTCTCCGTCTGGTCGAGGGAACGCGATTTTCGGTGGTAACGAGAGTGAGCATAAGAACTGGGCCCTTCGGAATATCCGATTCAAGTATCCGTGGGTGTTAACTTTGGACGCCGACGAACGCATGAGCCCTGAGTTGGTGGCAAACGTGGGCGGAGCGATTGAGCGCCCCAGGCGGAATGTCGCCTTCCGTATCCAGCGTCGTGATTTCTTTCTCGGGCGCTGGCTGAAACACACGCAGGCGACTCCGTTTTACATTCGGCTGTTCCGGCCCGAGAACATGCGGTACGAACGCCTGGTGAATCCGGTGTCTCTGCCCGATGGGCCGGTGGGTGAAGTCGGCGGCTACTTAGACCATTTCCCGTTCAGCAAAGGTATGACGCACTGGCTCGACCGGCACAATTCCTACAGTACGTTCGAAGCCTTGCAAATAGCCAGCGACCGAACGTCGCAAAAACCCTTCAGCATTCGCCGGGCGTTGTTCTCCAAGGATTTCCACGAACGCCGCTTCCATCAGAAAGAACTGTTTTACCGGTTGCCTGCCCGTCCCCTGATCAAGTTCGCGCTTCTGTACTTCGCCAAGCGCGGATTTCTGGATGGCCGCGCCGGCTTAACCTACGCCGCGTTGCAGTCGTTTTACGAATACATGATCGTCTTGAAGACCCGGGAACTGGCGGCGGCTGAACCCGCTCCGGACATGGGCGAAACCTCCGAGGCCGTCGCTCATCGCCTGTCCGGATCACGTTAGAACCTAACAGAGGCTCTCCGTTACGTCCCGCGTTGTCATCCATGATTTTGTCGGCCACGCGTTCCCGGTGCAGCTCAGCCGGGAGCTGGCTTCTCGTGGACACCAGGTTCTCCACCTCTATTTTCCGGGCTTCGAGGCCCCCAAGGGGCCGCTGCAGCCAGCGGCGGGCGATCCGCCGACGTTTCGTGTCCAGCCCGTCGGCATCGGGCGACCTTATAACAAGTATTCGCCAATGCGGCGGCTACGCGACGATCGGCTCTACGTCAACGAATGCTACCGCATGATTCGGGAGTTCAGAGCGGATGCCGTTCTTTCCGGATGCG
>Ga0182027_10016400_pt1 | contig 10117 bp, 7 predicted proteins | sample 712E1DmetaG_FD_121300 | JGI IMG/M metagenome (GOLD analysis project Ga0182027, IMG submission 121300) | Permafrost microbial communities from Stordalen Mire, Sweden - 712E1D metaG (Illumina Assembly) | ecosystem: Environmental > Terrestrial > Soil > Wetlands > Permafrost | place: Sweden... | reverse complement strand
TGAATCCGTTGCGGGCGAAGGTCGTGCCGGGGGACAGGCTGGGCGAATTCCGTTGGAGCAGCCTGTGGTGGTTTCCGCGGACGGAGTGCCCGGCATATCTGGAACCGGCGACCGTGCTCCGCGAGGCCGGCGGGCTGGCGAACACCGCGGCGGGCTGGAACTGTTACCGGGAGTATTTGGTGCTGCTGGCGGGGGAGGATTCGAAGGAGCGGGAGCGGCAGTTTGGATCGTTGAGCCGGGGGTGGGCGGTGGGAACAAGGGAGTTTCGGCAGGGACTGATCGAGGATTTGCGGCAGCGAGGGGCGGATTTGAAGCAAGCGGCGCGACTGGGTGAGCGCGCGGGCGAACGGCAGGCGCTGCGAGAGGAGATTTGGGAAAAACGCCTGCAGGGTGCGGCGGGGGCTGCAGGGATTGATCTGGACCGGCTGGATCGGCGGAAATCGGCGGAAGAAAAGGTCCTGCTCGCGGCGACGCTGAAGACCGCCACCGAGGTGTCGAACGGCTGGCTGTGCAAGCGCATGGGCATGGGTACGCCAGCGAGCGTGAGCCAGTTCGTGCGGCGGTTTCGGGAAACAGGCGGGGAGGAGGGGAACGAATTCAAAGCGGCTTTGTTAAGCCTTAAGACATGACCTCTGAACCTTGACGAGTTGGAGCGCCGAGGCAGGCTGATAACATGGCTCGCAAGCGGTAGGAAAATGAGAGCCATGCTTTTTGTGTGTTCTCGCGCCTTTTTGTGGCGATAAAACCCCTGGATCGAGTTTGGATGCGGCTCCACCGCGCTATGAACGACATCCCGGACTTTCCCTCCTTCGTCTCATTCACGATCACCAATGCGTGCAACTTGCGCTGCACCATGTGCGGTCAATGGAGTCCGGAAGGGTATGTGCGCACCGGAAACGGCTACCGCGGGCGAGCCCTCGATCTCGCCACGTGGAAACGGCTGGCCGACGAGGCTGCCGCACACGGTGTCACGTCAATTCTCCTGCGCGGTGGCGAACCATTCATGCATCCGGACATCCTGCCGCTGCTCGATCACCTGCACGGCCTTGGCCTCTACGTTTCAATCGATTCCAACGGCACGCGCCTCGTCGATTTTGCGGAGGAGCTCGTCCGCATCGGGCAAATCCATGTTACCGTTTCGGTGGACGGCCCGGAACCGGTGCATGACAATGTGCGCGGCATGCCCGGATGTTTTGCCCGCATCAAGGAGGGGCTTGCCCGCCTTGCAGCGCTGGATGGAAGAGCACCGCGCCGGGTCAGTCGCTCGATCTGTTTCACGATCAGCCCGTGGTCGGTGCGGGGACTGGGCGAGATGCCCGACGTCGCCCGCCAGCTGGGCGTGGACTCGCTCTGCATCGTGCCCTATTGTTACGTATCAGCCGTCCAGGGCGAATTGTGGCGTAGCGAGGTGCGCGAACTCACCGGCGGCGAGCCCTTTTCGTGGCGCGGATTCCTGCATGACGATTCGGGGGTGGCTCCGGACGAATTCTCGGTCCAGCACGAGCGCTTCGCCGCCGGCCTGAACGGACTGGGAAACTATCCGTACATGCCGTTGACCGCCGGCGGATACCGCACGTGGTTCGCCGACCCCGGTACGCCGGTCGGCCCTCCTGAGTGCTCGAACGTCGAGCGTCTGATCGACATCCAGCCCACCGGCGAAGCCAACTTCTGCGTCGACCTGCCGGACGGCTCCCTGGGCAATGTGCGGCAGTCCTCGATCGCGGAGATCTGGAACGGAGACCGTGCCCGGCGCTTCCGCGAAGCGCGCCGCAGACATCCGTTCGGCGCGTGCGCCCGGTGTGTCGCCCGCCACATGGCCGACGTGCGCAATTAGAGCAGTTTAACTTACGCTGTAGCCGAGAACGCAAACGTAGCTGCGAGCGTGAGCGAGCGGAAAGGACCTCCACTCGCTCACGCTCGCGGCCACACTTTTTATGAAACCGCGCTAGACAACGCTCGGGCCGCCTCCCCGCTCCTCCAGAGCGATCCCCGTTACCTAGGAAATAGCATTTGATTTGTGGCCACGAGCGCCATCGAGTGGATCTGGAATCGGCCGTCCGCTCGCCCGTTCGACAAGCTCAGGGTCTGCGACACCGCAGGCAGGCTCAAGACCCCGAGCGTGTCGAGGGGCTGGCCGCCGGGCCGATCTTCCGTTGGAGGATGGTCCGCCGGCGAGCGGCGACCCTACATTCAACTGCATAATCCCGGCTTGGGCGCCTACGCACTTCCTCCAGAGCGATCTCCGCTTCCTCCGTTACCTCTTGTAAGATGCCTTGGGTTTGACCGCAGCGGAGCCGCGCCGGCCAATCTGTGGTTCGATCAGACTGCCAAAATTGGGCTTAACGTCCCTCGGCTTGCTGGAGCACCGTGGCCAGCGCCTGCCGGGCTGCGGGATCATTGGGTACCAGGCGCAGTTCCTCGCGAAAGGCTGCCGCGGCTTCCGGAAAGTTTCCCAGATGAAACCAGGCCGCCCCGAGATTGTGCCATCCCGGTGCATAGTCCGGCTGCAGTCGCAGCGCCACTTTGTACTCGGCGACCGCATCATTCAGGCGTTCCGGTATTTCCGCAAAGGCGAGGCCCAGGTTGTTGTGCGCCTCGGCTGAATCCGGCTGCAGTCGCAGCGCCTTTTCATACTGGGCGATCGCGTCATCCAACCGCCCCGGCACCTGCGCAAATGCGACCCCCAGGTTGATGTGCGCCTGAACATAACCAGGTTCCAGTCGCAGCGCCTCCTCATACTGGGCGATCGCGTCATTCAACCGCCCGGGCATCTGCGCCAGCGCGCCGGCCAGGTTGCTGTGCGCCCGGGCGAAATCCGGCTTCAGCCGCAACGCCTCTTCATACTCGGCGACCGCGTCATTCAACCGCCCTGGAACCCTCGACCAGGCATTGCCCAGGTTGTTATGCGCCTCGGCAGAATCCGGATTGAGACGCAACGCCGCCTCGTAGTGGGCGATCGCGTCATCCAGCCGGCCGGGCATTCGCGCAAAGACGACGCCCAGATTGTAGTGTGCCTGGCCATAGTCCGGTTTCAACCGCAGTGCCTCTTCATACTGGGCAACCGCGTCGTTCAACCGCCCCGGCAAATCCAACAGGGAATTGCCCAGATTGTAATGCGCCCGCTCGTTGTCCGGCCGCTTGGCCACCGTGTCGCCCCAGATGGCCGGCACGCTGCGGTAGTCCTCGTTGCGCCGCGCTGTGAGCATTCCCAATCCGAGTGCCAGTGCAGCGAATACGACCCAGCTCTGCCGCCTGACCGCCGCGTGAATCCCCATCGCGGCGAGCGTCATCACCGCCGCCAGCGGGAGATACATCCGGTGTTCGACGATCATCTGGATGCGGCCCGGCATGACGCTTGTGGGCGCGAGGATCGCGAAGAACCAGGCACCAAGAAAGCCCGGCGCCGGCCGCCGCCAGAGCGCGACCAGCACCGCCACCGCCAGCGCCGTGACCACCAGCGCGTACAGGGCCACGTCCGTCAGGCGGTTCACCCAGATTTCGCCGTATTCAAACACAAGCGGATGGGGCCATACCGACAGCCAGAGATAGCGGGCGACCGCCTCGAACTGGGTTAGCCAGTAAGCCCACGGCGTGACGCCAACATTAAAGCCGGCCGTGCCGCTGCGATCCCAGCCGGCGCCCGCCACCAGACCGACCAGCAGCAGCCAGGTTGCCGCCAGCGCCACATGCACCACCCGGCGCCGGCGCCAGGCTTCCCGGAACGAACCCGCAACAAAGGTCCGGTCATAAAGCAGCACGATCAGCGGCGCGGAAACCATCACTTCCTTGGTGGCCATGCCGAGGAGGCAGGCGGCAATGGAAAAGGCGAACCAAACCCATGAGGCACGGCCCGTATGCGGGCCGCGATCATCTGCGCGCTCCGCGCAGATGCCGCGGATGAAGCAATACAAGGTGAGCAGGTAAAACAGCCCCATGAGGGACTCCGCGCGCTGGATGATGTAGGTCACCGATTCGGTCTGCAGGGGGTGCAGGGTCCAAAGAAGCGCAGCGGAGAAGGCGATGGGAAAGGCTGACGGTCCCGCCCGCAGCGCAAGCGTGCGCCGGATGATCCCGAACAGGGTCAGCCCGGCCAGAACATGGATCGCCAGGTTCAAGGCGTGATAACTCCACACCGCCGTCCCGCTGATGGCATAGTTCAGCGCCAGCGAGAGATTCAGGACGGGCCGGCCGCTCGCGGTCGTGTTGAGCGGGGGCCAGAACGCAGTGCTCCAATGCCGGATCGTCGGATTGTCGACAATCGCGTCAGGGTCGTCGAAGAGAAACGGAACGGAAAAGGTGCGGCTGTAGACCGCGACCGCCCCGGCCGCGAGAATGGCTCCACTCGCCAACAGCAGCCAGTCCGCCCGCCCGGACGGGATGAGTTTCGGTGTCGAGCTTCCTGCGGGGGGACTTTGTGCTGGCATGGCAGGCGGAATGCGCCGGCTGTTTACGCGAACCTCCTGCCCGGGGCAAGCCCCGGTTGGCGCGCGTTGCCTCACGAAAAACGTCGCCAGTCTCCGGGAATTCCCGATGCTCGCATCGCCGGGGCCAACGGGCCATCGAGGCGGGGAATTTTTCGATGAACAGCAAAGCGCTCGCGGAGATCATTCTCGTTGTGGACGATTCTGAAAGCGTCCGGGAAACCCTTGTCATGCTCCTCGGCAAGGCCGGCTATGTCGTGGAACAGGCGGCTGGCGGAGCGGAGGCGATCGAAGCGACGAGGACCAAGGCGCCCGATCTGATCCTCCTTGATATCCGGATGCCGGATATGGATGGCACCGAAGTATGCAGGCGCTTGAAGGAGGCGGAGGCGACGAGGGAAATCCCGGTGATGTTTCTCAGCGGGCTCCGGGAAACCGAGGACAAGACGCAGGCATTTGAAGCCGGCGGCGTCGACTTCCTGACCAAACCGTTCGAGATCCAGGAGGTGCTGGCCCGTGTGAGAACCCACCTTGCGTTGCGCAGGGCGCAGGCAAATCTGAAAAAGCTCAACCGGGAGCTTGAACAGCGCGTGGACGAGAGGACCAAGGATCTGAGTGGCGCGAACCGGCGGCTGCAAGACGAGATCGCTGCGCGCAAACAGGCCGAAGGTGAATTATCCCAACTGAACGCGAGCCTGGAACAGCGGGTCCGCGATCGCACCGGCGAGTTGGAGAACGCCCGCCAGTCGGCGCTCAGCATGATGCAGGAGGCGGATCGAAGCCGCCGGAAAGCCGAGGATGCGCTGAAGAAACTGGCGGCGTCCGCCCACAGGTTGAAGCGGCTGGAGCAGACGCGGGACAGCCTCACCTACATGATCGTGCACGATCTGCGTTCACCGCTTGGCGCCGTCCGGATGGCCATCGAGCTGCTTCAGTCGCCGGCCTTCAATCTCGGGCGGAGGGGAACGGAGATCCTCGACGAAGCCTACCGGGCATGCACCACGCTGATCGAAATGGTGACGCGGTTGCTCGACGTCAACCGCCTCGAGGCAAACCAGATGCCGCTCAGGAAGACAAAATGCGATCTGGTCAAGGCGGCCCGCAATGCGCTGGACCTGGTCGCACCGCTTCTGGGAGACCGCCGGGTGGCGCTGGACGGGCCAACGGGCCTGATTGCGCAGTGCGACGAGAGCCTGTTGAGCCGGATCCTCGGAAATCTCCTGGGCAACGCGCTGAAATTCACCCCGGCCGGGGGAGAGATCAAAATCGCCGTGAGCGGTAGGGATGCCGAAGCGCGGATCGTCGTGTCTGACACGGGGCCGGGCATTCCCCGAGAGTATCACCGGAGGGTATTCGAGAAGTACTTCCAGATCGAGGACGGTCGGGGAAGCAGGGGCACGGGATTAGGTTTGACCTTCTGCAAGCTGGCGGTTGAGGCGCACGGCGGGTGGATCGGCGTGGCCGATGACATTGGGACAGGCTGCAGCTTCTGGTTTACGCTGCCCTTGGAAAGCGAGCGGTAGCGCCGGTCAGTGGCGGCGCGTCTCGCGCAGTTGAATGTAGGGCCGCCGCTTGTCGGCGGGCCGTAACTCATCGGGATAGCGGTCCGCCGACAAGCGGCGGCCCTACACGCCAAACGGGGATCGCAGAAGTCATCCGAGAGACGCGGTTCGATTGCACAATTACAGCAGAGGAGAATGTCCGGACGTGGCGGCGCGGGGGCTTTCCGCACGGGGGAGTTCAGCGGGAAATGTCCCGCTGCGTCAGCACCTTGAAACCCCGCTGGCTCAGCGCCTGGGCGCCGGTGTCGGCATCCTCAATATGCACGACAAAGGCCGCCCGACCTTCCGGGCGCTTGCTGAACGCGTACAGGTAGTGAACGTTGATTTCTGCCTCGAGCAGAGCCGCGAGCATCTGCCGGAGACTGGCTTCGCCGGGCAGCTCCACCGCAAGGATGACTCCCTCGACGTAGGCGAAATTGCTGTCCGCCAGCAGCCCGCGGGTCTTGTCGGGGTCGTCCACGATCAAACGCACGACCGCGCTCTCGGTGGTATCCAAGACGCTGATCGCCATGATGTGCACGTGCTGCGTGGACAGCAGCGAAGTGAGATCGTAGAGGCGGCCGAGACGATTCTCGGTGAACACCGAGAACTGCCTCACAGGATCGGTCGAGAGTGTCGTATCGGCCATGCGGGTCGGGGCGGCCGCCAGTCTCAGCGAAGGCTGCCCGCAGGTCAATCCAACCCGGACGGCTAATCCCCTTGGCAGCGGGTGCGATCTCTGGCAATGCTCCTCCGGCCTCCAAACCGCCCCCCGGCGCCGGATTCCGCACATTTGTGCGACTTTGCGCCCAGCGGCGGTGTTCTGCGCATGAACGAAGACATCCCAGTGCAATCCACGGAAGAGGCAATCACAGCCCCAGTCGATTTCACGACGTTTATGCACAACTACCAGGACATGGTCTACACGACCGCAGTGCGTCTCCTCGGCAACGAGGCGCAGGCCGAGGACATTTCCCAGGACGTGTTTCTGAAGGCGTTCGAGCATTGGGGCAACCTGCAGACCAGCGCCACGGCAGGAGGCTGGCTCAAGACAGTCACGACGAACCTGAGCATCAACCACTTGCAGCGCTATAGGAAACGCTGGCGTTTTTTTTCCGAGATCACCCGCCACAACGATGACAACGGCGATGCGCAGGAAGTGGAGTTCGCCTCGCCAGACAACTTCTTGGAAGGGCTCGGCCAGGCGGACCGGCGGGCGTGGGTGGAACGGGCTCTCGACAAGCTGCCGGCACATCAGCGGGTGCCGCTCGTGCTGTTTCATTTTGAGGACATGCCTTATGACGATATCGCGAAACGGCTCGGCGTGTCACTCAGCAAGGTGAAGACCGACATCCTGCGTGGTCGTGAGGCCCTGGCGAAAGCACTGCAGCAGAGCGGCGCGAGCCACGAGAACTTCGAAATGTGATCCCTGTCATGAAAGACCGCATGAATCCCGACGAGCTGGAGAGGTTTATCCACCGGACACTGCGTTCGCTGCCGGACCGTCACGCCCCTGCCACGCTCGAATCGCGCGTGCTTGCGGCGATCGAGTCACGTGCGGCGATCCCGTGGTGGCACAAATCCTGGGCCTGCTGGCCGTCTTGGGTTCGCACCGTCTTTGTGCTGTTTTGCGGCAGCCTGGCCGGCTTGCTCATTTACGGGAGCATGGTCTTGCGGCCGGACGTCGATGCCACGCAGCTCAACACGACCTTTGCGCCGGTGCTCAATCTGATCCGGTCCGTCGTAAGCCTTGGACGCGGGTTCGCCGACTGCGTCGCGGTGATCGGGCGCAACATCCCCTCGATGTGGCTCTATGGCGCGGTCCTGTTTGTCGGCGGCCTTTATGCGATGCTTTTTGGCCTCGGCGCGGCTGCGTACCGCACCCTGTGGGCAAATCGGTGAACCCATTTCTCCAAACTCCAACCAGTTCTTCCTCCAATGAAACGCATCCTTCGGCCTTGCTTCCTTGGCATTGTTGCAGCCCTGATGTTCACTCTCTCCCCGGCGACTCGCGCCGAGGATTCGGCGGCGCCACCCGCTGCCGACAAGACGGCCCCATCCGCGCCGGCTCTACCGGCGCAACTTGAAACAACTCTTGCCCCCGTTGCTGCCGCGGCCCCGGCGGATTCATCGGCGGTCACGACCGCCGAATCAAGGCCCGCGGTCGCTACCGACAAACCAGTCGACGCTGCTCCGGCGCCGCAGGCCGGCCCGGTGGCGGCGGCTGAATCGTCGTCTTCCGGACTCCGCAGGCTCGATAGTGAGTCCGAAGAGAAAGCCGGGGAGGACCGGACGAAGCTGAGGGATGTCATCCGGGAATCCGTGCGAAAACATGCGCACGTGCGCGACTCTGGCAGGAACGAAAACGAACGGGTGGGTTTTGCCGAGGATGTGTCCGTGGGAAAAGACGAGAAGGTCAGCCAGGCGGTGGCCATCTTCGGAGACGCGACGGTCGACGGACGGGCTGGCGACCAGGCGGTGTCGGTCTTTGGCAGCACAACGGTCAATGGATCGGTCGGCGATCAGGCGGTCTCCGTATTCGGTGATACCACCGTCAACGGATCGGTCGGCGGCCAGGCCGTTGCGGTGGGGGGAAACATGGTGGTGAATGGCCATGTCGGCGGGGGGGTTGTGGTCGTGGGAGGCAATCTCGATCTTGGCCCCGGAGCCGAGGTCAACGGCGAGGTCGTGCTGGTCGGCGGCACCCTGAACAAGAATCAGACTGCAGTGATGCACGGCCATGTGCAGCGGGTGCGCATTCCGCCAATCCGCTGGCTGTTCGCCTGGATGAGGTCGGCCTTGTTCAAGGCCCGGTTGCTTTCATTCGCTCCCGGCGCCAGCTGGGCCTGGCTCGTGGCCGGTGCGTTTCTGGGCTTCTATGTGCTCCTTGCGTTGGTGTTCCGTTCCGGGGTCGAAAAGTGCGCCGAAACCCTCGAGCAACGACCGGGATTCACGATCCTGACCGCACTTCTGACGATGCTGGCGATGCCGCTGGTATTCCTGATCCTTGCGCTCACGGGTCTCGGCCTGGTCGTGGTTCCGTTCCTCGTCATCGGTCTTTTCGTCGCCAAGCTCTTCGGGCGCGCAGCGATGCTCGCATGGTTCGGCCGTCGCGTCACCGGACTGTTCGGTCCGGGGCCGTGGTCGCACGTCGCTCTTTCCGTGCTGGTTGGCGGAATCATCGTGGCATTGCTCTACACCGTCCCAGTTCTGGCTCTCGTCGTCTCGATGCTGATCGGCACCCTGGGTCTCGGCGCCGTGATCTACACGTTGATTCTCACAATGCGGCGCAACGGTCCGAAGCCTGCACCCGCGACGCCGCCGACGCCACCACCGGCAGCCGGTGTTCCTCCGCCTGTCCCCCTGATTGCGCCAGGTGCGACCGGAGCGGTTGCTGGTCCGGCGATCCCGCTGGCGGTGATCCCCCCTGTCATCTCGGCGATGGTGCTTCCGCGCGCGGGTTTCTGGATCAGGACTGCGGCCCTCCTCATCGACATCGTCCTGTGGGCGATTGTCCTCAAGCTGATTCCATTGGTGCATTTCAACATGGGGGGGTTCTTGGTCATACTGGCAGCGTATGGCGCTGTGATGTGGAAGGTCCGCGGGACCACAGTAGGCGGGAGCATCTGCCATCTGAAAGTCGTCCGTCTCGACGATCGACCGCTGGATTGGACTGTCGCGATTGTGCGTGCTCTCAGCTGTTTCCTGTTCATTGGGTTGCTCTGGGTGGCCTTTGACGACGAGAAACAATCGTGGCACGACAAGATCGCCGGCACCACCGTCGTCATTGTCCCGAAAGGCGTGGCGCTGATCTGAGGCGCTTTTGCGCGAAAGGATCGGTGTAGGAAGCGCGCTTGCGCGCGAAAAGACCGGTGTAGGAAGCGCGCTTGCGCGCGAAAGAACCTCCGTCAGCGCGAAAGAACCTCCGTCAGTCTGATGGACGACTTCCCCCATGCCCCACCCGAGAGGCTATTCGGCCCTTCGCCGCGGACGCTGTTCCGTCCCCGGATGCGTCTATTTCCTCACGATCTGCACTACTTGCGCGGGATGCAAGATGGCAGGTGAATTACTTCGATCACCGGCTGGCTGCCGGTGAATCCGTTCTTCCGGTTCTACTCTATATTTATCTGAATCCCTACCGAAAACACCTGATCG
>Ga0182027_10016399_pt1 | contig 10120 bp, 11 predicted proteins | sample 712E1DmetaG_FD_121300 | JGI IMG/M metagenome (GOLD analysis project Ga0182027, IMG submission 121300) | Permafrost microbial communities from Stordalen Mire, Sweden - 712E1D metaG (Illumina Assembly) | ecosystem: Environmental > Terrestrial > Soil > Wetlands > Permafrost | place: Sweden... | reverse complement strand
TGCCGCGCCGAGCCGCGCGGCGTTCACGACCGTGCGCATCCACGACGTGCTGGATCATTCGCTGCGCCTGATACAGCATCAAATCAACGGAAAATTGATTTCACTGCAACGTCATTACCAGGCAGAGCCGGACACGGTTCGCGGCGACAATGCGCAATTGCAGCAGGCGTTCATGAATTTCCTGCTCAACGCGCTCGAAGCGATGGGCACGAACGGCGTGTTGACGGTCCACACGGAAATGGTGAAGGGCGAACGCCGCGAGCGGCACTCGCGGATCAACATTCAAGACACCGGCGTGGGCATCGCGCCGGAAAATCTGGGCCGGCTGTTCGAGCCGTTTTTCACGACCAAGATACATGGCACGGGCCTGGGGCTGGCCATCAGCCAGCGCATTGCGCGGGAGCATCACGGCTCGATTCGCGTGCAAAGCGAGCCCGGCAAAGGCTCGACGTTCAGTTTGTCGCTGCCGGCGTTTACGGCGGCGTGAGTTGACGATCCGCCAAACTGGTTCAAGACAGTCAGAGGTATCGCCCTGTCAATATGTAAAAAGCAGGCCCCCCCTTTACACCGCCTCAAACAACCATCTGAAACAGGGGACAATCATTCAGCGATGACCAGCAAAAGCAGGCTGCAACCCGGAACAATGGTTCGCCAGGGTGGCCGTTTGATTTTCTGAAGCAGATCCATAAGGTCATAGACCGTTGGCGACGCAAGTGCTCACTCCATCTTCAATCGTCATGCCATCCCATTCAAATTCATGGTCGTTCCGTCGTTTTACTCCCCGAAGAGGTGATAAGGGTGAACGGTGTCGCCGCCAACCTGGGTTTTCGGCGCGGCCTTGAGCGAGAAGGTGAAGGCCACTGTGATATCCGTCGGGCCGGTGCTGTTGTTAATCACCCGGAAAGTCAGCGCGCCGGTCCAGCTCCGCAGGTCGCGATAGATTGTGTAATCCTGTTCCTGCAGGCGGCCGTTCTCGAAGTTGTAATCGTGCATCATGCGGAAACCCCAGTTGTCATTCAGCCGGTAAAACAGGGTGCTGGTGATCATATTGCCGCCGCTGCCAAAAAATCCGTTGCGCAAATACCAGTGGCCGATGCCCCAGCTCCATCTTTCGCCGGGCGTCAACGTGAGTTGATGAAAGGCCAGGTTTAAATCGCCGCCGTTGATGTCGTAGCGCAGTTGTGAATTCAGCACGATCCACGAGCGCGGCTTGAAGATGAGGTCGGAGTAAAGATCGCTGAAGGTCTGTTGCGGGCCGAGGGGTTCGTCAAGATTGCTTGGATCGTGATGGGGGTTGAGCCGCCAATCGAGCATCAGGTTCCAGTCCAGCAACTGATCGAGCTGGCCGTCGCGCTTGGTTTGGAGCGTGTTGCGCAGGCCGAAGCGGATGACATTCTCGCTGTCAATGGAATCAATGTTGTTGTAATCGGGAAATTGAACCGGCAACAGCAGCAGGCTGGGCGACGCGGAATCGAACTGGGGCAGTTGCGACGGCGGCGCGGTGGGTCGCGGCACGAAAACATAATCCACCGACGGCTCAATGATGTGGCGCAAGCCGTCAATGTCCAAAAGTGAATTCGTCGCGCCCGCCCAAAGTTGCGAGACTTTGAACGAAGTTGCGATGCCGGTGTTGAAGACGGCACGGCTGGTTTCGTTGTTGGTGGCGCCGGGACCGCTTTCCTGGCTGTACCAGGTAAACCGGCCACCGGCGTTGGGCGTGACATTCAGCCAGCCAAAAAACGTGTAGGGCAGGAGCAGTTGATGAAAGGTGTCGGCGCGCGCGGCGGAATAAGGCAGCGGGCTGTTCGTGGCGGAGAACAGGTTATTATTCGTAGCCGCAAAGAAAAGCTGGTAGTAGCCCGCCGAGCTTTCGCTCTCGTAGTAAACCGGCGTGTCAAGAATCTGCTGGCGAAAACCGGTCAGCTTCACATCGGGCAGCCGTTCGACCTGGTCGAAGAAATTGTTGATGCGCGGCGTGGTTTCGGCGTCAAGGCTCCAGTTTTTCCAGTATTTGTTAACCTCGATGAATGTGTTTGGCTGCGGGTTTGCGGTGAAATCGCCTTCAAAAAAGTCGTGCAGCACGAGTGGATCGCTTTGGTAATTCACCATTGCCTTCACGTTCAAATTGGTGAACGGGGCCGCCTGGTAGCCGAGGAAAAACCGCTGGCGGTTCTCAGGCATCGGCCCCAAATTCAGGAAGTTGTTGGTGTTTTTGCGTTCGTCGTGCAAATAATAATACCTGAACTCCGCCTCGCCCCATTGACCGAGGTGCAGCTTCAGGTCCGGCCCCGCGCCCACGCCCCGCTTCTCGCGGTAGTCCAGATGAATCTTTCCGTCCACCGCATCGTTGAGATACCACGTGTAAGTGCTGAGCAAAAACGGCCCGTAGGCGCTGCGGTAGCCGGGGGTAAAATTGAAATTGCTGGCATGCTCGCCCAGATTGCGCCGGTAATACGGAAAATAAAACGCCGGCACGCCGTCCAGGAACAGCACGGCGTTCCACATCTCGACGTATTTCCCGGGAACAATTTTTATGTGACTGGAACGGATGTAAATCGCCGGGTCGCTTACATCATCGGTCGTGACCAAAGCGTGGCGCGCGGTGTAGGTTTTATTGGTCGTGTCACCCTGCAATTGCCCGCCTTGCGCGAACACCGGCGGTTTGCCCGTGCGAAATTGTTCGCTCTGCATCTGATGCGTTTTGAAATTATAGCGGATATGTTCGCCCACCCAGATTTGATCGCCTTCCTCGATGCGCACGTTGCCGTCGGCCACCGCCTCGCCCGTCTGCCGGTTCACCGACACGCAGTCGGCCATGAGCACCGACTCGCCGTATTTCACACAAATGCCGTTGGTGCCGGTCCACGTATCCCCCGCAAAGTCCACGCTGCCGGTTGGCGTGCCGGGGATGATTTGATTGAGCGCCCACATTTCCCACGACGGCTCCTCTTGCGCAAAAGAAGCGGGCGGAAAAATTGCGCCGAAAAAAATCAGCGCGGCAATGGCGGACAATCTTCTCATCAGGCGCGGCCAATTAAACAGAACGAAACGCGGCTGCCAAGCGGGATTTCACCGCCTAAACAAAAAATCACAAAGTTTGGAGGGGACGCTGCCCCGCCCCGGCAATTATTTCTCCGGCAAAAAGCCAAATGCCACCGCCGCCAGGATGCACACAAATGCGGCCAGGTGGTTCCACCGGATTTTTTCGCCGAGATACAAAATCGCAAAGCCGCAAAAGACGGTGAGCGTGATGACTTCCTGGATGATTTTGAGCTGGGTGGCGGAATAAACGGCGTTGCCCCAGCGATTGGCCGGCACCTGCAGGACGTATTCAAAAAACGCGATGCCCCAGCTCACCAGGATAACGAGCAGCAGCGGTTTGCTTTTGAATTTCAAGTGGCCGTACCACGCCACCGTCATGAAAACGTTCGAGCAGGTCAGCAGCACCACGGGCAGCCAGCGGGATTGAGTCAAGTCGTTCATAAATCTAGTATTCATATGTTCCCTCTTTCAAAGTTCTTTTAGCAACTTCCTTTGTGCCATTATCAATGGTTGGATCAGCAATCAAAGCTTCCACTTCGCTTTTGGTAAAACGCCTATCGAGAAGCAAATCTCCAATTTCGTCCGGAAATTGCTCTATGGTATATTTTTTCCACTCGTCAGTCACATCGAAAGACCGGTCCTTGATCAAAACATAAACTCCGGCTTCTCGAATCCTATGCGAATATTGAACGTCTTTGACAATTTTGATCAGCTCATCCTGACTCAATCGCTTATTCTGCATCAGTTCTTCCGTTCTGCCGGGAAATCTTTTGATAATGTATTCATTGATTTCTGGAGTGAACTTGAACGATTGATCTTCAATCAGACGATCCAAGCCGTCTTGTGCGGAACGGTCTTTATTGGTTTGAGCATTCCAAAAGCCATCGTTTGTTATTAACGATGGGTTAGCACGGAATTCATCACGGTAATCTAATACTTGCGCCTCTTGTTCTTTGACTTGTTTTTGGTAAGCAAGAAAATGTTCGTTGGCCCGTTTTGAATTTTTCACTGCTTGAGGTATTTGGCTACAGAAATTTACCACAAAAATCAGAGAGGGAATTCCTGCCAATAAAGCGATGCCAAAAAGCTTCTCCCTTTTAATTGCGGAAATTATGGTGGCAATGACGGAAAGCGCACAACCAATGAGCAGACCGAGAAAAATCGGAACGAGAGCGCTAAATCCGAACCAGTCGCTTTGATTATGCGGTGCGTTGATTGCACGCAAATAACCACCGCAAAAACCAATGACCGGAAGCAGAATGGCCACGAGCCACCATTTGCTGTTTGATTGATTTGGTTTCATTTTGCCTTCTGCTTTATTCAATCACAACCGCACCGGAATCTTCTTCTCCGCCAAAAACCGTTTCACATCGCCGACGGTGTAGGTGCCGAAATGGAAAATGCTCGCGGCCAGCACTGCGTCAGCCCGGCCTTCGAGCAGCACCTCGGTTTCTGTGTTCCGGTTCATCACGCCGCGCGATTGAACTCGGCGTCAGCACGTTCGGCCAGCCATTCGTTGATCATGCTTTGATAACGCGAGCCGCGCCGGTTGGCCACCGCCATGATCTTATCCAGCACCAGCGTCGGCACCCGCACGGTCACGGGCCGGCGCGTTGGCTTGAGCCGGGGGAAAACCACCGGACGCGACCTGGCAATGTCGCTGCCCGCTTCATCCGCTGCCGTCATTTTGCGGACGGTTTTAAGATTGCGATTCATAGAATGCTCTTTCTTTTTTGTTCATGTCCCGCGCTGAGATGACGCGAATTTTTCGTTCGCGCACGGTAAAGGCGATTTTCAAGCACCGACCGTGTGTCGTCCGGCCCCACAACCACCAGCGCGGTTCCGCCTGCGAATGGGGCGCGTCATCCTGAACCCGCGCGCGGGGATCGAAAAACGGCTCTTCCGCCTCTTTCACAGTGACGCCGTGCTTGACGGGTTTGTGGCAGTTGCCCTCGTCCCATTCAAAACCCTCGACCAGCGCCAGTGGATTCATGCTTTAAATGTATTGCTCCGGTATGGACTAGTCAAATGAAGAAATTATCCGGCTCACAGCCGAACAGGAATGTTCCGCCCCGCCAAAAACCGTTTCACATCACCGACGGTGTAGGTGCCGAAATGGAAAATGCTCGCGGCCAGCACGGCGTCGGCCCGGCCTTCGAGCAGCACCTCGGCCATGTGCTCCAGACTGCCCGCGCCGCCGCTGGCCACCACCGGCACGCCCACCGATTCGCTGATGCGCCGGGTGATGACCAGGTCAAAACCCGCCTTCGTACCATCGGCGTCAATACTGTTCAAAACAATCTCTCCCGCGCCCAGCGACACCGCGCGTTTAGCCCATTCGACGGCGTCGAGGCCGGTGTTCTTGCGCGCGCCGTGCGAGAACACGCCCCATTTGTCCGGCGCGATTTTCTTCGCGTCAATTGATACCACGATGCACTGGCTGCCAAATTTTTCCGCCCCGGCCCGGATCAAATCGGGATTGGCGAGCGCCGAGGAGTTGATGCTTATTTTGTCCGCGCCAGCACGCAGCATCGTGAACATGTCATCCACGCTGCGCAGCCCACCGCCAACAGTGAGCGGCATGAAACACTGGTCAGCGGCGCGCTCGATGACATCCACCATCGTCGCCCGGCCATGGGCGGTGGCGGTGATGTCGAAGAACACCATTTCATCCGCGCCCTGTTCGTTGTAGCGGAGCGCCAGTTCGACCGGGTCGCCGACATTGCGCAATTCGCCCGCCTCGGCCTTGCCGAATTGAACACCGCGCGTGACTTTGCCGTCATGCACGTCCAGGCACGGAATGACTCGTTTGGCGATCATGGGTTTCATTGAAACGCGGCGGGCGGCGCAAGGCAACTCATTCCGACGGGTTGAACTTTTTCGTTTGGTTGCCGTACGGCGCCGTGCGTGCTGAGAATTTCCTTGACGCGCGGCTTCAAGAAATTAAGGTGGCGCTGCTAAAGCGAGTTGTTTCAAAATTAAAAGGCTATGAAATTTTATCCTCTTATTCTGACCGGTCTTGCTTCGTTATCGTGTGGTTTGCTGCTTGCCGGCTGCACCAGCACCGAGTATGGCAACACCAGCCCTTATCAGCCCGGCCCGGTCGCCGGCAAAACCGTCGGCAACGCCGTTGGGGTCACCGCCGGCAATGTTGCCGGCTTTGGCGTTGGCACTGTCGAGGGGACGGCGCATGGCCTGGCTGCGCCGTTCGATCCCAGCTACCACATGGTGCGTCAGTGGCGCACGGAAACCACGGCGGATGGCCGGACGATTCAGGTGCCGTATGACGTTTTGGTGGATCAATATGGCCGCCCGGTAAGCATGCCCGCGCCCACGGGGAATCCCGCTCCGCCTTCGGTCACACCACCGCCGCCAACACCAACAACAAACACCGTGGTCAAATAATTTAATCCCGAACCCTGAAAATATTATGCGAACGTCTTCTCATCTTTTACTGGCCGCCAGTTTCCTGACCGCCGGGCAATTATTCGCCGCGGACCCGGTCGCCACCTCCGCGTCGCCGCCGCTCCGCAAAATCGCCATCATCGTGCAAAATCGCGGTTCCGCCGCGCTCAACGACAAGGTTCCGGTGCTGGAAGACCTGGTGAGCAGCCGCGTGGCGGGCAAAGGTTTTTCCGTCATTTCGCGCGATGATGTCACGCGGTCACTGAAGAATTATTCCACCGGCAAAGACCCCAATGGCGAGCTGGGCGCGTTGGATCGTTCGCTGGAAGACAACAGTTCCGCGCTGCGGCTCGCGCAGAATCTGGGCGCGGATTACATTCTGGTTCCTTCCATTGTCAGCCTCGGCACAGAAAAGAAAAACTATTCCGGCAACGGCATCAATACGCTCAACATCACGCACAAGCTCCGTGTGACCTACAAAATTGTGGAGACGGGCCAGGGCGGCGCGGTGCGCGGCGGCGCGTTCACCTCGGAAAAAACCATCCGGCAGACCCCGGATTTGCAGACCGAAAGCAGCGACGTAATCAACGAACTGCTCGATGATGCGGCGGAACAACTGGCCGATGCCATCGTGCAAAACGCCCCATCGTTGCCGGCGGAAGTGGCGAAGGCGGCGATGGTCAACTTCAATGTGAGCTGCTCGATGACTGATCCGCGCCAGCAGCCGATTTTGATCTCCGCGCTCGGCATCACCGCCGACAACCATGTCGTGTTGACCAATCAACCGATTGCCGTCCAGGCGATGGACGTGACCGTGGAACTGGACGGGGTTGCGCTCGGCTCTGCGCCCGGCACATTCCAGGGGCGTCCGGGCTTGCACAAAATCCGCCTGTCGCGTGAAGGTTTTGATGCTTGGGAACGAACAATCAACATTTATGAAGGCCAGAATCTGCGCGTGGCCTTGCAGATGAGCAACGCCGGTTATGCGCGTTGGGCGGACACGACGGCCTTCCTGGCCACGCTGGATGCGAACCGCAAATTGACCGATGCCGAGGTGAAACGCATTGAAGGCATTGCCGAATTTTTCAAGAACAGCCATTACCGCGTGGACACCAAGGAAAACATACATGTCACCTACAAAAGCCTTTTTTGATTGAACTGTACAAGCCAATAACCAACAACCAACATGAAAAACCATATTCCCACTCTTGCTCTCGTCGGCACGTTGTTGCTGCCGGTAATTGTCCCGGCGCAGGAAAAAGCGACGCTCGCCGTTTCGTCCATCAAGCCCACGCCATCGCTCGCCGCTTCGGTCAAGCCGGACAAAAAACCGTCGTTGAACCGCATTGTCGAGTCGCTCGACAGCCAGTTGATTGACCGCATCAATGCGACACGCAAGTTCGACGTTGTCGGCCGCAGCGACTTCAGCGACATCATCAAGGAGCAGGACCTCGGCGCGTCCGGCAACGTGGACGCCAAAACCGCCGCCAAGGCCGGCAAGCTGACCGGCGCGAAGTATCTGCTGGTGACGACCGTGGACGATTTTCAGGATTACGTGGAGAAGGCCACGTTTGAAGGCACGGGCCGCAGCGCCACCAAGCGCGTGTTCCGGTTTTCGGTGGTGGGAAAAATATACGATTCCAGCACCGGCAAATTGCTGGAGTCGGCGAATTTCCAGACTGGCAACGATGCCTTCAAGCAAATTCAGGAGGAACGCAACTACTCGGTAAAAGACGGCGAGTTGAGCGATGAGATGATGGTGGCCGTTTCGCGGGACATGGCTCAGAGAATTGCCAACCACGTGGCCGACGTGATCTTCCCGGCGAAGGTCCTCATCAAGCGCGACAACGAAGTCACGATCAATCGCGGCGAAGGCGGCGGCGTGGCTGTGGGCGACACATTCAACGTGTTTGCCTTGGGCGAGGAATTGATTGACCCGGACACGAAGGAATCACTGGGCCGTGAAGAGGCCAAAGTGGGCAAAGTGAAGATCACCCAGGTCAACCCGAAGACCTCGACGGCGCAAATTATGGAAGACACCGGCATTGACAAAGGCTCGATCCTGCGAAAACCGCAGTAAATGCCATCGGCAGGAATCAAAGTGACACCACTCATGCGAGTCATGCGTCAACGGAGCATCCAACCGCTCCTGTTCGCCGCGGCCATCAGCCTGCTGGCAACGGGTTGCCGGACTTACGAACAACAAAATCGCGCCATTCAGTATTGGCATCAGGGCAATTTGCCGGGGGCAGCAGCCGAAGCCACCCGGATGGCCGACCAAAACGCCAATAACAAGGACGCCATTGTCTGGCGGCTGGAACAGGGGGCGGTGCTGCGCGGCAACGGCCAGTACGAAGCCAGCAACAAGGCGTTTGATCAGGCGCAGGATCGCATTGACCAATACTCACAGGAAGCCAGGGTGAAAATCAGCAACGAAGCCGGCGCGCTGCTGTCCAACCAGGCCAACTTGCCCTACGAAGGCCGCGCCTATGACGGCATTATGCTGAACACCTACAAGGCGTTGAATTATCTTCAACTGGGCGAACCCGACAAGGCCCGCGTGGAGCTCATCCGCGCCTACCAGCGCCAGCAGGACGCCGTCGCGGACAATCAACGGCGCATCGAAAAAGTCCAGGAAGAAGCCGCCCAGAGCAAAGACAAGGCGACAATGTACAAGGCGGAGCGGGATCCGCAATTCAAAGCCCAAATGCGGGGCGCTTACACTGATCTCAACAATCTCAAAGCTTATGCCAACTACGTCAACCCGTTCACCGTTTATCTCGACGGCCTGTATTTCATGGCCGATGCCATGGACGGCTCGGATTTGGAGCGCGCCCGCAAATCATTCGAGCGCGTTGTGGGATTTGATCCTGGCAACGACTACGTCAAACAGGATCTGGCCACGGTGGACAATTTGATGAATGGCAAACCGCTGGCCCCGACGACTTACGTCATCTTTGAAACCGGCTGCGCCCCCATCCGCGACCAGATCCGCATAGATATTCCCATCATCCTTGCCAATGTTTCCTATGTCGGTGCGGCGTTTCCCACGCTCAGACCCCAGGGCAATTACTTCCACAGCCTGATCGTGACGGCCAATGGCACTAACGCGACGACCAGTTTGGTGGCCAGCATGGACAGCGTCATTGGCCTTGATTTCAAAAATGAAATGCCGATCGTCATCACCAAGACGATTGCGGCCACCGTCACCAAGGCGGTGGCCGCCTACGCGGTCAACGAAGCGGCCAACAAACAAAACAGCCTGCTTGGTTTAGCCTCCCAAATTGGAACGGTGGTTGCCCAGGTTGCCGTCAACATCGCCGACGAACGCACCTGGACGACGTTGCCGAAGCAGTTTCAGGTCTGCCGCATCCCCACGCCACCCGATCGCAAGATTGAACTGGAGACGCCTCGCGGCGGCCAAAAAATCCCGGTGACAATTGAGGACGGCACGATTAACATTGTCTATGTCAAGTCCATCACTGCCATCAGCCCGTTGCTGGTGATACAAATGAAATTGAAATGATGAAATGAAAACGCGAATCTTTCTTCCGCTTGCCGGAATGGTCCTGCTCGCCGTGACCGGTTGCCGCACCTCGGTGAATACCATCGAAAACGCCCAGAAGGAAGGCCAGCGCCAGATGGTTTCCGACCAGCGCGTCATCACCGACAC
>Ga0182027_10016397_pt1 | contig 10121 bp, 9 predicted proteins | sample 712E1DmetaG_FD_121300 | JGI IMG/M metagenome (GOLD analysis project Ga0182027, IMG submission 121300) | Permafrost microbial communities from Stordalen Mire, Sweden - 712E1D metaG (Illumina Assembly) | ecosystem: Environmental > Terrestrial > Soil > Wetlands > Permafrost | place: Sweden... | reverse complement strand
GGGGGGACTTGAACCCCCACGCCCTTGCGGGCACTAGCCCCTCAAGCTAGCGCGTCTGCCTATTCCGCCACTCCGACGTGGCCACCTCTAAGAACCCAATGCACCTTTGAAGGCGCCCCGTACTGTATCGCAAACACCCTCCTCAGCAGCCAGACGGCACCAGCTGACATGGGATTGGTCCCCACGCGCCTAACCGGTCGCCGACTTCAACTCCACGACCCAGTCTTCGGCGTCCCAGAGCACGCCAGCGGCACTGGGACTCTCGCTCACGTTCACGATGTCTGACTGCTGCACAAGGCTTGCTGGCTGCTGGAACAACGGAAGGGTCGGGAGATCCTCGTTGAGCAAGGTGTCCAACCTGGAAAGAGTCTGAGCCTGGGTGTCGGTGTTGAGCTCTCCCATGAGCTGATCGAAGTAGGCACCAACACCAGGGTCGTCAAGACCGGTGATGTCACGTGTCACTGCTCCGAGTGAGGTTGCTCCGGGCTCGGTCCCTTCGCTCGTTGGCACGCTCCAAGGCCAACTGCCATCCAAGCTGACAATGCCCTCCCGTAGATTTGGAGCGAACCTGGTCCGCAACGGGACGACCGGGTCGGTGTAGATGATTCCGTTCCAAGTCGGAAAAGCAGGCATCACGAAAGGAGCAAGAGCGACCTGATAGCTGCCCAAGGGCAACGTTCTCTTCAGAAGATCCTTGATCGGCACCTCGACGATGTTCAACTGCACCCCACAAGAAGCCCATTCGGCCTGGAGCTGCAACTCCAGCGCGTCGATTTCGCTGTTGCCTCGGGGCCCTGTGATCGTCAGTTTCAGTGGGCTGCCCGTCCCATAACTGCGCAGTATGCCGGACTTGTCAGGCAGGTAACCGAGTGACTTGAACACCTTCGCTGCCTGCGCCGGGTCGTAGAGAGGCGCCGGCACTTCGGTGTTCGATCCTGTCTGCCCTTGTGCGAAGACGCGACTGCTCGCCGCAACGGTTAGTGGGTCATCGAGTTCGACGGAATCAGCCGCGAGCTGATCGCGGTCAGTGATCAGCGAAAGCGCCTCGCGCATGGATCGACTGCCGACAAGAGGATCATTGAGGTTGAAGACGAGCTGCCATAGCAAAGACGACGGAGTGGTTGTCACTGAAATGTTGCTGCCCAGTGCTTGGTCGCGAGCAACAGAGATGTCAACCTGCGGACTCGGCGTAACCTCCGCAATCGAGATGCTCCCGGTTCGCAGTCCATTCAGCGCTTGCCCATCCGAACGGACGACCTTGAACACGATGCTCTTCAGATATGCGGGTGTGCCCCAATAATTCGTGTTTCGCGTCAAGACGAGCCGCTTACCGGGCTTCACCGAGCTCACCTTGAATGGCCCACCCGAGATCACCTTCGACGGCGAGAACCGGGAGAAGGCCGAGACCCATCCGGATTTTTCGGCTATGTGAGCAGGAATGAGGTTTGAAAAGAGCGCCTCCCAGTCCGAGTACGCGCTCTTGAACACGACTGTCACGGTCTTGCCACCGTTACTTCCCGAGACCGATTTGATGTCCCGGTAGCCGGCAACGACCCCGGATGGCGCTAGCAGAGGCGCCATCCGGAGCTGTTGTTGCCAGTTGTACTCGAAGTCCGCGGCAGTGATCGGGTGACCGTCCGACCACGTTGCTTTCGGGTCGATCACGTAAGCAACGGTCATCGGGATCAGGGAGACCACTTCGGCACTGGCAATGAAGCCCGTGGTCTCTGCTTGGTACGAAGGGTCGATCACGAAGGCTTGGGGCAGTACCTGCTCCATGACCATCTGAGTGACCCTGTTGGCGCCCGCAGGCGTCGACGGGTTGAAGTTTGTCGGTAGGTAAGGCACCGCGACGGTGACAGATCCACCGTTTGCGAACACCGAGCTCGCTGTCTGGTCCCGGCTGGTCGAAGCGGCACTCGCGGGCGACCCGCTGCAGGCTGACGCGATGACGGCGAGGCCTCCGAGGAGGACGAGTGCGGCCTTCCTCAGCTCCACCGAAGTGACAGGGCGACCGTGACGAACGCGAAGACGAGAACGAACACCACGGTTATCCGGTCGAGATTCCGCTCGGCGACCGTCGAGCCAGCCGCAGCCGAACCCGTGGAGGCACCGAACATGTCCGAGAGGCCCCCACCTCGCCCGCTGTGAAGAAGTACGAGCACGATGAGCCCGAGCGCGACCAACAGATCGATCACGACGAGAATGTCGGTCAGCACTTCGGGAACCTCCTCTCGGCCATCTTGCCGGGCAGCAGGTTATCACCGCCTGGGGCAGCCACTGGAGTCGCTGCTCCGCGCCGTTGGCTACTTGTCCTGGTGGCGAGGGGTGTTGGGGTACTCAATAACCTGAACTCGCGATCGTCACGAACTTGTCCGCGTCCAGGCTCGCGCCACCGACGAGCAAGCCGTCGATGTCCGAGCAGGCGAGGAGCTCACCGGCGTTGTCGGGCGTGACCGAGCCTCCGTACTGGATCAACATCGAGCGAGCCACGTCCCCGCCGAGCAGTTCCAACTGGGCACGAATCATCGCGGACATCGCCTGTGCATCTTCAAAGCTGGCCGTAACGCCCGTCCCGATGGCCCAGATGGGCTCGTAGGCGATCACGATCGCGCTTAGGACCTCGGGGCCGCGATCGTCCAGTGCCGCGATGAGCTGTCCGGAAACGGTCGACTCTGCCATTCCGGCTTCCCTCTGCGCCAGCGTCTCGCCCACGCAGAGGATCGGCGTCATGGCGTGTCGAAGCACCGCGTCCAACTTGAGCCTCACGATTTCGTCGGTCTCCCCGAACAGCGCACGCCGTTCAGAGTGGCCGACGATCACGTAACGAACGTTGAGCTTCGACAACATCTCCGCGCTCACCTCGCCGGTATAGGCGCCCGCGTCCTGAAAATGGCAGGTCTGAGCGCCGAGGGCGATCGGTACAGCGTCGGACTCGAGCGCGGTCTGAACGGATCGTAGAGAGGTGAACGACGGATGCAGCGAGAGGTCAGTCCCTTCCGGGACCGGCGCGGCCCGTAGGAGGGCGGCAAGCTTCTGCACGACCTGGATCGCTTCGTAGTGAGTGTGATTCATCTTCCAGTTGCCGCTCACGAGCACCCGGCGCTCGTTTGCCTTCTTGCTCATAGGGCGCCGTACGGCTTCATCGGCTGTTGCTGAGACGTTGATGCCTCACGGTGCGTCGGAGCCGTCCGCTCGGGCATTCGGCGCCGATCGAAGCGCAGCCAGGCCGGGAAGGTCACCGAACTCGAGCAACTCCAAAGTGGCGCCGCCACCGGTGGACACATGATCGATCTTGTCCTCGAGCCCGAGCTGAGCAAGGGCCGACGCGCTGTCGCCACCGCCGACAACAGTGCGTCCGGAGCAGTGAGCCATGGCTTGCGCTATTGCCCTGGTCCCCTCGGCGAAGCGGTCATCTTCGAACACGCCCATCGGCCCGTTCCACAAAACCGTGCCCGCGGAGCCGATGACCTCTGCAAAGGCCTCGACCGTGCGGGGCCCGATGTCGGCCCCCCGCCAGCCGTCTGGGATCTCCAAACCGAAAGTCTCGATGTCGGGCCCGGTCCCGTCGCCTGTTTCCGTAGGCGCCTGAGGATCGGCTTGGTGCTCGATACTGAGCTTTCGGCCCGGTGCGAGCGCTTTGGTATCGACAGGCAGCATCAGATGTCCCGGAGAACCGAGGAGCTCCTTGCAGGCCTCCAGATGAGTCGGATCCGTCAGCGAAGCACCCACCGAGTGGCCGAGCGCCTGGAGGAAGGTGAAGGCCATTCCACCACCGACGAGAACCGTGTCAGCTCGCGCTGTCAAAGAGCGAAGGACACCGATCTTGTCCTTCACCTTGGCCCCGCCGAGAATCACCACGAACGGCCTGACCGGCGCGTCGAGCAGGTCCGTCAGAACCTCGACCTCGCGGGCCAACAGACGCCCGGCCGCCGAGGGCAGGTACTGCGGCGGGCCCACTATCGAGGCGTGCGCGCGATGTGAGCTGCCGAAGGCGTCGTTCACATAAGCGTCGTGGCCCTCGACGAGCTCGAGAACGAACGCCGGGTCGTTCGCCTCCTCACCAGGCGAAAAGCGAAGATTGTCGAGCAGCTCGACACCCTCGATCAGCTCGTTGAGACGCGACCGGACCGGTCCCATGTCGAAAGCCGGATCGCGCTTGCCTTTGGGACGACCTAGGTGGGAGCAGGCGGTTATACGAGCTCCCTGATCGCGAAGCCACAACAGAGTCGGCAGCGCAGCACGGATCCGGAAGTCGTCGGCGACAACACGGTCGCCCCCCGGCGTCTCTGTGATCGGGACATTGAGGTCGAGTCGTACGAGGACGCTCTTTGCCTCCAGGTTTCCCAGGTCCTCCAGTAACGGGACTCCCCTGATCACGACGGCCCGATCACGCTTTGCCGATGATTCGGGCGAGGTCGACCAGACGGTTGGAGTATCCCCACTCGTTGTCGTACCAGCCCAACACCTTCGCGAGCGTGGTCGACTCGTCTATCCCGATTGCCATCGTCAGCGTCGAGTCGAAGGTGCACGAGGCCGGGCTGCCTACGATGTCGCTCGAGACGATTTCGTCGGTGTTGTAGACGAGGATCCCGCTCAGGCGCTCGGACTCCGAAGCAACCCGGAAGGCCTCGTTGATCTCGTCGGCCGTCACGCTCGCACCCAGCACGGCCGTCAGGTCCGTGATCGATCCGTCAGGCACCGGCACGCGGAGAGACTGGCCGTCCAGCCGTCCCTTCATCGCTTCCAAGACGAGGCTCGTCGATCTGGCCGCACCGGTAGTCGACGGGATGATGTTGACGGCGGCCGCCCGGGCGCGACGGAGGTTAGAGCGCCCGAGGTCCAGCACGGACTGGTCGTTGGTGTAGGCGTGAATAGTGGTCATCAATCCGCGGCGAACCCCGAAGCTGTCCTCCAGCACCTTGACCATCGGCACGAGGCAGTTGGTCGTGCACGAAGCGGCGGAAACGACGAAGTGCTTGTCCGCGTCGAAGGTGTCGTCGTTGACGCCGACGACGAAGGTCGCGTCGGCTTCCTTGCCAGGTGCCGAGATGATCACACGTTTGGCACCGGCTTCGAGATGGGCGCCAGCGCCCTCGCGCGTCGTGAAACGGCCCGTGGACTCGATCACGACGTCAATGTCGAGACTGCCCCATCCGATTGACTTGGGCTCCTTCTCCTCGAAGACCACGATCTCGCGATCACCTACACGAAAGCCCTTGTCGGTGTGCGTGACCTCGACTCCGAGGCGGCCAAAGGTGGAGTCGTAGCGAAGCAGGTGCGCGTTGACCTCGCGCGAGACGAGATCGTTGATGGCGACGATTTCCACGCCCGAGGACTGCCCCGACTCTTTCTCGAGGGCGAGAACGGAACGCAGTAGGTTCCTCCCGATCCGTCCAAAGCCGTTGATGCCGATACGAACGCTCAAGTCCATCACCTTTCTCACAGTCGCTCTTTCGAAGCGGTTTCACGACCTGTGGGGACAAAGACACTCTCTCGCACCCGTGAAGGCGACCGCAAAACGTCGCAGTCAAGGAGCAGGGCAAGCTCAGCGCCGAGCAATTTCGGGTCATGCTCGCGAAAGTCCGCCCCGGCTAGGTCCGCGACCACGAGCGCTACGTCGGTCGGCATCTTTCCGAGAGGGAGCGCGAGCTTGTCCGCGAGGACGACATCGACCGGCACGTCGTGAGCTCGCAAGGCCTCGAGGAGCCTCGCAACGTCGAATCCGGCGGTCTCGGGCAGCTGCTCGCGCAGGTTCGCAACATAGATGCGGTTGGCCGGCGCCGCGCGAAGGGCCGCGCTGATCCCCGGCACGACGCAGGCGGCGAGAACGCTCGTGAACAGCGAACCGGGACCCAACACGATCTGATCCGCCTCGGCAATCGCCTCAAGCACCGCGGGCGGCGGCACTGCATCGGGTGGATCGAGCGACACCGTCGCGATCTCACCGCCCTTGCTCACCCGGACCTGGCCGATGATCTCGCCGCACGCCGTCTGGGCCTTCAGCACTACCGTGCCCTCTGTGGCTGGAAGTACTCGCCCGACGGCCCCAAGCACTCGTGCGGCCTCCTCGACTCCGGACACGAAGTCTCCGGTCGTGGACGCGAGCGCGGCTATGAGCAGATTTCCGAACGCGTGTCCAGCGAGCTCGCCACACACAAACCGATGCTCGAGGGCATCCGCGAGCGCAGAGGGCGCCGGCAGCAACGCGCCGATGCAACGCCGGAGGTCACCTGGGGCGGGAATGCCGAGCAGCTCCCTGAGGCGGCCGCTCGAACCTCCGTCGTCGGCGACCGAGACCACCGCTGTGACCTCGCAGTCATAGGTCCGGGCCGCTTTCAGCGTCTGGGCGAGTCCGTGACCACCCCCGATCGCAACCACTTTCGGGAGCGCACCGACGGCCCTTCGGTTCATCGTTCGATGTCCCGGTGGTGAACAACCGGTGCGTAGCCGCGCTGGCGAATACGTTCGGCGATCTCCTCGGCCAACACGACCGAGCGATGCCGACCGCCCGTGCAGCCGATGGCGATCGATAGGTAAGACTTGCCCTCCCGGACATAGGCGGGAAGCAAGAGGGCGAAGAGCTCGTCGAGGCGGCTCAGCAGCTCCTTGGCCTCTGCGTTGCCGCGCACGTAGTCGCGGACCTCCGGATCAAGTCCGCTCAGGGAGCGCAGTCCTGGAACCCAATGAGGATTGGGCAGGAATCGACAGTCAAGGACCATGTCGACATCGAGCGGGATCCCGTGCTTGAAACCGAAAGAGACGACCGCGGTCTGCATGCCTGCCGAATTGCCGATGCCGTCGACAAGATCAATGAGGCGGTCGCGCAACTCGTGCACGTTCAGATCCCCGGTCTCGACCACGACATCGGCCTCGTCGTGCAGGACCTCGAGCATCTCGCGTTCTTGCTGGATCGCCAGCAACACGCTTGTCGCCTCCACCGGGTGCCGCCGGCGGGTGCCCTCGTACCGTCGCACGAGGACTTCATCGGGGGCGTCGAGAAAGACCACGCGTACACGCGCTCCAGTCGAGCGCAGCAGCCGGATCTCGGGCGCGAGCTCGGCGATTCCCTCGTAGCCCCCGCGTCCTGACACCAGGCACACCCGCTCGTACTCGGCTCCTGCCTGGCTCGTGAGCTCGGCGATCTTGCCTATTAGAGCTGGCGGCAGGTTGTCGATGACGAACCAACCGCGGTCCTCGAAAGTCGCCGCTGCGGTGGAACGCCCGGCGCCCGACATGCCGACCAGGATCAGATACTCGGCCATCGGCCCTACTTTCCCATCTGCTCGGCGCGCGGTCGCTCAAAGCGAAGAAGAAGCAACCGCGGGATTGCGGACTCGAGCTCGAGGTCGATCGACCCCTCGAGGAAGGCTAGCGGTGGTTCGGGCTCTTCGAGGCGCGTCAGCACGCAACCAAGAGCGGTGACGGGATTGACGTAACGCGACAGCGGACGGTGTGCGAAAGGTAGGCGCACACCTGGGTCGACCTCCTCGATGACAACCTCCTCGCGAAGGTACGGACCAACCCGCCAGTAGTGCTCTCCCAGGATCTGGTCATCGACGAAGCCACTGCCTGTCCCTTGGAACATGGGGTGATTGACGAGCAGGATGAACCGCCCGCCGGGGGCTAGCACCCGCACCGCCTCGGACAGGAGGGCGTCGGGATCGGACGAATGCTCGATCACCAGGCAGCAGACGACCCCGTCGAACACGCCGTCGCGAAACGGCAGGTGCTCCCCTGCTCCCCGTAGGTAGCCTGGGCCACCTCCTTGGGCGATAGCGCCCTTCAGCTGAGCCGCGGACGGCTCGAGACCGACGACCATCTCGCGTCCGGGACTACCCGCGAGAAGACGGCGCGCGAGGTGGCCCTCGCCGCAGCCGAGATCGAGCACGCGGGCGACGCCTTCGAGGTGCGCCGCCGCCAAGGGAAGGATCTGGAGCTCGTACTCGAGGTCCGCCCCGTTGGTGAACGTCTCGCGCCACCACGTGGCGTGGCGCTCCCAGGGATCTTCGGTAGCGGTCATCCTGGCTTCGCTCCTCGCCGCGCGTGCAGGTGCTCGTAGACGGCGTGAGCAACCGCTTGTGGCAACCAGGTGAGTTCCAGGAGGTCTTGGAGCGAGGCCGCCTGGACGGCCCGCACTCCGCCGAGCTCGGCGATGAGTCGGCGCCGTCGCACCGGTCCGAGGCCCGGGACGCCGTCGAGGGCGCCCCGTGTCATGCGTCGGCCGCGCAGCTCACGGTGGAAGCTGATGGCGAACCGGTGCGCTTCGTCCCTGGCCTGCTGAAGCAGGTATATCGCCTCGCTGTCACGGGGGATCTGAACCGGGGTCGACCGACCAGGGACGAATACCTCCTCCAGCTGCTTGGCGAGGGACGCCACGGCGATCTTGTCAGTGAGACCTAGTTCCTCCAGCACGCGCACACCTACACCCAGCTGGCCTTTGCCGCCGTCGAGCAGGAGCAGCTGCGGAGGGTAGGCAAAACGGGGCCCACGCCGGCGGCGCCCGTCGACGACCGGTTCGACCTCACCGGCGGGTTCCTCGGCGTCTCTGCCGGCCGCGGCTGCGGGACCCTCGGGGTCGTCCCCGTCGCCTGGACCTGCAGCCGAGGTGGTTTCGTCGAGCCGCCGAAGGCGGCGCGTCAGCACCTCATACATGGCCCCGTAGTCGTCGTTTCCTTGGACGGCGGTCACTTTGAACCGCCTGTAGTCGCTTCGCTTCGGCAAGCCGTCCTCGAGCACGACCATCGAGCCCACGTAGTCGGTTCCCTGGATGTGACTCATGTCGTAACACTCGATCCGAAGCGGTGCCTGGTTCAGCTCGAGGGCCTGCTGCAGCTCCTCGAGGGCAGCTGCTCGGCTCGTGAGGTCGCTGGCCCGCCTCAGCCTGTGACGCTTCAGCTGCTCTTGCGCATTTTGTTGCGCGGTCGAAAGTAGCTCACGTTTGCGACCCCGCTGTGGGACCTTGACGGTGACTGTGCCGTCACGCAGCACCGAGAGCCACTCCTCGTAGGTGGCGACGTCCTCGGGCAGCTCGGGAACAAGCAACTCCCGGGGGATGCCGATGGGCGTCTCCGCGTAGTGCTGTTCGAGCACCCTGCCGATGAGCTGCGGTGTCGTCAGCGGCTCTACCTTCTCGACGATGAAGCCGTGCCTGCCGACAACCCGCCCCCGGCGGACGTGGAAGACCTGGACCGCCGCGGCGAGCTCGTCCTCGGCGATGGCGAGGGCGTCGAGGTTCTCCGGGGTGTCGGTGACCATCTGTTGACGCTCGACCGCGAGCCGCACCGTGGCAAGCCGGTCACGCAGGCGTGCTGCCCTTTCGAACTCGAGCTCTCGAGCCGCCTGGCGCATCTCGGCCTCCAGCCGCTCTACGACGGGCTTGGTGTCGCCGTCGAGGAACTCCATCAGCTCGGCCACAAGTCTTGCGTACTCCTCGGGCTGGACCGCGCCGACGCAAGGTCCTGAGCACCGCTCGATGTGGTACAGCAGGCAAGGCCGTCCAAGCAGCTGGTGGCGCCGAAGCTTCGCGTCCGAGCACGTCCGGACGGGGAACGACCGCAGAAGCAGGTCGAGGGTCTCGCGGATGGCGTACGCATGTGCGTACGGGCCGAAATAGCGGGTGTCCTTGCGCCTGGCACCGCGCATCACAGTTGCCTTGGGCCATTGGTCGCCCACGGTCACGGCAAGGTACGGATAGCTCTTGTCGTCTACGAGGCGAATGTTGAAGCGCGGCCGGTGCGCCTTGATCAGGTTGTACTCGAGCATGATGGCCTCGACGTCGCTCGCGACAACGATCCATTCGACCGATGCTGCTCTTTCCACCATTTGAGCTGTCCGCGGGTGCAGATGAACCGGGTCCTGGAAGTAGCTCGAGAGCCGGCTTCGCAGCGACATGGCCTTTCCCACGTAGATGATCCGGCCGGCTTCATCCTTGAATTGATACGAGCCGGGGGCGTCGGGAACAGATAGAGGACGTTCGAGCACTAGAGTGCAGATTACGGCCGGCCTGGTATCCCGGCTGACATATTCGCTTCGTGGCCGACACACCCGCGGTTGGGCGACCAGGCTGTCCCCGCCGGCCGATCAGCGAGGCGCTCTATAGGGGGTCTAAGAAATGTTCC
>Ga0182027_10016396_pt1 | contig 10121 bp, 9 predicted proteins | sample 712E1DmetaG_FD_121300 | JGI IMG/M metagenome (GOLD analysis project Ga0182027, IMG submission 121300) | Permafrost microbial communities from Stordalen Mire, Sweden - 712E1D metaG (Illumina Assembly) | ecosystem: Environmental > Terrestrial > Soil > Wetlands > Permafrost | place: Sweden... | reverse complement strand
TGGTCCTGGCTGCGTCGGAGGTGGAGGTCACGCGACCGCTTCTCCGTCCGGGCGGCGTGCTGCTGTCCCCGGACCTGATTCCGGACGCGGATCTGCCCAACAAGCGCAGCCTGAACGTCGCGTTGCTCGGTGCCCTGAGCCGTTACCTGGACCTGCCGCCTGAGGCGATGCTCGATGCGGTCAAGGCGGCGCTGCCGGAGCGGCTCCACGCCGTCAACGCCGCGGCATTCCAATTAGGCCGAAAAGTCGCCGCCGGGCAGGGCACAATCAGCTAGGCGGAGGTCGTCGTCACCGGCCTTCCGCGCGCCGGGAGCGTGCTCGACTAGAGAAGACTGTGGTGAGCATCTGGAACGACCCGCCGGGCGGATTCCACGCTATCAGCGCACCCGATTACCTGCCGCGGCCCCAGTTGGCCGAGATCCAGCTGCAGCGGCTCCAGTCCGTGGTTTCTCGAGCCTACGATCGCGTGGCCCTCTTCCGATCGAGACTGGACGGGCGCGGCCTGACCCCCGCGGACATCGCCTCGCTCGCCGACATCGCCAGGCTGCCGTTCACGGTCAAGACGGACCTCCGCGACACCTATCCCTTCGGGCTTTTCGCCAGCCCGATGGAGGAGATCGTCCGGCTCCACGCGTCCTCCGGGACCACCGGCAAGCCGATCGTCGTCGCCTACACCCAGGCCGACCTGGATGTCTGGACCGAAGTAATGGTCCGCAGCTTCGTGGCCTGCGGGATACACCGCGGCGACGTCATCCAGAACGCCTACGGCTACGGGCTCTTCACCGGCGGCCTGGGCGCCCACTACGGCGGCGAGGCCCTGGGCGCGACGGTCATCCCGATCAGCGGCGGCAATACCGAGCGCCAACTGATGGTCATGCAGGACTTCGGCGTCACCGCGATTGCCTGCACGCCGAGCTACTTCCTGCATCTGATCGAGTCGGCCAAGGACATGAAGATCGACTTCTCCAAGCTGAGAGTCGGTGTCTTCGGCGCCGAGCCCTGGAGCGACTCGATGCGAGAGCGGATCCAGGACGAGAGCGGCATCCGCGCCCACGACATCTACGGCCTTTCGGAGATCATCGGCCCCGGAGTCGGCGTCGAGTGCATCGAGCGCCGCGGGCTCCACGTCTTCGAGGACCACTTCTTCCCCGAGATCATCGACTCGGAGACGGGCGAGGTCCTGCCTGAGGGCACCGAGGGAGAGCTCGTTCTGACGACGCTGTCCAAGCAGGCGATGCCCCTGATCCGGTATCGAACTCGCGACGTGACCGCGCTGGTTTCGGAGCCATGCGGCTGCGGCCGAACCCTCCGCCGCATCCGCCGCATCGGCCGGCGCTCGGACGACATGTTCATCATCCGCGGCGTCAACGTCTTCCCGTCCCAGGTGGAGACGGCGCTGCTGCGGGTCGAGGGCACGTTGCCCCACTACCAGATCATCCTCACCCGCGACGTGGGCCTGGACCAGATGGAGGTCAAGGTCGAAGTCACGCCCGAGGTCTTCTCCGACGAGATCCGGGCGCTCGAGGCGCTGCAGCACCGGTTGGAGGCGTCGATCGAGAACATCCTCGGCCTGCGCGTGAAGGTGACGCTGGTCGGACCGCGCTCGCTCGCTCGCAGCGAGGGCAAGGCCAAACGGGTCACCGATCTGCGCAACGTCTGACGCATCAACGGTCGAACGGCGGGTCGTTCCCGCCGAAGGAGGCCTTCAATGAAGCTTCAACAACTCTCGCTCTTCCTGGAAAACAGGCCGGGTCAACTCCGCGAGCCGTGCGAGGCGCTGGCCGCGGCCGGAATCGATCTGCTCACCATGTCCCTGGCGGACACGGCTCAATTCGGCATCCTGCGCTTCATCGTCCGCGACCCGGAGCGTGCCAAGAAGGTTCTCGAGGAGGCGGGCATGGTCGTGCGCATGACGGAAGTCGTGCCGGTCCAGGTCGACAACAAGCCCGGCGGCCTGGCCACCGTGCTGGCGGCGATCGAGGAAGCGGGCCTGGGCGTCGAATACATGTATGACTTCGGCGCCGCCTCGCGCGGCGGCAAGGCGGCCATCGTCTTCCGCTTTGAGGATCCGGATGCGGCTCTTGCGGCTCTCAAGGCGGCCGGCGTGCGTGTGCTGGCCATGGAGGAGTTGCTGACGAACTAGGAGGGCGGGCCAGGACACGGCTGGAACCTCCGGCTGGCGGACGCGCGCGGGCGCTGGCATCGGCTCAGGCTGTGTCGTCGGAATCGTCGCGGCCTCGCAACAGCGACACGTTGAAACCGCGCAGCTCCCCGATGGCGAAGCCGCTGGCGATCGCGGGGTCTTCGTTCATGATCCGGCGGGCCACGGTCTCGTCCGGCGCCTCGATGATGGCGATGCCGGTGTTGATCCTGCCGAGCGTCGGACCGGCCAGGATCAGCGTGCCCTCCGCCAGCAGTCGCTTGAGCCGTTCGAAGTGCTCGCCCCAGACTCGACGCTCCTCGTCGGTCATGGTCGCCGCGAAGTCCTCGCGAGGCGTGTGCAGGAAGTAGATCCACTCGGCCATGGTCGCCTCGTTCGTTGGGTGGCGGTCTAGGAGTGCGGCTGCCCCTACGGCGCTGCCCGTGCGGCGCAGCACGCGGGTGAAGATTGTGCGTCCGCGGACGGCCCCCCGCCCGGCGTGCAGGGATTGTGCGTGCTCGGACACCGTTCTGCCCGCGAGCAAGCCAAATGCCAGCGGGGGTGGCACTGGGCCGACAATGTGGGTTGGCCGCGGGCATGGCCGACGCTCAGGGCGGCTCCGACACTCCCGAATCGGGCGTTTGCGACCAGCTTTGCAGTCCCGGTCATCCGGATTCGGGTGCCGGGCGGCCTTGCTCAGGCGATCCTCCTCGCCTCGTGCTACAGGGGTTGGCATGTCGCCAGGAAGCCGAGCCGAACCGGGAATCCCGCGCGAACCGGGAATCCGCGTGGGCCGGGCGGCGATGGGCTCGGATCGGGCCAGGAATGCGCGCGGACTCGGCGGAGACGCGCCGGCATCGACACGGCCATCCCCAGGCGGCCCCCGCGACTCATGGCCGGAGTCGGTGGAAAGACTCTTGGGCCTCGGCCGAGAGGCGGTGACACATTGCTGACCGCCAGCAAACGTAGCATCTCCCAACGACGCGGCGGGACTCGGCAGGCCCTCGGCTGGCGCTACCATTTGTCCCCGACAGGACCCGCCGGGACCTGGCTCCATGCTGCGGGTCGACCGCGAGGAGGTGTCTGACGATGCGCCATCGGACCTTCGGGCGGCTCGGCTGGCAGGTCGGCGAAGTCGGCTACGGCATGTGGGGCATGGGTGAGTGGACCGGCTCGAACGACAAGGAGTCGATGGCTTCGCTCCAGTTAGCCGTTTCGAAGGACGTCAGCTTCTTCGACACTGCCCAATCCTACGGTGACGGTCACAGCGAGCAGATGCTGGGGATTCTTCTCGCCGGCCACCGTGGCAAGCGCATCTTCGTGGCGACCAAGGTCCCTCCCAAGAACCGGGAGTGGCCAAGCCGTCCCGGCGTGCCCTTTGGAGAGGTCTTCCCGCGCGCGTACGTGCGCGAGTACGTCGATATCAGCCGCTCGAACCTGGGCGTCGATACGATAGATCTCCTCCAGCTCCACGTGTGGGACGACAACTGGCTGGCGAGTGGCGAGTTGAAGCAGACGATCGCGGAGCTCAAGCGCGAAGGCTCCATTCGGGCATTCGGCCTCAGCCTTAACCGTCGGGAGCCGTGGAATGGCATTGCGGCAGTTCGCTCCGGCCTGGTCGACTCCGTCCAGGTGGTTTACAACGTCTTCGATCAGTCGGCCGAGGACGAACTCTTCCCGGCCTGCCGCGAGAACAACGTCGCGGTCGTCGCTCGCTGTCCGTTCGACGAAGGGAGCCTAATCGGCAACCTGACGCTTCGGTCCACATGGCCCGCAGGAGATTGGCGCAGCGGGTATTTCGGGCCGAAGAACCTGGCCCAGTCCGTCGCTCGCGCCGACGCCCTCAAGCCGCTGCTGCCGGCTGGGATGAGCCTGGCCGAGATGGCTCTGCGCTTCATCCTGTCGAATCCCGACGTGTGCGGCGTGATTCCTGGTATGCGCACGGTGGCCCATGTCGAGTCGAACACCGCCGCCAGCGACGCCGGCCCTCTCTCGCCTGAGCTGATTGCCAAGCTGCGGGCCCACCGCTGGAACCGCCAGACTCCGCGGAGGAGCTAGAGAACCTCCGCCCGGGCCCGGCTCAGGTCCGGGGCAGGGCGGTCTCCCGGGCCAGGCGCCTCAAGACGGCCGGCAGGATCCCACCCTGGCGGTAGTAGTCCAGCTCGATAGGACCGTCCAGCCGGACGATCGCCTCGAACCGTCGCTCGCCTCCGTCATCGCCCCGCGCGACCACGCCGACCCGTGACCGCGGTGCCGGCCCGCCCGCCGGCAGAGCGATCGTGTAGGCCTCCCGGCCCGTAAGGCCGAGGCTCGCTGCGCTCTCGCCGGGGAGAAACTGGAGCGGCAGAATGCCCATTCCCACCAGATTCGAGCGGTGGATCCGCTCGAAGCTCTCGGCGATGACCGCCCGAACGCCGAGCAGTCGCGGCCCCTTGGCCGCCCAGTCGCGGGAGGACCCCGAGCCGTATTCCTTGCCGGCGATCACCAGAAGCGGCACGCCTTCGGCCGCATAGCGGGCCGACGCGTCGAAGATGGTGGTCGGCGCGCCGTCCGGGAGATGGACCGTGAACGGCCCCTCCCGTTCTGCCAGGAGGTTGCGCAGCCGGATGTTGGCGAAGGTGCCGCGCACCATGACTTCGTGGTGGCCGCGCCGAGCCCCGTAGCTGTTGAACTCGGCGGGCGGCACGCCATGCGCCTGAAGCCACTCTCCGGCGGGGGACGAGGCCGCGATCGAGCCCGCCGGCGAAATGTGGTCGGTCGTTACCGAGTCGCCGAGGAGCGCCAGGACTCGCGCACCTTGGAGCGAGGCCACGGGCTCCGACTCAACTTTAAGACCGACGAAGAACGGCGGAGGGGCGACGTAGGTCGATTGGCCCTCCCAGAGGTAGCGATCGCCCGAGGCCACGTCGAGCGCCTTCCACTTCGGCCCGCCGTCGAAGACCGAGGCGTAGGCGGTCCGGAATAGCTCGCCGCTGACCGCCGAGCCGACGGTGGTGCGGACCTCCTGGGCCGAGGGCCAGACGTCGCTCATGAACACGGGCGCGCCGGCCCTGTCCGTTCCTAGCGGCTGTGTTGTGAGGTCGATATCCACGGTGCCGGCAAGCGCGAAGGCTACGACCAGCGGCGGCGAGGCCAGGTAGCTCGCCCGGACAAGGGGATGAATGCGGCCTTCGAAGTTGCGGTTGCCCGAGAGCACGGCCGCAGCGACGAGGTCGTTCTCCTGGATCGCATCCGCCACGGGAGCGTCCAGCGGACCGCTGTTGCCGATGCAGGTCGTGCAACCGTAGCCGGCGAGGGCGAAGCCGAGCTTTTCGAGAGGCTCCAGCAGGTTCGCGGCCCGCAGGTACTCGGTGACGGCCCGGGAACCGGGCGCCAGGCTGGTCTTGACCGTCGGCGGGACGGTCAGGCCGCGGGCCACGGCATTTCGGGCCAGCAGGCCGGCCGCGACCATCACCGTCGGGTTCGAGGTGTTGGTACAGCTCGTGATTGCGGCGATGGCTACGGAGCCGTCCGTGACTTCGACCGAACGACCGGCCGCCTCGACTCGGACGGTCGGATAGGACGCCACGGCCGCGACTCCCGCCTCGGCATTCTTCTCGAGACGCGCGGGATAGGCCGCCCGGAAGCTCGTTCGGAGATCGCGCAGGGCCACGCGATCCTGCGGTCGGCGGGGCCCTGCCAGAGAGGGCTCCACCGAGGCCAGGTCCAGGGTCAGCAGCGCATCGAACTCGGGGGTGACGCCGGGCAGGCGCCAGAGGCCCTGCTCCCTGGCATACCGTTCGACGAGGGCCACATGGTCGGGCGCCCGGCCGGTCAGGCGCAGGTAGGTGAGCGTCTCGTCGTCGATTGGGAAGAGCGTCGCCGTCGCCCCGAACTCGGGTGACATGTTGGAGATCGTCGCCCGGTCGGCCAGGGCCAGCCCTGCCAGCCCGTCGCCGCTGAACTCCACGAACGCGCCGACGACGCCGTAGGACCGCAGCATCTGGGTCACCACCAGCACAAGGTCCGTCGCCGTTGCGCCCTCGGGCAACTCACCCGACAGTCGCACGCCCACGACCCTCGGCATCGGCTGATAGAGCGGCTGGCCGAGCAGGACGGCCTCGGCCTCGATTCCGCCGACGCCGTAGCCGAGCACGCCGAGGCCGTTGATCATGGTGGTGTGGGAATCCGTCCCGACCAGCGTGTCCGGGAAGGCGATCTCGCGGTCACCGCCGGCGTCGCGACGCCGCGTCACCACATCTGCCAGGTACTCGAGGTTGACCTGGTGGACGATGCCCGTTCCGGGCGGCACGACGCGCAGATCGCGGAAGGCGGTCTGCGCCCAGCGGAGCAGCCGATATCGCTCGCCGTTGCGCTCGTACTCGCGCGCGACGTTGAAGGCGAAGGCGTCGGATGTGCCGTAGCGATCGACCTGGACGGAGTGGTCGATGACCAGGTCGGCGGGTACTTGCGGGTTGACGCGAGATGGGTCCCCGCCCAGTTCGGCGATGGCGTTCCGCATCGCCGCCAGGTCCACCACCGCCGGGACGCCGGTGAAGTCCTGCATGATGACCCGGGCAGGCATGAACGGGATCTCAACCTCGGTCGTAGCGGCGGCGCCAGGCCGCCAGGCAGCCAGGGCGGCCACGTCGGCTTCTCGAACGGCCCCGTCGCCGACATGTCGGACCACGTTCTCCAGCAGGATCTTGAGCGTGACCGGCAGGCGGTCGAGCTCGAGGGCGGGAATCGCCGCCCAGGATCGGGTCAGCGCCGAGAGTGGGTAAAAGTCCGGCAGTCCGGGACCGAGTGGGGCCCGGGCGCCGAAGGGATCGCTGGGAGACACGACAACTCCTTCGAGGGCTCGAGCCGTCGGACGGCACGAGCTTGTGATCGCCAGAACCCCGGTGGGGGTGCGCCTCTGCCGCCAGGGACACGCTAAACTCGAACCCGGCGGTCGCCGCCGGTCGCGCCACGACGCGACTCGAGTGCGATGTCCGCCAACACGAGAGTCCAGCGCAGGATACCGCGGGTTCGCGGTCGGGGAGGGTGGTCGCGTGAAATCCTGGCGCGGCGATGCACGCCGCGGTCCGGTTGGGGAGATGGGCGGCCCGATCGCGTCCGGAGCGGGGGTTCAATCGGGCGGTTCCGCCGAGAATGCGGGGGGCCATCGGCCCGATGACGGGACTCAGGCCGACCTCGGAGCGCATGGGCGCCGCGGCGGATCGTCGGGTACGCCCACGGTGGGCATCGTCGGGGCCGGGCCCGTCGGAACGGCTCTGGGCGTGGCCATCGCCCGAGCCGGTTGGCCGGTTACGGCCGTCTCCAGCCGCGACGTCGGCCGGCGGGAGGCGTTCGTTGGCCTGGTGCCGGGCGCTCGGCCCTTCGTCGAGCCCGAGGCGATCCTCGACGAGGTTGAGCTGGCGATTCTGGCTGTGCCCGACGACGCCATTCCGGCCGTGGTCGAGTCGATGCGCCTGTACAGCGGCCAGACACTAGTCCACACGAGCGGCCTGCTCGGGTCGGAAGTTCTCCAGCCGGCGCTCGCCGCAGGCAGTCACATCGGGGCCTTCCATCCGCTCGTCTCGTTCACCGCGGAGGTGGAGCGGTCGGTCGAGGACCTCAGGGGTGCAACCATCGCCATCGAAGGCGACGACAGGATCATGGGGCTCCTGGCGGATCTCGCCGAAGCGATCGGGGGAGTGGCAGTTCGGCTGCCGCAGGGCACCAAGCCGGCCTACCACGCGGCGGCGGTCCTGGCCTCCGGCGGGCTCGTCGCTCTGCTCGACGCAATCGTGACGCTCGGGGCCGTGGCGGGCCTCGACGAACGCGGCTCCCTGGCCGTCTACGGACGGCTCATCGAGCAGACCCTGGCCAACGCACGTGCTGTCGGCGTAGGTGCGGCGCTCACCGGCCCGATCACGCGCGGCGATGCGGGCACGTTGCAGACGCATCTCCAGGTGCTCGAGCGGTTGGCCCCCGGCGTTGTGGAGCTGTACCTGGCGGGCGCCCGGCGCGAACTGCGAATCGCCGAGGAGCGGCGCGCGCTGTCACCGGAGCAGTTCGAGCGTGTTCGAGCCGCGCTTGCAAAGGTCGTCTGACCGGGTACGATTGACCCCATGCAGCAAAGCATCGCGGCAAGGCTCGCAGCCCGGCCCGCCGCTCACTTCACGCGCCCAGCGGGCCACGAGTGGGAGCGACGGCTCGGTCTCCACTCGAGCCTCTCGTTCCAGCGCGCGGAGACCCGGTCGACCGTCGTCCGCCCATCCCATGGCGGCCTGCAGGTCACCGGCTGGCGCCCTGTCACCACACGCCCCGGCGCTCCTCGGAGCGGGTTGGTTCGGGCCGCCGTGACCATCCACTGGGCCGGTGGCAGACCGCAGGCCGACCGCCGATCGAGTCTCGCCGCGGCTCCGTGGCGAGGTTGAACAGCGCCACTGCCACCTCCGCGGGCGGCATCGTCATCCGCTACCTGGAGTCGACCCCCCAACTCGTGGTCGGTCGCCGCAAACGCGAGAAGGACGGTCAGACGTGGACGCTGCCGAAGGGTACGCCCATTCCCGGCGAAACCCTCGAGGAGACCGCTCTGCGTGAGGTATGCGAGGAAACCGGGCTCACGGTCCGAATCCTCTCGCCGCTGGACGAGATCAAGTACACGTTCGCGCAAAGGGGCACGCGTATCCACAAGACTGTGCACTACTTCCTGATGGAGCCCACCGGCGGCTCCTTTGAGAGCCACGACCACGAGTTCGAGGAGGTCCGCTGGATATCGTTCGACGATGCCGCCGGTCTTCTCTCCTTCGAAACGGAACGCGCTCTCGTCGGTCTCGCCGCTACGCGACTCCCGGAGACGGCCGTTTGATCTGCGCGTCCCGATAGCCTGGCCTGCGGGTCACCTGCGGCCCAGGAGCAAGACCGGAGGTCTACCTGGATGGCTCAGTCGCACGACGGGCCAATGGCGACGCCGCTCGCCGATAGACACGCGGCGTTGGGGGCTCGGATGGTGGAGTTCGGCGGCTGGCTGATGCCGCTCCAGTACTCCGGCATCCTCGAGGAGCATCGGGCGGTTCGTACACGGGCGGGGGCGTTCGACCTGTCGCACATGGGCGAGCTCTTCGTCGAGGGCCCGGGGGCAGCGCCGGCGCTGGCCTACGCACTTACCACGGATCCTGCGAAGATCAAGGTTGGCCGGGCTCACTACTCGATGATCTGCTTTCCCGAAGGCGGCGTCCTCGACGACCTGATCGTCTACCGTCTGGGCGAGGAGCGGTTCATGGTCGTTGCCAACGCCGCCAACGCCGGAGCCGTGAGCGACGCTCTGGCCGCGCGGTTCGGGGGCTTCGGAGCCGTCCTCGACGACCGCTCGCTGGCGATGGGGCTGGTGGCGTTGCAGGGCCCTCGATCGGCGGCAATCCTGGCGCGGCTCACCGACGTGGCTTTGGACGGCCTGCGCTACTACGCGATCGCGGAAGGCCACGCAGCCGGCGTCCCCGCGCTTGTGGCTCGAACCGGCTACACCGGCGAGGACGGTTTCGAAGTCTTTGTCGACGTGGAAGCCGCGGCGACCGTCTGGGACGCCCTGCTCGAAACGGGCAAGGCCGAGGGTCTTCTGCCGGTCGGGCTCGGGGCGCGCGACACGCTGCGACTCGAGGCCGGCATGCCGCTGTACGGGAACGAGCTCGGCCCCGACACCACACCGTTCGAGGCGGGCCTCGGCCGCGTCGTGGATCTCGAGCGGGAGGGCGACTTCGTCGGTCGCGCCGCGCTGGAGAAGGCCCTCGCCGACGGTCCGCGCCGGAGGCTGGTCGGCCTCACCGTCCGAGGTCGCGGGATCGCCCGTCATGGCTACGAGGTGTTCGCCGGTGATCGGCGGATTGGCGCGGTCACGAGCGGGACTCTTTCGCCGACCCTCGGCGAGCCGATTGCGATGGCCTACGTAGCGCCCTCCGAGGCGGAGCCCGGTACGATTGTGGCCGTCGGTATTCGCGACCAGCGAGTGCCGGCC
>Ga0182027_10016395_pt1 | contig 10121 bp, 8 predicted proteins | sample 712E1DmetaG_FD_121300 | JGI IMG/M metagenome (GOLD analysis project Ga0182027, IMG submission 121300) | Permafrost microbial communities from Stordalen Mire, Sweden - 712E1D metaG (Illumina Assembly) | ecosystem: Environmental > Terrestrial > Soil > Wetlands > Permafrost | place: Sweden... | reverse complement strand
TGGACCAGGTCCATGCGGGTCAGGGGCACGTAGAGCTTGGCGCCGGCGGCGTATTCGAGGAGCATGTAATCGCCCTGGGCCTCGCCTTGGGCGATCTCGCGCAACCCCAGGTACTGGGCCACTCCATGCTCGGCGTGGACGACGTAATCGCCCGGCTTCAGATCGATCAAGTCGGCGGAAAAAGTGGCCAGCGCGGACTTGGAAGCCGAGGCGCGCGCCACCAGTTCCGAGGCCTCAAACAGGTCCTCGGAGCCAAATACTACAAGTTGCGAATCAGGGAAGGCGCTGCCGTGGCGGATCAGCCCCTTAACCACGTAAATGCTGGCCACGGAACCAGCCAGGTAAGCGCGCTCGGCCAGGTAGGCGGGCGTCGAGTCGAATTGCTCCAGACCGAGCTGGTAGGGGATGGTGTATTCGTTGAGGATGTCCGCCACGCGTTCTACTTCACCTGTAGAAGAAGCGAAGAACGCCACGCGATTGCCCGACTCCACCAACGTGCGGGCCTCGGCGATGGCCACCTGCATGTTGCCGTGAAAGGCCATAGAGGGCCGTGTGGCGATATGGGAATCCGCCTCCGAGGACCATCCGATGTCGAGTTCCCTGAGGGCCATCCGCGGACCGCCGCCGGCGTGCTGTTCCAGTTCCTCCCAGCGGAAGTAAATCCTATCGGGGTCGTAGGCGGGCGACCGCTCAATCTGTTCGAGGCGCTTCCAGAACCGTTCGGTGGCCCCGCGCACCTGCTCGGGTTCATCCCAAAGCACGATGGGGCGCTCGAGCAGCGAAAAGACCGACGCCTGGCGCGGCCGGAGCATGGGGGCCACCAATTCCCAGCCGGGAAACGGCTCGCCCGGCGGCGGCAGGTCGCGGCTCGAGAAGCCGGCCTCGCGCATCAGTTCGCCCAGTTGCACCAGCAGGTCGTGCGACTTCTGCCATTCGGTCAGCGGGAGCAGGGTGCAGTCTTCGATCTTGAGGACGGACCGCTGCGACTCCACGTCGAAGCGGCGTATGGATTCCACCTGGTCGCCGAAGAGGTCGACGCGGATGGGTTTCGGCGCCTCCGGCGAGAACACGTCCAGAATCCCGCCGCGGACGGAGTATTCCCCGACCATCTCGACCGGCTCGCGCCGCTCGTAGCCGATGCTTTCCAGGTGCGCGACCACTTCTTCGAGCGGCAACTCGTCGCCCACCCGCAGCTTGAGCGCGAGTTGCCGGTAATAATCTCCGGGCTCGATGCGCATCAAGGCCGCGGGCACCGGCATGATGGTGATGGGCACCCTTTGGGTGGCCAGCCGCCACAATCCCGTGGCTCGCTGCTCGCAGATCTCGGCATGTGGCGACAGGTTCTGAAGTGGCAAAACATCCAGAGCCGGAAGGAGTTGCGGGCCGTTGCGGTCGTCCGCCGCGAGCAGAGAAAAGAAGGTATGGATGGCTTCGGAGAGGGCCTCAGCCTGCTTATTGCCATCTACTACAATTATCAGAGGATGCCCCGCGGATTGCCACAGAAGCACCGAATAGAGGGCCTTGGCGGTGGTGGTGAGACCCGAGAGCGAGGCCTCGCCGCCCGCGGCCAGACGGCGCAGAGCATCCTGGAAGCTGGGATGCTTCGCCAAGTCCAGAAACAGATCGCGAACGGCAGGATGAATCAAGTTTGGCTGAGAAGTCTTTCGACAATATTAGTAGTAGAATACCCGGGCTCCAGAGCGACGGTGAGCACCTTACCGCCGGCGGCTTCCACTTCTTCCCGGCCCGCGATAAAGTGCGACCAGTCCGCGCCCTTGACGAGCACATCCGGCAAAACCAACGCAATCAACTCGCGCGGCGTATCCTCGTCGAACAGAGTGACGGCATCGACCGCTTCCAGCGCCAAGGCCAGTTCCGCGCGCTCCCGTTCGGCGATCAGCGGCCGGTCCGGCCCCTTGGCGCGCCGCGTACTGGCATCGGAGTTCAGCGCCAGAATGAGCACGTCGCCGAGCGAGCGGGCCTGCTCCAGAAGCCGAATGTGGCCGGGGTGCAGCAGGTCATAGCAGCCGTTGGTAAAGACCACGGTCTTGCCCTCGTGTTTCCAGCGCTGGCGCTGTTCGAGAAGTTCCGCGCGGCTAAAGAATCGGCCCACCGATTTCAGTGTAGCAGCCGGGGGAATGGTTCCAAATGCCGGATGGGGTGTGGGTTCCACGGAACGGCCATTTTCCGGAAATCCCGTCTATCAGCCATTGTCGGAAAATGCATGAAAGTCCAACTCGCGCCGACTCCCTGTTAACTCGGAATGTCACGGGTGGGCAACACACAGAGGTGCCCTGGCGATTCGCGCGCGCGCACGTTTTCGCCAACGTGTTTTCGTCGCCAAATGCGCGATCAGGTGTATATTTCGCGCGCGAGGCGACTTTGCCTTTCCGGCACAGATTGCTCGAGTTGGTCGAGGTAGGCAAGAAACTCCGCCTTAGTAAACAGCGAGAACAGCTTCGTCTCGAACGGTAATCGTCGAGAAGGTGTGCCCTGAATTTCTCGCCAGTATGCGGCCATTTCCCGATCCATGAACATCGCATCGCAGTAAGGGAGAATGCAGGACATCACGTCAACATCGTTGTGAAAACCTTGAGTAGGGGGCTTTTTTTGCGCAGCGGCTTTCTTGGCAATGCACGCATAGATGCTTCCGGCAATCTGACGAAACGGCGTGTCGCCTGTGGCCTCTTTGAGAAATCGTAAAGCCGTTTCGAGCTTTTGAGCGGGCGGGCATCCTGCCTCTTCGATGCGATCCGCAATGTCGTGAATTAACGTGACGAAGTGGTGGGGTTCGTCTTCGTGAGGCAACGGCTGAACCTTCCCCTCAAGGATGTTTGACCATCGTAAGACCTCGCGTTTGTAGATTGGAAAGATCAGGCGGCCCCACGATGCGGCTTCGCGGTCGCGCCAATACTCCCAGGTCTGGTGCGGTTCGACCTTCCACGTGTTGGTGAAGACCTTCACCAAATCTTGATGGCTCTGGGCGCGCCAGGCGCGAATCTTGTCGGTCATTCCTGGAATTGGAGGAAGCTCAACATCTATGTCGAACGGCTCCGTCCAGATATCAACAGGCTGACCCCGCAAAACGTCGGCGCGGTTGATTAGTATCCGAGTCGTGTCGCGCATCAGCCATCGCTCCAGCCGCGCCATGACTTGGACGTATCGGATGTCGTCGAAGCCTTCAAAAGAGACGCCCGCTGCAAAAGTCCGGTAGCTGGAGCGCATCGCCCTGGGATCGCTGTGAACATCCGATTCCAGCAGGTGAGCCTCAGAAAATGGGCAGACAATGGCTTGCAGCCGCAGTAGCCGGGCGAGCTTCTCGTACAGGGTTATGTAGAATCCGTCGTCTGGCTTCGCGGTATTCTGGCGCACCCGCATGAAGCTGGAAACCACGAACTGGTCGAGATAAACGATCCTCTTGCGAACGGGCGGCAGCGGGTAAGTTTCGTTCTGCGAGCACGCCCGGCATCGACGGACGAAGCTGGCCTCCTGCACTGTCAAAATGCCGAATTCCTGTGCTCCACATGACGGACAGGTAGTAAACGGCGGGCTGATGAGCAGGCGCGGGTCGAATTTGAAGGCAGTACCCATTACCCGGTTCCACCATTTTAGATTCCAAGCATTGCATATAACAACCAGGCACTTCCGCACTGGGAGAAAATTCTGGTCGCCGCCTTGGCTCATTCACGAGCGGCGTAGCGATTTAGGAGCCCTCATTAGGAGGCTCAGCGGCCTATCTCCCGATATGTGAGCTTCTCGGAAACTGGCCCAAGACGGCGATCTGGGAGATCACCTTCGAAGCGTTGGCCGACGATCGCAAGGGGCAGTACAGCATCCGCATCAACGACCGGTGGAGGATCTGTTTTGAGTGGCCTGACGGAGCGCCGGGACCGTCGAACGTAGAGATTGTCGACTATCATCAGGAGGACCGACAGTGACCGCGATACATCCAGGCGAACACCTGGCCGAAGAACTGAAGGAGCTTGGGATGAGCGCCGCCGAGCTGGGGCGCAAGCTGGATGTGCCGACCAACCGCATCACCGGCATCTTGAATGGGCAGCGCGGCATCACCGGGGACACGGCCTTGCGGCTGGCCCACTTCTTTGGCACGAGTGCGGAGTTCTGGCTGAACCTACAGAGCCTTTACGAGCTGCGCATCGCCCAGAAGAAAGCGGGGAGGTCTATAAAAGCGCTTCCCAGGTTGAACCACGGCGAGGGCGTTCCTGCGTGAAAGGCCGAGTGGATCGGGATCCGAATAGGGTCGGCGCGTGGCCGCCGCGCCTATGCCGATCAACAGTAGTTCTCCATAAGCTTCCAGCCTGCCTCGATAAACTGGCTGAGGGTTCGTTGCGTCGCGCCGAAACCGACGAATTCCGAGGGCTCCATTCCGTCCGGTTCGTAGGCGCGCACGAATTCCGGCATCCGGCAGAGCCGTTCGATGGCGCCGGCGGGTACCGGCTTGTCGATGCGCTCCTCACGCGGCAGGTCGTTGGTAACCAAACTCCGCTGAATCGCCGGGGCGATGGACATCAACAGGTCCGCCCCGGCCAACTCGGTCAGGTGGTAGTCTCCGCGCAATGCCGCGATGAGCAGCACGGCTTGGTAGCCGCGTTCTTTATAAATTCGATAGGTGCGTTTGACAACGGCCAGGCCGGATTGGCGGATATCGGATTCAGTCGCCGCGGCCCGGGTGTCGTGGGCCACCTCTCGCAGGAAATCGTCCAGACGGCCGATCATGACGACGGCGAAACACTTTCCCGGCTCGAGCCCCTTGGCGCGGGCGCGCCGGATGCCGGCCATGTGCCGCTCCGCGATCGCGATAGCCTGCGGCACGGTAAAGCTGACGGTCATGGTAATGGCCATCCCCTCGGCGATGCAATCCTCCATGACATCCAGGCCGGCGCTGGTGGCCGGCAGTTTGACGGCGATATTGGGCGCCCAGGCGTGGTACCGCCTGGCCATGGGCAGCATGGAATCGCGGTCGCCGGCGCGCTCCGGGTTGACCTGTCCGCAGACAAAGCCCGATTGGCCTTGGCTGGCTTCGAATTGCGGCATGAGTTTGGCGGCCGTGGTGGTAACCGCAATGCGCATCAGCGCTTCGGCCTTTTGCTCGGGCGGCAGGTTCCGGGCGAGCACGGCCTCGATGGCCGGGGCCCATAATCCACGGTCCTTTACCAAAGCGAGATTCGCCAGATAGGGGTTGGTGGTGACGCCGATGGCGCCGCGTTCCAGACCCAGCGCCAACTCGGCCTCCTCGGCGGAATCGTGCCACCACTGTGTGCGGGTATTTCGGATCACCCAATCCAAATAGGATTGATTCGGCATGATCTTCCTCACTATGACACCGAATCGGTCCGAATGGGACTTGCCGTCAAGTCGGGGCATCGGTATACTGGCATTTTCGCTGATGTTTATGATGGCGAGGGACGAGTTCGACGCGTTGGCGCCCCAGCGGGAAGCGGCCTTTTTCTATGGACTCTTCCTGCGGGGACACGATGTCGATACGCTGAGGCAGGATATCGACGTGCCGCGGGCCATGCTGGACAAGTGGTTGACGGCCCACGATTTCGAAGTCTCCTTCCGCGAGAATCTGCGGCGCGTGTACAGCTATCGCAAGCAGGTGCTGGCCATCTTCGATGGCCTCATTTCCAACGAACAGATGCGGCCGCGGCTGCAGTAGGCGGAAGCTTTCAGCCGGCCAACGCTCCCTAACGGTCGCGGCTCGGAATGAGGCCGCATACCGAGCCGCGACCGTCAGGGAGCGCGGACAGCAGCTACATCATCAATAGCCGGTGATCCGTGGAGTCTAACTGAATGGCCTGGAAGATGCGGCCGGCGAGATCGAGACCGTGCTTGGCCAGGAACGGGAGGATGGAATAGATGCGTTCCTGCAGGTGCCGCTCGGGAAAGATCAGCCGATAAAGGGATGCCGCATCGCGCGCGGCGCTGGCATCGCGCCGCAGCGCTTCGCGGCCCGCTTTGCGCTCGATCTTCGCGAGCTGGTATTGAATCTTGCGCGCGCCGCGGTCGAGCGCCATGGCGAGGGTCGGGTCGAACCCGGCCATCTCGCCGCGAAGCCGCCCCACGGCGCCGTCCACGGCCGCCACCGTCGAGCGCATGGCCTCCGTCAGTGTGGGCGGGACGAGTTTCGCGGAGATGCGCTCGGCCAGCGGGCCTTCTCCGTGGAAGAAATCCGGAAGCGCCAGGCCATAGCGGTCGAGCAGCTTCTGGCTGCGCCTGTCGAGGATGGTGAAACCGGCGCGCGGCACGGCCACCGGCATGCGTCCCAAAATCGCCCGGTAAATGGTCTCGGACTGGGCCAGGTAGGCCGTCTCCGCCGGGCCGCCGATGAGGGCTACGGTGGGCAGCATGGAATCCTGCACCACGGGCCGGAGCAACGCGTTGGGGGAGAGCGAAACCGCGCGATCCATCAGCTCCGCGGTGGTGAAGCGGCGGCCGTTCAGAGTGTACTCCCGCCCGTTGCGCCGGAGCGCCAGGCGCTTGCCGTTCTCGAGCAGGAAGACGAAGGACGTGTGGTCCTCGACGTGGACCTGGGCGTGGTAGCCGCCGCGCGTGAGCGTCTGGTTGCGATCGAGGACGCTGGCGGTCAACTCGGGCGCGGATTCCAGGGCGGCGCGAAGAGCGGGCGCCGCCAGCTCGCGGAACGCCGGCAGCATGGGGTCGACCTGGAGAATGTCGAACTCCGCCAAAACGCGGCGCAGCAGTTCGCCGAACGCCTGGCCCATGGTGCTGCCGCCGCGGTAAGTCTCTTCGACCAGGTCGGCCACCTCGTCGCCGAACGGCAGAGAGCGCAGGGCCGCGCGCAGTTCGCGCAAGGGCGGGTCCGCCAGCACCACTCCGCCGACGGGCTGCGCGCTCGGCGAGCGCCGCAATTCCAGCTTGACGGGCCGGTACTCCGAATCGAACACCCAGGCCTGGTTGACCTCGGCGAAATCGTGGTCTTCGGTGGCCAGCCAGAAGACCGGCACGGCCGGGAGCCCGTTGGCCGTCAGCCACTGGGCCAGCCTGGCGGCGTGGAGCGCCTTATAGACCGTGTAGGCCGGGCCAGAGAACAGCCCTACCTGCTGGCCGGTGACCACCGCCAGCGTGCCGGGCTGGGCCAGCCGTTCGAGGGAGGGGCTGGCCGGATTGCGCAGGCCGAGGGCCGCCACCAGCGCGGCGCGGCGGTCGCCGGAGAATTCGATTTCGCGCGCGGCGGCCTGGAACGCGCCGAGATCGCGAATCGGATGCCGGTAAAAGGCGGCCGTGCGATCCGGGTGATACAGCACATCCGCAAGCAGTCGAGAAGCGTGTGGCAGATCGCTCTGGCGGACCGAGGTACAGTGCATGGCGAGGATCAGCCCGCCGGCAGGATTCGCGAGATGTCGTTGTAGATGGCGAAGGCCACAATCACCATAATGGCGACAAAACCAACCTTAAAAACGGCTTCCTTCACGTTGAGGCTGAGGTCCCGGTGCATGACCATTTCGACGAACAGCATCAAAATGACGCCTCCGTCCAGAATCGGAATGGGCAGCAGGTTGAAAATGGCGAGGTTGAGGCTGACCATCGACATCAGAATGACGAATGCCGAGGGGCCTTCGCGGGCCGCTTCCCCGGAGAGCTGGGCTATGCCGATGGGCCCGGTGAGGTTCTTGGGCGACATGCGGCGCTCCGCCATGCCCTTGAGAAACTGCGCGATCAGCAGGGCGCCCTTGGCGTTCTGCCGGACCGATTCACGAAAGGCGCCGGCGAAGGAAAGCCTGGTCGTGATCAGATTCAGTTTGGGTTGCGGCATAACCCCGATCATCCAGCGCTCGGGACCGTCGATGCTGGCGAAGACCGGCCGCACCGAGATATGGCGCTTTTGATGATTCCGCTCGAAATCGATCTCGACGGGCTTTCCGCCGCTGTTCTGGGTGATCTCCTGAAACTTGAACAGGGAATGGATCGGCTGCCCGTTCGCGGCGATCAGCAGGTCGCCCTTCTTAAGCCCCGCCTTTTCGGCCGGCAGATGGGGCGTGATCTCGCCCAATTGGACTTCGCCGCGCTCGTCCCAGCCGGCAAATCCCAAGCCCGAGCGCTCGCCCAAGGTGGGCGTCACGGTGGTGTCGAACCGCTTGCCGTTGCGCTCGATGGTGAGGTACATGGGCTGGTAGGCGCTCTCGACCTCCTTCAGCCCCACGTCTTCCCAGGTGGGGTTCTCCTTGGCGCCCAGCTTGACGATGCGGTCGCCGTCCTGAATGCCGGCCTTGGCGGCGGGTGAATCGGGCATCACGTGGCCGATGAAGGCTTGCATGTCGGCGTCCGAGATCTTCTGATACTTGACCATGTACAGGCCGGTGAGGAGGCCGACGGCCAGGACCACGTTCATAAACGGCCCGGCAAAGGCGATGACCAGCCGCTGCCAGCGGGGTTTGGAGAGCAAGCTGCCAGGATCTTCGGCGCGTTCGTCGCCGATCTGTTCGCCGGCCATCTTCACGTAGCCGCCGAACAGAATCAGGGAGAATCGGTAATCCGTGCCGCCGCGGCGGAAGCCGAACAGGCGCGGGCCGAACCCAAAGCTAAAGGTTTCCACCTTGACATCGAAAAAGCGGGCCGCTCCAAAATGACCCAGCTCGTGGATCATGATCATGACGCCGATCAGGACCAGCACCCACAGAATGTTTTCAGCGATTAGCAGCATATAGACTCAAGCGGTCACGGGGCCTGCCGCGCGGGCTGTTACCAGCTCGCGTGCGAGGGCTCGCGATTCCCGGTCAACCTCCAGGATATCGCCAACCGTCCGCGGAGAACAAACCGGCATCTTCGACAACGTCTCCGCTACAATCTCGTATATCGACAGAAAACCGATTTTCCCCAGCAAAAAAGCTTCTACCGCGATTTCATCCGCGGCGTTCAAGGTGCACGTGGCGGACCCGCCGGTTTCCTGGCACTGGTAAGCCAGCTTCAGGAGCGGGAACTTCTCAAAATCGGGCGGCAGGAATTCCCAGGTCCGCGCTTCAGCCCAGTTCAGCTTGGGCACCGGCGCTTCGAAGCGGTCCGGATACGTCAGCGCATACTGGATGGGCATGCGCATATCCGTGGCGCAAATCTGCGCCAGCACGCTGCCATCGCTGTACTCGATCATGGCATGCACGCTGGATTGCGGATGGACGACCACTTCCACCTGCGACGGAGAGAAATCGAACAGCCAGCAGGCCTCGATGACCTCAAAACCCTTGTTCATGAGCGTGGCGCAGTCGATGGTGATGCGGTTCCCCATCCTCCACGTCGGATGATTGAGCGCCTGCCGCGGCGTCACGGATGCCAGAGCTTCTTTGGGCGTGTTCCGAAACGGACCGCCGGAAGCGGTGAGGATCAGCTTGGTGACCTCTTTGCGGTTGCCCGCGCGCAGGCACTGGTGCGCCCCATTGTGTTCGCTATCCACCGGCACCAACAAAGCTCCGTGCTCTCGTACCGCCTCCATCACCAGCTTGCCACCCGAAACCAGGACTTCCTTATTGGCCAACCCCACCCGTTTCCCCAATCGAACGGCTTCGTATGTGGCCTCCAGGCCAGCCACCCCCACGATTGCCGAAATCACGGTATCGACTTCCGTAGCGGTAACGGCCTGAACCCGCGCCGCATCCCCCCACAGCAATTCGGGCCAGGCGGTTCGAGCCAGACCAGCCTCTGTGAGGCTATCTGACAGACGCGCCAAACCGTCGGAAGTTGCAACAACCGCCAGTTTGGGGCGGAACTCCAGGATTTGGGCAGCCAGGGTATCCACGTTCTGGCCGGCCACCAGAGCGTACACACCATAGCGGTGGAGGTTGCGCCGAACAACGTCTAAGGTGTTGGTTCCAATGGACCCTGTCGAACCGAGAATCGTGAGCATCCTCATGCGGGGCAGTCTTTCCGAGACGAATCTGCCATCATATCACGCCGTGCCGAATACGACGCGTATCGTTTGTTCGAGCGGGAAGTCCATGGTAAAAAACTCATGGCCTTGGGTTTTTCTTGGAAGACCTCTAACCCTTTCGGGCGCCGGGGAGGATTGCTTCAGGGGTCTTTATTTAGAGGTTAGTCTCGCTTTGGTGGGAGTTGCCTCCCCGGCTTACTTCCAATAATAATAGATT
>Ga0182027_10016394_pt1 | contig 10122 bp, 7 predicted proteins | sample 712E1DmetaG_FD_121300 | JGI IMG/M metagenome (GOLD analysis project Ga0182027, IMG submission 121300) | Permafrost microbial communities from Stordalen Mire, Sweden - 712E1D metaG (Illumina Assembly) | ecosystem: Environmental > Terrestrial > Soil > Wetlands > Permafrost | place: Sweden... | reverse complement strand
GCCCGGCGCGAATTCCTCGAGGAGGTCGGTCATCCGGTCCCGGCGGGTCGGCTCATCGACCTTGGGTCGATCCGCCAGAAGGGCGGCAAGATCGTCTACGCCTGGGCGGTCGAGGGCGACATCGATCCGGGGACGATGAGCAGCAACTTCATCGAGTTCGAATGGCCGCCGTTCTCGGGCAAGATCAAGCGTTTCCCGGAAGTCGACACGTGGGTCTACTACGGACCCGAGGAGGCGCGCCGGCATATCAAGGAGACGCAGATCCCGCTCCTGGACCGCCTCGAAGCGGCGCTGTCGTCTGGAGACTCGGCGACGAGCGACGCCCGATGACCGGGCCCCACGGCGAGGTCATCGGCGTTCGTGGCGTCTCGGTCGTTCGCTCCGGCAACCTGCTTCTGGACGACGTGCAGTGGCGGGTCCGCGACGGAGAGCGCTGGGTCCTGCTCGGGCCGAACGGCAGTGGCAAGACCACTCTCGTCTCGGTTGCGGCAACGTACCTCTGGCCGTCGCGCGGCAGCGTTTCGGTCCTGGGTCGGGAGGTTGGGACCGTGGACGTGCGCGAGTTGCGCAGGCGAATCGGCATCGTCAGCGCCTCGCTTGAGGTGCGGATCCCGCCGCAGCTCAGCGCCCTGGATGTGGTCGTCGCCGGGGCGACCGGGGCCATGGCGCCGTGGTGGGATCGGCCTGGGCGGGCCACGCGCACACAGGCTGTCGAGCGGCTGGACCTGGTCGGCTGCGGCCCACTCCGCGATCGGCGGTTCGAGTTGCTCTCGTCCGGCGAGCGGCAGCGCGTCCAGATCGCCCGGGCGCTGATGCTCGACCCGGCCCTGCTCTTGCTCGACGAACCGGCCGCGGGCCTGGACCTGGGCGCCCGGGAGCAGCTTGCGGTGCTCCTCGCCCGACTCAACGCCGATGGGGGTCTGGCGGCCACCGTCGTGGTGACCCACCACGTCGAGGAGATCGCACCCGGCACGACACACGCCCTCGTCCTGCGGTCCGGTCGAGTGGTCGCCGCCGGGCCGGCCGCCGAGACTGTGACCGGCCCCGTCCTGACCGAGGCCTTCGGCCTGCCACTCCGCGTGGAACGCGTGGGCAGCCGTTTCACGGCCCAGGCCGTCGCGGACTGAAGCCGCCGGCCGCGGCGGGCCGGACCGAGTGGTCGACCGCCGGTGCCGTCCCATCCGTCCGGTTGACCGCCGCCTGAGCCCTGATTCCCGAGCACCGGTGCCCGGAGGTACCACCTTCTCGCCTGGTACCTTCAGGGGCATACCCCTAGGCCGATACCCCTAGGGAGTTGCCCTGATCGGTCGAACCACCGGCTCGGCGGACTCCCCGGAGGTGCCGCATGCGCATCGGGCAGTCGCAAGTCGCTCTCGCATCACGCCGGGTGGCATCGACCATCGACACGACCCGTTCATCGATGCAGGCCTGGATCGGAGACCGTCCCGCACAGACCGGTACGGCGGGACGCTCGGTGGAGCAGGCACAGGCGGCGACGAGAGCGGCGATTGCCCGCATATCCACCCAGGCGCTCGCGGCGGCCCGGGACGCTGCCCGGCTGACCCTCGCTCCGACGCTTTCCACGAGTTCGCCGCCCGGTGTCTCGACCGCCACGGACCCGACGGACCCAACGATCACAGATCCAAAGCTCGCGGCTCTCATCATGCTCGTCGAGCGCCTGACCGGGCACAAGGTCCATCTCGTCCACCTGGGCGTCCCCCTCGACGCCGATGCCGCGTCCCAGCAGGCTGGCGCTCATGCGGCAGCCGCAATGGCCCAGACATCGACCGGGCAGCACCAGCGGGTCGGCTGGGGAGTCGAGATCCATGTCGAGCAGGTTCACCAGGAGACAGAGGCGACGGACTTCGCGGCCACCGGGCAGGTCGTCACCGATGACGGCCGCATCATCTCCTTCGACTACCGGCTGGCGATGCATCGGGACCTGACGCAGACATCGACCACGGACATCCAGGCCGGCGATGCCGTCAAGAAGATCGATCCGATCGCCCTCACCCTGTCCGGCGGGCCGGTGGCGCTGGCCTCGAGCCGGTCGGGGTTCGACATCGACTCCGACGGAACGAAAGAGCAGGTCGCCCTCCCGGCGGCCGGCACGTACTTCGTGGCTCTCGACCGCAACGGCAACGGCACGATCGACGATGGAACCGAGCTGTTCGGCCCGGCGACGGGCAGCGGCTTCACGGAGCTCAGAGCGCTCGACAGCGACCACAACGGCTGGATCGACGAGGCCGATACCGGATTCGCCAGCCTGAGCCTGTGGAGCGGAGCGGATGGCGGGCTGAAGTCGCTGGCTGAGGCCGGCGTCGGCGCCTTGTACGTGGGCAACAGCGTCGGGACGCAGTTCGACCTGCGGAGCGACACGAACGAGACGCTGGGACTGGTTGCGTCGTCCAGCGTCTATCTCGGTGAAAACGGCACGCCCGGCGCCATGCAGCAGGTGGACCTCACGGCGTAACGAGGGTTCGCAGGGCTCGAGGAACCTTGCGGCGTCACACCCGCCTCGCGTCGCAAGCCGCTACGGGCGCAGCCACTCCATGCTCGGCCAGCTCTCTTCGTGTGAACTCCCGGCGACGGCAACGCCGGCGCCTGCGGCGGGCAGGCCTGCCGTCGCCCGGTGCGCGGCAACCCGAAGCCGGCGCTGACGGGACGAGCGCGCACTTGCGCGCGTCTTGCGGGCGGCAAGATCCGCGGTGATCCGCAAGCTCGCGGCTTCGACGATGTCGACGGAAACCACAGGCCGGTCGAGGGGCCTCGGTCCCGATTCCTCGTCGGGCTCCTCGTCGAGCTCATCGGCGTGGACGATCGCCACCGGGAACTCGATGATCGGAACGATTCCTCCGGGAAGACGCCCGCTCGGTGGGACGGTCATCACCCCCAACGCCTCTAGGCGGTGGACCAATCGCAGAGCGGAATCGACTTCGTCGGCACGAACGTCGCCGGCTGCGACCGCCGCCTCGAGTCGAGCGGGGCGTTCCTCCGGTTCCAGCTCGAGCAACTCGTCGAGCACCTTCTGACGACGCGCGTCGCGGCGCGGCCGGGACCACAACACGAATTCACTCCTACCCTGAAGAGTCGGACCTGGCCTGGGATGGCTACCCGTTCGAGCCCTACCCCAACGTCGGGAGGATTTCACCGGCCCGGGCCAAAAGCAACGCCTGGCGCGCCCACCGGTACGGCCGTCCCGCGGGGCGGCCCTGCGCTCGCAAGGCCGTGAGATTAGCCGATCTCGGGCCGAGGGACGGGAGCCCGGCGCCATGCGGGGCTGGGATTTGGGAGGCCCCAACCGCTCTTGCCGATAGCCGCCCGGCTCGGGAACCGGGCGGGCTGTGACCTTCGACGATAAGGCCGACCTCCGCCGGCCGTTTCATCCTTGCTTGACGATCTCGACCTATCGGGGGTATGGACCCCCCGATCCTCCGGCCAGCGCGGTCGCCAGCGGGACCAAGACCAGAGCCACTCCAAGGATCCAGGAAACTAGAATTGCGCGGAAGCTGATGCGGCGAGCGAACATCGGACGACTCCTTTGTGGGTCGCCCTCCCGGAGCCCAGGCCGGAGCGGCTTTCGGCATCCGGATCGTAGGGATCGCCGGGGGCTCGGTCAAGTATTTATAAACTCGGTGCGGGAACGCATCACTTCTGCGCTGACCTGCCTCCGGCGCGTAGTACACTGCGGTCCATGGCCAGAGTCAGTCGGACCCGCCCTCGAGTTGACGATTCACCGCTTGCCCGCCAGATGGGCGAACGGCTGCGCAAAGCCCGGTTGGCGGCGGGCCTGACTCAGCAGCAACTCGCCGACAACCGATACACCAAGGCTTACGTGAGCGCGCTCGAGAACGGCCTCAGCCGGCCCTCGATGGCGGCGCTCAACCACTTCTCACACCGCCTCGGCATCCCGGCGAGCAAGCTGATCAACGACGAGCCGGCGGCCTGGGCACGCATCGAGGCCGACCTGGCTCTCGCCTGCGGCCGCTGGGACGACGCCATCGCGGCCTACGACGAGTTGCTTGCCTCGGCAGCCACGAAGGGCGCCCGGGCAGAGCTGCTGAGCGGGAAAGCCGAGGCCCTGGTGCGGCGCGACCTGGGTCGCGAAGCGGCCGCTGCGGCCTCCGAGGCCGCCGAGCTGTTCCATGCGGCCAACCGTGAGCCGGAGGCGGCCATGGCCGAGTACTGGCTGTCCGCCGCTCAGTATCAGATGGAGAACTCGGTCGAGGCGAAGGCCCTGCTACAGGCGATCCTGGTGCGGGTTCGCGCAGGGCTCAAGGTCGAGCCCGGGTTTCAGCTGCGCCTGGTAATGGCCCTCGCAACCAACGAATCGCGGGACGGCAATCACGCCACGGCCCTGGCCTACCTCGAAGAGGTCCGCGGTCTGGCCTGCACACTGGACGACCGGCGCCGGGCGACATACCTGTACGACCTGGCGTACAGCTATCGCGAGACGGGCGACATCGAGGCTGCCATTCGATCCGGCATCGCGAGCCTGGAGTTGTTCCGGCGCGCCGAGGCAGAGCGAGAGACCGGCGTCATGGAGAACGAACTGGCGCTGGCGTACCTGGCGCTCGGCAACACTGTGCGCGCCTTCGAGATGAGCGCCTCCGCGCACTCCGTGGTGGAGCGATTGGGAGACGAGTGGCTCCTGGCCCACGTGCTCGACACGGAGGCGCAGATTGCGCTTGCCCGCGGAGATAACGCCGAAGCGATCAGTGCTTCGCAGAGCGCGATCGAGATGGCCGAGCGAACACAGAACACGAAAGCCACCGTGGACGCCCTGCTCACCCAGGCCAGGGCTCGATCGGCAACGGGCGACGCCGCAGCCGCCCTGGCCGCATACGAGCGTGCCGGCGATCTGGCGCGGCAGGTGGGCGGCGCCAGCCTCGTCCGCAAGGCCCTGCGCGAGTGGGCCGATGCCCTGGCCGCGGCCGGCGAGCACGAGCGGGCGTTTGCCCTGATGCGCGAGGCACTGGCGGTCACCTAGCTCTGCCACTATCCCCCCGTCGGCACGGCCACGCCGCCGATAGTCCGGCTTGCGCCTGCGACGCGTTAAGTACAATGTATGTTGACCACCAGCAAGCGTGTTCCGGATGACTATTCCTGTTCCTACACCTCAGAAGATCGCCACCCGCCGAATAGGCGCCGTGCCCTGGTATCGCGACGGGTACCACGGGCTCTCCGTTCGGGCAGGCGCAGACGTTCCATCGTTCGAAGATCCGATGATCAGAGGCGCCCTGGTTCGTGGCGCCCTCGCCTGCAAGCGCATCGAGGACCTGGATCGGGCCCTGAACCGGGAGCTCTGGCCGCTCGGCTACCTGGCTCGAATCGAGCAGAGCCCCAGGGATCGGTCCCTCGTGTTCGTGGAGATCGCAAGCGGTCGATAGCGTCGTCGTCGGGCCGAGGCCTCCTTTGGGGGGAATGCCACGGCCCGACGACCCTTTGCCAGTCGCCGCGTTCTGACAGTCCGGCCGACAGCTACGGGCCGCGGATCTTGATCGTAGCCATGAACGAGGGCAGGCTCCCGGAATACTCCGCCACCGACCGATCCCAGCCGCCGGGCTCGCGAAAGCGTCCACTGCCGGGACATCTGGCGGCCGGGCCGCGAATGCGCCAACCTACGCACCATGCCACAGCCAGACGTCGACGACACCGCGCCGAATGTGCACGACCCGGGGCCGGACCCGGCCTCTGAGCGGGCCCTGCCGGTCGAACACGCCGCGAGTCAGCCGCTGACGACACCGCAGGGCGCCACGATTCGCATCGGCACGGCATCGTGGACCGACCCGACCATGACCGCTCCCGGGGTCTTCTACCCGCGCGGCGCCGACACGGCGGAAGAGCGCCTGGCCTACTACGCGGCCACCTTCCCCATCGTCGAGATCGATGCGACGTACTACGCCCTCCCGTCGGCCCGGGTCGCGGCCGCATGGGTAGATAGGACGCCGCCGGACTTCGTCTTCGACGCGAAGGCTCATGCCCTGATGACCGGCCAGCCGACAGAGGCGAAGCGACTACCCAAGGACATCCGCGCCGTCCTGCCGGAGGAACTCGCGGCCAGGCCTCGCCTGTACGCCAAGGACCTGCCGGTAGAACTCCGCGACGAGGTGTGGCAACGCTATCTGGCCGGGCTCGAGCCACTCCGAGCCAGCGGCCAGCTCGGCTCGGTACTGCTGCAGTTTCCCAGGTGGTTCTTTCCCACGAGCGAGAGTCGCGACCTGATACTTGAGGCGCGCCAGCGTCTGGGGGAGGTGCAGTCGGCGGTGGAGTTCCGGAGCGAGACGTGGTTCAACGAGAAGAACCGCGACAGGACTCTGAAGTTCCTCGCCGACAACTCGATTCCGCTGGTCCTGGTCGACGGACCGCAGGGGCTCCGGAGCAGCATTCCCCCACTCACTGTGGTGACCTCGCGCGAACTCGCCATCGTCCGATTCCACGGACGTCGCGTAGAGACCTGGGAAGCCACCGGCATTCCCGTGGTGGAACGGTTCCGCTACCTGTACAGCGAGGACGAACTGCGTGAGTGGGTGCCACGGATCCGTGAAGCGGCCGAAGAGGCTCGCGAATTGCACGTGCTGATGAACAACTGCTACGCCAACTACGGCTCCACCAACGCCCGCGAACTGGCGGCGATGCTGGAAGTGGAACTTGGCGAGTCCTCGATGCCCACGGAGCCGAGTCGGCAGCCTGCCGAGCCCGATCGGTCGCCGGCCGAGCCCGGCTGAGCGGCCCGCTCGGCGTCGGAACTCGCCTCGCCAGACAGAGCAAACGGCCCGGGGAGGGGGTCCCGAGCCGTTTGCGAAGGAGCGCGCCGTCACTCGCGCCCGTGGGAGATTGGCCACAGCCTAGGCCGGGCGGTGCCCTTCGCCCTTCGGGCCGCGGATTCGTTCCATCACGCGATCCCCGTCGCGCTTCGCATTCGGGGCGCGGCGTCACGGACCGAGACACGACGGCATCGATTGCCCCCGTGGAGTCTTCGCGCAGTATTCTACTTAGGTATTAGAACGACTCTATCGGAACGCCTCTCCAGGAGCCCGCATGCCCGGGTCATTTGATCGTCACCTGGCGCCCGGGGGACAGCAACGCCCCTCCTCTCAGACTCTGAAGCGCCACATCAACATCGACAACGAGCCTACCTACTGGCCTCCAACGGACGGGCGAAGCGGTCTTGTAGTCGAAATCGAGCCGGCGGATCATGAGATCGTTCGCGCGGACAGGACGCTGCGCCATCAGCGGAGTCGGGATGGCTCCGCGGCCGCCTCAGGTGGCAGCCAGAGCGAAGACGGGGCACTGCAGCACGTCGGTGGCCGGCGCAGGTTTCGCCCGGAAAGGGCGCTGGTCATCATCGCAGCGGTCTTCCTGGTCGCCGTCCTGACGAAGCCCTGGTCGATCCTCCCATCCCCACCTGCGCTCCCGAGCCCGTCGCCGAGTTCCTCCAACCCGCAGCCATCGCTGGTCGCGCAGGTGGCACCTTCCACACCGTCGGTCGCCCGGCCCTCGGAAACCCCGACGTTGAGGGCGGGCTTCGCCGACCTCTGCCCAACTGTCGGCACAGAAGCGAACCAGGCGCCGGCAGGCAACCCGGCGGCTTCGGCTGGAGCTACTCCGGTCTGGTCCAAGATCGACTGGAACGGCCTGACCACGACTGATCCCCACTCAGCCTGGGGATTTGCGACGACGTCCGACGGCGTGCCGGGCAGCGCCGACTCGACGCCGAGGACGAGTTGGGTCGGCGCCGGCATCAGACCGGTCTACGCCAGCGTGCCTCTGCTGTGCGGCCAGAACGTGTATGCCATCGCCGTCACCTGGCCGGTGGACGTCCATGTCAGCCGCGTTTCGTTCGTCTATCTGGGCGAGCCCGAAAGCCCGTCGTACCTTCCGCCCTCCGGCTTTGTGCCCAACGCCCAAGTCACCCCGCTGCCCGCCCAGAGCGTGACCCGGACCTCGACGGCGCCCAACGGCGGCGCCTCGGTTCCACCGGTCGCAACCGCGGCCGGCTCCACGTGGTCGGGCGAGTTCTACATTCCACCCGTGGATTCGTCTTCGGGCATCCCGGCGACTTCCGCCGCCGCAGCCTGGAATTCCCATCCCTGGTCGTGGCCCTATGGCGCCTACCAGGTTACCGTCACGTCGGACCGCGGGACGACAAACATAGTCCTGGACCTGCTGCTGACCTGACGCCCGGGGCGGCCTTCGCGTCGCCGGACGGCCTCGCCACGCCGTACGGCCTCGCCTCGGCGGACGGCTTACGCCCCACTCCGCCCGTCGCTAACATCGCCATTGGGCTCCTTGACTCTAAAGCTGCCGGAGAGTCCAGGCTGGTCGAGTCGGATTGTCCGGCCATGTCGATCCGGACCGGGCAGAGGATGGCGATGCGCAACCTGCTACCGATCGGTCGATTCTCCGAGATCTGCCGGCTCTCCGTTCCGGCGTTGCGCCACTACGACGAACTCGGACTGCTGCCGCCTGCCGCCGTGGACCAGGACACGGGCTACCGTTACTACTCGCCGGCTCAGACCGGCGACGCCGAGCGGATCCGGACGCTGCGTTTCCTCGAGATGCCGCTGCCGGAGATACGAACCGTGCTGGCCGGCGACCCCGAGCGGACCGGGAAGATCCTGGAAAACCATCGCGACCGACTGCGGGAGTCGGCCGACAGGCAACGGTATGCCATCGCCCTCCTCGACTCGATGCTGCACGAGGAGCCACCCATGACTTACGAGGTCCACCTTCGCGAAACCCAACCTCAGCCGGCCGCTTCGATCCACGGCCAGGTGGCCTGGCCCGAGATCGGATCGTTCTTCGGCACGGCACTGTCTGAGATCTGCAGGCTGGTCGCCGAGCAGGGCGTTCGGTTCGCGGGTCCCCCGTTCACCATCTATCACTGCGCCGACGCGAAGGAGGCGGAAGTGGACATGGAGGTGGCGGTCCCCGTGGCCGAGCCGGTCGAACCGGCAGGCCGGGTCCAAGCCATCGTGGTTCCGGGCGGTCTGATCGCCACCACGATTCATGCCGGCCCCTACCAGGACGTGGGCCCGGCCTACCGCGCCCTGGCCGAGCGGATCCATGAGCACGGCCACGAGCACGACGGGCCGCCGCGCGAGCTGTACATCACCGACCCTACCGAAGTGAAGGACCCGGGCGCCCTGCGCACGGAGGTAATGTGGCCGATCCGGTGATGGCTGCCCCGGCTGTCACCGCTCCGCCGTCCGCGTCGTGTGTGCCGTCCGAGCCGTTGCGGTCACCGTCCTGGCAGGTAACGGCCGCCCGCGAAGACCGGCTTGAACTGCGGGCAGCTGCAGGCTGACCGCCTTCGATCGCTGTCAGATCACCGTCTGTGGCGACTGCGAAGTCACCGCCTACGACGACTGCCGGATCACAGTATTCGCCGCCGAGCCTGCGGGGCCCGGTCCGGCCTGACCTGCGCCGCGCCGCACGGCAGGGCCCCGAATCGAAACGCCCGGCGGTAAAGCGAGCGAAGCTCGCTCCCCGCCGGGCGTTCACTCTTCTTGCGGGGAAGTCTACTTGTCGCGCTCTGCGGCGCCGAGGAGCGCGGCCTGGGCGGCGGCGAGGCGCGCCACAGGGACCCGGAACGGCGAGCAGGAAACGTAGTTGAGGCCGATCTGGTGGCAGAACCCGATCGACATCGGGTCGCCGCCGTGCTCACCGCAGATGCCCACCTTCAGATCGGGGCGGGTCTTGCGGCCGAGCTTGACGGCCATGTCCATTTCCTTCACCACGACCGGGTCGAGCGACTGGAAGGGGTTGTACGGGAGAATCTTCTCCTCGACGTACTTGAGCAGGAACCCGCCCTCGGCATCGTCGCGGCTGTAGCCGAACGTCATCTGGGTCAGGTCGTTGGTGCCGAAGCTGAAGAACTGAGCGTACTTGGCGATCTCGTCCGCGACCCAGCAGGCCCGCGGGATTTCGATCATGGTGCCGAACTTATAGTCGATCTTGACGCCGGCGGCCTTGACTACGGAGGCGGCCTCGGCTTCGAGGAGCGACTGCGTCGCGATGAGCTCGTTCACGTGGCCGACGAGCGGGATCATGATCTCCGGCCGTGGGTCCTTGCCGGCCTTCTTCACGGCGACGGCCGCGTTGAGGATCGCGCGGGTC
>Ga0182027_10016393_pt1 | contig 10123 bp, 7 predicted proteins | sample 712E1DmetaG_FD_121300 | JGI IMG/M metagenome (GOLD analysis project Ga0182027, IMG submission 121300) | Permafrost microbial communities from Stordalen Mire, Sweden - 712E1D metaG (Illumina Assembly) | ecosystem: Environmental > Terrestrial > Soil > Wetlands > Permafrost | place: Sweden... | reverse complement strand
TGATCTCGGTCGGACAGATGACGGTGAAGTCAGCGGGGTAGAAGAACAGCACGACCCACTGCCCGCGGTAGTCCGCTAGCGAAATTTTTGCGAACTTGCCATCGCCGGTCACGGCGTTCTCGGCGAACTCTGGTGCTTTCTTTCCCACGAGATTCATGGCTTGCAGTTCCTCTGGCGGGCCGAGGGCTCGCCAGAGTCCAAGCTATCACGTCCGTCCGCGTGTGCCAGGGCGAGCAGTCGTCCGCCGTGCTACGAGAACGCGTGCTGGGTCGCACGAGCTTCACTCGTCGCCGGGACGAATCCAGCAATGCAGCTGGCCGGCTGCCGAAAATACCCAACGTCCACGGTCCGGCTGCGGTATGATTTGTTCGCGGCGGCGCGCCGAAAATCGTCCAGACTCATGCCCACCACCACCGACAATCCTGCGGTCGCCGACCTCTCCAGCGAAGGGGCAGACAGTCCCGGCACCGCATCTTCCCCTGAGGTCGGGCCGTCCATCAGTTCCATGTGGACGCGGCTTGCCGACTGGGTGTTCGCCCGGACCGAAATGCAAGAGAGCCGCGCGCGCGAAGGCATCGTGTCGCCGGCCCGCCGCGCGGCCCTGGCGCGGGCGCACGCGCGCGCCCAGGCGGCTGACTGGCTGGTGGAATCGGGTGCTTGCTCATCGTCGTCGGCGCTGTCCCTGTACCGCGAGGCCGCTTTCTGGCTACTGGCCGCTGACGGAGCGCGGGCGGACTCACTGGCGGCCGCGGTTGAGGCGGCGCCACGCGCCGAACTGGAGAGGGCAGCGGGGGGCGCGGCGCAGTTCGCGTGGTTGCGATCGGTGTTGTTCGAGAATGACTTCGTGAGCGCCGCCGCCATGACCGAGGACGAGCAGGGTGCGGCGGTGATCAAGGCCGGCCTGTTCGTGCACGCGCTGCTCCTGCGCGAGGAAGCGCGATCGCTGACATACACCCGGGCGCGCCGACGGTTGCGTATCTTCCTCGCGCTGCTGACCGCGGTGACTGGGATGGCTCTGGTGGTGAGTTTCGCAGCCTGGATGGTGCAACCCACCGATCTGGCGCAGGGCAAGCCGTGGCGCACGAGCAGTGCCCTGAACGCCCTCTTCCCGGCCAACATCTTCTTTCACACCAACCTAGAGACCAACCCCTGGCTCGAAATTGATTTGGGCAAGCCGACGGAGATCCAAAGCCTCTACATCCGGAATCGCTCGGACTGCGGGCAGGAACGGGCCCTGCCACTGATCGTCGAGGCTAGTCTGGACGCGACGACCTGGCGCGAGTTGGCCCGGCACGACACCGTCTTCACGCTTTGGAATCCGACCTTCCCCCAGACCACCACGCGTTTCGTCCGGCTGCGAATTCCCCGCTTCAGCGCCTTGCACCTGGAGCAGGTGAAGGTCTTCTAATGGGGCGTACCTTCAGGGACCGGGGACACGTTGTTGGCGTCGTCTTTCTCTTCCTGCTTTCGCGCGCCATTCTGTCCTTCTATATCGACGGCTTTCAGGCCCATTCGCTGAACCACTACTGGCAGATCGCAGATCCGAAGCTGCTGCGTGAGGATCTCCTGCGGACGGTCTTCTACCTGCACTCGCAGCCGCCTCTTTTCAATCTCGGGATCGGGATCGTCCTCAAGCTGTTCCCTGTGAGTTTTGTGCCGGCCTTCCGTCTTATCTACATGGCGCTGGGCCTTGTCTTTGCTCTCTCTCTCTACGGGCTGTTGCGGCGTCTTCAGGTTGGGAAGACGGCGGCTTTGGTCCTGGCCACGCTGTTCATGATCTCGCCGGCCGCCATCCTGCAGGAGAACCTGCTCTTCTACGAGTACCCAGCGGCGTCGCTCCTGTGCGCTACTACATACTTTTTCTGCGAATTCGTGGCCTGCAGAAAGCCGTGGATCGCGCTGATCACGGCCTCGTTGGCCTCGCTGTTGGTCCTGTCCGTCAACGGATTCCACTGGTTGTGGGTGGTGATGGTCGTAGGAGCCATGCTCGTCCTGGGTGGCCACCATCGGGCGAGAACGGGAATGGTGAGCGCTGGTCCGGTCGCAGTGGTTCTGACCGTCCACCTGAAGAACCTGGTGGTGTTCGGCACCTTCAGCGTCGGAAGCTACTTTGTGGCCATGAACCTGTCGGGGATCTCGGTCGACCATCTGCCCCCAGATCTGCGTACGGCGCTGGTGCAGCGGGGGCAGATCTCCCCCGTTTCGGGCATTAGCCCCTACGCAGAGACCAACGACTATCTGAAGTTCGAGCGACCGGCCTTGACCGGGGTTCCGGCGCTGGACTTGCCCTACAAGTCCACCGGCGCGGTCAACCGCAATCACCGTGTCTTCCTCGACATCAGCGACCCACTTCGGCGCGACGGCCTGTTCACGCTCAGCACGTTTCCCCAGTACTACACGCCCCACCTCACGGACAATATTCTGCGCTGGCTGCTGAAATCCGCAGACAACGCGTGGGGGGTGCCGCACTTCCCGGCTCTCGACCGCTACATCCGCTGGTTCGACTTTATCGCTTTCGGGCCGGCGGAACGCCCTGTGTTCCTGACCTGTGGATTGCTGCTGGGTATGCTCTACGGACTGTGGGTGGCGTGGCGCGGACTGCGGGGAAAGCAGGCCTCGGCCTACGCGGCAGCGTGCGGGTTCATGGCGGTGAACGTGGTTGGCCTGAACTTGGGCATGATCCTTATCGCCATGAACGACCAGCAGCGCTACCGCTTCCGCACCGACGCTCTGTCGTTTGCGTTGTTCATCGTGGCCGCCCGCTTCGCGTACCGGTTGACCCGACGTTGGCGCCGGAACCACGCCTACGACAGGGTGCTGAACGCACTCGATCACGCGGCCCCGTCCAAACCCGAGATCGTCCCACTGCCGCTGGTTGCCGCTGTGGAGCAGTTGCTCGATCTGGTGAGCCCGCGAGAATCAGCGGCACAGCCCGAACCAACCGGCGTTGGGGAAGCCTCCTCGGCGCAGACGGCTTTGCTGCCCGAACTCGGCCGCTGGCTGGCGACCAACGGCGAGGCCGTCTACGGGGCAAGGCCGCTGACCACGGCCGTCCCTGTGCAGGCGGATGGCTGCCGCATTCGCTTGACGGCCAACGACCAGTCTTTGTACCTGATCGTGCTCAACGATCCTCCGGGGACCGAAATGGCCGTCAGTGAATTGATCCTGCCGCCGGATGCCAGCGTGGTTCTCCTGGGCCATGCAGCCGGGCCGTTGACGGCCACCCAGGCAAGCGGCCGACTCAAGATTCAGTTACCCGACGACATGCCCGGTGGCCAACCGCACGTGTTTCGCATAACTCCGAGGCCCAGAGTGTGAGGTCGTGATGCGTCTGCGAGATATCTGGCACCGTTTCATCGCCCCGCCGGCGGAAAAAGACAGGCACCCGTTCGCCGCCATCGTCCCGCTGCCCGCCTGGTGCTTCCGGGTCATCACCTGGGTGGCGGTCGCTGTTCCATTCATCGTCTACTGGTGGCACCTGCTTCGCTACGCGCCCAATACGCCCTTCCAGGACGACTTCGGGGTCGCCTTGAGTGCCGTGAACCACTTCCTCGACGCGAACGGGATCTGGGCGAAGCTCAAGTCCATCTACGAGCGCCACAATGACCATCGGCTCATCATGGTCAAGCTGGCCGCGATCGCGCAGTACGGGCTTCTGGGTCATGTCAACTTCCGCCTCTTCATGATCCTGGGCAGCCTGGGCTGGACGTCGGCGCTCTTGCTGCTGATGGCACGGGCGAAGAAGGATCTCGGGCTGGGTTTGCCCTTTCTAGTTCCGCTGCCCTACATCTGGTTTTCGTTTTCACAGGAATTCACGATGTTCTTCGGGGGTGCTTCGTTTCAGCACCACTGGGCCATGTTTCTATCCCTGCTCACCTTTTCCCTGCTGGCCCGGGAGCGCACCGGCTGGGCCACGGCGGTGGCCTCGCTAGCCGCCTGCACCTCGGGTGCTGCCCGCGTGCTGGCCCCCCTCGGCAGTTGCGTGCTGCTTGTGCGGCGGCGCTGGAAGGCGCTGCTCATCTTCGTGGCGGTGACCGGCGCGGCCGGAGCCTTCGTCCACGTCAGCTACAGCGACGTTCTATACCACTCCTCGGCGCGCGACGCCTTGGCCAACTTTGAGGGCGTGGTGGCGTTTTTCCTTAGAGTGAGCGGCTCGCTGGTTCGCCACCCCGACGTGGAGGTCCCGTTGGGGGTGCTGTGTTGGGTGGGACTGCTCTACTACGTGATCACGCGTCCCGACGCCCCGTTTTTCCGTTTCGTCGCCACTTTCGTCTTTGCCTCGGCGGCCGCGCTGGCGCTGGTTCGGACGCCGTTCGGCGAGGTCCCGATAGCGTCGCGCTACACCATCTACTCCCTGTTGGCCTGGGTCGTATTGTGCGTGTTCGTGGTCAGCGGCGAGCGTTCCAAACCTCACAGCGCGCTTGTGTTGCTGACCGCCTGGCTCGTCGCCGGCACCTACTTCGGCGGCATCGTTCTCAAGATCGACCTTAATCAGACGTTCGCCCGCAACTACGCCGCGCGCGTGGCCTGCCTGGCCTCCCTGGTTCCCGGCCGCACCACGGCCGGCCTGTCGGTGATCCAACCCGCCCCCGGCTATGCGGAGGAGGTCCTGCTGAAATCCCGCGACATGGGCGTGTTCGACTACACCAAGGCAAACCGATTGCTGAACGCAACCGCGGTTCGGATCGAGGACCTGCAGCCCAATCGCGAGTTTAGAGGGTACGTCGACGGCTTTGACGGGCAGCATATTACTGGTTGGGCGGCGCTCGAAGGCATACGCTCGTCGGACACGCGCATTTGCACTCTGCTCGAGGACCGCGGCTGGGCCTACCGCATCCCGAGTTTTCCCATGAAGCGCGGCGATGTGTCCCAGGCATGGGGAACCTCTTTCGGCTACGACTGGTCGGGTTTTGAATCCTTCTTTGCCGCCTACGATCTTCCCTCGGGGGACTACCGCGTGGGAATCCTCCTCGAGTTTTCCGGGGGAGCCTCCTTGAGGTGGACCGACCTTCACTACAAAGTCGGCACGCCGTAAGCGCCACCAGTACCGCCTCTCGCAGGTTCGTAGCCGAAAAACGCCTGGCCGGTCGTTTGTTGCCCCCTCCTTGCCCTCGGGTCCACCAGGGGGACAGACTTCAACCTTTACGACAGAAGATAAGGAGCCTTGCCCAGATGACTCGATTGATGACGGTGTTGGTCCTGGTTGGGCTCGCGGCAGCCGGATGCAAGAAGCATCCTGGCGTCGACTCCCAGAAGGCGGCCATGGTCGTCCCCCAGATCGACGAGCTTCTCTGGTCATTCGGGGGGCCGTTGAGCGGGCTCAAGTGCGTTCGCATCGACGAGCCAAAGGACTCGCACGGCTGGTATGACAACTTCCTCTGTTCGAAGCAGGATCTGGGCCTGCGCTGGTCGTCGTCCGGCCCCATTCCAGGGCTGGTCTGCACGAAAATCGACGAGCCCGCGGACCGCGACGGCTAGGATGACAATTTTCTCTGCGCTCCGCTCGACTACAAACTCAAGTGGGCGTCCAATGGGCCCATCCCGGGCATGCGCGCATATCGGTGAACGAGCCGTCGGCTCCCGACACCTGGTTCGACAACTACCTCTGCTGGCCGGACAACGGCGGCACGTACTCGGCCGATGGCGCTTCCGCGAAACCGGCTGCGCAGCCCTGGCCCACGATGCCGCACCTGGGATCGGTCGGTACAGCCGCGGCGACGGCGTCCCTCTATTCCAGCGTCCGTCGCAGGTTGGCCAGGCTAAGGTAGAATGCAGAAAAGAAGAGCTGGAGCCCAAGCAGGAACAAGAAGCTCGAGAGGATGGCCAGCTTGGTGACGGGGACGTTGACCGGGGCGTTGGCGTGCGCCACCTGCCAGAGCAGAACGATGGTGCCCAGGCCGAGCGCGATGCCGGCGAAGAGCACCACGCAGCTCGCGATCAGCGCCCATTCCAGCTTGAAGACGCGTGTGACCGCGCGCGCCAGGCGGTTCTCCCGGCCCAGCCCCTGCATTGAATTGGACACGATAGCGTAGACGCCCAAGAGCGCGACCTGCAATCCCAGCAGGGACAGAATGCCGCCGAACATCATGGTGGACAGGCCGAGGGGCAAGTGCGGGTAGAACGCATCTTTGAGCAGCATCATGGCGAGGATGAGCACTCCGGCGATCATCAGCAGCAGGCCCGGAAACACGAACAGATACTCGGGGCACAACACCAGCATGAAACGCAGGTGGCGCCAGCCATCGCGCAGGCTGTGCAGGTTCGGCAGGCGGCCCGGCAAGCTGGCGTAGTAGTCGACCGGCGCCTCGGCGATCTTGAAACCGGCCTGCGCAGCCTTGACCACCATCTCGGATGCGAACTCCATGCCGTTACAGCGCAGGTCCAATCGGTCGATGGCGGCCCGGGTGAACCCTCGCATGCCGCAATTGGTGTCGCTGATGTGCGAACCGAAGAAGCGGTTGAGAATCCAGGTGAGCATCGGGGTGCCGAAGTGGCGGTGCACGAAAGGCATGGCGCCGGCGTGGATCTTGCCTCGCAGTCGGCTGCCTATGGCCAGGTCCGCACCGTCGCGCAAGAGCGGCAGCAGCTTGGCGATCTCGAGAAAATCGTAGGTATCGTCGGCGTCGCCCATGAAGATGTACTGGCCTTTGGCCTCGGCAATGCCGCGCTTGAGCGCGGAGCCGTATCCCTGCGGCTGGTGGCGCACCACACGCGCGCCGGCGGCTTCGGCCACCGCGCCCGATCGGTCGGTCGAGTTGTTGTCCACCACCACCACCTCGCCCGGCAGGCCCAGCTCGGCAAAGGCCCGCTGGCACTTGCGTACGCACGATGCGACCGTGCGCTCCTCGTTGAGGCAGGGCAGCACCACGCTCAGGACCGGCTCGCTCATCGCGCCTTGCTCTTCCATCGGGCCATCAGGCCGACCATGTCCATCCAATCGGTGAAGCTCAGCAGATGCAGGATCTGCCGAGACGACACGTCGGTGAGCAGTCGCCGCACAAGGTAGCGCGGTCGCAGGTAGAACTTGAGGAAGGCCTTGCGGCGGAAGTGGTCCACTTCTTCGGGGCTCAGGCTGTCGGTGCGCAGGATGGAGGCGCCACCAAAGTCGTACTGCGACCAGTGCCCAGCCGTGATCCAGCCCTTGGATTTGGCGATGTCGCCGAGCTCGGTCTTGGGATAGGGCACGGCCGCGTAGCACTGCATGTAGTCGAGGCCGATCTCGCACATGAAGCGGATGGTGGCTTCCGCGGTGGCGCGCGTCTCGCCCGGCAGGCCGAAGATGAAGTGCCCCATGGTGCGCAGGTCGTGGCGTTTGCACACCGCAACCGCTCTCTCTGCTTCGGTCACGGTCTGTTGCTTCTTGGCCGCATCCAGAATGGTCTGACTCGATGTTTCGATACCCAGCCCCACCAGGTAGCAGCCGGCGCGTTTCATGGTCTCCGCCACCTCGTCGTCGAGAGTGGAAACGCGCGTGGTGGCGGCCCAGTGAATGCGTAGCCCCGCGTCCAGGATGGACTGGCACAGGGCGAGCAGGTACTTGCGATCCAGTGTGAAAACTTCCTCCCAGAACAGGAACTCGTCCATGCCGAGCTCGCGCACGCACTGCTGGATCTCCTCGATGACGTAAGGGATGGAGTGCTTGCGCAGCTTGCGTCCGTAGTAGCTGTTGACGATGCAGAAGGTGCACTGGTATGGACAGCCGCGTGCCGTGTTGACGAGTGTGTAGGCTTTGCCATTGGTGGGCAGGCGATAGTGATCGTTCTTCAGCAGCCGGCGATCGGGGTGGGGCAGGGTGTCCAGGTTTTCGAGAAAGGGCGCCGGCCCGGTGAAACGCGCGTCGGTACCCTCGCGGTAGATGAGACCCTTGATGGCGGAGAGATCGGTGCGGCCTGCGGCCAGCGCCGCGATCAGATCGCGGAAGGTGATTTCCGGCTCGCCCACGATGCACAAGTCGAGGCAGGAATGGGCGGCAAAACCCTCCAGCTCCAGCATGGTGAAGTAGACGCCGAATGCCACCATCTTGGCGGCGGGCAGGCGCTGCTTGATAGCACGCGCCACCTCCATGTCGCCCTCGATGCTGGGAAAGCCCGTGTTGATCAGCACCAGATCGGGGTTGAACGCCGCCACGTCGGCCAGCAACTGGTCCAGCGTCAACTGTTCCACGTTTCCGTCGCACAGGCGGACCTCGCCGTGCTCACGCGCCATGGTCGCCAGCAGGGCCAGCGAAATGGGCGGCCACGCTGTGGCCCAGGAGGCCGCCTTCTGCATGCAACGTCCTTCGCGAATGAAGCGATCGCCACCCTTGAGCGTGGGGTTCAGGAAGTAGCTTCGCATGATGCGCTCTCTGTTTATACCATGGGTGCCCAGCACCCACCGGGCGGAGGCCGCCATCTAGTCCCCCACAAAGTCTCTGCTGCGGGGCCCAACCTACTGGCTCGCGAGGCTCTTCAGGAAGTCATCGACCTCAATCAGGTTCAACCATTCCTTTCGGTGCGCATCCAGGGCTTCGTAGGTCAGCTTGGCCGGCAGCTTCACTTTGGTCTGCTTGCCTCGGGTGATGACCCCGCAGCCAGCATCGACGTTGATGACGTACATCCTCAGGTCATCGCGGGTGGCTCTAAACTTGACCCACGCCTTCCACACACTGCCCTTCCAGTCCACCTGGTCGGACGGCCGCGGCACCATCTGCTGCTCCACCGAGGTTGGGTTGCAGTCGTGCATGACGATGGTTCCACCCGGGTTAAGGATCTTCAGGGAATTCGCGATGTCTCTCTCAACCTGGTCAGCATGGTGCAGGCCGTCGATGAAGATGAGATCGAAGGTTTGCTTGTTCTGCGCGAAAAACTCATCGGATGTCAGCTGGAAGGTGGCGTTCCAATTGCGATCCGGGTCGACGCCGACTTTGATCTTGCAGCCGATGGAGTCGAAGTTCTCCTCTCTCTTGCCTTGGCCGATCTCCAAATAGGATTGGTAGTCGTGTATCGCCCTGATGATGTTGATGACGTGGGTTCGGGTCTGGGGAGGACTGATGACGGCATTGAGGGGGCCGTCTCCCGCGGCGGGCCAGCACAGGAAGTTGTCATTCCATGCGTGAGGGTCTGCGGGCTCGGAGATCTGCAAGCACTGCATGGCATCCAGGGGCCCATTCATGGACCATCGGAAACCGTAGTCGCGTGGGGCGCACAGGTAGTTGTCGCTCCATCCGTCGGGATCGGAACCCTCGTCGATTTTGGTGCAAACCATGGCGTCGATGGGCCCGCGGTTCGACCAGCGCAGGCCAAGATCTCGGGTTGAACAGAGGAAGTTGTCGTCCCATCCGTGTGGGTCTGCCGGCTCGTCGAACTTGGTGCAAAACATTCCAGGGATCCATCCAGCCGACGACCACCGCAAGGCTTCCAGTTTCCGAGGCGCAGCCGGCGGCGCCGGCTTCTTCCCGGCCGCGTGGATGGGCAAGGAACTGGATGCGAGCAGGGACACCAGCAGCCACGCCCTGCGGAACCGGTTCATCCCAGTGCTCCTATTCAAGATGGCCCCGTGTCGATGTCACCGCAAGGCTACTAATATGGAGCCCTGGGCACGCAACCGCAACATCGGCCGAAGCCCCTAATCCCGCGCCAAGCGAAGCGAAGGCGCGGACCGCCCCGGAAGAACAGGCCTTTCCATGATCAAGCTGCGCACCCAATCGGGGCGATGAGTGGTGGTCGTGGACGTGGTCCTGGTCGTCATCGGCCGTGGCCTTGGCCGACGGTGATCACTCCGGCCACGACCACGGCCACGTTTACGGCCACGACCTTCTGCGGCTATCGCGGGATTGGGGGCAGCGCTGGGAACCTGGCCGGCCGCGAGGTGCAGACCGTATGGGGCTCGCCCTGGGGCCTGTTCGCGAATATAGTGGTCGCTTCGTACGTCAAGCCCCACGGAGGTATCCAAGATGCGCAAATTCGTCATGGCCGCAGTACTGACCTTGAGCGTTCTCTTGCCTGCCGTCTCGCAGGCCGGTTTGGTGGTGGAGGGGTCTTTGGGCCAGGGCGCCCAGGTCTCCAGCCCGCGAGCCTGGGAGCGAATCAACTTCATGGTCGCGCCAGGGGTGTCCATTGTGTCGCTCCTGCGATTGCAGCTCGGC
>Ga0182027_10016392_pt1 | contig 10123 bp, 4 predicted proteins | sample 712E1DmetaG_FD_121300 | JGI IMG/M metagenome (GOLD analysis project Ga0182027, IMG submission 121300) | Permafrost microbial communities from Stordalen Mire, Sweden - 712E1D metaG (Illumina Assembly) | ecosystem: Environmental > Terrestrial > Soil > Wetlands > Permafrost | place: Sweden... | reverse complement strand
CCCTCGCCGAGCGACAGCCCGCCCTGTTGCTTGAGGGGATTGTACCCGCTTGGAAGAGCTCCATTCCAGTAGGTATTGAGAGGGCCGGTGGCGGCGTTGCCGGTCTTTAGAACCCATGATGTCGTCCCATTGGTCTTGGACAGCACGGTGACAAGGTTGTTGCCAGGGTAGGCGATGGATGGGTAGTTTGGGTTGGTTCCACCGGGGTCCTTGACTGCGCCAGTGAATAGACCATTTTCGAAATCCGCCATTCCCCAAGGGCCGGTGCCGGCGCCCTTGGTCCAGTCGGTACTGGAACCAAAGTACAAAGCACTCATGGTGCCGGCGCCGTCATCGTGAATTGTGCTTTCCATGTTGCCGTAGTCGTAGCAACACTTCGAGTTGAAGTACTTGCCATGAACGACGAAGTACTCGGTCTGGCTGGCGGAGCCAGTGGGGATCTTCTTGGTGTTGGTTCTGTTTCTAAGCCATTGTTTGCTTACGGTTACTGCCATAGGCAGTTGCGCGCCGTCGGATGTCGACCAATAGTCAACAGTAGGCTGGTTTGCAGGTGTTGCCTGCGGCAAATCATTGGCATTGCCGCTCTGGTCGTACAATAGAGAAACCGAGCAGGTTGTCGCTGAGCAGAAGGTTTTCAGCGCATTGATGTCAACGAAGCCGCCCGCGCCCGTTACAGCAATATCTTGTGTCTTGGTGTCCGACGCGCGCCGGACCTGGAAGAGTTTGCCATTGTAGGCTGAGTATAGTGCGCGGGTCATGCTGTGCGCTGCAACCAGCGGGGTTCCCGCGTCGGCGGCAATGTCACCCGGCGGTCTGCTGGCGCCCGTTGAGGTGGAGCCGCCGGTGACGGTCGCGCCGCCAGTGGTGGCCGCTCCACCGGTTGCAGTGCTACCTCCGCTGCCCTTGCTGCCGCCGGAAGCGTTCCCACCGCTCGCGGTTACTCCGCCGGCACTCGTCGCGCCACCAGTAGTCGTTGAGGTGCCGCCGAGGCTGGTGGCACCCGCTCCGTTGGTGGCGCTGCCACCGGCGTTGCTGCCGCCGGCTCCACCGGAGCTTCCTCCGCCGGTGGCGAGACCGCCGGCGCTGGTGGTCTCGCCGCTGCTTCCGCCTGCGCCGGCAGCACTTCCGGTCGTGGCGCTGCCTCCTGCGCTCGGGCTGCCGCCCGTCGTGGCGGTACCGCCCATCGTGGTCTGGCCACCTGCCGAGTTGGCGCCGCCCGCACCGATGCCTCCAGTTTCTTGCTCAGCGCTTGAACCACCGGTTTCCACCGTGTTGCCGCCGAAGGCAGAAGAGCCGCTCTGGCCTGCGCCGGCCGCCTGGCCAGCTGATGCGCCGCCTTTTCCAGCGGCGGTGCCTGCCGCGGCATCGGCTGCGGTATTGGAGCTACCGGAACTGCAACTGGCTGGCCCGAAACAGAGCAGGGCAAGGCCGATTTCGACGACCAGTCCCAGGGGCGCTCGGCTGATTCGATTCATGGTGATCGGGAATCGGTGGGGTCGGTGTGCGTGCATGTCGTTTTCTCCGTGGCGCTGATCAACTAGTCGCTACACTGGAAAGAGTGGCGGGACGCCGCAAGCTCAGCGCTGACAGTTACAATAGCTGACAAAAACAGTGAGCGCGCGCTAGCGACGGTTCCGCTTGCGCCGACGGGCATTCAGTAGGAATGCCGCGAGGCCGAACAACAGCCACGCCGATGCTGATGTCGGCGCTGACGATGATCTGCCGCCGAGCGAACAGCTACAACCGGACGAAGCGGCAGAGGCGAGCGTTCCCGCTTCCGCGTCCGGGCCGGCCCCTGTCGCACTGGTACCGCCAGCGGCGCTGGCGCTGCCTGCAGTTCCCGCGAGTGCGCCACCCGAATTTCCAGTGCCGACGGTACCTGTATCGAGGTTGCCGGAAGTGCCGCCTGTGGCCGCTCCCGCGTCCGGCGGTGCGGCCGCGTCCCCGCCGCCGGTGGCGCCTCCGGTGCCAGTCGATCCACCTGTCCCGAAACCCGCATCGGCGTTTGCCGAGCTGCCGCTGCTGTCCGTCGCGCCTCCCGCGGCAGAGCCGGCAACTCCACCTGAGCTGGCCGCGCCTGCACCGGCAGCGCCAGCAACACCGCTGGAACCGCCGGCACTGGACGCACCCCCGAGGGCGCCACCGCGACCACCCGCGCCGCCGGTCGCACTTCCGCCAGCTCCGCCAGATGTGCCAGCCGCACCACCTGTGTGGGTCGCGCTGCCACCGGTTCCTCCCGAACCACCACCGCCGCCAGTGCCGCCGCTGCCGCCGGTGCCGCCAGAGTCTGTGGCGCCGGAAGAGCCAACCGCAATTTCTCCGGCGATCGCGCTGGCGCCGCCGCCACTGACCGCGTCTACTTCCAATCGCACATATTGCGCGGTTCTTGCCGCAAACTGCGCGCGCTGCGGGCAGAGGAGACCATGGTAGGTAGGATCTGCAGGCCATGTTCCGCTGGTCGCCAAAGTGAACGTCGCATTGTCTGTGCTCACGTAGATCTTGTAGGAGGTAATGTTTCCAGCTGTCGTCCCCGTGTGGCGCTGGGGCAGATACTCCAGCATGTCGATGTTGTCGTAGCTCTTGCCGAGATTGAGCGTTATCGACTGGGGCAGGGCGCCGGTTGACGTCCACAGGCTCTCTCCCTTGGCGCTGTGCATCGTGTTGTTGACGCCCTTGATTGAGTCGTTGTAGCCGTCAATCGCCAGAGAGGCGTCACCGCTGGTCGCGGTGGCCGAAACAGAAGTCAGGGGCGTCTCGATTTTTGGCAGCTGTTGCGGCAAGGGAGCCCGCGAAGCGTTCGGTGTCCAGTACTGTGGCACCTGACCGAGGGCCGTGACGACCGGATCTTCGAGCAATCCCTGCAAATTGGGCGGACAATCGAGAATGAAGTTGGTGTAGTTGGATTCGGTGCCCTTGATTTCGTTGGCTATGCTCGAGGCCGACAGATAGCCAGCGGCGGCTTGGGTACTTCTCCAGAACCAGTTCTTGTCCTTTGCAATGGTCTGTCCTTGCGCACCGGCAATGACATTGCCAGATGGCACTGTTACGCCCAGTGGCTCCTCGAAGTACTCCATGTCGACCTCCCAGGGCACGCCGCCGTTGTGGTCGACGATTATCGTGTTCGGCTGCAGCTGGCGAACCAGGGCCCGGATCTTCTGGTAGGGGATCATTTGGTGTCCTGTGAGCCAGGCGTAACCGTCGAACACGAAGACGGGTATGTTGCCGTAATTGGTCAGAAGCTCGGTGATCTGGGTCGTTATGTAGGTTCCAACGACGTTCCAGTCGACTGAGCCGGGGTCAGTGTTGTGTCCCGCCACCGAGCCAACGCCATTGTTGGGATCCCAGATTGAAAAGTAGAGGTTGGGGTCGAGCCCCTGGGCCCGGAAGGAATCGACGTAGCACTTGACCACGTCCATGGTCGGGACCGAACTTTGCGCGATGGTATAGGGAACGGCCGACGGCGACGTTGACGGCGGCGTCGCCTTTGACGGCCAAATGGCGAATCCGTCGTGGTGCTTGGTGGTCAGGATGCCAAACTTCATGCCTGCTGACTTGGCCGCTTTTGCCCATTGATCGGTGAAGGTGTGGCAGTCGCCGGCCGGGGGGGCAAAGGTCTTGGGGTCGACCCGTTTTTCGCCCCAGCCGTAGTAGTACGTGTTCATGTTGTAGTGGATGAACATGCCAAAACGCTGATCGATGTTGCTGCTCAGTAGCTGCTGCATGCTCAGGGTCTGGGCTGATGATGTGGTCGACACGAGCAGCAAGAGCACTGCCAGAAGGGCGACTCGATTCGATTGACCATGGTGGGCGGTTCCTCGTCGCTGCAGTTTCACGTGTAAATCTCCCGTCTTGTTCTGTCGCCCGCAGTTCTTGACCCAAACTGTGAAGCTATGGCGTGCCGCTGACCGCTATTTCCGCGAGTCCGGCGGGCTGCCCGGTGAAACTCACGCGCACGAACCCGATGCCGGTGCCGAAATTGGTAGTGGCAGTCCGAGTCTGGGCAGTGCTGGTGTTCTGGCTCTCATCCACTTTGGTGGTCCACTGCGTGCCGTCCGCGGACACATCAATCGTGTAGCGATAGTTGGCTGCGGTTGGGAAAGTCAGTTGCACCGAACTGACCGTGTACGTGCTCTCCAAAGACACGCTCCACCAGGGAGTTGCGTCTGTTGTGGCCGCTTGCCAGGACGTCGTTGCATCGCCATCGTTGCCATTGCCCGCAGTGCCGGCATTGCTGCTGGCGCTGGTGGGACGGTTCAAAGCAAGGGTTTGGCTGGTGCCCACCGTTCCACCGGACGTGTAACGAGTGTACGGCCGTGCTGCGGTCGGCGGGGTGACACCCTCAACCCATGCCGGGCTACCCTGCGAGGTAATGGTAATAGTCGCTGCAGTCAAGCCGGACGCGGTCGCCTTGATGACGCTGGTGCCTGCGTAGTAGCTACGGAATTCAATGGCGGCCTTTCCGTCGAGGATGGCGATGTCCGATTGATCGCTGCTTCCGGACGGCGTGAATGTGATGCTGGTTCCAGTTGGGCATTCGCCTGGTCCTGACGTAACCGACAGCGTGACAGCAACATTGTTTGTGATGGCGTTCCCCTTGGCATCCACGACCGTCACAGTCAACTGCGCATCGTCTGTGCCATCCACGGCCGAAAGGCTGGTCTTGTCGGCAGTGAGCTGCAAAGCCTCAGGCGTGCCACTGGTGGGCCAGGTCGGCGGCGCGACCTTGGCGTAGGCGTTGCGATACCAGTACCAGGCCCGCTTGGGCAGCCGGAAGTAGTCGACGATTCCCATGGTCTCCAGCTTGGTGCTGCCCACACTGCCGTGATCGAACGCACACCAGAGCGCCTGGCCGCCGCGCCACGCGTATTCGGTGGGGAACCCGTTGGTCAGCGTGGCACTCAAGTTCCCCCAACCTGGATCGTAGGCGCCCGGGCGAGTGGCCGCGACGCTGCCGTATTCGGTTACCACGCTTGGAATCCCAGGATTCTGGAAGTCAGACAGGGTCGCGCCATCACCATTGTACCCGGCGACATCGCCGAGCTTGTCGATGCGGCTGCTGCCCTGCGGACGTTGCGCCCCGCCGATGCCCGCGGGCCGGGTCGGGTCAAGCTGATGCACCAGGGTGACCTCTTTGCTCAACAGAGCGTTCATCTTTGGCTTGGTAGCGTCGGCCGTGAAGAAGGGCTCGTTGCTCATGCTCCACGCGATGATGCTCGGGTGATTGCGATGCACGCGGATCATCGCGGTCAGGCTGTCGGTCACGCTGGTTTCAAATGCGGTCTGGTCTCCGGCATTGTTGGGATAGGCGCCGGCCGTATTCCAGGCCCCCTCGCCGGTCGCGCCGCCATAGCCCCAGAAGCAGTTTTCTGACCAAAAGAGCACGCCGAGCTGGTCGCATGCGTCGCCGAAGGCAGGGTCCTTGGGATAGTGCGAGCCGCGAATGAAGTTGAAGCCAGCGTCTTTGACGAGCTTCACGTCCCGCAAGAAACCGGCATTGGTCACGCCGTCGCCCCAGCCCGCGTGATCCTGGTGAACGTCCGCGCCGTGAAGATAGAGGTGCGCGCCGTTGATGGAGAAGCCGCTGGTGGCCGACCAACTGATCCAGCGGAAGCCGAACGTCGTCGAGAAGCTGTCCACGCTGGTGGCGCCGTCTGAAATCGTGCTGACCGCGCGGTACAGCGTCGGATGATCGGGATGCCACAGCGACGGATTGGCAATCGCCGGGGTAGTTTGGTCGAAGGTGACCGTGCTGCTGGCCGGGATCGCCTGCGTGGAAGATACCGTGCCCACGGTCGCGCCTTTGCTGTCCACAATGTCGGTCTTCAACGTGCAACTCTTGCTGGTCGCATTGTCGTTGCGAATCTCGGTCTTGATGTTCACTGTGGAAGAGGTGGCTGAGATGATTGGCGTGGTCACGAAGGTCCCGTACCAGGTGACGTGTAGTGGATCGGTCACCACCAGGGTGACATCGCGGTACAGGCCGCCGCTGAAGGTGTGGTCGCCGGCCCGCGGCGCCAATTGCGCGTTCCAATTGTTGTTCACCTGCACGGCCACCAGGTTGTCGCCGGTCACGACGGCGCTGGTGATGTCGAAGGAGAATCCGTTGTAGCCGCCCTTGTGTTCGCCGATCGACTTGCCGTTCACGAAGACTTGGGCGTCTTGAAATGCCCCCTCGAACTCCAGAAACACTCGCTTGCTCGACCATTCCGCCGGCGCGGTGAAATGCTTCCGATACCAGCCATAGCCGACGTAGAACTTCGATGACAGGAAGTAGGGCAGGCTGAACGAGTGGGGCAGTCCGACTGTGGTCCACGAGGTATCGGCGTAGCTGGCTGCCTGCGCGCCGTTGTAGTCACCCAACTTGAATTTCCAGGCCTGATTGAAATTTTGCGTCTGGCGAATGCTCGGCGACGGCGCGCCGCCTGTGCTGGTCGATCCTGCGCCGCCTCCTGCCCCAGCCTTGCCCCCTGCTCCTGCGGCTCCGCCCACGACACCGCCAGATGCGGTGCCTCCGCTAGACCCGCCTTTGCCGCCAACGCCGGTTGCGCCGGCCATGCCGCCAGCCGCGCTGGTTTGGGAACTGCCGCCTGGGGCGCTTTGCTCACCAGCGGCGCCGGACCCGCCTGCGCCTGCACCGGCCTCCGCACCCGCGCCGGCACTCACCGTCGAATTACCGCCGATCTCTGTCTGACCGCCCACAGCGCTGGACCCGATTGCGCCCGCACCGGCGCCCCCAGTTTCCGCCGCCGTGCTGAACCCGCCTGCGCCCGCTACGCCTGTGCTGCCGCCAGAGGGAGAAGAGCCGCTCTGACCAGCGCCAGCTTGGCCTGTCGCGCCGCCGCCGTTTCCGCCGGAGCCCGCGTTGTTGGCCGGGGTATCGGAACTTCCGGAACTGCAGCCGGCTGGCGCTAGCAAGAGAAGGGCCAAGCCGATGCTTGCGATCCTTGCCGGTGACGCCGGGCGAATTCGGTCGGCGAAAAGGCTAGTGGCGGAGTTTCGGTCAGGTCGGTGTGTGTGCATGTCGTCTTCCGTGCTAATCGGCAGATTGCTACAGCACCAACAGGGGCGCGATGTCGCCGAATTGGGTTCAAAAATCCGACGAGAAAACGCGATCGGCGGACCGCCGCTGACGGGCTGCCCCAACCTAACCACCGCTTCCCGCCGGTTTGCCCCGGATTTCACCACAGAGAGCACAGAGATCAAGGAGACGGATCGAAACGAAGGAAGGGTTCGGACCCGGATCCGAAACCCTTTGCTTCCGGCCTCTGTGGCCTCTGTGGTGAAACTCCGGATCGCGCCGGCCGTGGCCGGGCGTCACTATGTCTTCACGAAACTGCGAAAACCGTTGGCCTTCTGTGGCGTTATCTGCGTCCACGTCGACGTGCGCCTACAACGAACGCGACCAGACCGAACAGCAGCCACGTCGGCGCTGACGATGACTTGCCGGTGACCGAGCAGCTACAACCTGATGAACTCGCGGGGCGGAACGTTCCCGCGTCGGGCGCCGCCGATGTTCCGGCAGTCCCGCCAGCAGCACTGGTGCTGCCGCCGCCTGCAGCGCCGCCCGAACTGCCAGAAGCAACGGTTCCTAAGCCGCCGTTTGCGGAAGTGCCGCCCGTCGAGATTTGCGCGTCCAGCGTCGCGACAGCGCCGTTGCCACCGGTTGCGCTCGCAGCGCCGGTCGAGCCACCGACCGCGCCGGAGTCCGCGCGTCCGGCGTCGTGTCCACTGTCCGCGGCACCGCCCGCCGCCGATCCGCCGTGCCCGCCCGTGCTCGGCGCACCTCCGCCATCTCCGCCGGCGGCACCACCAGCGCCGCCGGTTGTCGTCGCACCGCCGGTCATGGTTGTGCTGCCCGAGCCAGAAAAGCCGCCGGTCGCCGAGGAGCCGCCCGTGTCGGTGGCCCCGCCCTTGGCGCCGCCCGTGTTGGTGGCCCCGCCCTTGGCGCCGCCCGTGGCGGTGGCCCCGCCCTTGGCGCCGCCCGAACCCGAGGAGCCGCCAGTCGCCGAGGAGCCACCCGAGCCCGAGGAACCACCCGCGGCCGTGAAGTACCCATTCGATCCAAAACCCGTCGTGTCTCTGATGACCGTGCCGTGTCGGATGACCGTTCCCGCAGTACCCGGAATGCTGGACTTTGCAGACCACGAGTTGAGATCAGAACTCGTCATGGTCTGGCACGGCACTCCGCCTGCTTGTGGGTCCACGTACATCCGGTATTGCCCATTGTCCAATTGGACGATGGCCGGTCCTTCCATTCCGGACCCCCATCCAGCCCAGTCGTTCTTGCCCACAAATGTCCAGGGTCCGGTCAGGCTGGGGGCGGTTGCGTGTTCCAGATATCGTGTGGTTTCGCTCTTGATGAAGGCGTGATAGGTGCTGCCCAACTTTGCCACATACGTGTCGATGTAGTCCGCGCCGATACCAAGAGCCGTCGGCCCACTCCAGCTCGTCAACGTGCTGTCGAGTGCGGTGAAGACATACGGCTGAAAATCTGGGAGTTCGCTCCCAGTGTCGATATTGGCGATGATTCTGATCGCACCGTCGCCTTCGACGAACCATTCTGGCGCCCAGGTGCGCGAGACATTCGGCACGCCGGCTTTCACAGTGGCAAGATTGGCCCATTGAATCAGGTCGGAACTGACTGCAATGCCGAAATGGTCCTCGGGATTGCAGCAACTGGCAGTCATCGGGTCAGTGTAGGCAATATAGTACTTCCCGTCGGTGTACTTCATAATGCTCGGATCGCGAATGTAGTTGGTATTGCCACCGAAGCCGGTATCGGACAGAAGCGTGAAAGTAGTTGAGTCGGTCGAAGTATAGATAGATAGCTTCATACCGGCGGCGTCGTCGCCCTTGAAAGTCGCGAAGATGTACGTCGTCGCGGTTGCGCGCGGACTTGCGGCCAGCAGGACGGCAGCCAGCGTGACAAAACTCAGAAGTCTTCCGATTGATGGGTGCAAGACTTTGACTCGACAGGGGCGTTGATCTTGCCACTACGGGGCTTGCGGAGCGACAAAAGGGTCTTTCAATATGCAGCTCCGCGGGGAATTGGGTTCTTGTTGACGGGCAGCGGCAAGGTGTCGGCATTGGTGCCGTGCGTTTGCCTGCGTCGACGGGCGCGGCCGCGGTTGACGGCAGCGGCGGCATCTACTAATCATTGGCCCATGGCTTCGTCGTCTGTTCCCGAGACTTCTCCCTCGGTGTCCACGCATGGAACTCCATCCGCGCCAGAGCCTAGCGAGGCGCCAGTATCTCAGCCTGACGTGCTCCCACCCTCCAAGGTGACGGGCGAATTCAACGTGCTTTGCTACACGCTACTCAGCCTGTTCATCGTGAGTTTCGGCGTTTGGCTGATCTTCAAATGGACTGGCTATGCCGATCGCTACGCGCCCCATGCGGATGGCTGGTACAAGGGCGGGACGCGGTCCATCGAGGTGACGTTGATTCGCGAGGACGTTCAGAATTTGGCTTGCGCCTCGGACGCGACGTTCGAAGGCATGCACTGTGCGTTTCGGGCCAACCAGCAGCCCTTCGACGCGAAAGGCACGGAGGATCGCCTGGTCCTGCGTCCCTACTACACCGTGGACCAGGTGCTCTTCCTTGGCGCGGGATTGTGGAGCTCGCTAGGTACGGTTGGTTCGCTACCCAAAGAGCGCTTCTCGGTCGTTTGCAACTACCACATGGTCGGTTCGCTCAAGTCGGTGTCGCTGCGCTGGCAGCCCACCGGCACGTTTGCTCCCGCCAAAGACGCCGTGCCCACGGGCTTGCTCACGGATTGCGTGATTCCGCAATGACGCCAGCGAAGATGGTTCGCGGGGTGGTCGAGACAGGCCGAGCGGCCTGGAAAGACGCCGTGGACAGCTGGGGCGCCCTGGGGCGCACCCAACGCGCCACCAGCTTCATGCTTGCCTTCATGATCGTGGGCGGCGTGATCCTGCGCATCCAGGGGGTCGGCTATCCGCCCCACAACACCTTCGACGAGCAGTTCTATGGGCCGACCACGCATCACATTCTGCTCGGCGTGCCCGACTTGCACGACTTCCACCCCCCGCTGGGCAAGCTCTTGGGTGCGATTGGGCTTCTCCTGTTCGGCTTCAACTCGGTGGGATGGCGGTTCATGTAT
>Ga0182027_10016391_pt1 | contig 10123 bp, 5 predicted proteins | sample 712E1DmetaG_FD_121300 | JGI IMG/M metagenome (GOLD analysis project Ga0182027, IMG submission 121300) | Permafrost microbial communities from Stordalen Mire, Sweden - 712E1D metaG (Illumina Assembly) | ecosystem: Environmental > Terrestrial > Soil > Wetlands > Permafrost | place: Sweden... | reverse complement strand
TTGGGCATGGGTCAGAGCCTCGTTACCTCGGCTGCTACGCTGGAGGGGCGGTCAGCCCCCTTTCTTGTCTCCTTCGGTTTCGACGGCGGAGCCCATGCTGGGGCGCAGGGAATCAACCGTGGCGAGTTTCAATTCCTGCATGGCCTGCACGAAGTCCATGCGAGCGAGTTTTTGTGCGCGGCGCAGCAAGTAGGGCACCGGGCTGGAGGGCTCAACCTGACGGTAGTATTCGCAGATGCTGTCAATCGCCTGAACCACTTGATCGCGCGAGCGGATGGAGCCACGAACCGTGATCCCGCCGACGTCAGCCTTGGTAGCGGTATCTACCCCAGAAGATTGGGAGGCCGCGCCGGTTTCCGGGGCGCTGCCGGCCAGATAGAATTGCAGCTCGGTGAGCATCTGCTGCAAGGTCTGCTCTAAATCGCTGAAACTCATGGTCTTGTTGGACCCCAGGGTGGTCGTCAAGAACTGATCGATTCCCCGAACAGCTTCCAGCGCTTGCTGCAGCGCCTGATGCTGCGATGTGACGTGCTCGGCTCCCGCATCGCGGATGATTGCGGAAAGCTTCACCGGGTCGGGCACGGCCGCTGCGGCGCCTTCGCCCACCGGCACCTTTTGTCTGGCAGCCTCAATTTGTTCGAAGGTAACTGGCGGCCCGCCTTTAGGCTGACAAATCGGCGCTGTCCGAAGATGGCCCAGGATGGTTAACCACCCGCTAATCACCGGAGACCCAAGCGGCATCGTGAGAGCGCTCAGAATGTTGAGCCGCTGAGTCGGATCGTTGTTGTCCGTCGGATCCAGCATGGGATAGACAGTGGGCCAATACTGCTCCAGTAATCCGCGGAGGAACTGGACCCCGTCGCGGAAACCCGCCAGCCCACCCGTCTTAACCAAACTGCCGCAAAGCATCATTGCTACCCTGAGATGCTTGGATTTTCCCAGGAACTCCGTGCACTTGGCCTTGAGGCTGATCCAGTCGGGTGGCTCGGCCGGTTTTCTGACCGATCCCACCTCCACTTCTGGCTTGCCCTTCAGAAGCGTTTCCAGTTCGTCAAACCGCGGGTCATTGGACAAGTCCGGGCCGCATGGTTGTTCCGGGGAGACCGGCTGTAATAGTTTTTCAATCAGTTCGTTCATAAGGCCGTCAATTGGACGCAGACCGACTTACTTGCGAAGGATGCACCGAAAGCCGATCTCCTGCAGGGCCCACGGTTCAGCCGCGCTCGCTGGCAGGAAAAGGTCCTTCGTCCGGCCACGCCCTGAATGGTAGGAGAATCCAGCCCTTTCCTCGGCGGTCTTGCCCACGACCCATTCACGCAGGTTGCCGAACAAATCGCACAGACCGTTGGTCTGGGCGCCCCGGCTCCCGACGGCTTCAGGGGCCTTTCGAACCTCGGTCGCACTCGTCACTTCGTGCTGTAGGAGGCCGCGGCCGCTGATCAGGTCCCAGGCATTGGCGACCTGGTCTTCGGACATTTGAGCGGCAGCCAGCCATTCTTCCCGGGACGGCAGCGCATAGGTTCGGTGCTCCCGCGCGGTGAGGACATTGCAGAATTCCTGGGCCTCAGTGAAGGCCACGTTCGCCACCGGCAGATTGTCTCCTTCCGCGGGTTGAAAGGTGGGCAATCTACCCAGGACTGTCTGGTATTGCTTTTGAGTCACCTCGTACCTGCCGAAGTAAACACCTTGAGGAGGAACCGCGGAGCGCCAGACAAACTCCATCCCGATACCGTTGGTGAAAGTGCCGGGGACTTCTCCCGAGGGTTTCACAGGAACCGCGGACGTTACGACGGCGGGCAAAATGGTGAGCCAACCCAGGTTGGTGGTTACCGTATAGTTGCCCAGCTTGTTCTTTGGGTCCCTCAGCGTCGGCGTGATTCTATAGTCGCCGGCGGGGCTGCCGGCATCCGCAACGGTGCTGTAAGTCGCGCTGATTTCGTCGGCGTTTGGCGTGATCCAGCCGGTCAAGGGCGGGTTGGTGGTCCCATATTCGCGGCGCTGGTTGTTTGCCGTAACCGTGAGGACGGCGGGAGTAATTGCGAGGATCCCCTTCCCTACCGTCGCCGCATAATTGCCCAGTCTCTTGGCCGGATCTTTGATCTCGGGCTCGATGTCGTAGTTGCCCACCGGACTGTTCTCGTCAGCCTTGGTACGACCGGTGACCGTGATGCCATCGTCATCCCGCAAACCCTCGACGATGACAGTCAGCGGGGGGTTAGCCGTCCTGTAGGCGCGCCGCTGGTTCTTCGCCGCGACTGTAAGCGGGAGAGGCGTGATCGTGAGTGTGCCGTTCATGGTTGTCACCGTATAATTGCTTAGCTTGTTGGTCGGTCCATTGGGTTCAGGCACGATGTCGTAGGAGCGCACGGCGCTTTTCGGGTCTGCTTTCGTGTGACAGGTGACGGTGATACCATCGCCGTTCCGTAACCCCTGAATCGAGCCGGTCAGCGGCGGGTTAACCGAGCCGTAGGCGCGGCTTTGGTTGCTGGCGGTCACAATTAACTCGGCGGGTGTAATTGTGAGCGTTCCGTTGTTTGTGATCAATCGGTACCTGCCTAGTTTTCCTTTCGGGTCACTGAGCACCGGCACAATATCGTACCGGCCGATGGGGCTGCGAGTATCCGCCGTGGTCCTGTAGGTGACCGAGATTTCATCACCCTCCCGCTGACCGGCGATCACGCCGGTCAAAGGCGGGTTGGCCTCCCCGTAGGTGCGGTTCCGGCTTTCCGCCGTCACTGTCAGGTCCACCGGCCCGGAAAGCCAATCTCTGTTAAACCAGAGCAAGCCGGCTGCGATAATAACAATGGTCGCTCCACCGCCGGCTATTAGCCCGGTCTTCGTTCTTGCGGCTGTCGGTTTTTGAACTGGCGGTCCGGCCGACACGCCAGCGTCAGCAGGCGCCGCAGATTTGGCGACTGGTGCCGAGGCCAGGGCCGCAGGCTTGGCGACCGGAACGGGAGCGACCGTAACGGCTTTCGCGACGGGTGTGCGAGGGGACGTTACCGGTTCGGGGGCCACTAAGGGAGCGGGCGTTTTAGTTGGTGTCGGCGAAGGTGTTGGAGCCTGGGTGACGGAGACTGGCGTGGGTGCCGCTGCTTCGGCCCCCTGTACCGACGCAGGCGGTACGGTCGGTGCCGGAGCAGGGGCTTTGGCGGCGGCCGGCTCCGCGCCAAGAAACCGTGCTTCCAACAGCTCCAGCCGCGGTTTCAAGTCCGGTGAAAGCTCGAACGGAATCTCTGTCGTTAGCGGTGAGCCCTGGAGCGAGGCTTGGAGCCAAAATAGATCATCGCTGGCGGGCTCGCCGACCACCACATCAATCCATTCCATGCCGGAACGCTTGATAAGCAGTAGCGGAACAGAGTCGGGGATCGCGCATCGCAGAAATGCGGCCCAAAGAGAAAGCCCCTCGTTGAGGAGGTCGCTCGCCAGGGGCAGTCGGAGGTGGCAGGTCCGCGCGTTGGCCCCTGCGAGCGACTCCGGCTTGCCTCCACCAACGAGCATTTCGCGCGTAATCCCGAGTTCATGAAGCGTGCGTAGCAATCCAAGCCGCTCGGGCTCGAGCGCGGGGTGAGCGAGGAAACGCCGCCGCGCCTGGATCGGCAGGAAGGGTTCCGAATCCTTTTCATCCGAATCGGTCAATAGACTCTGCAACCGTTCCTGAGCGGCGCGGCATTCGGCAGTCACCTGCTCGGCCGTCGTCGCGGCTTGGCAGGCGGCGCGGAGCCGCTTTAGCTCAGGGCGCACCTTCGCCAATACGAACCCCGGCGCAACACCCTCCCCGTCGATACACAATACCATGGGATACCGGCGGCGCTTGCCATCCGTGGACGACCAAATCTGTCCCAGGATCACATGTCCGGCCCTCAACCACAGAAAGGTATGATCAAAGCCCTCGAGGCGGTTCGCCGGCTCAAGCTTATCCCACGCACCGGAGTCGATTTGCCCGCGGATTCCGTCCGTGTGCAACGCGTGCTTGACGTGCGACAAGGTCTCCGTATCCACGCCGATACCGGTGTCCACCCCGCTGCCCAGGTAATCATCCCAGCCTGGATGCTTGCCGAACGCGGCCAGCGTGAGTCGCGGATCTCCCGATTCGGCGGCCGCCTTGCCACCACCAAAGAGTCGTCGGAAAATCTCTGTCATGGGCGTCGGCTTCAATCCCGCCCTTCACCTCGAACGAGGCCAGTCCTCCACGCTCGGCAAAGCCCCATCGAGAACAACGTCCAAAACAATGTTCCCGGCCTTTTGCTGTCGCCGATCCTCAAGCCTGAGCCAAAACCGCCATGTCCGCCCGTCGTCAAGACGCTTTGGGCTAAACTTCGAGTCATGGATGAGCTGGGGTAGCCACCAACTTGGGAAGCTGAAACGTTCTTCCGAGGCTGCAGGTTCCCGGTCGTTACGGCGAAAGGAGATCTCGATGGCTGAGTCAATCGGCCCGGCGCCAAGGGAGCCCGAGGATCTCATTCTTGAAATCTCCTTCCAGTCAGACGCTTGGGAGCCAACGGAGACACGGACTTCTCGAAAGATATTGCGGATCGCGTTGTCCTCCGTTCCCGCGCTGGGTGGCACAAAGAGTACCTTCCCGGCCGCGGCTGCACCGTTTGTCTGCACGAGCGAAGTAAGAACGGAGGAATAACGACCAAGGTTCTCCTCCAATGCCCGAAGCTGGGCGGGACTGTCGTCTTGCCAGCCCCGGTCGAGCAACTCGCCCGGGAGTCCGGCGACCAGCGACCGCAGCCTCTTCAAGCCCTCCAAATTCATCGGCTTCGCCGGGTCCGCGTCGAGGAAAACGGGGAACCCCAGCCCGCTGCCGATTGACTCCGTAATCCTTTGAAGAACCATTTGGCGAGTGCGCCTCAAGTCATCCCGGACGGGCTCGACGATTTTAGCGCTGGCGCCAAGCTCTTTGCGGGCATTCCAGTCCCTCTCGACTCGGGTGAACCAGAAATGGGCGTTGGTCACGCCGTCTATGTTCCACGACGCCCGGCTGCTTTGATCCTGCAGCTTGAGCCGGACCAAGGTGACGTAATTCCCGACGAACCTCTCTTCCAGTTTCGCCACTTCGTCCCGCGCGATCAGGTTGCACTTCTTCCTGGTCAGTGAGTCGAGCGGGCCCTTATAGGCATCTAAACGGGTAAGGAACTTCTCAGCCTGAGCATTCAGGTTTGTGCAGCGCTGCCAGGAGTCACCGATGTCGCTATCGGTGACTTCGACCGAGGTTGAATGCAGGCCACAGGCATTCGTGTAAAGCTCCCAGCGTGCTTCATAGGCTGGAGTGTTATTGCTCGGGGTGAGAGCGAGGCAAAAGGTGTCGAGGCTTGTGATCGAAGGCTTGCGGGCCTCGAAGGCGGATAGCACCCGGTTGCCGGCTTCCCTTTCCAGGTCGGACAGCTTCGCGCCAACCTCATTGACGAGCGGACTCTCTTGCCTTTCGTCGGACAGGCCAAGCTTGGTTACGTTGACGCGAGAACTCAGCGCTGATCCGGATGCGCCCGCGGCACGACCGGCCAAATCCGAGTAGAGGGCGGCCAAGGAACCGGCAACCGGGTTCGTGGCAGTTTGAAGCCGTTCCGCGGCTTGTTTGGGGCCCCGCATCAGCTCGATCGTCTGGCAGGTAGCCTCGAGGTTTGTAAGAAACTCCGACTCCAGCTTGTAGTATTTTGTCAGTTCGTCCGTCAGCTCATTCAACCGCGCCAACTCCTGAATGATGTTCGTCTGGGCCCGGACGCATGCCGCATTGTACCGCTCCAAACCGATCCTGAGCGCGGTGTTGGTCGTGAGCGTGTCGCCGGCGAGCAAGGGACCGGGCGGCCACTTGGCCTTACCATCGCCTTCCTTACTGGCATAGCATCCCAGAAAGACTGTCACCAGATTGGGGTCCAGTTTGGAACTCTCATCTTCGGTCAGGTAGCTCAGGAAGTATCCCAAGTCGTCCGTGGCGTTTTTCTGCTTAGCGATCAGCGCAGCCGTGGAGCTGGGAGCGACGTGATCTGCCTCGATCTGTAGCAACGACCACCATGCATCGCGATGGCGGTTGATTTCCGCCGGAGCCGGTTCTTTGGTCAGCATCTTCTCCCGGCTGTTGTAAACGAGGGGTCGGAGCACGCCCGCTTCAAACAACAGCCGCGCGGTGTCGCGGCGAGCCTTATTGACATTCCGGCCGACCAGGGAAACGGGCTTGAAGAACCAGCCGCCCGAGAGGTTCTTCGAGACCAGGTCCCGAAGCTGTTGGTGAAACTGCACCACCGGGTATTTTGTCCCTTTGACTGTATTGGCTCCGGCGTAGGCGAACTTAAACTGGGCTTTGTTGGTGACGATGCCTCCATTGAGCCATACACCACGGTCCCAACCAACCGCCGCTGCCTTCCACAAGTCCGCCTCCTTCTTCACGCTGGTATCGAGCTTGGCTTTGGCAATGCTGGCAAAGACCAGCAGCAGGAGGAGCGCCACGGCTGCCGAGCCGAAGATGGCAAGCTGGCGTTGGCGCAGGAGTTTCAAGGTGTTGGTCGCGCGGGTAACGAGCCCGCTTTCACGAAAGACTTTCTCGATGAAGAGGTCGCGCAGGAAGAAGGCCTTGTTCTTTTCCCAACTGCGGTCCTCCGGCAACTGGTCGAGCGGCAGGCCGGTGGCAAAAGCGATGGCTTCGTCCAGGGCCTTGCCTTCGCGCATCGACGAGGTGAAGTACATGCCCCGGAGAAACACCGGTTTGGCGGACCATTCCCCTGCCACAAAAACGGTTTCCAGGTAGCGTCGGAGCCGAGGCGCCAGCCGCATCACGCTCTCGGGAAGGGCAAACAGGGCGTCCACTTCATCCAGACGGCGCGTCCCCGCAGGGCCGCGGCCGACTTGATAGGAGGAGGCAAAGAACTGTTGGGTGTCACCGCTGCCCCCTGTTCTGCTGGAACCCGTTCGCAGCAAGGCCAGCCGGCGCCGGCGCAACCGCTCAGCCACGCTCTTGAGATGCTGCTCGACGAGATCGGGACGGAAGTGCGCGTCGAGCGGCTCGGGATTGGACCAGCCGAACATCTGGTGCTGCAGCAGCGGATCATCAATGCTGTCGAAGAATTCCCGGAACCCGATCAGCAGGTCACACTTGGTCACCAGCAGGTAAACCGGGAAGCGGACATCCAGCGTGCGCTGAATCAGATCCAATTGCTGGGCCAGATGGCTGGCCTTGTCCTTGATGGTCTCCGCCGAGTCACGGATGAAGCTCTCGACGGAGAGCACAAGAAAGAGGCCGTTGATCGGGCAATGCGGACGTGCCCGTTTGAGCAGACGGAGGAACTCACGCCACTCGGGGGCCTCACCCGCCCTCGACTGGTTGAAAATCATCGAACCCGCCGTATCGAGGATAATCGCGCGATTGGTGAACCACCAATCCATGTTGACGGTGCCACCCGAACCCTGCAACTCATCCTGCAGCCCCGGCGGGAAATCAATGCCCGAATGACGGATGGCTTCGGTCTTGCCGGAGCCGGATTCGCCGATGATGACATACCATGGCAGCTTATAAATGTTCTTGCCCCGGCTTTTGAACTCCTGGAGTCCTTTCTGGAACTTTTGCCGCACCCGGTCCAGGTCGGCGCGCTGGTTCGGGTCGCTGATTGCCTTGGGCGCGGCCGCCGTCTGCGCCTCGAGGGCGGACGAAAACCGCTCGCGCTGGCGGCGGGCGCGGTTAGTTCGCCATAGGATGTATCCGCCAAAAAGGAGGATGGCCAGGATCAGGATTGCGCCGGCGATATAAAGCCCATACGGAGAAGGGATCGCGATGGCGGACGCTAACACGCCCACGCCAGTGGCACCCCCCGCCCACGCGGTTATTCGGCGAAATTGGGAGCTATCATCCATAGGCTGCATGGCTGGTCGCGCAACGGGCTATGAGAGTTTCAGTTGCCATTCAGCGCCTCGTCTTCCATTCCGCGCTTTGGTCATTGATTTGCTGGATCGATCGGCGTACGACGTCAACCGACTTCCAATAGTACACGTAACAAACCGTCAGCACGCTCAGGCTCAGAAATATGAAAGCAACGGCCACCAGGATGATCTTGTTGCTCGGTGGGTCGGTCAGGACACGGGTATCAGTGTGCTGGTAAGCCTCCTCGCTGATCTTTGTGCGCGGGTCACGGTCAACCCATTGCGGGATGCGCGCATAGATCTGTTCCGTGTAACGGCGGAGCTGGTCGGGCTGGTTTTGGTACATGCCCATGAACCCCAAGCCCAGGCACACATAATACACTGCCAGGCGCTCGACCGCCTCCTCGCTCGTATCAGTCAGGTCCTTTTCGAGGAAGTCAACGAAGAAGCGCTCGTCGCCCGCCAGCTCGTTTCGCTCGGTGGCCAGCCGCTTCTCAGCCCATTGGGAGGCGAACTTCAAGCGGCTCGTGCAGATCAGGTTGTCAATGAAGAATATCATCGGAAGCTCCAGCTTCTTCACCTGGTTAAGCGTCTGCACCTCTGAGGCTGCATTTCGCATGACCTGCGCCAGGAGATCTTTGACTTCGGACCGAACGGTGGCGAACTCGGGATGGGCCTGAGTCTTGGCCACGCGGTTCAAACGGCAGACGTATTGGAAGAACTCTTCGTAAAGCTCGAGCAGTTTCATGCGGCGGAGGCGGAGGGCAAGGTCATATAAAGAGCGCAGACCGCGTCGGCAAGGTCGAATTCAGCGTTGTTCCAAACCAGTGAAACCGCCTTATCCTGCTTGATCTGGTCCCAACGACGCTGATTGGAAGCGGGCGTCAACCGGAAGTAGTGCAAGTCGCTCTCGCCGGGCAGATCGATGGGAGGGTAGTTCTCCTCCTTGATCTCCATGCCGAAAATCGCCATCTGTTCCATGCTGCGCGGCATGAACTTGAACTTGTTCCCGTCACTCAGGTAAAGCGCCAGGTTGGTGCGCTCGATGCGGGTCTTGACGCCGAGGTAATAGCCGGTCGGCCTCTCAAAGTGGTCCGGTTCCAGGTTAGCGCGAAGCAATCCAGGAGCGCCGACGAAAGGAACGCGGAGCGGTTCTCGCCCCGGCGCGACGCGGATCAACTCCCGGATCTTCTGGTCCAGCTCTTTGAAGCAACGGAATGGGTCCAAGTGATTGTAAGGATCGCAAGCAAAGGTCGTTTTCTCAGGATGCAAAGCCATTAATTCGCCCAGCAATTCCCGCAATTGCAAGTAGAGCTGGAACGGCGGAACGATCCCCTCCTCGACGACCGAGGGCAGACTGCCGCAAAACCGGTTGAGCGTCGCCAGCTTCAGCGTCTGGCCCCATTTCACCTCGAGGTTCAAACCTGCCGTCGTCGCCTTTATGCGAAACTGCTCGCGGCTTGCGTCAAGCTGCGCGACGAGATCGCGCATCAAGGCGTGCAGAACCGGCGATGACCTGAGCAGCAGGCAAGAAGGCACAAACTCCGGATCCTGCCGCGGCTTGCCCGCATCCTCGCCGGACGCGCGGATCACTCGCAACAGAGGAAGGAACTCCAGGTCTGAGAGATCGTCTCCTCGGAGCACCAGGCGGGCATTGATCTTGCGAACATGAATTGTCTGCGGATTCTCGCCGGTGTTTTCGTCGGCGACCTCGCGGGCCTCTTCCGGGATGTAGAGCAGTTTCACCCGGGGGTCAGCCGTCTCGCCCTGGCGAAAAGCGTTGGCCCGCTTCTTCGCCCACAAGGGCACCGCGAGCAATATCTCCAAGGCACCTGCACTGCGAACCAGCTCCGCCTTGATGTCCAGGGCCGGAAGATTGGCGTGTTCCGGAAAGAAAACCTCCTGGCCGGTGGGCATGATGACGTGCAGATGGTCGAAACGGACTCGCCCGTCGGCGAGATCGTCGTGAGAAAGTCGCGCCTCGACCACCCCAAAACAAAAAGGGTTGAAGAGCGCTCGCGCAGCCCGGATATCCGATTGCAGGCCGTGCTGCATGGCCTGCAGATGGTGGGGCTGCAGAAACAGTCCTTCATGCCAATGCACATGCATAAAAAAGGCGCCTCAAGACGGGGGCTCACCGCTGAGCCCTTTCCGCTTCACTAACGCAGCCAGGCTCTGCTTAATCTACCGATCGACAAGGTCCGGGGTCGAAATCTCTCTGGCGAGGTCGTCATACTTGCTCCAGCAACACTCCTGCTTGCTTCGTTGC
>Ga0182027_10016390_pt1 | contig 10123 bp, 7 predicted proteins | sample 712E1DmetaG_FD_121300 | JGI IMG/M metagenome (GOLD analysis project Ga0182027, IMG submission 121300) | Permafrost microbial communities from Stordalen Mire, Sweden - 712E1D metaG (Illumina Assembly) | ecosystem: Environmental > Terrestrial > Soil > Wetlands > Permafrost | place: Sweden... | reverse complement strand
ACCTGACCGAGTCTGTTCATCACATCGGGATGGCCCACATTCGCGACGCACAAGCGGCAGCGAGCTTCGGTCTGGACCTGATTTCCGATGAGTCGGCGCGCGAGCTCTACCGCGCGCAACTGGTCAGCCCACAGGAGGGTTGGGCCCGCTTTGTCGCGTTGTTAGATGGGGCGGTGGCCCTGGGCCACAACATCAACAGCTTCGACATCCCCTTTGCCCAGGCCGACGTCGCCCGTTGGGACATCGGACTCCCCTTCGCCGTTGACAGCCCTGAGCGAGAGGTCCTACCGGCCGATTTCGCCCCAGAAGCGCAAATCCACTCCATCGACACCCTCTTGCTGTCCCGGCTTTTGTGGCACCGCGACAACCGCAGGGGCGCGGCCGGTTACAAGCTGCGCAGTATGGCCCGCCTCCTTGGAGTCAAGGCCGACCCAGCCCTCGACCACAACGCCATCGGCGACATCAACACCAACTGGCGGGTGTTCATCGCCATGCTCGAACCTCTACGCAGCTACCGCTCCTGTTTCTTGTCTGGCAAGACGCCCGACCAGTACCGGCGCATGTTGCCGGGCCTGCGCGACGAGATCCCGGGCCCGGAAGAATATGCCGTGATGCGCCTCTCGCAGATGAGCGCTTGAACCCGACCGCCTTGACGACCCTCGACTCGGATTCATGATAGGAATTGTCCACCAGATTTAGCGCGAGCGAGGAAATCCCGATGTCTTATTGGCTTATCGAATGGATCGGCCCCGACGGAGAAAAACACCCCTTGGGGCGAGCGGACTCTGAGACGCAAGCGCGGGAGCGCATGGGCGAATACGCCAGGGCTCAGGCTATGGCCGTCCGTAAGAGGAATCCCGACGGCGACGTGCGCATCCAGGTTTTTCCAGGAGCCGATGGGACCAGGAAGTTTCCTTCCGAAATCAGGATCCTTGAGCTGGTTTCCGGCAAAGAGGTCTCGGCGGTCCGGATCAAGGCCACTCTCCTGCGAGACTAGGATGGCTTGACAAAGATCCCGCTATGCCCCATCATGGCACCGGACCCGAACGCAGGTGATCCTCGAGGCTCTCTCTGCGGGAGACTGGTCCAGTTCGCGGGGGCCGCGCCCCACCGGCTCGCCTGTGAGGCTCCCTGCCGCGACGCCGAACACAAACGCCCCGGGTTTCTCGGGGCCTTTGTGTTTAAGCGCCCCTAGGTCAGCTCGACTTCGAAGCCCGCGCACCAGGTCAAGGGGCGGTCTGGGAACTGCCATTCAACTTGAACACCGGGCAACTTGGCATTGCCAGGGCGCACGATATCGCGAATCACACCAATGGTGCCAATAGGGATCTTGTTGGATCCGTCATCGCCAGTCGCCCCGGTGATTTTCAGTTCCCGGGTGGACCGGACGGCCTGCCCGAGATGCGCCTTGTTCCATTCCATCGCCTTACTCCTCGCCTCCAATGATGAGCGATCGGCTGCCTTCGTCAAGGCTGCTGGCGCACTTTGGGCTCCGGGGCATTTCTGGGCGCCTCTTGACCTCTTGGCCCTTCCGCCTACTAATACTGGGTCAGGGAAATTGCGCAATGCCAAGGAGTGGCCCGTGTCCAAAGATCCGTCAGCCGAGAGCAGCCAGATTCGGCTCGAGAACCATCTGCGCGAGCTCTTCGCGCTGGACACCGCTGACCTGGATTTCGGCATCTACCGGCTTTTTGGTTTGCGGAGAGCTGAGATCGAGACCTTCCTGCGCACCTCTTTGCCCGCCAAGATCAATGAGGCCTTCGCGACCGCCAGCGGTCTCGCCCCAGGTGAGCTGGCACGTTTCGGAAAATTGGTCGAAGATCGAGCCGACAAGGCCCGCGAAGCCCTGGGGCCTGACGCTATCGGGCCCGATGGCGAGCCAGACAGCGCGCGGATAAACACCCAAGAGCTCAAGGATTACGCGCAGGCGCGCAAACTATTGGCGGCCGTGGAGACCAGTGAGGCGCAGCGCGCCGACGTCTTCAACCTGCTGTATGCCTTCTTCTCGCGCTATTACGACGAGGGGGACTTCGTGTCACGCCGCTTTTACGGCGCCCGGCCGGCCTACGCCATCCCCTACAACGGGCAGGAGACCCTCTTCCATTGGGCCAACGCCGACCAGTATTATGTCAAGACCGGCGAGACTTTCCGCGACTACGCTTTCACACTGGCAGGGCCGGAGGGGGCCGGTGACTACCGTGTCCGCTTTGCCTTGCGAGCCAGCGAACCCGGAAGTGGTCATACAGGAGCCGAGCGGTTCTTCTTCCCGCAAGTCGACGAGGCGGTCTTCGACGCGGCCACCCTGACTTATACCATTCCCTTCGAGCTGCGCTCCGCGAGCGCTCAAGAGGCAGCGCGTTTTGGCGAGCGATCCCGCGCTCAGGCGGCGATCAGTGAAGCCGCAGTCGTCGACCTATTGGCGAGCTGTGATGACGAATTCCTGCGAAGCGCCCTCGCCGCCCCGAGCCCGACGCCGGGTGGCCAGCGCAAAACCAAGACAGCTCCGAGCTTACTTTTTGAGCGCCTGTCCCATTTCACCCGGCGCAACACCAGCGACTACTTCATTCACAAAGACCTGGAAAACTTCTTCCGCGGTGAGCTGGAATTCTTCATCCGCGATCAGATCGTGCATGAGGCCGATCTCGAGGGTGACTTCGAACTCAAGCGACGCACCATCCACGTCTTTCGCGAGTTGGCCAGCACCTTGATTGCCTTCCTGGCCCAGGTCGAGGAAGCCCAGAAGCGCCTGTTCGAGAAGCGCAAGTTCGTTGTGACGGCCGACTATCTCCTACCCATCGCCCTTGTGCCAGACCAGTTGTGGCCGCAAGTCTTAGACAATGGCGCCCAGCTCGCGGAGTGGCGCGCACTGGCCGCTCGGGCGCAGGAGAACTCGTCGACGTCCGGGAGCCAAGCTGGGGTGTCCGGAAGCTTCGCCGACCTGGCGGCCGCCCTGGCCGCCCGCGATGCCCGCCTTTTCACCGAGTATGGCGCCCTGGTGCTCGACACCCGTCATTTCGACGCGGACTTCAGTGCTGCGCTCCTGTCCGCCTTCGACGATCTGGATGAGCAGCTCGATGGCCTCTTGATCAAGTCGGAGAATTTCCAGGCCCTGAACTTGCTGGCCGCGCGTTATGGCGGCCAGGTCGACTGCGTCTACATTGATCCGCCCTACAACACGGGCGCCGACAATTTCGCCTACAAGGACCGCTACCAGCACTCCTCCTGGATCGCCATGCTGTCCGACCGCTTATCGGTCGCCCGCGAGCTGCTGGGGCCAAAAGGGTCCTTGTTCTCCAGCATCAACGACAACGAGTCTGCCACCCTCGAGCGCCTGCTGCGTGACATCTTCGGCGAGGCCAACTACCAGACCCGTCTATCGGTCAAGGTCCGCCATGAGGACCGCATCCTGCGGCGGGACATCGCCTATCAGGAGGTGCTCGAGGATGTGCACTTCGCAGCCAAATCGCCAGAATTCGTGCCGGGTCGGCGCGCCCCCCGCTCGGCGGATCCCCTGGCCGAGTATCTCTATGACATCAGCCCGACCGAGGCGCCCAAGCGCACTATCACCCTCGACCGCTTCACTATTGAGATCTACCCTGAAGGATCATATACCTTGAGCAAAGAGCCCGTCGGGCGCGCCGATCTGCTCAAGCGCTACACCATCCGTGGCTCTCTCATCACCCAGTCCGGCTCAGCCTCGGAGTTCTATGAGAAGTTCCTGCGGCTGCGCCGTGAGCTCGACGGCGCCGGCGCCCTCTACAAGGTCATCGGCATGGGCACGGGCGGCGATGGCCTGGGCTATCGCTATGTCATGCAGCCCTCGGGCGCTGGCGACAACGGTATCTACTTCCAGGGCTTGCCGATCAAGGCAAGTGACCCGTCGCTGCCCTATCCGACCTATATCGATCTCGAAGCAGCTTTCAACCAGTGCTCAGACGAGGGCGGGGTGGCTTTCCGGGACGGCAAGAAACCCCTGAAACTCTTCGAATACCTTTATGGCCTGAATGGCTCCCTGGATGCGCGCTCGCTGTATCTGGACTTCTTCGCCGGCTCGGGCTCGGCGGGGCACGCTGTCATTGCGGCCAACCGCGCCGACGGCGGCCGGCGCAAGTTCATCTTGGTAGAGGCCGCGGACTACTTCGACACCACGCTGGTGACCCGCATCAAAAATGTCATGTTCAGCCCAGTTTGGCATGATGGCGCGCCCCGTCGCTTGTCGACCGCCGAGGAGCTCGAGCGGGGGCCGCGCCTGGTCAAAGTCTTGCGCCTGGAGAGCTATGAAGACGCCCTACACAACACCTTCTCAGAAGAATCCCTGGCCCGTCTGGCCAAACGCGAGCAAGCGACCAAGGATGCCCTCGGTCCAGAAGAATACCTGGTCCATTACCTCGTGCGCCTCCCAACCGAGGCCAGCTCTTCGCTGTTGGACTTGGGCCGACTCGAGCATCCTTTTGCCTATACAATCGAAACCCTGGGCGACGATGGCGCGCGCACGCAGACGATCGATCTTCCCGAGACCTTCAACTTGCTCTACGGCCTGCGCGTGCGCCGAATCTTATCTTGGCGCAACAGCGCCGACAAGACCTCGGCCGAACCTTCGGGGCGGACCTACCGCGCCGTGGTGGCTAACGACCGATCCGAGCAGCGGCGGATCTTGGTGGTCTGGCGGGACATGACCGATCTTAGCCCCAGGGAGGACCGGGGCTTCTTGGAGGCCAAGGCGAGCGCCCTGGGCGCTTTCGAGGAACGCCTTATCAATGGCGACAGTGCCGCAGCCGGCTTCGCCTCGCTTGATGGGCTGTTCAAAAAACTAATGGAAGCTGGGGGCTAGACCGTGCGCCTCGAGCACTCCCTGGTCTTGGCCCGCTACTTCCACGGCCTCTTCGGTGCCACAATCCTCGAAGAGCTGCGCGCAGTCCTGCGCCCGCTGCCCGAAGGGGCGGGAGCCGACGGCCACAGCCACTTCTTCGGCGCCCTGTCTGCCCGCGCAAGGCCCGAAATCGAGCCCCAGGCCTTGGCCTATTATGACAGCCATATCGTCGAGTACGAGGCCCGCCTGGCGAAAACGCGACGGGCCGAGAGTTTTGTCCATTTCAAGTACTTCCAGTACTTGGCGCTGCTTTACAGCGAGATCTTCCTCGACCGACTGAGCTCCGATCCAGACGCCTTCGTGGCGCAGTTGAATGCCTTCCTAGCCGCCACGCCCGACTTTGCGCAGACGCCGCCATTCGAGCGCACCGACCTGCGCCGGCTGGCCTACTACCTTGCCACCGGCGCCGGCAAGACCCTGTTACTGCATGTCAATCTCTGGCAGCTCTACCACTACCTGGAAAATGGCCGCCACCCCGAAGCGCTGGTCGACCGAGCGGATCGGCGGCGGGAGTTCGACAGCATCTTGCTTATAACGCCCTCGGAGGGCTTGTCTGCCCAGCATCTGGCGGAATTCGCGGATTCCGGCATCGCGGCCCGGCGCTTTGACCGAGGGGTTGGCACGGCCGGACGCTTCTCGAGCTCGGGCGCCAAGGCCAGCAGCGCAGGCTCAGGACCCCGCCTGCCGGTGGTTGAGGTCATCGAAATCCACAAGATCGCGCAAGAGACCGAAGGTGGAGGCGTCAGCGTGACCCTCCACGAACTGGGTGCGCGGAACCTCGTGATCGTGGACGAGGGCCACAAAGGGACCGGCTCCGAGGCGCAGAGTTGGAAGAATAAGCAGAAGGCCCTTTCGGCTGACGGCTTCTTGCTCGAGTACAGCGCCACTTTCGCCCAGGCCATCGGCGCAGCGGCCGGTTCTGCGCAAAAAGAGCTGTTGGACGAATACGGTAAGGCGATCATCTTCGACTATTCCTACCGCTACTTCTACGGTGACGGCTTTGGGAAGGCCTTCCGGGTCTTGAACCTGCATAAAGCGACGCCGGAGCTGGCCCACGAACTCATCTTGGGCGGACTGCTGATCTTCTACCAACAGAGCAGATTGTACGCCGACCCCGCGCGCAATCTCGAACTGCGGCCCTACGGCATCGACAAACCCCTCTGGGTCCTGCTGGGCACCAGCGTCAGCCGCAAGGCCCCGAGCGAGCCAGACAATTCCGCGCAAGCGATCGAGGAGCGCACCGACGTGGCCCAGGTGGTGGCCTTCTTGCGCCGCTTCCTGGAAGACCCGGATTGGGCCGTTGACCGCCTGTCCAAGATCGTGGCCGGCCAAAGTGGTTTTGTTGACTCCGGCAATGGTCAGGACCTCTTCGAGGAGCATCTACACTTTTTGGCCGACGAGCACTTGAGTGCAAGCGCTCTCTACCGGGCTATCTGCGCCGATCTGTTCCACGGACAGGGCGGTCTGGAAGTGGTGGAGTTGCGGCGCACGGGTGAGATCGGCCTGCGCGTCAGCGCGGGTAGTCTGCGCGACTCCCCCTATTTCGCGTTGATCAACATTGGCGACACGGCCGATTTTCGCAAGCACTTGGAGATGAATCTGGGTGTTCGGGTCAAAGATGACGTCATGAGCGGCTCGCTCTTCGAACGGGTGAACCGGCGGGAATCTTCGATCAACCTGCTCATCGGCGCCAAAAAGTTCATCGAGGGCTGGTCGAGCTGGCGGGTGTCATCCTTGGGTCTGCTGCGGGTTGGCAAAGGCGAGGGCTCGCAGGTCATCCAGCTCTTCGGCCGCGGCGTGCGGCTGCGTGGACGGGCCAAATCGTTGGCCCGCAGCTTTGGACAGAGCGATGCCCCCGACTATCTCAAGAGCCTCGAGACCCTGTACATCGTGGCCTGGAATGCCGATTATCTGGCGACTTTCACGGAGATGCTGGCCCGCGAGGGGGTGGATAAGGAGCTCCCAGCGCTGCCCGTGGTCGCGGGCGCCATCCCACCCTGGGCATTAGTGCCGCAAGTGGAGTACGGCTTCGACCCCAGTGCTGAGACCTGGGAGCTCGATGCCGGAGGGCCATTGGTTACCCTGGACCTGGTGACCCAAATCGTCAGTCTGGATTCCGCCAACGCCGATGCGGTCAAACGCCTGGGCCACGCGGGGGCAGGGATCAGCCTTGACTTTGGCGACCATCGTTACGCCGATTTGCTTGACTTCGACGCCCTGCGCGCCGCACTGTTGGCGCACAAGGCTATTGCCGACTATGACAATGTCTTCATCGGGCGCGCGGTCATCCCTGAGATCCTTGCCACACGCTGCAAGGTCCGGCTGTCCGCGACCGATGCGCATAACCCGGCCTCGGTTCAGCGGGCAGCGACCTTGGTCCTGGCGGCCTATCTGGACCGCTTTGTGGCAGCGCGTGAACGCGAGGCTCAAGGCGCCCATCTCGATCTAGGCCTCCTCTCACGCGCCAACGGGTTACCGGGCGCCTATCACATCAAAGTCCATGCGCAGGGATCCGGCGAGCAATTGCTCTCAGAGCTCGAGACCTTATTTGCCGGGCCAACCACCGCGCTCCTCGCCGCCGCCGCAGGACCTTTGCCGCGCCTGAATCTCGCTTATCACCTCTTCAATCCTCTGCTGACCTCGGGCGACTCCGATTGGCAGGCGCACACCGACATCAGCCCCTCACCGCTAGGTGACGCGCAAGAACGCCTGGCCCGCGACCTCACCACCTTCTGGCAAGGCCACAAGGACTCCCCGGAGTTCGCCGGCAGCGAACTCTGTTTCTTACGCAGCCTGCCACGCCGGGGCTTGGGGCTGTTCGCGCGCAGCGGCTTCTTCCCAGATTTCATCCTGTGGATCCGCGAGCGCGACGCCAACAAACTGCGCATCGTCTTCCTGGACTCGAGCGGTCTGCGCCCCGAAGAACGCAATGGTGGGCTGGCTGGCAGCGAGCGTCTGGCGGCCATGGAGAAGTTGCGCGCCGCGAACTTGACCGACTCGACCGGCGGGCCTAAACGCAAGATCCGGATCGAAGCCTACCTGGTCGAACCGGCCGGGAGCCTTGGGGCCTTGGGCCCAGAAGAACTCGCGCTGGAAGCCGAGTTCCCCGTGTTCATAGCGGATCAGGGCGGCGACTACATCGCCAAGATCCTGCGTCGCTCTTAGGTCCCGCTCCGCGCTGATGGCCCTTTAGTCCTAACGCGAGCCCGTCTGCGCGATGTGCAGGCAACGCCTGCAGCGATTAGCGTTGAAGGAGTCGGGGACCGAATAGATGGTCAGCACGACCACTCCGCACAGGGTCCGCTTAGGCGCCCCGATACGCATATAGGGATCTCGCGGCTCCACAAGCGGTGAGCTCGGGTCCAGCAGATGGGCAACCTTGCCCAGAGTCACTTTCATGGGGCGATCGGCGAACGGCTCTTGTCCTCGCATCTCCCGCACCCAAATGGCCTTATTGAGCGACATGGACAGACTCCCTTTGAACTTGGTCCGGACTATTCTTGGAGGCAATCAGATACTGCGTCAGATCCAGAGCAGCGTCAACTTTCCCGACCTGGCACGCCGATGAGCGAACACGGACAAAAGAGCTCAGGCGGACCAACGCCCGTGCGCCGAACAGGACTTGACTTGTGGGGCCATCTCGCGTTAGATAGGCAGCAAGTAAAACGCCGTATAAATCCAAAGGAGATTTCCATGCAAGTGCCAGGCAAGAAGAGCTACGACTACGATCTCCACAACGAGAAGGTCAAGACGGGCACCTATGCCGCCGGCGGTCACCTCTGGCGGGTGCGCAAGGGACCGAAGGATATCGACGCCGTTACCGTTTTAGCCAACGGCACCCGGGTTAGATTTTCGATGAGCTTGGAACACCACATCGGTGAGCTCTGGATCGATCGGACCTGTGTCGAGGGGATCATCGTGGTGACTGATCGGATCACTGATCCGCGCCTACGGGCCCTGGCCGAGGCGGGCTACGCAGCTTTCGGTGAGGCCCTCGCAGCGGCCGGAGTCGATGTGGCGGCCAAACGCGCCAAAGAGGCCGCCGCCGAACGGGCTCGTCAACGTGTCCGCGCAATAGCTCGCGCAGCCGCGCTCAAGAAGCTGCCGTAGAGGCAGCTTGTCTTTGTGCGTTAGTGGGCTGGACTAGGCGCCACGCGCCAGGCGTTCTCGACCGGCCGGCGTGAGCCCGTACTCCGCATTCTGAGGGTCATCGCCGTACAAGACCCGTGGAGTTAGCAGACCACGGTTGTAGAGGGAGCGGACGAGCGCCCAGGGAATGCGGTCGCAGCGGTAAGCGTGGCCGTCGCCAGCTTCGTAGTTGCGGACCCGGCACCAAACCGATGGGCCGCCATGGAGTCCCGTCCGCCGGTTGAGACCGCCATGAGGGTGAAGTCGGCCCTCTTCGCCTAGTGAGGCCAGGCGCAGGACTTCGAGCTTGCGCGGCGAGAGAGGTGCGGTGTCGGGGCCGGAAGGGGCCATGTTCATGCTCCTGAAGGCTATTTGTCTAAAACACGTGAGAATCGTCCACCCGACTGTCGTCAAAGCTTGGCGCAAGTCAAACCAGCCCGGAGTACAGGGACACCGGTTTTAGATTGGTCGGATGTTCACGATGGTGGCATCTGACAAGAACGGTTGATAGGTGATCGTGATGGCGGTCACGCTCGCCGTCCGCACCCGGATCCAGTGGTCATAAAGGAAAGAGCCGTCTTTCTCGGTCCAGGACAGAGGGATCTCCCAGCCCTGCGGGATCGACACGGACAACCCAACCTCGTGGCGCGCATAATGGTCGCCCACCAGTTGGCCGAGATACCTCAAGAAGGCGTCTACCCGGGGCGCGCAGGGCTCGGCAAAAGTCACCTCGGCAGCCACCGACAACTGGTCTCGCAGGTACTCTTCGAAATCGTTGGTAGAGCAGGCCCGGCCCCATTGTGGACTCAAACGCTGGAAGCGGAAGCGCTCCAGCCGTCGGCGTTTGCGGATAGGCAGGTAGATGACGAGTGGCAGCACGACGTAGAGTATGCTGATAGGCATGAGAACTGCCACGGCGGCTCCCCAGGCGCCCTTGCTGATCAATGTCCATTCGACGCGGAACAGCGTGAAGGCAGTCAAACCTAAGGAAAGAATCAGAGATCCCAGGAATATACCGATGATGACCCGATCAACCAGCATCTGATGGCTGCGCCAGGACGAAGACATGACCCGAGCGATTCGACTTCGTGATGTCTTCGGGGCGTTCTGTGCGAGCGAGATTGT
>Ga0182027_10016389_pt1 | contig 10124 bp, 8 predicted proteins | sample 712E1DmetaG_FD_121300 | JGI IMG/M metagenome (GOLD analysis project Ga0182027, IMG submission 121300) | Permafrost microbial communities from Stordalen Mire, Sweden - 712E1D metaG (Illumina Assembly) | ecosystem: Environmental > Terrestrial > Soil > Wetlands > Permafrost | place: Sweden... | reverse complement strand
TATGCAAAACACGATTATTTGTCCATATTGCAAAAAGCCGATTGAGTTAACGCAAGCTCTAACGCATCAAATTGAAGAGGAATTGTTATCGGAGGAAAAAGAAAAACATGAAGAAGAACTTTCGGCGATGAAAGAGAAATTGAAAGCCGCGGAAGATACGGAATTGGAACTTCGGAAACAAAAAAATAAACTGGATGAAGAGAAACGGACTTTTGAATTGGATAAACAGCGGCAACTGGATACGGAACGGGAAAAAATCCGGCAGAAGACTTTAGAGGAAGCGGCAGAGTCACAGCATCTTAAAGAAAAAGAAAAAGATAAGGTTATTGATGATTTGAAAAAATCTCTTGAAGAAGCACAACGAAAAGCAACACAAGGATCACAACAATTGCAAGGAGAAATACAGGAATTGGATTTGGAAGAATTATTCCAAAAAGAATTTCCAGGTGACACAATTGAACCAATCGGTAAAGGAGTTCTTGGGGCGGATATAAGACAAATAGTTCGGAGTCCGAGAGGGATGGACTGCGGTCATATACTTTGGGAATCCAAACGGACGAAGGCTTGGAGTGATGGCTGGATTAATAAATTAAAAGAGGATATGCGAAATGATAAAGCACACATACCCGCAATAGTTTCAGAGGTACTACCCGAAGAAATAAAAACCGGATTAGGTCTGAAAGACGGTGTGTGGGTGACTAGCCCGCGTCTCGTGATTCCACTTGCGATGCTTCTTCGAAAAACATTACTTGATGCCGCGCGGCAAAAAATGATTGCACAAAACCAACAGACGAAAGCAGAAGAATTGTATGGGTATGTGACCAGTCATGAGTTTGCACAACAAGTAGAAGCGATGGTTGAAACATATAAAGAGATGGCTGAACAGATAACTCGTGAGCGCACAGCGTTTGAAAAGAATTGGAAACAACGGGAAGCCCAGGTGAATAGGCTACTCTCTGGTGTTGCTGGTATTTATGGCAGCATGCAGGGGATTGCTGGACCCGCACTCCCAACAATTAAGAATCTTGAATTAACAGACGGAAGTTCTCAGGAATAAATATTCCTCGTTCAACCTTTAGGTACTAGATTCCAGTTTTTATTGTATTCCTGAATAAGCGTAACAAGATTTTTTACAATTGGTTGGTTTTCTTGCATTGTGTTGTAGAGGGTAATAAGAATCTCATGTTGCCTGATCAAAACTTTTTGCCAACCTGCATAATACTCCGCGTCTCCGATATGATTGGTTAACCTGTCTTGTGTAAGGACTAGTTGTTGATCCAGATCATTAATCCATCGTTTATATTCACCAACATCTTCTTGCCTATATCCAAGATATTGCTCTTGCGTTGCCGGAATTGCAAAAAGCTGGACGACAATATTGACATAGTATTGTTTATAGGGACCGGTGACGAGTGCAACACCGGTTTCTTGAAGATTAGGATTTAATAAATTTTCTCTATGACTTGTACTGTGCATAAATCCAAAGACGAAAGCCAGGGCAGAGGAGTCTCCCATGCCGATATTTTCCGATGCATAACGAAAGGGGTAATGTACCATAGGTAATACGGTATCAAGTCGAATATTTTCATACGGGTCCTGATGGGAAAAATTTTGGTATTTGAGAATCACATCGGCCCGCATTTGGGCGGCTTTCGTAAGCGTTGCGTTTTCTCGAAGAGGGGGGGAGCCGACTTTCATTCGTTCATTATTTATATAGAGAATAATATCGCTGGGATTAATAGTCTCCGCACCTAATACTGAGGAATATACCTCAGCTGCCTCGTAAGGATCGGGCAAATAAATTGTCGGAATTTCTGTTGGCACTTGAAGTAGCGCGAGTGTGTGAAGCGTAGAGGGTTTTGGAAAAAGTATTTGAATACCAACGATTGTTATGATGAGTGCAATAGTAGAAAGAAGAATATAAATCGGGAAAAATTGTATTTTTTTGTTTCTTCGATTTTTTCTTTTCATGGTTATGATCACGTAAACGTCAGTTCAGATCGCATCAAATCTTCACTTCTGGAAACGATAAAACCTCTTTTTTCCATCATCGTCAACATTCGATTATTATCTGGTAAAACATAGGAGTAAAGTTTTTTAATACCGCGTTCTTTTGCGATTTCCAAAATGTAGTCCATGAGAATTCCGCCTAATCCCTGATGCTGCCATGGGTCGGCAACCACGATCGCAAATTCTGCGGTTTCACCATATGGGTCGGCGATTACTCGAACAACTCCCGTCATTTGTTTTTTATTATTCTCGTTTTCCTCCGCAATGATCGCAAGTTCACGGTCGTAATCTATTTGGGTATATCGGATGAGGAGTTGGTGGGTTATGTCTTTAACAAGTGTAAAGAAACGGAACCGTTGAGTTTCTTCAGAAAAATGCGTAAACATTTCTGCTTCTAGAGGTTCATCCTCAGGTCGAATTGGTCGGAGGGTTACATCTTTGCCTGAAGTAAGCTTAACAAATTTTATATATTTTGAAGGATATGGGGAAATAACAAGATGACTATATGGTTTAATAGGTTTTCGAACGATCGCTTCGTCAAGAATAATTTTTGCGTCTAATACCATGCCTCCATGTTCATCTACGCCGAATGGATTAATATCTATTTCTTTTATCTCCGGAAAATCCATAACGAGATAAGAAAATTTATATAAGAGAAATTGGATTGCTGTTATGTCGATGCCGGCTGTGCCCCTATATCCGGAAAGTAATTTATAAATTTTTGTCCGCTGAATCATGAGAAGTGCAAGTGCCATATTAAGCGGCGGAAGTCCCACTGTAATATCATTAAACAATTCTACGGCAATTCCGCCCATGCCGAATACGATTGCAGGGCCAAAAATTGGATCTTTTTTACATCCAATAAAAAGTTCATATTTTTTAGGAACCATCGGTTCAACAAGTACTCCCATAATTTCGGCGTGGGGAACATGGGTTTTTGAAGAGGTTGTAATTTCCTCAAATGCTTTTTTGGCTTCTTCCTCACTTTGAATATTTAATTTAATTCCGCCGACATCAATTTTATGAAGAATTTGCGGTGAAACTATTTTCATCGCAACCGGATACCCAAGAGATTTGGATTTTTCTGCTGCCTCTTCGGGAGTTGTAGTCAAATAAGACTGGGGGATAGGCATATCATAATTTGCTAGAATTTGTTTTGCCTCTAGTTCGCTTAACACGAAGCGTTCCTGTTTGGCCGCATTCTGAATGATGACGCGGTTTTCTTCGGTTTTTGGCGTGAATGCATGCGGAGCTGTTGCAGGTGTTTCATATAATAATTCTAGATTACTTGAGTATGTATAAAGATTAATAAAACTTTGTATGGCTTTTTCCGGAGTTTCGTAGACGGGAATATGCGCATTAGTTAAAATAGTTCTTGCCTCGGCAACGTCATCTTCTCCTAAAAAGGACGCAAGAATAGTTTTTTGATTTTTTTGAGCAATTGTAACGAGTTCGCGCGCGATAGAAGTTGGATGTGTCATGGATTGCGGCGTTAAAAGGGCAAGAACTGCATCAACGGATGGATCAAGGATCACTGTTTCAATTGCTTTTCTATAGCGAATTGCATCTGCGTCGCCTAAAACGTCGACCGGATTTCCTTTGCTCCAGGATGGGGGTAAAAATGAGTCTAATCCATCGATGGTGCTCTGTGAAAGTGTCGAAAGTTGACCGCCTTTTTTAATAAGATAATCTGTTGCGATAACTCCCGGTCCACCGGCATTCGTAACCATTACAAGTTTATTTCCAGAAGGGCGGCGTTGGGTTGCGAGAACCTCCGCACAATCAAACAATTCCCCAATAGTTTCAACACGAAGCATTCCGGCACGGGCAAATGCGGCGTCAAATACCATATCATTTCCAGCTAAACTGCCGGTGTGTGAATGTGCTGCTTTTGCTCCTTCATGGCTTCTTCCCGCTTTAAGAACAATGATTGGTTTAGCCCGGGCATACGCACGCGCAGCGCTTAAAAATTTTCGGGCAGAAGATAGCGATTCCATATACAGAAGAATACTTGTTGTATCCGGATCATTGCCGAAATAATCAATAAGATCATGAAATCCGACATTAAGTGTTTCGCCAATGGAGACAAAGTAGCTAAATCCGACATGCTGTTTAACTGACCAATCTAAGACCGCGGTTCCGAGTGCACCGCTTTGTGAGATGAATGCGATGCCTCCTGGACGGGCCATTTTGTTTGCAAAACTTGCATTTAAAGATTTTCCGGGTCGGATAAATCCCAAACAATTCGGGCCAAGTACGGTGATTTCATATTTATTAGCGATTTCGGTAAGTTTTGAGAAAAGAGATTCTCCCTGATTTCCTGATTCCATAAACCCGGAAGAAATGATGATGACACTTTTAATATTTTTTTGTCCACAGGCTTCCATGATTTCAGGCACAGCGGAGGCAGGTATAGCGATAATCGCCAAATCTACCGATTCGGGTAAATCTGCAACGGATTTGTATGTTTTGCTGCCAAATACATTTTCCACAGTGGGGTTCACCGGAAATACGCGTCCCTTAAACCCGTCGTAGATCAGGTTTTTCATGATTGCATAGCCGGCGTGTTCTTTTTTATCCGACGCACCGATAACCGCGATGGTTTTTGGGTCAAATAATGTTTTTAGTCCGATTCTCGTCATAAATTTGTTTTATACGTGCCAATATGGTTTCAGGTTTGTTATTAGCTTTTCTAGATCCAATTCAAACGTCTCCATCGTAAGTATTGTTGATTCAGTTGGATCTTCTGAAAATCGAATAGGATCCCCGTTAACACCATCAAGAAAATTAAATAAACAGTGTGGTAACACTTCGGTATTGTATCCACCTTCCAGTGTAGCAAAAATAGACGAAAAATTTTCTCGCAATATTTTTCCCAGCTCGAAATAGGTACTAGCTGAAAGTTCCAAATCTAATAATGGATCCAAGCGATGTCCGTCAAATCCGGCGGAAACTGCAACAATATCGGGCGCGAATTGTTTGACGATTGGAAGTATTCGTTTAACGGCACGAAGATAAATATCATCACCAGATTTTGGCGGAAGGGGAACGTTTATGGTATAACCGCGACCTTCACCTTCACCGATTTCATCAACTGTTCCTTTTTGGGGAAATGCAGGGAATTGATGTAGTGACCAGTAAAGGACGTTGTTTGTTTTGTAAAAAATTTCTTCTGTGCCATCGCCCAGATGTCCGTCAAAATCAAAAATTAAAACGCGTTTTCCAAGATTTACTAATTGTTGTGTTGCGATAGCGATATTGTTAAATAAACAAAATCCGCTCCCATAGTGTGCGTGAGCGTGGTGGCCTGGTGGCCGAACTACTGCAAAACCATTTGTTTGTGACGCTTTTAGTGTTGCCGCCACAGCATAGAGAGCTGCATCCCAGGATTTTGGTGATGTTTGCGTATCAGCATCCAGCGCGCGACTTGCTGTACAGGCCTCTTTTACTTCGTTAATATATTCTTTCGTATGTACTAAATGAATTGGCGTTTCATCTAGTGGTAATTCGGTAATCGGTAGATCTCCGAGGCACGAGATCCGGCCCTTATTTTCGGGATGATTAAGCGTTTCGTGCTCAAGAATGATCGGATGATACAAAATATCCATGTATTTTTATCATACACTGATTATTTGACAATTAAAGCGGATTTTTTGTAAGATGAGGCCAGGAGAATATTTATGACGTTACCTAAAGCAAAAAATAAAAAGTTCATCAAAGAAGATGAATTTGTAAAAGTAGCAAAAAAAGTAAAAAAAAGCTTTGATGAAGAGGCTAAATATTTATTGGAAAAAAAGTTAAAAAATGGAGATAACATATCCTCAAGAACTTATTGTCTATCTTAAAAATAAGCACCTTCTTATAGATACAAACATATTTAGAGATGCTACTGTTAAACCATCCGTCTTTTATAAGTTTTTTAACGAACTCAAAGGATCAGATGTTACATTGGCCACAATAGATTTTGTTAAATATGAATTGTTAAAAGGGGCGGCTAATTCAAATAAATATCATGAAAGAGAAATACTCATTAATAGTATTATTGAAGTAACTATTCCTATCGTACCGGAAACATATAAATTTGCATATAATCTTATTACATTGTATGGAATTGATGGTGCAAGTGTGAATATTACGGATATATTTTTAGGCGCGATTTTGATGCAATATAAGAAAAATATTTGTCTTATTACTCGTGATACCAGTGATTTTATGCCGAAAATATTTGATTTATTGTTTATAATAAACGTTCCACATGGGAAGGGTATTTTTACATATGGAGTCTATCAATATAGAAAATAATAGTATGAAGCTATGGACGAATAATTAAAGTTGATACTGTATGGAGTAAACAAAGTAATCTTTTCCGCCTAATTCGTATTTATAGCGTTCGTTGCCTTGTAAAAAATTGTACGTCTTAATATTATTTTCGATCGCTCGTTTGATATGCATGGATTTAAGGTAAAATCCTGCTCCTGAAAACTGTTGTTCGTCGAATCCGGAATTATATCCCATAAGAGAATCTTCCCAATGAAACGCCAGCATAGTCGCGGCCGGTATTCCGGAAATAGTTAGAATTGTTAGTATAATATTTTTCTGAAACGTTTTTATCATATTTCGGAAAAACAATTCCATGTCATATGTTAAAAATATTTTTTTACGTTCGTCGAGCTTCATGAGAGATAAAAATAGATCGGTATCAGCAACTGGATCGGTGCTGTCATACATTACTATTTCTTTTTGTTCCCGTTCAAATTTCCTCACTTTTCTTTCTAATTCGTGATGGTTTTTGTGTTCCAAAGATTCCAAATACGTGTTCCACGTCGAAGGGAGTTCAATTTTGGGAGTTGTATCTTCTTGTATTATTTTTGCGTTGGGTAGTGTTTTGAAAAATGTGATGGTTGAAGAATTTTCAGGAATATTGCGAAGGTTAATAGAGTTAATTTTTTCCTTTTTTAAATATTCAATTATTTCTGGCCATGCAGACTTTTTTTCTTCTTCTGGCCCGATACTATCCAAGTAATCTGCGATTTCTTCGCCACCAGACCACATAACCGTTTGATCTTTTTTGATGAACGGAGCAATTACTGTGTTATTAATTGATAAATAGTATGGTTCGAATGAATTTCCAAAAACGGTTTGCCACGCGTTGTGCCATTGCCAAGTATAAAAGGGCGCCTGAAGAGAATTAGTCTCGTTTGCCTTGTTCCACTGCTCCTGTGATTTCTGAAGTATGACTTGATTAATCATGACGATATTGTACTATATCTTGGCTATGACAAAAGATAAATATACAGCGGTTTGGGTGTCGCATTCATCGATAGGGGATTACCTCAAGTGTCCGCGTGCGTATTACCTCAAAAATATTTATCGCGATCCGAAAACTAATCATAAAGTTATGCTGATGTCTCCGCCATTGGCGTTGGGACAGGCAGTTCATGAAGTTGTTGAATCGTTATCGACTGTAGCAACATCAGAACGTTTTAGTCAGTCATTATTAAATAGGTATGAACAGTCCTGGAAAACAATATCCGGTGAGTTGGGCGGATTTTCAGATGAGGATAATGAAAAACGGTTTAAAGAGCGAGGCGCTAAAATGATCGAGCGAATTATGGTGCATCCCGGACCGCTTATGAATAAGGCGATAAAAATCCGTCAGGACTTGCCGTATTATTGGCTTTCGGAAGAGGATAACATTATTCTTTGCGGAAAAATTGATTGGTTAGAATTTTTAGAGAAAACCCAAAGTGTTCACATTATCGATTTTAAGACGGGAAAATTTGACGAAGATGAATCGTCTCTTCAGCTTCCTATATATTTACTCCTTGTATCTCATTGTCAAACATGGCCGGTAACAAAAATGAGTTATTGGTATTTGGATCGTGATGATACACCTACAGAGGTAACATTACCAAAGCCGGAAGAAGCAACCGAGCGGGTTTTGAAAATTGCTAAACAAATCGTATTAGCGCGAAAACTCGAGCATTTTGTATGTCCTAAAAAAGACGGTTGTCGCGATTGTCGGCCGTACGAAGCAATTGTCTCAGGTCGCGCAAAATTCGTCGGCGTCGGTGGCTACTCGCAGGATATTTATATTCTTCAAGAAAGTAGATAGATTGACGTTAATAATATTATAGGTTATAATTAGCCCTCAGGTTTTTTCGTATGACAGTCATTGAAACGTTAGAAACGCATATCCCATTTGAGGCTAATCCTGATTTGGTTGAGTATTTTACTCCGCCGACATTACATATCCATGAAAGCGATATTTCTTTAACAGGAGAAACAATTGTACCTACATTAGAAACACTTTTAGCTCACGATAAACATATCTTATTGCTTGGTGAGCCGGGTACAGGGAAATCAACGCTTCTACGTGAGGTTTTGCGAGAGTATCAAACTTCGGGAAGTACAAATTACGATACGGTAATGTATCTGCCCCTTCGAGCGTTTGAAGTAAGTAACAAGTCATTTATTGATGTTTTTCAACAACGGATAACAAGACAAATTACCAAACCGGAAAATGTGCTGTGGATTTTAGATGGCATGGATGAGGTGAGAGATCCAGGACTTATGGCATCGCTTATTGAAGAGATTACCAATTCGCGTCCGGAGGATCATATTATTATCGCTTCACGCTCCGTCGTCTATGAAGAAGGTTTTTTTGAGGAATTTTCTCCGATAACCATAGCCCCGTTTGATAGTAATCAAGTGAAAACATTTATTCAGCGATATAGTGATCAAGTTTATGGAATCGGATATTTAATACCAATTCCTTTTACAACACAAGATGGTCAGCATTTTTCAATTCCTATGTTAATGGAGGAAATCGTTCAAGAATCGTTTGATAAAAATTTAGCAATTAAATCTTTACTATCCACGCCAGTCAGTCTTCCTTATATTATTGACATCCTAGCTGATGGTTACCTTTTGCTCCCTAATAGTCGTCCTGATCTATGTCGAGATATTATAGATAATTGCGATAAACACAGATGGGCTCAGAAAGATCCTCAATCTTTTGTTTCAGTTTTTGAAAATCCGGATAGAGAATCTTATCGTGATCTGTATGATTCCGATAAAGAATTTCTAGCATCCGAATTAAGTGATATTTCCGTTCGTTTAGCAATGATAAAGTTTTATAAATATATTGCTGACCGCATGATGACCGATTTTCATCAATCGGTACTTAATAGAAATGATATGAAGACTGTTTTAACAGAGTGTTTTTCGGAAGTATACGCACAAAGCGTGATGGGTGTGGAGACGCTTCCTTTTGATTTTTGCGAACAAAGAGCAGAGAATTTTTTACAAGCTTCGGATAAGGGATTGCCATTGATAACAAAGCTCGAAGAAAACGGATATGGGTTTGCTCATCGGTCACTTTTTGAATTTTTAGTTGCACAGAACATAATTAATCAGGGCCATGAATCAGGTTATATTGAATCGATTATTTCTTTTTGTACAAAGAACGATTTGTTATTCTCTTTACATGGACGTGAATCAATTCGTATGTTAGTCGAACTATTTTCCATAAGAGGGGATGATGAAGGCCTAGAAAAATTTTTTCATACGGTTTTGAATAATTCTTCGGTGCAACCTTATGAATCAATGCTTGCCGCCGCAAGTTTTGTGACGCCTGAAATTTTCATGTCGTGGTATGGAGCGCTAATAAAAGAAATATATTTCACGATAGATAGAGCAATACTCACCTTGAAAGAGAGTGTTCATTTGTCTGATCAAAAAATTCTTTTTCGACTTCGAAAACAACAGGAAAGGTTGAACAAGATGATTCAGGAAAAGGGACTTTATAATGATATACTGGCAGATTAAACTCGGCTTATTGTACCGCTCTTGACAAAGCAGAAAAATTCGATATAATAGGTAATAAGTCAATAGATTTTAGAGGCGAACGTTCATTGTTCGCTTCTTTTCGTCGTTCGCTAGCATGTAGGTTTCTCGGATTAATTTACATTAAATGGCAAAAGATACATCTTCATCATCACGATTGTACTGGGGCAAACAATACGTGGATCTCCCTCCATTGGATCTTACTTTAGTGCAGCGTGAATCATATCAATGGTTCCTTGAACAGGGCATTAAAGACCTCATTTCAG
>Ga0182027_10016388_pt1 | contig 10124 bp, 4 predicted proteins | sample 712E1DmetaG_FD_121300 | JGI IMG/M metagenome (GOLD analysis project Ga0182027, IMG submission 121300) | Permafrost microbial communities from Stordalen Mire, Sweden - 712E1D metaG (Illumina Assembly) | ecosystem: Environmental > Terrestrial > Soil > Wetlands > Permafrost | place: Sweden... | reverse complement strand
GCCCTCGTTCTATATTGTGCCGGAGGGCAAAGGCTCGATTGTGGTGGTCCAGGCGGATTTGGTTGCCAATCCGGCCGGCAGCCCGCAGTCTCAACTCAACCTGGTTTATTTTTGCAAGCTGGCATTGAATCCCATGCCATTTTTTCTGCCCGATTTCAAAACTCAACCATGAATCCAAAACTATTATGAAAACACGAATCGCATTAATCCTGGCCCTGCTGCTGGCCGCCGGCACAACCGTCCGCGCGGCAACCAATGATGTTCTCACCGTCGCGGTCTTCGACTTTGAATCCAAAGACGAGTCGGTGAGCGGTCTCGGACCCAAGGTGGCCACGCTGGTCAACGCCAACCTGTCCGCCGAACCGCAAATTATCACGGTGGAACGCGCGGAACTGGAAAAAGTCCTGGGCGAACAGGAGTTGGGCCTGTCCGGAACCGTTGATCCCAACAGCGCAGCAAAAATCGGCCAATTAACCGGTGCCAAGGTGCTCGTTACCGGACGGGTGTTCAAGGCCGACGGCCAGACCATCATTGTGTCCAAGGTCATCGGGACGGAAACGAGCCGGGTCTATGGTGAAATGGTGCAGGGCGGATCGTCGGCCACCCTGGTTGACCTGTCGTCCAGCCTTGCGAAGAAAATTGCCGCCGATGTATCAGGCAAAAGCGACACGCTGGTGGCCCGGGTGGAAACCCGCGAGGAACGAGTGGCCAAACTCAAAAAAGCCCTCGACGGAAAGAAACTGCCGGTCGTTTCGGTAAAAATCAACGAACGGCATTATGGGCCGCACATCATTGACCCGGCGGCGGAGACGGAACTGTCTTTGATCCTGCAGCAATGCGGATTCACGCTGGCGGACAGCAATTCCACCAACAAACCGGCCATCGAAATTTCCGGCGAAGCCTTCAGCGCCTACGGCATGCAGAAGGGCAACCTGATTTCCTGCAAATCGCGCGTCGAAATCAAGGCCCGCGACCTCGACACCGGAAACATTTTGGTGGTGGACCGTCAAACCAGCGTGGGCGTGGACATTGCGGAGCAGACCGCCGCCAAGACGGCCTTGCAAAACGCGACGGATGTGCTGGCGGAACGTCTGGCTCCAAAGATCGCCAAATAAACCAGTTCCAATTAATTCCATTATGAGCAAACGATTCCTTGTTGGCGCAGGGATCACCGCCTTGGTGGTGGTCAGCTTGGGAACCTTCCTGATTTACTGGGAGAAAAGGTCGATGGATAGCTTGCATGTGACCATCAACCAGGCGGATGTCCGTGAATTCGCGGCGAAATTGGGGCGGACCAACCAGCCAACCCAGTCTGCCCCGGGGCCGCTGCCCCTGTCGCAGCCGGTCCGCCTGGCCATCGGCAGTCTGGGCTTGGCAGACGATGATCAAAACCGGCAACTGGATGATCTCATCACGGCTGAATTGACCGGTGCCCGGGGCTTCAACCTCGTGGAAAGACAATCCTTGGACGCCATCCTGAAGGGAATGAATTTGAGCCTGTCCGGACTGGTTCGTGCCAGGGACGCCGTCCGGGTGGGCAAACTTGTGCGGGCCGACTGGTTCCTGCTTAGCACCCCGACCAAATTGCATGGAATCAACTCGATCGCCGTGCGCCTTGTGGATGCGCGAACGGGTGTCATGCTCGATGGCGGTGTCTTCGTACAAAAGGCGGCGCCGGAACTGGCGGCGGATTTGGCCGGTTTCGTCCGCCAGTCACGTCAGGCGGCGGCCGAGGCCAGACCCCGAATGTATCTCGCCATCGGCGCATTTGAGGATTTGAGTGTCAACAACCGCCAGGCCGACTTCCCGACGCAGTTGCGGGGGTATCTCACTGCTGCCTATCAACACAGCAAGATTACTTTGTTGGAACGGGAATACGTGGACATCCTACAGCAGGAAATGCGGCTGGATCTGGCCGGGCTTACGGAAGAACGCGGCACGAATGCACCGGTGCAGATGCAGTCAGCCTTCTGGCTGGTGAACGGCCACTATCAGTCTTATGAAACCTCCGGTCTCGAAGTGGAATTGGGCCTGAATATCGAACATTTTTTTGAACACACTGTCGTTTTTGGGAAAAAACCCATCATCCTTCGGGGTCAACCCGGCGAACCCATTTTCAAAAAAATCAAGGAGGCGATAGACGGCGCAATAAGCAAAAATGTGGCCGTCGTTGCCCCAACGCGGTTCAGTGAAGCTGGCGCTCAAATAGAGGCGGGAATGGAATTGATAGAAACGATTATTGGTAGAAGTGAATACAATGTGGTATATGCTGATTATTACCGTGCGTTGGATGAGCAGGCGGCAGTCAAACAGCGTCGCAATGCGGGGGAAGCTATGCGCGCGTTTGAGACGGTGTTGCTTCTCGATCCTGACAACCGTAAGGCCAAAATGTATTTGGCAGCCTGTTTGCGGGCACCCACCATCGTGCGGATCGATGAAGCGCGTAATTATTACCGCGAAATCATCGAATCTTCGATCCAAGATAAATGGTCCGAACTCGCTCAGATGGCTCTCCGTGCTACCTTTGAGGAAGAGAGAACCAGCCCGGAGGAACAAATCCGGTGGTTGGAAGCCGCGACAGAACATGGTACCAATTCGTTGGCTGCGGAATTCTTTCGTCGGGAGGCTGATGCTGTCAGAACCAACGCAGTCCTGAACAGTGGGGGCCCCAAAGCACAGGAGTTGGCCGAGGCCCAACTTTTGGGCAATATCACCAATGCCATGCTCGGAATGAATATATCCGGTGTGGGAGTAGATGAATTCGTAAATACCTTCGGCACCAACCGGGCGGCTGCGGCTCAACGGCTCGGTGAACTTTATCCGAAATTCAAAGCGCAAGTTCCAGATCTTATTCCCCACCTGTTGGCAGCGGTTGTGACGATTCAAGTGGATACGAACGTCACGGTGGCGGTCGAATTTCAGCAGATGGTTGAGCAGTACGCCGCACATCCCGACCAGGTATTCAAGCCGGACGAGTTTTGGTGGCATATTTGGCCCGCCTACAAATGGAGTTGTAACCACAAGCTCTACGGTACGGCTGCCAGACTTCTGGAGGGAAAAATCAGCGCTGCTGCTCTTTATCCGAAACACATTTGGGGAATCAACAACGATGACAAGCTGGGTCTTGCCTTCGCTTATCTCGGTATGCAGCAGTGGGAAAAAGCGCTGAGAATTTTTGAAACCTACTCGAACCAGCCGGTGCGGATGGGAAATGAAGGTCCTTGGGGACAAACGTTCACAATAGTATTAACGGGCAAGCAGACCGCCTACTGCCGCCAGAAACTCGGTCTTTCAACGGCGCGTAGTTCTCTTGAATTTGACATGGGCAAGCCGCTTTTATGCCTCTGTTCTCGCTCAACTTTCACCGCCGATGCCGATGGCCTTTGGATTGGCATCGGCGGCCAGTTGCTGCATCTGGATTTTGATTTAAAGACCAATCTGGTTGTTAACCTGCCCATGAACGCCTCTGTGCCGGTCACGACACTTTGTCTTGCGCCTTCCACCATTTGGATCGGCACCGGCGGAGCGGGACTGATTGAATTTAACAAGACCAGCCGTCAATGCCGCCGCTTCGAGGAAGCCGATGGCTTGATGATGGATTATCTGTCGAGTCTTCACGTTGCTGGAGATTTGCTCTGGATTGGATATGGTGGCGCGACCGGCGGTGGTCTTGGCCAGCTTGATTTGCGTTCGCAAAAACTGAAATCCTTCATGCCCAGCCTCAGCGGGAGTGTTGATTCAACTTCAGGCGCTGGCGAAGCACCGCCACGACAACCAATCGGGAACATTGTGGCTGGCAAAGACGGCGATTTGTGGATGCATGTTGGCGGTGCCGTCCGACAATTTCATGTGGCGCGCAATTCTTGGGGATCGCTGCCCAACAAAGGCGGCGAATGGGTCACTTGTTTCTCAGCAAACTCCGAGCGGTTGGTTGAAGGCGTCGGCATCGAACAAATTGAGATTGAGGTCGAAAGCAAAGTCAATCGCGCGACACTTACAAACCAGATAGAGAAAACAACGCTTGTTGTTTCGCCGGCAGAGATGGCCCGGTTGGAAGCAAACTTCAAAACCAACGGCGATCATCAGCGAATTAGCGGAATGACCACGGGCAAAATCAGACCCAAAGGCGGACTGGCGATTCAATCCTTCCGCGACAACCGTTGGCAGAGCCTTGTGGACGCCGAGGGATTGCCCACCCCCCCAACAACAATGACCCTCGACGGTAATGACTTGTGGGTTGGCGGTGAAGGTTTTATTGCGCTGGTGGATTTGACAGAATGCAAGATCCGGAAGTTTTGTCACATCCAAGCAGCTGGAGTGGACCGCATCCAAGTTGGCGGCGGCTACGTTTGGGCCCAGTTTGACTGGCACCTCTATCGGGCGCCTCTGGCCGGCGTACGGTAAGAAACGTTTCAAACCATGAGCAGACTGAGATCCAAACGCAGTAAATTAAACCGCGATGAACCAGCGGGACGCGTGATTCCAAAACTGGGGAAATGAAAGCGATTTTTTGCCGGTTTTTTTACGCGGTAATATTTCTTGCGGCCCTGCAAATTGAGGCGTCGTCCCGGGTTGCGCTGATGGATTTTACCACGACGGACAATTCGTACCGCAGCGCCGTGGCGGCAGCGAACTTCAGCGCTTTGCTCCAGGCGAAGTTGTCGAACACGGACGGCATCGAGTGGGTGGAGCGCAGTCAATTGCAGCTGGCCGAAAGCGAACTCAAGCTTGCCGCTGGCGGCTTTGCCTCGTCGGCTGCCGCCTTGCAGGTCGGGAAAATCGTAAAGGCCGACTGGTTGGCCACCGGACAGTTCTTCGCTTCCCCGGCAGGAGGGCGTGAATTACACCTGGATATCATTGACCTGGAACACGCGGACGTTCTGGCTGAGGCAAGCCAGCCCATCCGGGGCGCGACGAACCGTCCTCTCGAAATCTCCGCCCCGGAAGTTGCGGCGGCGAATGACAGGCTGCAGACCGCCCTGCGGCAGGCGCTCGCACGCTCCGCGCAAACCAGAACCCAAACGACCATCGCCCCGCTGTTTTTCGCCAACACTTCGAGCAGCCGCCGGCTGGATTATCTGGAAACCGAGCTGCAATCGGCGCTGGATGCCGCGTCGACGCGGCCGGGCGTCCGCCTGCTCCGGTTTCCGCGCGCCGCCGTTGCGGCCGGAGAGGCCGAATTGATCTTCGCCGGATTGGTGGAGCAAGACCCGGCGGCCTGGCAGAAAGTGGCGGATGTTTACGTCTGGGGGCAATACGAAGAGGTAACACCGGATCAATTTGCGTTTGAACAAACCCCGGTCCAGTTCACGCTGAATATCTGGGCCGGCGGCGGTGAATTACAAACCGTCACCGAAACTGCCAAGGTGTCCGAGTTGCCTGAATTGCAGAAACGACTGGTACAACGGATCCTCACGGCGGCAACGGCATTCAAGCGGCAGACGGTTTCGGAACAAGCGCGCCATGAGGTTGCCCGCCAGCTCCTGTTGCGGGCCTATGATATTCAGGCGCTCTTTCGGCCGGAAACGTATGCCTATCAGGCGCCATCATTTTCGGGCACGGCGCAAGGACAGCAACTGCTGCATTACCAGGCAAAGTTGCTGACCACCGCCCACTTCTTCATGCCGGAATCCTACCTGGCCCACCGGCTCTGGCTGGAATGTTTCTGGGCTCAGTCGCCGCGCTCTTTCTGGCCCCGGATGGAGCAAATCCGCAGTTACGATGCTTTTGACGACAAATTCGGGTTGATCTCTCCCCGGGAAATGGAGTCCGATCTGCCGCCATCGGGGCTGTGGTTGCATTTAGGCAAGCCCCGCACATTCGACTACCTACTGGAATGCGCCTGGCTGCTCCTCCGGAACGAGATCTGTTACGGCATTGATGGGAAAGACGACGTAGGTTTCCCGGTGGGTAGGTTGCCGGGTTTTCCGACTGACACCCCGCCCGACGTGCTAAAATCATGGCAGACGCAAGTTAGCGACGACTTTGCCCGGCGGCTTTTCGCCTTGTATGAGCAAGCCATCCACGCGGATCCGCCCGTTCCGATCATCAACGCGCACCTGTTCATCGATTACGGCACCGCCTTTGACCTGCAGGACAAAGAACTCAAGGCGAAATTTGTCGAGGATCTCTGGCCGGCTTACCTGAAGGCGCAGGATAAGATCACCGGCCGCCGCGAATACAGCCCCGAGGAATTCGAGTATTTCTTAGCCCGTGGAATTCTGGCCAAAGTCCGAAAAACTTTTGCGGACGTCGGGCGCCCGGAACAGGGCGAGGCCCTGGCGTCGCAACTCCGACAGAAGGTGAAAATCGTCGTCAATCCCTCGGCGGCATACGAGCCCACGGAAGCGAATACCAAAAAGGTGGTTAGCATCAATCTGCTGCCGCCGAAACTATCGCCGAACTCGCGTCCGGTCCTCTTTCCCGCGAAGACGACCGTCAACGGCGTCGTCGCGCTGAAATACGGGAATGGGGCGCTCTGGGTGAGCACACGGGGCGGCGACCTGAATTTGTCCGATCGGGCCTGGGAATACCTGGTGGCGTCGCATCCGGACGCGGCGCTTTGGAAACTGGCGCCGGGCGGCACGCCGCAGTGGCTTTCACCGGCGATCGGAACTCATTCCCCGATCACTTCGTTCTGCCTGCAAGGGGACCGGCTTTGGATGACCTTGGAGCAGGATGGCGTAATGTGTCTCGGCCCTGGCGGGGAGGCGACTCATTATGGTGATAAACAGGGGGTTCTATCGCGGCAAATGTTTGCCGGCGCGGCGACCGCGGACCTGATCTATTTCGGCGGCGGTGAGCCCAGAAACGGCAAGCTGAACAGCGTCGATCTCTCGGGACGTTCCTGGAAGAGCGCGGATTGGATCGGTCAGAACCATCTCCAGATCAAATTGCTGCAACCGTTGGGTCATTATCTCCTGGTGAACCATGCGGTTTATGACCTCGCGGATGGGTCGAAACACGATGTGGCGGGCCTGCTGAGAATCGATGACCGTCGCACGGCCGACCAGCTGACGCAGGTACCAGCCTTTGACATTCTCGCGGCGACGGCTGATCCCAAAGCGTTTTGGCTGGGAACAACCTGGGGCCTGGTTTCGTATAATCCGGATGACGGGACCGAACGCCGCTGGTTTTCCTTGCCCGGCGGTTATCTGGTGGATGCCGACGGGCAAGCGGTGACCGCCAACAGGCCCGAATCCCGGCTGCCGGGCGCCGTCACCGCGTTGGCCAATGACGGCGATTTCCTGTGGGTGAGCGTCACCACCCGGTTTGATCCTTCGTTGAATGGCAACGGCAGCGAGGGGGATTGGGTGAAAGATTACTATGTGCTGACGTTGAAACCGGGGGATTACGGGAACGCCGGGAAGTGGGGTGGTTGGCGCAACATGCATGTGCGGAACGAATGTAATTATATCCTGTTGCTGCACAAACCCTCGGGGAAATGGGTGGGATACTTTCCCGTGACCAGCCGGGTGACGGGCCTGGCGGTGTCCGCTGAAAAACTTTGGATCGGGTTGGAGGATACGGCCTATATCGACCGGGCCGAACATTCCTATAACGACCGGGAAATCGCCGCACCCAGTCCCTTGCTGGAAATACAGAAATCGCCATTGCTCGCCATTACCCCCGGCCGGTGGGTCTCCGACAAAATGTCCGAACCGGAAATCCATTCGCGCATCCAGGATGCGATCAAGATTCTGAAGATCCCATCTCCGCCAGCACCTCCGAGCCGGCTGGCCCTGGCGGAGGAACGCCAGGCTGTCGTCCAGAAAAATTTCCGGAGCTTTGTTCCGGTGGAAATGAAAAAAGGTGCCGACGGTTGCGCGGCGCTTCAACGAGTGGCGCTCCGGGAAAACATGATTGAGCATAACGGCCTGTACTATTGCGGTTTCCGATTCACGATCCCGGCCTGGCTGGACGGCGATTTGGAGTGGATGTTCGTCCTGGCCAAGACCGAAGCGCAAAAGGCTCTTACTGTAGACGAGACCTGGGGACTGATGCCGGAGGACGGCCCGTGGGCGCAACCGGAAGGTTTCGTTCGTGATGAACTTCATAATTACCCCGTCCTCCAGCGGCAATTTCCCTATACCCATACCGTGATTACCCAGACTTTTCTAAAAGACCAATTCCAGCCCGGAAAGAGCTATGCTGTCTGGTTCGAGCTTCACGAAAAGGACCATCCCGATATCGCCTGTGCCATCACCATTCATTCGCCGCGGGGAACAAACGAGTTCGGCGCGCTGCCGTTGCGGTAAGGTGTTTATTGGATTTTACCCCTTGCCTTGCCGCACCTGTTCCTTTTTCGCCTCCAATTCGGCCTGGAGTTTTTTCCGCTCGTTAACCAGTTGCTGCTGGAGCAGCTCGACTTTTTCGGAATCTCCCGCTGCCGCGGCCTTTGCGATTTCATCCCGCAGCGCGATTTCGCATCCGGCAATTTTCGCGGCGTATTTGGAATCCAGCTCCGCGAGATGTTTCTTCTGCGCGCCGGTGAGTTTGGCGGCGGGAGCGGCCTTGCTAAGCCGTTCTATGGCGAGTTCGTAGGCGGTCTTCATTCGATATAAAATTTCAGATTCCGGATTGCGGACTGGCGCGTTGTTGTGTCGCGCCCGCAAGGTCATGCGATCCGATCCGCACACTAACGCCGTTGGCCCTCGAGCACAAGCGGCGCGTGCCGGCCAAAATGGGCGCATCTTGATACTGCCCGACTCCTTCTCCCCGCCCGAGCGGGGCGAGCGGATTTGAATAATCGGCCTCCTCACCCCGCCCCTCTCCTCCTTTGGCGGAGGAGAGGGAGAAAACCGGGGGCGGCGCGTGCCGGCAAAAAATAATCATTACCCGCCATGCCAGACATATAATTATGGCTTATCGGAATTGTTAGCGAACAAAAAGCAATTCAAGCCATCATCGTAATATGCTATAAGCCAATAACATATATCAATGATTAGGGTTTGACACATTCACCATTCGTAGCTTACTTTGATAGGGCAATGGCGTTGTGCTGATTCGGCTTCAGCCGCTAATCCATTTTGCACCGAGGAAATTGTTAACTAAAAGTCCATGAGCGACACAATCGCAACGGCATCCTTGTCGGGCGGAACCCCGAAGGTTTCGAAAATCAACGAAGCCGTCATCCGCATCGCCGGCAATTCGCAGGACGGCATCCAGGTCATCGGGGGCTTCCTGGCGCGGCTCGCCGGCCGCAGCGAGCAGGAGGTCATGACGTTCATGACGATCCCGGCCACGATTTCCGGCGGACCGTCCATCTTCCAGGTGCGCATCGGCTCGGGCGAAGTTCTGAGCGCCGGCGATGATGCCGACCTGCTGCTCGCGCTTTATCAGCACTCTTACGAAGACCATGTTGGTTCGCTCAAAAAAGGCGGCATCGTGCTTTTTGATTCCGATCACGTCGAACCGAAGGTCGAATGGCAGCAGGATTATCATCACGTCGGCGTTCCGATTGCCTCGCTGACCGTCGAGGCCATCGGCGGCACGGCCAAGGACAAGGGCAAAAACATTTATGCGCTCGGCCTCCTGGCGAGGGTGTTCGACCTCAACGTGCCGAAGCTGGAACAACTGGTCACCGAACGTTTCACCGGCAAGGACGAAAGCGTCGTTAAAAACGCGCTGGCGGCGTTCCGGGCCGGGCATTCCTACAACGTCGGCAACCTGTTTGAGACGTTTCAATTTTCAGAAAGCCGCAAGCGCGACGGACGGCAGGTCGTGATGAACGGCAACGAGGCGCTGGGCTACGGCCTCATTGCCGCGGGCGTGCGCTTTGGAGCTGGGTACCCGATCACGCCGTGGACGGACGTGATGGAACTGCTCCGGCGCGAACTGCCCAAATACGGCGGCTCGTTCATCCAGTGCGAGGATGAAATCGCCTCGGTTTCGATGGCCATGGGCGCGAGTTATGCCGGGCGCGTCGCGGTCACGGGCTCCAGCGGTCCGGGCATTTCCCTCAAAATGGAATCGGTCGGCTGGGGCGTGATGGCCGAGGTGCCGGTGATTGTGGTGGATGTTCAGCGCGGCGGGCCGTCCACCGGTTTGCCGACGAGCGTCGAGCAATCCGATCTGAACATTGCCCGCTTCGGCAGCCACGGCGATTCGCCCCGCGTCGTGCT
>Ga0182027_10016386_pt1 | contig 10125 bp, 7 predicted proteins | sample 712E1DmetaG_FD_121300 | JGI IMG/M metagenome (GOLD analysis project Ga0182027, IMG submission 121300) | Permafrost microbial communities from Stordalen Mire, Sweden - 712E1D metaG (Illumina Assembly) | ecosystem: Environmental > Terrestrial > Soil > Wetlands > Permafrost | place: Sweden... | reverse complement strand
GCCGACTAACTGGAAAGACCCGACCATTTAAAATAATAGGCTTTGCTGAATCTGTAAACACTCCGTTCGCCGTTGGGTTACGTACGAACTACAAGTGTATGATGCCACCAACTTCCAATATATTGCAAAGGCCGGTGCCACAAATTCAAAACGTCATACTCCATACTATGGGCTTGATCTGCGATTCGAGAAAAAATGGGTGTATAAAATGGGCGTCCTTACCACATATATAGAATTTATCCGGTTGGTTCACTGGTTGCAATTTGTAAAGGACAAAAACGGAGTTCCGCTTTACAATCCGGGCGAACTGAATTTTTACAATTATGATTATTCCGGTTTCCAAACAATGCCCAATTGGCCGATGATTTCTTTGGGATTAACATGGGATTTCTGAACATAGGAAGAAAATTTATGGGAAAGCTGAAACAAAGTCCCCCTGCGGGGGACTGCCTCAAAGGGGCGGGGGGCGAGTGTAAGTTTATTTTTTCTTTTTTTAAAATAACACCTGGATTACTTCGGGGTAGTTCATTAGTGGCTATCCAGTTGCGAAGGAACGGATTGGCTTTTGTGTTTGTTTTCCTCTCCTGCATTACCATGACTTCAACATTTGATCGTGTTGATACGAATAAGCTTCGCGTCATTGGCGTTGTTTTTTCGCCAAAGCCCGATGTCGCGCCGGGTGACACCATAACGGTAACAGCATATTTTGGAGGAAATAAAGTTGTGTCGGTTTCCGATTTCAAGCTGGCTTACAATTATTTCTGGTCAATGAGTGGAATCACGTTCAAAGATCCTCATACCATCACATTGCTTACTCAGCCCAAAGGTTTGCCGGATTCAGCGCAAATCTCTTTTGTTATTAACCCTGATGTGTTTATCGGAAGGCAGGGCCTCGATAGTGTCCCGCAGCATACAGTCGATTCAATAAGCCGTTTGTTCTCATTGAGCAAAGATTCTTTGCAATCGGTTTTATCCATTTCAACCACTCAGCAGCGAGACACGCTTGGAAAGTATATAGAGAGGATGACTTTGCCCACATCTCTTCTTTTCACCGCACATTCTGAAAATGGAACCGATTTGCCCATTGTTGCCGGTTTCACCATAAAGTATCATGCGCCACTTCCCGGCGTTGTTCCCCCAAACAACAACCCCGATATCACATGGCTTGCAGTGTGCAAGGTCCCGAGTAATTATGCCATGGGTTTTTCGCCGTACGATCCGACGTTTCAGGGAAAATTCACCATGACATATCTTTACAATAAGAATAATCCGGCATTATGCGATAGCAATGTGGATATTGATACCGGGTATGCATATTTTCTTGCCGCTGATAATGAAGTAGTCCGCAACGGAGCCTCGATCGATTCGCTGCGCGACACTATGACGGATTCAAAAGGAAATTTTTATCGAGAAACCTATAATTATGAATGGTTTTATCAGAACGTGGACATGGTCACGGATTTCGAAGATTCACTCATGAATATTGACAACAGTACATCATCGTATATAGAAATGAAGCCTGCATACAATACGGCAATGAAACATTTTAGGGTATGGGTTGCAGTGTACGATCAGATTGCCAACATATGGTGGAGACCTCGCGGTATGTGCGTGCGAGGTGTAAAAGGCGTGTTCCGGTTTTCCGATGCGTATATAAGAAAGATGAGTCAGGAGTAAGGGTGGGCTGTGTTTGGGCAATGAAACATGGATAAACAGGTTTTGGAAAAAATTATTTAGGCTACTATTCCCCTTTGAATTGTTTTAAGGTAAATTACTACAAAAGGGCTGATTTGGAGGTTTTAAAATATGATAAAATGTGATTATTGTGGGAAACCGGGAGCAAAGGTCAATCACGTATCTCGAAGCTATGGAAAAGATTCCGAGTTACTTGTCATTGAGGAAATCCCCGTTATTGCTTGTCCGCATTGCAAAGAAACCTATATGACCGCAGAAACAATGCATGAAATTGAGAGGATCAAACTTCATCGTAAGAGCATGGCGAAAAAACGACAGGTTGCAGTTGCTGAATTCGTATGAAGAAAACGTTGAAAAAGATCCCAGATCAAAGGCTGCAAAGGCTTAAAACTCCATTTCCGCTCTTGCCTTAATCCTGACCCAATCATAATCATTTTTTAAAATAAATGCTTTCTTTGCAAATTCTTCATACAAGAATTTCTCATCAATTTGGAGCAAACAATTTGTAGTGTCGCCTGAATTGGCGGCATAGTTGAGACTTCGTATCATTTTTTTCTTTAATGCCTGCTTTGTAAACTCTAAAGAATATGCATCCCCTGAATTTCCTGCCTTGCGCAACATAAAAGTAAGGCCATATTTTTTGCAATAATTGTTTGGTGAAAACGTGAAGGGGGACTCTACTTGCAACAAACATTTGTTTGGCGCAGATTGCACAATCCCGATTACGGTAGCAAATTTTTCAAAATATTCGTTCACAACCCTTATCATATCCTGCGTTTCAAAAAGCGAACTGAGTTCAATAGCGGCTGGTTTCTGCCATAGCAACGTAATAACGTCGTGGCCGGTAATAAAACAAGGTGATACAATGGGGCCCCAATGCGAACTTTTAAATCCTTGATACCAAGGAACAAGTGACGCAGTGGTTTTCATTATGGCAGAAGCCAACGCTATGGCAATGGTTGCTTTGGGCAGCCCATGAGTATTTGCCTGGCAATCAACAAGAAACGAAACTGGAACAGTTGCAGCATTAACGCTCTCTATTCTTTCTTTCAAAGCCTGCGGGGAATACGTGATTTTCTTTCGTAGCCCTGTTATTGATTCTCGTGAAGCAATGTCGCAGGCCCCGCAAGTCTTGCATATGCCTCTTTCGGTCTGTGAACCAAGACAAAATCCGTTATCGATAAAAGATTTTGCAGCATCTCCTTGTGAGAGTACAAATTTCCTGGAAATCCCTGTTTCAAAATAAAGCCATGGTTTCATAATAAAATTGACTATACTCAATCCCTTATCAACCTCTTGGGTGGCAGCGGCGGAATTCGCATCGGTATCGGAATTACTCATCAATTCCGCAAGGCCAAAACCTTTTTGTTCGCATTCCTTTAAAAATGCGGCAATAAATAAATTGCCTATACTACGGTAAAAAACAAAGTCTGTTGATACAAGTGCAGCTAAAAGTGCTTCATATATTTCAGGTTTTGATGCGCGTACCAGCATTTGAGACAGAAGATAATCATTGAAATCGCTTGAAAGTCTGAATTCAAAGTTGTTTTTGTGAATTGAATTTCGGATTTTGGCAATAATAGGTTTTAACGTTTCAATGTCCGGGGCATTATGCGTTTCAAGCGGGGTCCATGGAAACCGCACCAGTAAGGTACAGGAAAAAATAATGCGCGGACTTTGGGGCTTCGATCCATTACATTGCTTAATAAACAGAAGTGTTTTTTCAAAATCCTCAAAATCTTCTTTTTCCTCAAGACCTGTTGCAATGAGAAATACTTTCAATTCCCGAATTGGGGCCGACAAAATGATTCGTAAACTTGATTCAAGGTCTTTTTGAGATAGACTTTTATGCAAATAAGCGCGCATGCGTGAAGAAATGCCTTCAAGCCCGCACGTGATGCTTGATTTGCCTATGGCTATGCAGGTTGCAAGCATTGCTTGGTCTTGTGCAAGCATGTCGAATCGCTGGCTTTTAAGCCCAATGGATGAAACTATCGATAGTTGTTTTTTTATTATTTCATACAATTCTGAATGCATATTGAAATTAAAGCTGAATAAATCTATTTTGTCAACGCCCTGGCCCGCCTTTATTTTTTTTGCGTCTTCTACCAGATCGCCGGCAGAATTTTCCCTATATGGTTTTTTATTAAAACTTTCAGCGCAAAAACTGCAAAAGCATGGACAACCATCGGATATTTGTAAATTTCCTATGCCGAAATTGCTTTCGATATTGCTTATTGGGGCATCTGCGAGTAATGCGTTTATCGAAAGTTTCGGTACAATAAATCGCTTTGTGTGTTTTGGCATATCCGGTTGAATAAATCCAGGGACCGATTCGAGCAATAAAAGTGTTTCAATTTTTCCTATTCCTTTTTGTTTTGCTTTGGCGCATAGGGAAAAAATTTGTGCAATACATTCTGTATCTTCGCCAAAGAAAATAGCGTCAACAGGAGGTTCGTTCACAAAAAATAGTGATGTGTATAAGGCATTTGACCCGCCAAGAATGATTAATGGCATTTCAAAATCCGCCATTCGCTGGCTTTTTAATAAGGGAATGCCGCTTTTTGAAAGCATAACAGAGACATTTACAAGCTCCTGCACAATAGAATTTGAAATTGCAATGAGATCAAAGCCTTTTGGGCCCTGTTTTGTTTTTGTGCCAAGCAGCCAGGGAACATTGTCCTGCGTAAATACCGGGCCATCATATACTGGTGGTAAAAAAGCAAGATCAGGGAAAAAACCCGTTTTTTTTGCAATTTGATATAAAATCTTATGCGAAAATGATTCCGAAGAATCAAAATAGGTAGATAGCCTTGTTATCAAAATGCGGAATTGGCTTCGAGAGTATTCTTCTTCTGATAGTGTATTAACTTCATTGCCATTAAGCCATAACCCATTGCCGGTTAGCTTTTGATAATTTTTATCATACCACAGGGAATAATCGGGGTTTTTGATTGTAATATTCATATGGTAAAAATAGCTTTTTGGAAAGGGCCTATTTTGCTTTTTTCCCCCTCTCCTGTGGGAGAGGAGGGCGGGGGGTGAGGTAAATTTTTTTCAAATCAAAATTTAATCCGCGCTTCTGCGAATACAATAAAAAAAACGCTGATACCCCATAAGGATATCAGCGCTTCACAGCAACTAAAAAACTCTAAAACTTATTTCTTCTTCTTTGAAGCTTTCTTTCTCTTGTCAGCCTTCTTGCCGGAAGCAAGCATAATTACGCGATAGGTCTGAGCAACAGAGAGATCAAACTTGTTTGCAATTTCAGTTCCGGTTTTGCCGGCTTTGTACATTGCAACAATTTTGGCATTACGTTCCGGGTTCTTTGCCTTGAGAGAGTCAATGCCATACTTGTTTCTCAACTGATGGATCGCCTGTCTCGTAACCTTGAACTTCTTGGCAATAGCTTCATCTGTACCAAGAGTCTTTTGGAGCTTGATCAGCTCACTCTTACTAACAATAGCCATATCTCTCCTCCAATAAAAAAAAAGTTTATGAAACGTTGCACCATTAATATAATTGATTGTCCAGACAATGCGTTTTTTTGTCAAGTTTTTTTTATTTTTTTTTTCAGGCAATATCACATGCCGGATCTTTATACATAGGTATGCATATATAAATATACTACTTTTTTAAAAGATGCGTTGATATAAGATATTATGTTTTCATGGGAAAATATCTCGTATGCAAATGGTGCGTTAATATATTTTGTAATCATGATGACCGATAAAAACATACCCGCGCTTCCCATCATGGAACATCGGGCAAAAATCCTATTATGCCTTAAGTTGTCGAAATCGGCCATCATTTCCGCGCCAACAGGTTCGGGCAAGTCAACGCAAGTGCCGCAGTTTTTGATTGATAGCGGTATGGTAGAAGGCCAAATCCTCATTTTGCAGCCTCGCCGTTTAGCTGCAAGAATGCTTGCGGAAAGGGTCGCATTCGAACGAAACGCGATTCTCGGCGATGAAATCGGGTTTGTCACTCGTTTCGAATCCAAGCAAGGCGACAATACCAGGGCATTATTCATTACCGAGGGTGTATTGCCCCGGATGATGTTGACCAATAAAGACCTGAAAGGGGTTTCGGCAATAATTTTCGACGAATTCCATGAAAGAAACCTTGCAACCGACCTTGGGCTTGCTCTTGTTCGTACACTTCAACAAACAACAAGGCCCGATTTGGCCATTATCATTATGTCGGCAACGATGGATGCTCATGCTGTTTCGGAATATTGCGGAAACGCTTCAATCATTTCAGCAAGCGGCCGGACGTTTCCAATTGATATTCAGTACGCTTTGCATGAAAAAAAATTGCCTGTTTGGGACATGGTGGCAATGGAATGCGATCGGCTCCTATCATTAAAAGTAGACGGCGATATTCTTGTTTTCATGCCAGGAGTCTATGAAATCCGACGAAGCGTTGACGCTATTTCCAGGTATTGCAAATCAGAGCCGCTTTGCGTCATGCCTTTGTATGGCGATCTTCCTTCCCAAAAACAACATGACGTCATGGGTGCTTGCACGAAAAGAAAAATCATTGTCGCAACGAATATAGCCGAAACATCCATTACAATTCCCGGGGTTTGCCATGTAATCGATAGCGGGTTGGCCCGGGTTAACCGATACGACCCCTGCCGGGGATTCAATACATTATATATGGAACCAATCAGCATTGATTCTGCAGACCAACGCGCAGGCCGGGCCGGCCGTCAAGCCAGCGGCGTGTGCGTAAGGCTTTGGACAAAACAATATCATGAGGGCCGAAAACAACGCATCACGCCCGAGATCCTGCGTGTTGACTTAAGTGAAACCCTGCTTTTTGTCCGGATGCTTGGTTACAACCGGGCCTCGCAATTTCCCTGGTTCGAAAAACCGGCAAACGGAAGTTTGGAAGCGGCGGAAAAACTCCTGCGCGACATCGGCGCAATAGGTCCCGATGGAAACCTTTGCAATGCCGGACGGGAAATGAGCGCTTTTCCCATGCACCCCAGGCTTTCACGGTTGTTATTGGAAGCCTCAAAACGACATTGCGTTACCATTGCTTGCTTTTCCGCAGCATATTTGTCGGAACGGCCTGCTGTTTTCGGCAAACCGGAATATCCGCAGCAGGCGTATGAGCATGAGCTTTCGTCGGATTTTTATGGGCTTTTTTGTCTCATGGAAAAAATCAAGCAAAGCAACTTCGACGCGGCAGTTTGTTTGCGATACAACGTCAATGCAGGGGCGGCAAAAGGCATCGTTCGAACTCAAGCGCTGTTTCTGCATTATTGCCGGCGCTTCGGTATGCCAACGCACGATCAAGGTGATAGCGTGACGTCGCTTGCACAATGCCTGTTGCTTGCCTATCCCGATCATTGCGCAGTAAGAAAAGACACGGCGACATTGCTGTGTACCATGCGGGACAATAGAACCGGCGAACTGGCAAAAGATAGTTTGGCCCGGGGCGCCGAGTTTCTGATTGCCGCCGACATTCGGGAAACCAAAGAGCGAAATCATGAAATGAAAACCGTTTTGTCTTTGGCCACGGAAATCAAAAAAGAATGGCTTTACGAGTATTTTCCGGATGCCTGGAACAGTAAATCCTTCCACCAATGGGAGCCTCAAAGTCAATCAATAGAAAATGTTGAAATTACCGAGTGCTTTGGCGTTGTTGTCGAAAAAAAAACCTGCGTCAAAAATTTAGACATTTCACGCGCGTCGTCTATCCTCGCAGACGTCATACTTAAGAAAGAGCTCAAACTTGCGGGGTGGGGCCAGGCCGCAAACGAATGGATAGGCCGCGTTACCTGGGTAGGTTGTCAATTTCCCCACCATGGCCTGCCTACATTTACAGAAGAGGAACGCGCACTTGTTGTCCACGCCATGTGCGAAGGCGAATATAAATACGGCGCGGTTAGCAATAAGGATGCCTTACCGTATCTTAAACAATTAGTAAGCGCCGAACAATTGCGCTTTGTGGATGTAATGGCGCCCGAGGTCCTGATTTTACCCTCTAAAAGAAAGCTTAGGCTTTTTTACGAACCAGCGCAGCCGCCTACAGGACGTTGCAGGATACAAGACCTTTACGGACTCCCCGCAACTCCTCGAATAGCGCAAAACAGAATTGCGGTGCGTATAGAAATTTTAGCTCCCAATAATAGGCCGGTCCAAATCACTGATGATCTGGCGAGGTTTTGGCAAGAGCATTATCCTGGTATTAAAAAATCATTGTCTCGGCGATATCCGCGCCACGAGTGGCGGTAGTAACGGTCATGGGAGGTAATTGGTTATTTGCGTTCCGTTGAATTGAAACGGCCCTTGATAAATAGGATTTTCAATAACGGCAGGGTCTATGGTTGCGGCGACATTTTCTGTTTTTCCCGCGCTTTGCATGAGCATGGGCGCGAATGTCGGCCTTTGGTCTGCCTTGATAAGCACCATTTGTGGTCGCCTGATTTTACCCTCAATTTTTTGTTCTTCGAAAATTATTTTTTGTACCGCTGCTTTTCCCCGTTCCGATGTTTTTGCAGAAGATGCGGGGTTTTGTTTTGTTTCACTGGCAAAACACATGCACGAAACACAAAGCAATAGTGTCGTTGTTCTTATTATAAGGTATATGTTTTTTGTTTTCATAAAAGATAACCCCGCGCTTGGCTGCGGGATAAGCTGTGCCCTATATTTAAAAGTACGATACACCAAGGGAAAATAGCAATTAGTACCTATTTCTGGATTATACACTCGGAGTACCTCGGTACTTTGTATACGCATTTTGCGCGTGCACTATGTACTCGAAGTGAATACAATATATAATGTAAACTTATCCCATAGCGACATGTCCCCGAAGCGATAGCGAAGGGGGAAGCAACGGATCAGTATTTGAGCATTCCCCTAAAAAAGCGATGTATTTTAAAAAGTTGGTTCACATCGTGAGAGGGCGCTTCCAATGACTGTAAGAGTACTCGTTGCAGACGACGATTTGGATGTTCATGAATTGGTCAACGATATCCTGTTAATAACGTTTAAGGATGTTTTGATTGAACGGGTTTTAAGCGTAGAGGCTTGTCGTGCAAAGCTGTCATCACAAATCGATTTCGATTTACTGCTTGTTGCTTCAGGGCTTAGCGATGAAAATGATACAGCTATTCTTGCCATGGTTCTCGATGAATTTCCTGCCATGGTTTCCAAAATTGCGGTTATTGAAGAAGCCGGGGCTTCAGCACGATTCGATAACGCAGGGAAGCCCTTGCCTTTGATCAAAAAACCATTTTCCTTAGACGAATTCAGCGATGTTATAAAAAAGATCTGCCGTGTATGAACTCGCACTTGTCATTGAGATCACTTTCGGTTTGCATGATCGTAAAAAACGAAGCAGCGACGATTTTAAGATGTTTATCAAGTGTCAAGAGTGTTGCCGACGAAATAATCGTTGTTGATACCGGATCGCAGGACAATACCGTTCTTTTGGCAAAATCCATGGGCGCGACGGTCATATTGTCGGATTGGCGCGACGATTTTTCCTATTCCCGCAATATGTCCTTAAAGGCCGCTCGAAGCACATGGATTTTATGGCTTGACGCCGACGACATTGTTCCTGACGCGTCATTGCAAAAAATCAATGAACTCAAGGGATCTGATGCCGACCGAGTCTACGGCTTTGTCATTAAAAACGAAAAACCCGGCAACACAGGGTCGGAATTTATGCAGGCCCGTATGTTTCCCAACAGGCCTGATATTTATTTTGAACGCCGCATCCACGAGCAAATGATGTTGTCTGCCTTGCGTGCCGGATTGCGTTTGGAGGAAACAAGCGTGGTCATTGAGCATCATGGGTATGCCGAAGCGGAAAAGGTCTTGGAAAAATCTGCGCGCAACGTGAACTTGCTACTTGCGGAATGGGATAAAACCTCTCCCGATGCGGTCATGGCAATCGAAATAGCAGATTCATTTTATACGCTTGGCGACAATGAAAATGCGCAACACTGGTATAAAGCGGTTTTGTCGGTCCCGCAATGTGAAGCTTCCATGCCGCATGTTGCAAGCCAGGCGTATCTCGGGCTTGGAAATATTTGCAATAAAAATGAAAAATTCAAGGAAGCAATTCCTTTTCTTGAAAAGGCGGTCATGCTTTGCAACAACAGGGCCGACGCCCTGTTTTCACTTGCCGTTGCAAAAGATTTGTCGGGCGATTTGCAGGGTGCGGCCGATACTCTGGTTACTATATTTTCCAAGAGCGGGCCAACGCTTACGGTTGGCGTTGATTACAGGGAAGCAACGATAAAGGCCTATTTGCGATTGGAACGCATTCTCACAGAGCTTGGAAAAAAGGACCAATTGTTCGATCTTGCTAAAAAGGCCCATGCCACTCTTGCTTATAGGCCCGAAATTCAAAATATGGCGGGCCGCGTTTTGTATAAAAACGGCAAGCTTATGGAGGCATTGCATGCAT
>Ga0182027_10016385_pt1 | contig 10125 bp, 4 predicted proteins | sample 712E1DmetaG_FD_121300 | JGI IMG/M metagenome (GOLD analysis project Ga0182027, IMG submission 121300) | Permafrost microbial communities from Stordalen Mire, Sweden - 712E1D metaG (Illumina Assembly) | ecosystem: Environmental > Terrestrial > Soil > Wetlands > Permafrost | place: Sweden... | reverse complement strand
GAATACAGAAGGCCAATTAAATGGCCCGACAAATAATTATCCTCCGTATTACTCTTCTTCTCCTTCGGGGATTGAACAAGGTCCAATAAATACTTCGTATAATCCATCTTTTAAATCGAGTAATCAACCTACGGGGTATGATATCAATGGAAATCTTATACAGCCCCCCGCAACTTTAGAAAATTTAAATCCGGCGGCGGGGGCTAATTACAGCAATTATCAGACCTTGAATCCTTATGGGTCAGCATGGGCTAATAACTTTGGGTATCAAGGTGGCCCTACTCAACAGCCAATACCATTTAATACTCAATTGAATCCAGGACTGTATCAACAAACTCCGCAACGTCAAACGCAATATCCAGGATACTATTAAAGGATAAATTATGGCAGAAGTAATTGGTTTTCCTCAGATGTCGGACTTGGCTAGTAATGGTGGAATAACGATTGGCCAGATGGCTGGTCAGGCCAAGGCCACGGCTGCGCCAACATATGAACAACAGATGGGCACGACCTTAAATTTGGCCAATATGATGGACCAACGCCGTCAGGCGTTGATGACCAAGGGGATCTTGGGCCAGCAGGGCGCCATGGATGAGCAGGGTAATTTAACTCCTGCGGGCCGTACGTCCCTCGCAGGTGTTAATCCTGAGACCATGGGGACTATTGAGAACGCGGCGGCTATGCGGGCTTACCGGGAAAATATGGGTCAGGCGGCTGAGAACCGGGCCACTGCGATGATGAATACTGCGAAGGTTAAGCAAGATCAGTTGAATTTCAAAGAGCGAACGCAACAGCAATTGGATGATAACAGCACTTTTGCTAATTTATTGGTCAAGGCTACGCCTGAGACGGCAGCCGCGGTCATAGATACTTTTTCGAAATTGCATCAAGGTAATTTTCATTCGCCGGGCGATATAGCCACTTGGAATACAATATTGGGTCGGAAACCTATAATGGATGCGAATGGACAACCTATAATGGATGCGAATGGACAACCGACTGGATATGAACAAGGACCTGTAGATCCGCAAAAATTACAAGCCTTGCAGACGGGAGTTGTATCTGCGGCAAATTCTTTTCAGCAAGCGACTTTAGATCGAATAAAGCAGTCCGGAGTGGACCAGAATGAATATAAGTTGCAAGAGATTCAAAAGCCAGCCGAGTTGGAAAAAGAACGAGCGGATAGAGCCAAGGAGGCTCTTAGGTTAAAGGCCGAACAGGATAAAGCGGCAAAAGCGCCAAAACAGCAGGAAAAAGACGATGAAAAGACTGCTTTAACACTTGCACAGCACATTAATTCACTTACCGCTACTTCAAGAACTCTTTTGGGCGTGGCGGCCACAAATAATATGAAATCGGATCGAGCATTGTTATTATTGCAAGATCCTGATATTGACGTTACCCAGAAAGATGCTGCTGTAACAGACTTTCTGTCGGTTATGAAGCAAGGGTCTCCAGACGAGCAACAGCTTAAAAAAGGTATGTACGGCAGTTTGTACGAAAAAGGGTTGGAACTGGCTCAAAGTGTTACTGGTCAGCCGATGCAGTACAAAGATACAGCAGTTATAGATAAATTGGTAAAAATGTTTGAGGGTTTTAAAAGCATAGACAATAATGTTGTGGACGATAATCTTGGAGTGTATGCTGCCGCTGCAAAAGGATTTATATCGCGCAATCCAGAACAGTGGAATAAAATGGTGGAAGCCGTTAAAAGTTCTTACACAGGGCCTGGTAAGGCTCAGAAACGACCTGGTGGTACTGCGCCAGTTGCAGGGCCTGGTAAAGCGCCTGGTGCAGTAGATCCTAATAATCCACTTGGAATTAACTTGAAATAAAGGTTAGCTATGCCTTTAACAATCAATGAATTTGCGTCTCAGATTAAAGAGAAATATCCTGCGTATTCCGGGATGGATGATCTTGATTTGACCACCCGGATATTGCAAAAATATCCGCAATATAACAGTGCATTAGTTCAAACTCCCGCGAGTCCGCAAGGGCCTCAAGCCCCTATGACTTCGGCACCAGCGGACGTGACAGCAAATGTTCCGAAAGGAACTCCGGACGAGAGTCCTGCTGTTTCACGTATTCCGCAAACTTATGCTCAACAGTTTCAGCAGTCTTTGCAAAATGTGCAGGAAGGTGCAACCCTGCCTGAACATCCTTCCTTGATAAGCATAGGCAAAGCGATCGGTCAAGTGCCCCTACGGTTGGCTGGAGGGGCTATGGGAAACCTTTATAATCTTGGAATGGTTCCTCTTCAGGCCATGGCCCAAGATGCTGCTTCTACTATTGGAGCTATAGGTCCAGGCTCGATAGGCATCCCTAGCACTACGACTTTAGGTTCCTTATATAATGTGGCCGCGAATAAAATCCCTGGGGCAACGGCAGTGGCGTCAACAGCAGAAAATGTTCTTGGAAATCCAGATGTGCAATCTGCCTTGAATTTATTGCCCTTTGTGGGTAAAGTACCTGGAATGCTATCTGCTACAGGGAAGGCGGCAACAAACCTTGGAAAAACGGTCTATACCGGACAACTAGGAATTACCAAATCCCTTGCAGGTAAAATTGCTCCTGAATATACTCAGGCCGAGGCCAATATCGGAAATACCATAAAAGATTACAAACTGGACAGTCCGTTAGGGTATAAGGCATCCTTCCAAAATGCAAAGGATGCCTTTAAAGATAAATGGACTCAAGCAGATGACTTGATTAAGCAATATGCCGAGAAAAATCCTGGTGAAACTACAACGCTGAAATCAATCGTTGAGGATGTAAAAGCCGGCATACCTGGTGAGATTCGTGCTGGAGAGCGGACTGCGGCCAAAAAAGTCATCGATAACATTCATTCTGATATCATAGATGAATTAAAAGCCAAGAACATTGATCCAGATAAGCTATCCCCTACGGATTTGGTGGATGTAAAGCGATCAATTGGGGCCAAATACAAGCATTATGACCCATCGCTTGATCCGGTTAAAGAGGCCATGTATGATTCTTTCCAGAGTGGGGTTATAAAAAAGATTAATGGCTATGTCCCTGAGGCCGGGAAACTTAATCTCGAGGCCCGGGATATCAAATTTGCCCAGGATGCCCTGGAAAATGCGTTATCCAAGAAACCCTCCCCCTTTAATGCGCTTATAAGAGGCACAGAGGTCCTGGGAGGAATGGGAACTGCTCTGGCACATCCTGCGTCTATTCCGGCGATTGCTGGCACGATCGCTGTCCGAGAGCTAGGTCAGGCAGCTTTAAATCAGGGACGGGCAGCATCGACATTGATGAATCTTGGTCGTGGGGTGAGCAAAGTGGGAGATGTGTTGACGCCTGCGGAAAAGCCTATGTTGCCCCCCGTTGGTCAATCGCCGGTTAATTGGAATCCGCAAGGTCCTCAGCCGAATCCAAATATGGGTGGCGGAACAGGACCAAACCCGAATGCTGGAGCATGGCCCAAACCGCCATACACCCCCGGCGGAGCAACTCAAGTTCTTAAATCAGTAAATCCTGAACTTATCTATCCAAATGAAAAATTAGGAGGAAATATTGTAAGAGAGTTCATAGATAAGACAGGTATTAAAGCCGAATATACAGGGGGGACTCCCGGTATAAAGGGAAAAACTGAGCCATATCACTCAATTACAATAACGGAAAAAGGTAAATCTAATGGGGAAGGACTCACAATAGAGGCCAGAAATCTACAGGAGCTAAAGTCGAAATACGAAGCTAAATTAAAAGAAATAAACCAGCCACTTTGGAAGAGAATATTTGGTGGTAAGCCCTCTGGAGCAATCGGTGGATCTGAAGCTCAAATGGCCCAGCAAAAGACCCCCCAATTCAAGAACTTTTTTGGGGACTGGGAAAAATCTCCTGAAACCGCAAGTAAAGTTGTTCATGAAAACGGTCAGCCTAAGATAGTGACAAACGGCAAAACAATGCCATATGTTCCAAAAAGCGGAGAGTTCCCACAGGTCGCGCGCAGCCGAATTCTCGGGCACTCTTTTTGGACAGACAGCCCAGAAGTTTCGGACGGATATGCTGTTTATGGGGCCCCCTTGAGAGATTTGCAATACCATACGCCAAGTTTCCAATCAAATGTGACACCTGCTTACTTAAATATCAGGAATCCAGTCACAGAAAAAACATCATTGTCCGACATGTTTAAGGGAGATATAAATAATCTAACAAACGCCCTTACAGATAAAGAAGGACTTGCTCAAAGAGCCAAAGACTATCAAAAGTCAATTGATTATTTTTATAAAAAACAGCACCCTACTTATGACCAAGAGCGATTGGACAAAATACCTACGAGCCAAAAAGAAGAAGATTTGAGGTTCCGTGGCTTGGCAATAAAAACGCTGAAACAGCAGGAAAAAGACATCAGGGATATCGTGTACGATATGAAGACTAAAAGTAAAGATGATTGGGGTACTATAAATAAGGTTCTGCAATCTCATGGGTTTGCCGGAGGTCCCGACTTTGTGGGCTCTTTCCTACCCGAGCACTTGCGGCCACTTATGGGCCTGATGGAAAAGTCCCCAGGCCTGGAACGCTACATTAAAAAGAATTATGATGGATTCGGTTTTGAAGACCACGAAGTGCATAATACCATGGGGGTTAAGTCTCATACTTATATACCGTTCTCTGAAAATCAAATAAAGTCCGCGATCGCGAATAATGGCTCTTTTAATCCAGGTGTAAAAAGCATCTTGAGATCCGCTCCGGCCATGGCTTCAATTACTGGGGGCACAGCAGTCGCTGTAGGCAAGGGCGTGCAAACTCTTGGCAAAATGGTAAATAATAATAATAAAAGACAAAATGATACTCGTCCTCCATTAGATTCTTTCTGGAGATAACAATGCCGTACGATATTAAAGCCGCACTAGACTCAGGATATTCTATGAAAGAGGTTATTGCTCATTTGTCTAATACGGTTGACACACTTAAACAGCAACTGGTGGCGCCCCAACAACCAGCCCCTGCTGATACAGCGAATATTTTTAATGTTCAGAACAATAGCCCGTCGCTACCGACATTGGGGCAGTTACAGCCGGTCACACACGTTATGCGAACTCCTCCTCCGCCTCAATCAGAAATTAACCCGGCTCCGGCGCCGTCCGGCGCGGCCATGGGTCCTGCTGCTCCATTAGATGATACGGAGCAAAAAAAGGCAATAGTAGGCGCCATTTCAGAATCAGGCGGAACAGGACGCCTTGTTTTTCGTAATGGGTCTATGGAACCTTCCTCAAAAACGGTAGCAGTTCAGCGGGATACCGGTAAAAAAGTATACGAGCCAGCTACCCAGACTCCCCAGGCTTTGATAGATGCTAAAAAATCTGATGCGGCTTCAAAGAGCGTCGTGGTTGAAACAAAAGTAAATAAACCACCAGCTCCTGAGCAACCCGCTCCTAAACCGCCTGTTTCCGAGGCCCAGGCCGCGGTCTCGAACAAGACCGCACAACAGACTACTTTAGCCCAAGTTACAACGGCTAATCCTTCTAAAGTATTTAAAGCTCAACCTATTGTTGATACCTTAACCAACTACTCAAAGGCTCCCGATACTCCGCCCAAGGCCGCGGCCTTGGTCCAGGCCTTGATTCCTACCGTTCAACAGTGGAATACAATGCCCTTCCCCGCGGTTCAGCAAAGGCTCGAGGCTTTAGCCGTACCGGCTAAGTCTTTAAATTCCAATAACATGGACCAAGCTTTACAAGCCCAGGCCCAGGCCTCGGTCGCGCAATTGGTGAGAACACAAATAGATGCGGCGGTGTCGTCCTCGGCCAATCCCGAGATCCGAGACCAGTGGAAGACTTTGCGGGATTTTAACAGGGTGTTAGCGTCTTCAGTTCCGATTAACTCTCAAAATATCATAACTAAGCAACCTTTAGATATACCTGCGCACCAGTTAGAGCTCAGTAATAAACCCAATGATGTTTTGGCTACCATGTATGCCCAGGCATACCAAGCCCAGCAACAAAAATTACCTGAAAATCCTCGTATGGTCATGGGCGCCATGTCTCCTCAGCAACCACCGACGCCCTATCCTACTTCAGGGCAGCAGACCTTGGCTGGGCCGGGCGGGACTTCTCAGGCCTCCCAGGCTCCTGTGGGTAGTAATGAGCGTGCAATTGCTGATGCGAAACAGACTTACGATGATTGGATGGCTAATAATCAGCTTATAAACGAACTTAAACAGAGGGGTCAAGCACTTACTCTGGGGAACATAAATCTGCCGATTCGAAGAAGGAAATTAAAATGACTACAACCGTATTAAGTCCAAGTCCGAAGTTTTTCTACTGGAACAGTGCTGGTCAACCTCTCGTTGCTGGACAGCTATTCACTTATATCGCTGGAACTACAACCCCAAAAAGCACTTATGTTGACTCGACAGGTATTGGAGCAAATACAAATCCCGTGATCCTGGACGGAATGGGTTCTGCTAACGTATGGCTTTCACCAGGGTTATATAAATTTGTCTTGCAAGACCAAATGGGGAACGTCCTTTGGACCGTTGACAACATTGGCTCAGCCGTGGCCGGGTATAACTTGATTGCTACCCTCGAAGGACCGGCGGGCCTCAGATCTTTAGCTCCCGGGTCTTCTTTAGCCGTGACCACCCTGGGGTATAACACTGTCGGGGATGGCGGCGGCGGAACCTATTACTGGAACGCGGCCTCTACTCAGGCAGACGATGGAGGAGTATATATCGCCCCGAGTCCGTCCGTGACCGGACGATGGGTCCTTGAGTTGAATGGTTATGTTTCGCCATTTATGTACGGAGCAGTGGGGGACGGGGTAAACGATGACACGGGCGCGGTCGAGGCCGCGGATGCATTCGTTTCTGGTAACAACAATTTTTATCTTTACATTAATGGAATTTTTTATATAACTCAGCCGGCCCTGGCCTCGGACATTGTATTCAGCGCCAATGGCGGGTTAAAGTGGAATACGGCTATTCAGCCGACTGTTCATGCGTCCCCCTCAGACGATTTCCAGCATTTCTATGTAGGATCTGGCGGTTCTGCTCCAGTTCTTTATGGTATTATTGAGGTTAAGCCCGAATGGTTCGGAGCAAAAGGGGATGGAAGTTTCCTCAATGATACTATAACGACGGACGATACCGCTCCTATACAATTGGCGATAAATTCTTGCTCGACCGGGATGTGGGTTGTTTTTAATTCGTCAAAAAAATATTATTGTAATGCTATAAGTATTCCTACTACTCACGGGGGGATAAATTTAAAGGGAAGTCAGCCTTTTGAAACAGACGATGAAAACAATCCTGCCAATGAAGAGTATCTGGCTAACTTACAGTTCATTGGCTCGTCCGGGACTTTTATTCAGATGGCGGATGGGGTTGGCGGACTACGCGGACCTGTGCTCCGGGACTTGATAATTGATGGTTCAGCTACCGCCCAGACCATAATTTATTTAGAGACTTTTAACGCTATCATAGAAAATTGCACGATTCGAAACGCCTCTCCTACGGGGTATTGTGTTTGCTTTGACCAGAGTGGGTCAGGCAACATCGTACGTAATTCCGTTATATACAATGCTTTTCTTGGAATAATCGCCACGGGCGCCATGACTTCTGGAAAAGTGATGGGGTGCTCTTTATATAACTGTACGGGTGTTGCAATCTCTATTCAGAATGCCAATAACTGGATGATTGATAGCAACATAATTTATGATTCGATGAAGGACATTTCCGTATATGGCTCAAACTACTCAATAACAAATAACCAGTGCGTTGACCCCCAAGAAACCGGTATTGAAATCAACAATACAGTGATAGGAAATTCAATTGTTACGGGCAATAATATTTCCGTGACGACGGGGACGAATTTAATATATGGAATCTATATTTCTTCATCCGTCAATAATTATGTGTTGGTCTCGAACAACTCGATTTATCAAGGTCCTTCAGTCGTGACCCAGGGCTGGGGCATTTACAGTCAGAATTCAGGCTCCGTATTGCCTGGAAACATTGAAAATAACCAGGTTGTGGGGTATTCGGGGCAAGCATATCATTTAGCGGATGGGTATCAGACCGGGCAAGCGTTCCTGGACTCGACCGCTTATAAGACCTTCAAGGAAATTGTTGGAGATTACTCCGCGGTTGACAGTTCGGATCAAGGAAAGGCCCAGTTTATTGTGCATAACCCTTTAGACCGTGCGGATGGGTTGAGCACTTTAGTGACAGCCTGTGGGTCTCCATCAAATGCAGTGAATTTATGGAGCAGGCAGTTTGTAACGGTTAACAATATAAATAATCTATCACGAATACATACTTCCGCAGGTTATGATAATACCAATGTTAGTCCGAGAACGGATACTTATACTTGGGATGAGCGTGACCCAGTCCAGGGCCGGTTTTATTGGGGAAATTTAGGGCAAGAATACGGACATCTTGATGCGAACGGGTTAAATATCCCCGCAATAACAGTCTCTGGAACAGCGGCTGTTATTACTCCTCCTGTGTCTTATAAAGTGGCGCTAAATGGCACTACCGTAGATACGACATCTACCTTGACATACCAGACATTTTTAAAAATGACGACGATTAGCTTTCCACAAATTGATATGACAACTCAGTCCTCGCCAACAACTGTATACCTCAGCTCATGCAACCCCTTATCGGCTCCAGACACGATTGATTCCCCGCAGTCTCCAGCGAGTTTTCAAGTAGGAGCTGGACTTAATTCCATTAGTCTTGGGCAGTCCATTTATGCTGTAGCCCTCAGTGATCCAACGGTAACTATGACAGGTACAGTAACCAATTATAATTTTGGAACAGGAGTTTTGACAGCTAATTTGACCGGTTCGACGGGTGCTGGAACGTATACAGGCTGGACGGTGTACCAGACCTCTTTCCCTTTTGTTCCTGCCGCGAGGGGGGGCCGGCGGGGTATGTTGCCATTTATGATTTACGGGTCTAGTCAAGATGGGGTAAATCCGATGCCAGGTGCGATATCCATGGATAGTACGCAGTGGCAGATTTTGACTCCCTTTGTCCGCACATACAGCGGTGCAGAATCAATGGTCTCATCTACGTGGGAAGAAACTCCTTTAGGGAGTAATTATGTGTATAGTATAGCCCCTCAGTCAATAAACTTACTAATAGCATAGAGGAAACTTGGCATCACTAAAGAAAAAACCTTCTAATCCCGCCGCGGTCACGGTCCCAAAACTGGGACCGCCTCCGAACAGAACTGATATTGTCGAAAGTGATGCTGGAGGGAATACCACAGGCTCCGTAAAACGCCCATGGCAGGCTTTCTTTGCGGACATTTACGATAATGTTAACACTTTGAATACTTCGGTAGCTTTAAATCCTACCGGCGTTCAAGGCCATACCGGTCTGGGGGTTCCGGGTCCCGCTGGACCAGCAGGATCTAAAGGGCCAGCTGGAGCTGCTGGAGCTGACGGGGCTGACGGGGCTGACGGGGCTGACGGGGCTGACGGAGCTCAAGGTCAGACAGGGTTGCAAGGCATCACTGGTTTAACCCAAGCCATAAATTTTCTTGACGAAACACCGTACCCGTCACTTGGAGTGACACCGGAATTACTTTACAACGAGGCCGACCAAGCTTTGTTTGCCGGCGTGGCTGGATCCGATCACTGGGTGCAGATTTCCGCGGGCTCGGTTTCTGGTGGAACTGGTGTCCAAGGAATACAAGGCGTCCAAGGTATCACGGGACTTGCAAATTTTCTTGACCAAACCTACTACCCTCCGTTAGGTCCTCCCGAGCCTGTTTTACTTTTCCAGGAAACGGATGGTGCCCTATTTGCAGGGACCACGGGAACGGGAGTATGGGTCCAGATTAGTGCAGGGTCCACGCAAGGCTTTACAGGATCCACCGGAGTGCAAGGTATAACAGGTCTACAGGGTATAACTGGCCCAGGAGCTTTGGTTTCTAATACCTATATACCGGTAAGCAATGGCTCTACTTACGTAAACTCGCCAATGACCGTGTCCGGGTCAAGTGTCGTATTTTCTGGAACCGCGGATGTTACTGGGTCTTTAAATGTGGTGAGTTCTGTTCAACTCCAAAACCTATCTGGACCTGGCCAGAGAATGGTTGTGACCGATGCCACGGGAAACATAAGTGCTATTATATTGCCTCAAGGGTT
>Ga0182027_10016384_pt1 | contig 10125 bp, 10 predicted proteins | sample 712E1DmetaG_FD_121300 | JGI IMG/M metagenome (GOLD analysis project Ga0182027, IMG submission 121300) | Permafrost microbial communities from Stordalen Mire, Sweden - 712E1D metaG (Illumina Assembly) | ecosystem: Environmental > Terrestrial > Soil > Wetlands > Permafrost | place: Sweden... | reverse complement strand
GGAAAGCTTCGGCCTCTCGGCTCTTGAAGCTATGGCGTGCGGAATACCGGTAATAAGTTCTTCGGTCGGCGGGCTTCCCGAATTAAATATTCATAACGAAACAGGTTTTATCGCGGAAATAGGAGACATAGACCGGATGTCAAAATATGCTATCGATCTTCTGACCAACGAAAAAAAGTATTCAACCTTCTCAAAAAACTCGCGCGACCGTGCGGTCAATCGATTCGATAAGAAACTGATCGTTCCTCAATATGTCAGCTACTATGAAAAAGTGATGAATACATAATAAGAAATCCCTAACTTTATTCCGGGGTTTTAATCCTATTATCTCATGGGAATAACTTTTCGCCCCATGCTGTAATAACCAAATCCAAGAACTTCCATGCTCCCAGGTTCAAAGATATTGCGGCCATCGAAAATCAACGGGTATTTAAGAAGACTTCTCATTTTCTCGAAGTCGGGATTCCTGAATTCATTCCATTCGGTTAAAGTCAGCAGGGCATCGGCATCGCGAAGGGGTTCATACTGATCTTTCATATATTCGATCGTGTCTCCCAGATAATATCGCGCATTTGCCATCGATGCCGGGTCGTATGCCGAAACTCTTGCTCCAAGCGCAACCAGTTCCCGGATAATTACGACCGACGGTGCTTCCCGCATATCATCCGTATTGGGCTTAAACGCGAGTCCCCAGACCGCGATTTTTAATCCCTTAAGACTACCGTTAAAATGTTTTTGAACCTTCTTTACCAAAACGATCTTTTGATTCCGGTTGACATCATCGACAACTTTCAGCAACCGGACCGGCGATCCTGCCTTATCGGACGTTTTGTACAACGCGTTTACATCTTTCGGAAAACACGAACCACCGTACCCTATGCCGGGGAAAAGAAATCTTTTACCGATCCGGGTATCGGCCCCCATTGATTTTCGAACCGAGTCGATATTGGCTCCTACCGATTCACAAAAATTAGCCAGTTCGTTCATATATGTTATCCGCATGGCGAGATACGAGTTTGCCGCATACTTTGAAACCTCCGAGCTTTCGGTATCCATTTCGAAGATGGGATTTCCCTGCCGTACGAACGGTTCGTAAAGAGATCTCATCTTTTCAAATACTTTCGCCGATTTCGCTCCGATGACAATACGGTCGGGCTTCATAAAATCATCGACGGCAAATCCCTCACGAAGAAATTCAGGGTTTGAAACGACCTCAAAATTCCGGACCGAATGTTTTAGCAGAATCTCCGATAACTCGCGCGATGTACCAACCGGAACCGTGCTCTTGTTTACGATGATCTTAAAATTCTGAGTTCCAGACTCATTTAGTATTTTTCCTATCGAATCCGCGACATCGAATACATATCGAAGATCGGCCGAACCGTCTTCGTCCTGCGGAGTAGGCAGGCATAAAAAAATCACCTCAGCATAAAGCACGGTACTTTTGATATCGTCGGTAAAAGCCAGTCTTTTCATCTCGACATTCCGGCTGAAGAGAATCTCAAGGCCTGGTTCGTAAATAGGCATTTCCCCGGAATTAAGTTTCCTCAGTTTCTCTGAATTATTATCAACGCAAATCACATGATGACCCATCTCGGCAAAGCAGGTGCCGCTTACAAGACCTACATAACCGGTTCCGATAACTGCAAGATTCATTCAATCCTCAATCTATTTTGTAAATGAAATCATGATCTATTTGTACAAAATTTTTCGCAAGAAGATCCTTTTGAGAAACAAGCGGCGCATCATTCTTCCAATCAATATTCAGCGTCGCGTCGTTGTAGATTATCGCCCTCTCATTTGCCTTATCATAAGGCGCCGTGCATTTATAGCTGAAAATAGCCGTTTCGGATAAAACGGAAAATCCGTGAGCAAACCCGGGCGGAATCCAAAGCTGATTATGACTCTCATCATTCAGCTCGACTGAAAAATATTTGCCGTAAGTAGGCGATCCGAAACGGATATCAACCGCGATATCCAAAACACGTCCGAGTAAAACACCGCATAATTTACCCTGAGCTGAAGTGCCGATTTGATAGTGGAGACCCCTCAAGGTGCCTTTCACCGATCTGGAAACGTTGTCCTGCACAAATACAGCGTCAATCCCCTCTTTCTCATACTTCTGGAGACCGAACGACTCATAAAAATAACCGCGCAGATCTCTAAATACATCGGGCTTTATCAAAAGCAGATTGCTTATATAAGTTTTCTCTACAATCATAATGGACCTTAAAATTTAGGATTCAGATGCCAATTCCATGCACTCTCAAGGATATCGTTTATTGTATACCTGGGACTCCAGCCAAGAATTTCCTTTGCTTTTTTATTATCAGCTACCAGCCGGGCGGGATCACCCGCGCGCCTTCCCGCTATCTCCGTGGGAATTTCCTTATTTGTTATTATCCTGGCCTTATCGATTATTTCCATCACTGAATTTCCGTTTCCGGTGCCCAGATTAATTACAGCAGAGGGATTTCCGTTTGCCAAATAATCAAGAGCCTTCAAATGAGCATCTGCAAGATCGTTTACATGTATGTAGTCACGTATACAGGTACCGTCGGGCGTGTCGTAATCGTTACCGAAAACAAGAACCTTTTCACGCTGACCGAGGGCCGTCTGATATACAATCGGAATAAGATGCGGTTCGGGTGAGTGTTTTTCACCAATTTCTCCAGATGGGTCCGCACCCGCGGCGTTGAAGTAACGAAGCGCAACATGCCTCATTCTGAATGCATTTTCAAAATCCTTCAGAAGCATCTCAATTATTAGTTTGGTATTCGCATAAGGATTAATCGGATTAGGCAATTGTTCTTCCCCGATCGGAATTCTCACCGGGTTACCGTAAATTGAACAAGTGGATGAAAAGACAAATTTAGTGACGCCGTTTTCAACTGCAGCCCTGATTAAATTAAAACCTCCGACAACATTATTCTGATAATAAAGTTCGGGGTGATCGACCGATTCTCCCACATAGGCAAAAGCCGCAAAATGTACTATAGCATCGGGTAATTGAGACCTGATTGAATATGAAAGCGAGTCGAAATCAAGAAGATCAATATCATCAAACTCAACCTCGGGAGGAACAGCTTCTTTGTACCCCCTTGAAAGATTGTCAATTACGGTTGCCTGATGCCCGTTTTTGATAAGATATCTGACAAAATGAGACCCTATATAACCGGCCCCGCCTGTTACGAGTATTTTCACAATATTCTCTCTGAATTAGAATTTTTAAAAATACAATTACTATTTTCGAATTCCAACTTGAAGGAAATTTGACGAGAATGAACAAGCGCGCTTTATTCATCGATCTGTTAAGAGCTCTCGCCTTGCTGGTTATGATTGAGGTTCATGTCTTTAATGAAATGCTGAGCCAGTCGTTTAAATCCGGTCTCTTCTATTCTACTCTCAATTTTATCAACGGCCTCGTTGCCCCAACATTCCTTTTCGTCTCGGGTTTTGTTTTTGTTCTTTCGCTTCAAAAAGGAGCCGATGAATTAAGAAGCTTCGGTATAAAGTTCTGGAAGAAAATTTCCCGTATCGCAATTATTATTGCGGGCGGGTATTCTCTCCACACCCCGTATTTTTCTATTGAAAAATTAATTCAAAACTGGTCGCCGGTAGTTGAGAACCAATTATTCATCGTTGATATTCTTCAGTGCATAGGCGCCGGACTTCTGCTGCTGCTTTTCGCAAGAATGATTTTCCGGAACAATAAGTCGTTCTATAACTTTATTATTATTACCCTGATTCTTGTTATCGCATTAAGTCCTTATTTCTGGAAAATCGACTTTACCAGATTTCTTCCGATCCCCCTTGCAAGCTATTTGAACCCTTCAACCGGCTCCTTGTTCCCTGTTTTTCCATGGTTCAATTTCTTGTTCACCGGAGCCCTCTTTTCGAAATTTTATATTTCATACCGCAATAAAGAAAAAGAAGAGCGGTTCGCTGTGATCTCCCTCCTTATGGGCATCGTCTTTTTTACCGCAGGATGGGTATCGCTCGACTTATTGCCAAGCTACGATATTGATATTATCAGGCCGCACCCGCTCTTTTATCTCGAAAGACTGGGAGCTGTTCTTTTCCTGCTGGGTATCTGCTGGTTTTATGTAAACTGGCGGAAAAACTACCATTCATTTATGCTTGATGTCAGCAGGGAATCATTATTGATCTACTGGTTCCATCTGCAAATTATCTACAGAAAATTTTTCGGAGGAATAAGTTTAACGACCATATACGGCAATAAATTGGACATCTTCTGGACCGCGATGATGACAGTTGCTATATGTATTCTGATGATCAATTTTGCCAAAGGTTGGGGCTGGCTTAAAACCAATCATCCGCCGCTGTCAAAGAAATTGGTGATTGCCTTTCTCTCTATTTGTGTAATTGTATTTATAATAAACGGCATATTTCTTATAAACGTCTAAAATCTAGTCCAGCAGCTTTGTGATAATACCTGCAGCCTCACTGACCTGACCGGGTGATACATCCATGTGCATTACCGCACGTATGACGCCGACCTTTCCTGTTCCAAGCAGAACGCCGTTCATCTTACATTCCTCCAGGAACCGGTCGATCTTTCTTGCGCTAACGGTAAACATGACAATATTAGTTTCAACACTCTCTAAATCGACTTCTATGCCGGGAATTTCAGACAATCGGTGCGCGAAGGATCGTGCTTTTTCATGATCTTCTTTCAATCTAGCGATATTATTCTTAAGGGCATAGAGACCCGCCGCGGCAATAATTCCAATTTGTCTCATTCCGCCTCCCCATCCTTTACGCACACGGAAGGCTTCTTCGATAAAAGCCTTGGAGCCGGCAATGACCGAACCAATAGGGGCGCCCAAACCTTTCGAAAGACAACAGGAGACGGAATCAAAATAACTTGCATAATCGGAAGGTTTTATTCCGGTCTCGATCGAGGCATTCCATATTCTCGCACCGTCAAGATGGAAATAAAGATTGTATTTTTTTGCCAATTCACTGAGCGCGGCAATATTTGATAGCGGATTGATAGTCCCGCCTGCTCTATTGTGAGTATTTTCAACTTCTATAACTTTTGAACGTGCCATATAGTAAGCGCTGGTGGGGCGAATCAACGGTTCTACCTGTTCGGGTGTAAAAACACCTTTCTTCCCCTCGACGATGCTTAACTGAATTCCGCTTAGCGCCGCCGGCGAACCCGATTCGTACTGAAATATATGGGCGTCTTTTTCGCAGATCACCTCGTCACCGGGATTGGTGAGTACGTTCAAACAAATCTGGTTTCCCATTACACCGCTTGGCACGAACAGAGCGGCCTCCTTACACAAAAGATCCGCGGCAAAACTTTCAAGTTCGTTCACAGTCGGGTCTTCTTTATATACGTCATCTCCGACTTCGGCTTCGTACATTGCTTTACGCATTTCACGGGAAGGTTTGGTTACAGTGTCGCTTCTTAAATCAATCATTTTGTTCATGATGAGTATTTTCCTTTTTTATAAAAATCTTTTGATACAAAAAACCGAATATCGTCGAAATCGAAATCAGCAGCGACAGCCAGGGAAAAATGAACGGAAACCTGGAGTAAAAAGTAAGACCGTCCTCAATCGGTGCTTCACCGACAAGAAATGTTTTTGTAAACATTTCGGATTGCGTAAGAGTTTTTCCGAGAGGATCAATTATACAGCTGATCCCGCCATTAGCGGCTCGAACGACTGTCTTCCTGTTTTCTACTGCTCTCAATACTGCAATTTCTTTATGCTGATAAGGACCGCTCGATTTGCCGTACCAGCTATCATTCGTCACAACAACCAGCAGTTCAGCGCCGTTACGGATGAATTCCGATATAAAATCAGGATAGATCGATTCTATACAAACAACTCCACCGATATTTACCGAAACTCCGCCCGGATCATAAAGCTTAAAAACGGTTTTATCATTGCCGATATTCCAGCTTGAAATACCGACCTCCCATTTGATAAAGTCTCCTAAAAAAGGAAGTTTTTCAACAAATGGAACATGCTCCCCGAATGGAACAAGCATTATCTTCCGGTATTGCTGAATTGTTGAAACATAGGGAGAAAAAAGAAATATGGAATTATATGATGTATACTTTATACCACTCCTCGTTTCCTTTGCTTCCGGAGGAGCCTCATTTTTATTAAAATAAAAATTGATATCGGGCATACCGGTCATCAGGGAAATATTCCTTGATTTGACAAAACTCTCGATACGTGCGATCTCGGTATCGTAGTTTCCGGAAAACAAATAAACCGGCAGCGCTGATTCCGGCCAGATTATAAGCTCCGCGCCTTTTTTAACGGCTTGATCCGACAAGTCAAGATAGAGATCCAGCTGCTTGCCAATATTTCCACCGGCCCACTTTTCCCACGGATTAAGATCCGGCTGGATAAGACCCACAATAATAGACTTGGAAGATTCCTTAAAACTGCTCACCCGTATAATTCCGTAGATCTCGACCGAAAGGAAAAGAACACATGCACCTATAAAATAAGCGATGCTATTCTTTTTTATCGCCTTGTAGCTTGAAAACGATTTATACAGTAGTAGATTTATAAATAAGATGATAATAGATAGACCGTATACACCGGTAATATCCGCGATCTGAATGAATGAGTTGAAATATGAAAGAGAATTCCCCAATGTCAGCCACGGAAACCGGAGATCCGTCAAACCATACAGATATTCGAATGTTACCCAGTAAAAAGGAAAAAGAAAGAGAGAAATTTTTCTGTTGAAATATTTTTTTGAGAAGTAAAATAATGTCGATACAATCAGATAGAAGAGCGGATTGAAGAAGATCAGTGCCGCGCCCGATATCATCAGAAATGGATCAGCCCCCCTGGTCCAGCTCCCTACCCAATAAAGAGCTACCAGATTAAAACAGAAAAGGGTCAGATATGTAAATCTGTTTATAGCGGCAAGCGATTCCCGCCTTTCAAGGATATAAAAATATGGGATGAAAGCGATAAAACTTAAATACGGAAACGGGAACGGGGGATACGAGAATCCGAGCAGAAGGCCGCTTAGAATCCCGAACAGGAGCTCTTTTCTCCTTTTATTATTTTGCCCGGGTAATGAATGTGACGGTTCCCGGGAATTCATTTTTTCTTTTTCATGAAATATCTTATCAGGAAGAGAATCACCACAACTATCGTAACAGCGATAATTATTTTTGAGTACTGAGCGAGATAATAATCGACACGGGCAAGATTATTACCCAGTAAAATACCGAGAAATATCAGGAATGCATTCCAAAAAAAAGAACTCAGGCCCGCATAAAAAAAAGTTCTTGCCGCTTTCAGCCGATGCACACCGCAGAAGAAGCTCACAATCGCACGTGTTCCCGGAAGGAACCGGTTTACAAGTATAATATTATATCCGTATTTATGGAAAAACAAATCGGCTCTCTCCAATGCACTTTGAGTAACAAATTTGAAACGGCCGGATCTTATCAATTTTGATCCCAGAAATTCACCGAAATAATACATCAGAATAAAGCCCGCGGCGCTGCCAATACTGGTTAGTACGAGAATCGGGAAAAAGCCCCAGGTTGTTTTCGCAATAAACGCCGCACCGACAATCAGTACAAAATCGCTGGGAGACGGGGGAAATACATTTTCAATAAACGAAAAAAAGATAAGCACTATATAAATTAGCCACGGATCGAGTGTGGCGATGTAGGCAGTTATTTGTTCCAGCATTATTTTTCTTCTTTTATGATGAGAATGATTGCCTGTGCCGCGCATCCTTCTTTACGGCCGACAAAACCCAATTTTTCTGTTGTTGTAGCTTTAATTGAAACCCGGTCAAGCCCGACTTCCAGAATTCGGGCTATTGTTTTCCGCATAGACGGAATATGACGGGCAATTTTCGGTTCTTCAAGGAGAAGAGTCGAATCAATATTACCGATAGTATACCCCTCATCTCTCATGAGATAGTAAACTTTTTGAAGCAGGTCTTTACTGTCGGCATCCTTAAATTTCGCATCGGAATCGGGGAAGTGATACCCTATATCTCCAATAGCAAGGGCTCCGAGGATGGCATCACAGACAGCATGAAGCAGAACATCCGCATCGGAATGCCCAAGAAGTCCTTTTTCAAAGGGAATCTCCACCCCTCCGAGAATCAGCTTGCGGCCTGAGGCAAACTGATGAACATCGTAACCTAGTCCAATTCTCAACTGTACGCTCAATACTTTATCTCAAAGCTTTTGAATTCATTTTTAGCCTCACCCCACTCAACCGAAACTTCTTCAATTACAGCATGACGGTGTCCGGACCTTACAAGTTCCAATAATTCTTTTATGATATTACAATCTCCCTCAACAACAACTTGAACCTCACCATTCCCCTTGTTCATAGTGAAACCTTTCAGACTAAGTCTCTGCGCATTCCGGGCAACAAAATATCTGAATCCGATACCCTGAACAAATCCTTTTATAATAAATTCGGCCCTATCCATTCATTTCAACCTCTGATGAGATGTCGGGATCAAGCAGCATCGAAACCAGCAGTCCTAAAAATATTAAGGCGCATCCGCCGAAACCAAACATACTGATTTTTTCATTTAGTAAAAAGAATGCGAAAATCGCCGCGAAAATCGGTTCGAAAGAATAAATTATTCCTGCTTGTGAGGGACTGATATTTCTTTGATATTTCGTTTGAAGGCCTATTGTGACAAGGGTGGTAAAGATCGATGTATATAGGATTCCGAAGATCAAGTATTTCGAAAAATTCATATGGAGCGGCTCGATTTTAATTCCCGAGAAGAAAAGTGCGGTCAGAAACGACAGAACCGCAACAACGAGAATCTGAATTAGAAGAAGGTTCCAATTGTCGTAATGAGCCGAATAGAGGCCGATATATACAATGTGAATGGCACAGACGATGGCGCATATCAGGGTCAGCGCATCGCCTAAATTGAAATTTGATCCAAATTGCCGTAAAAAGCTACTAATCGTATTTCCGCCCCCCGATAGAAACAGAATCCCGATAAAAACCAGCACCGACCCTATCACCGGTCCCCGTGTAGGCCTTCTTTTCTGAATAAGGAGTTGGAAAAACGGGACCATCACTACAGACGATCCGGTAATAAATCCCGAATTGGTAGCAGTAGTATATTTTAATCCGATCGTTTGCGTAAGAAAGATCAGGAATAGAAGTACCCCGAGGAAGATGCCGGGGATCAAGGTACGCCTCTCAAATTTCCGCTTCCGGAGAATCATTAAAGTGAGAAGAATCAAAGAAGCGAGACCGAACCGCATTGTTAAAAAGAGCGTCGAGGAGATTTCGCGCAGAGACTCTTTTACTATAACAAAAGTGGCACCCCATAACAATGTTATTACGAGAAGTATTCCCTCCGAAAATATCTTTAATGATTTTTCCTGCGAAGGGTTATTCATCCGGGTCAGTATATCCGAAAGATTTAAGCATATTGGGATTTGACCGCCATTTTTCACGAACTTTAACACGTAGTTCCAAATAAACCTCGTGCTGTAAAAACTTTTCTATCGATTCCCGGGAAATTTGCCCAATTCTCTTAATCGCGTCCCCCTTCTTTCCCAGGATTATCGGTTTTTGAGACTCCCTTTCGACAATAATTGAGGCGAGAATATAATCCTTTGAATTTTCTCTTTCCTTGAATTCTTCTATTACAACCTCGGCACTATAAGGAATTTCCTGGCTATAAAATTCGAAAATCTTTTCACGGATGATTTCGGAAACAAAAAACCGCTCATTCGCGTCGCTCAACTGGTCGTCGGGGAAATACTTCGGGTGTTCGGGCAGCAGATCGGTAATAGCCTCGGTCAACGATTCCAAATTGAATTTTTCGGTCGCCGAGACCGGAATTATATTATTGAATATCCGCAGAGAATCGATTTTCTTTATCAGGGTTTCAATGATCTCCTGGTTTGAGAGATCGATTTTGTTAAGAATAAGTATCTTCCGGGTGCTATTATCGCCGAGAATTCCTGAAACTGTTTCGTCATTCAGCATTTGGATTCCGTTTGGATCGGCGTTAACGTCGAGGATCAATAGGATCAGATCGGAATCTTTTACCGAGCTTATAACGTACTTTAGCATTTTTTCCTGAAGAAGGTATTCCGGGTTCAGAATT
>Ga0182027_10016381_pt1 | contig 10126 bp, 10 predicted proteins | sample 712E1DmetaG_FD_121300 | JGI IMG/M metagenome (GOLD analysis project Ga0182027, IMG submission 121300) | Permafrost microbial communities from Stordalen Mire, Sweden - 712E1D metaG (Illumina Assembly) | ecosystem: Environmental > Terrestrial > Soil > Wetlands > Permafrost | place: Sweden... | reverse complement strand
CAACTGCTTCCATTGCCAGGGCTGCGAAAAAGTAAGGTAATGCGCCGCCGATAAATAATCCTACTAAAACACTTGGATCGGATAGCGAAAAGGTGCCGTTAAAGTGTCCGCCTTTAACTAATTCCTGCGTGTAGCTGGCAAATAAAACCAGTGCGGCTAAACCGGCTGAGCCGATGGCATAAGCTTTGGTAATGGCTTTGGTGGTGTTGCCGACTGCGTCCAGAGGATCGGTGATATCCCGTACCTTTTTATCCAAACCTGCCATTTCGGCGATTCCCCCGGCGTTATCGGTAATTGGGCCAAAAGCGTCAATCGCCACGATAATTCCGGCTAGTGATAGCATCGACATGGCGGCAATAGCCACTCCGTACAATCCGGCTAAAGCATAAGAAGTAAAGATGGCGGCCGCAATAACCAAAATCGGAGCGGTGGTTGACTTCATCGAAACAGCCAAACCGGTAATGATGTTGGTACCGTGTCCGGTGGTTGAGGCTTTGGCAATGGTTCTGACCGGACTAAATTTTTTAGAAGTGTAGAATTCGGTAATAATCACCATACCTAAAGTGACGATTAGTCCAATAATGGAAGTTAAGAATAAATTCAAAGAAGAAATTGTGCCCAAGCCGTGGGGAAAGATTCCGGTGGTCAAAACGTAAAATCCTGCCACCGAAACTATCATCGCCGCAATTAACCCTTGATACAAAGCTTGCATCACTCCGCCTTTTCCCATTAGCCTGACAAACCAGGTGCCGATAATAGAGGCGACAATTGAAATGGCGCCGATTAACATCGGGTAAAATAAAACCGCAGGATTATTGGGGAAAGTTAAGTGTCCTAGAATCATGGCCGCGACTGCGGTAATAACGTAGGTTTCAAATAAATCGGCGGCCATACCGGCGTCGTCGCCGACGTTATCTCCAACCAAATCGGCGATAACTCCGGGATTTCTCGGATCGTCTTCAGGGATTCCTTTTTCGATTTTTCCGACCATGTCGGTACCAACATCAGCGCTCTTGGTAAAGATTCCGCCACCAAGTCTGGCAAAAACAGAAATCAAACTTCCTCCAAAACCAAGCGCGACCAGGGGTTGTAAATTTCCCCCGGCGTATCTTTCCAGCACCCAATAGAATCCGGAAACTGCCACCAGCGCCAATCCTGCTACCATTAATCCGGTGACTGCTCCGCCTTTAAACGCCAAGTCAAACGCCTGCGCCAAACCTTTTTTGGCGGCTTGAGCGGTGCGGATGTTGCTTCGAACGGCAATGGACATGCCCACGACCCCGGCAATGGTAGAAAACACAGCGCCAATAATAAAACCGGCGGCGGTAACTAGTCCAAAAACCAAAAATAGAATAACGGCAATCACCGCTCCGATTGCGGCCACCACCATGTATTGTCTTTTCATGTAAGCCATGGCGCCTTCGGCAATGGCGTCGGAAATGGCATTCATTTTGGCGTCTCCTCTTTCTTTAGATAAAACCTGGAAACTTAAGAATAAGGCGTAGGCGATGGAGACGACTCCGGCGAGGAGTGAAATGATTAGCTTATGTTGAAAAACAAACGATAAATCCATAGAACAACTTAACCATTATAAGGTAATTTGTGTGGCTTTTCAAGACTGTTTTGGGGGATTTGAGGCTTGAGTTTTACCATGGGTCAAAGGATTCTTCTCTTGACTCATCCGCCGCACCCTCAGGATCCCAGGGCGCCAGTACGTTTGCTTCCGAGACCGATAAAGCTAAATCCGGATCAATCTCAACAGGCCTTGCTAATTCGGGATCGGGCATTACTCTATTTGTGTCGCGGGCGATGGCTCCGGCGGCTGGCGCAAGTTTTCTTGCTCCAAAAGCACAGGTGTTGTCATAATGTCTAATTAGCCAATTCCCTGGATGAGCTGCTCTCTGTTCGGTCATGGTTGCAATATATTGCTATAGTATAGCTTTGTCAACGGGAGAAAGTACTTGTTCAAATAGGCTGGTTATCGCAGGTCGCGAAAGAAGAACTTCAAAATTGCTCGCAATTTGGGTAATATCATCAATCTTCTCGGATCCTGCTGAGGATAATTCCTTTGCCTTCCGTAGTTCTTTCCAATTCATGTCTGTTATGCTCGTGATTTCCACCATCCCCAATCTTATCGGATTTGCGGAAGAAAATTGCGCTCGATAGACTCTATCGCGGTGATGGGCACTTCGCAAATCAGCAAAAATATCACTCCAACCGATAATAACAGTTGAATCTCTGGTTATAAGCTTTAATTTTATTAAATCCGTTTTTACTCCTCTTGCCACTTTGGCAATAGCAGTTTTCCGTGGTTCTCGTTTTTCATTGACGGGGTTCTTTGTTCTTTCTTCGTGTTCTAGCATGGCCGGAGTGTAGCATTATAAGCTATTCTCGTCAAATCTTTGGGACGTTGTTTAAACTTTGCCATAAATACCAGCAAGCAAAGCTGCGGTATGGTTTCCAAGTTTCACTAAGTTTAAGAATCTTTTTTTCATCGGTAATTCCGTACAAATTTTTAATGGCCCGTTTTAACCCGGCGTCGCCCAGTGAGAAAACGTCTATTCTGTTTAAGGTGAAAATCAAAATCATTTCCGCGGTCCACTTCCCCACCCCTTTAATTTTTGTCAGTTCTTTAATAACTTCTTCGCCGGACATTTTTTTGATTTTCTCAATTTTAATGTTTTTGTTTCTAAAAGCTCTGGCAATATTTTGGATATAGTTGGCTTTGGAATAGCTCATGCCGGCGCTTCTTAATTTTTCAACGTCAGCTTTAAGTATTTGTTCAGGCGTCGGGAATTTATCGGTTCTAAAGAGCTTTAGAAACCTACTATATATAGTATCGGCAGCTTTGCCGGAGAGTTGTTGGTTAATTATCGCTTCAATCAGCTCTTCCATTAATCGTTCACTTCTGTCTTCGAATTTGTGCGGCCCATGGGTTTTATAAAGTTTTTCAAGAATTGGGTCTTTAAACATGGAAATATTATATACTCTGACGATTTGCTTGACATATAATGCTGGCTTTACTATAATCCCCAAGTTATGAAAGAGAACTGGAGAGGTAACTGGAAAAGAAACTGGAGAAATCAGGCTAGTCAAATGGGGTCGCCGGTGGAACCAATAGCGAGCGTTGACAGTAGAACAATAGATATGGTAAGGCAATTATTGGAAGACATTCGTTTGAGAGATCAATCAGGTGAGGTTGGTTTGACTGCGAAAGTTTTAGTAGATCCAGAAGCTACTATCTTTAGACAGCTGTCTTTGGAACCATCAATTAGATATAGGGATCCTAGGACAAGAAGCAGTCAAAAATTGGGTTTAAGAAAAAGTATTCTTCGTATGTTCCAAGCGCCGGCAGATCTCAAATTAGGAAATGTTCCTACGGGAGTTATAGAGGATGCGGTAGTTGGAGCAGTTTATTCGGGAGAAGAAATAGGTCTACTATCAAATCAAACGCTTTTTGTGGAACTTATAACTTTTGGATCGAAGGTTGGAGCAGGTTGGAATGAGCAAAGGGTAGATTATTATGTTCCCTTAACCGCTATTGAAGGATACACTTCGTATGCAGTTCTAGCTCCTCAGGGAGAATAATTTAGACGTCGAGGTTGGCTTGTTTGGCGTTACTCTGAATAAAGTGTTTTCGCGGCGGAACTTCGTCTCCCATAAGCATCGTAAAAGTGGCGTCGGCTTCTTCGGCGTCGTCAATCGCCACCTGTTTTAACATCCGATTGGCAGGATTCATAGTGGTTTCCCACAGTTGCTCCGGGTTCATTTCTCCCAAACCTTTATAGCGCTGAATGGTAATGGTATTTCTGCCGGTGGACATGGCTTTAATGGCGACTTCCCTTTCTTCTTCGGTAAAAGCGTATTGGGAATCTTTGCCCGCGGAAATTTTAAATAACGGCGGCATGGCAATATACAGGTAGCCCTGTTTAATCACTTCGGGCATGTGGCGGTAGAAGAAGGTCAAAATCAAAGTTTCGATGTGTTCGCCGTCAACGTCGGCATCGGTCATAATAATTATGCGGTGATAGCGCAATTTTTCAAAATTAATCGTCTCCCCGATTCCCATCCCCAAAGCGATAATGATATTTTTGATTTCCTCATGTTCGATTACCTTGTCAAGACGGGCTCTTTCGGTGTTCAAAATCTTTCCCTTCAAAGGGAGTATCGCCTGGAACTTTCTATCTCTCCCCTGCTTGGCAGATCCGCCGGCACTGTCTCCCTCAACCAAATATAATTCGGAAACGCTCGGATCCTTCTCCTGACAGTCCGCCAGTTTTCCCGGCAAGGAACTGCCTTCCAAAGCGCCTTTTCTAAGAATGGCTTCTTTGGCGGCTTTGGCGGCCAGTCTGGCTTTGGCGGCCAGATAAACTTTCTCCAAAATTTTTCTGCCGTCGGAAGGATTTTCTTCAAAATATGTCGACAATCCCTCTTTGACAATACTTTGCACAATCGGCTGGATTTCGGCGTTACCTAATTTTCCTTTAGTCTGTCCTTCAAACTGAATCCGGTCCTGGGGCATTTTAATATAAATAACCGCTGTCAATCCCTCACGGGTATCATCACCGGTAATTCCCTCTTCATCTTCTTTAAAGCTGCCGATTTTTTTGCCGTAATCATTAATGGCTCTTGTTAGTGCCATCCTAAAACCTGTTAAATGCGTGCCGCCGTTAATGGTGTTGATAACGTTAACATAACTTTCGACGTTTTCCGAATAGCCGTCGTTATACTGAAGCGCCATCGAAACATCAACGTCGCCTTCCATTTTGTCGATAAAAATAACTTTGTGCAGCGCCGGCTTGTTTTCATTCAATTTCGATATCAACGAAGTGATGCCGCCTTCAAAATAAAAGTTTACTTCCTGCTCTTTGCCTTCCCGATGGTCGTAAAGGTGAAAGAATAAATTCGGTACCAAATAAGCTCTTTCCCTGATTAATTTTTTTACCGTGTCAAATTCCAATTCATTGGTTGAAAAAATCTCGTCGTCGGGTTCATAAGTCGTGGTGGTGCCAGATTCCCTGTTGGCGATAAAGTCATGCTCAAGCCTTGATTTGGCAATTACTTTTAAATCCGAAGTGACTTTGCCTTTGGAATATTCCTGGGTATAAATTTTGCCGTCGCGTTTAATTTCTACCCACGTCCATTTAGATAAAGCATTTACGACTGATGCTCCGACGCCGTGTAAGCCTCCGGAAATTTTATAAGCGCTGCCGCCGAATTTTCCGCCGGCATGCAGTTTGGTCATAACCACTTCCAAGGCGCTCTTTTTATATTGCGGCATGACGTCGACCGGAATGCCTCTTCCGTCGTCGACCACCGTGGCGCTTTTGTCATTGTTTAAAACTATCCAAACGTTTTTTGCATAACCGGCCAGGGCCTCATCAACCGAGTTGTCGATGATTTCTCTTAAAGTTTCGTGTAGCCCGATAATGTCGGTGGAACCGATGTACATTCCCGGCCTTTTGCGGACCGGTTCCAAGCCTTCGAGGACTTGGATTTGTGCTGCCGAATAATCGTTTTTTGCTATCTTCTCAACGGGAGTTTTTTTAGCTGTTGTTTTTACCATCAGACATCCAGTTTAGCAAATTCTAGGGCGAATTTCCAGAGGGTTTATCTATTCTTTATGAATAAAAATTATGCCTGCATGTATTCAACGACGATATTAATTACATTCTTAACGTTCTCGTTACAATTTCTAAAAAATATTAAATCTAAAGCTTCGGGGCCTTTATCTCGAATTGTTTCACTTATTAATGCATGAATAAATGATTGTGTTGTGCCTTCAACTCCTAAAAAATCTAAAGTAATTTCTTTTTTCTTTTTTACGAGCGGAGTTATTGTTTTAATTCTAATATCCCTCGCTTTGTCTTTATCTTCAGCAAATGCTCCAACTAATTTTTTAAGCCTAATTGTTTTCATATAAATTGTGCCTTTTTATAATGCTCTTCTCGCCGTTCTTTAATTGATCTTGAGTATATTTCCCTAACGGCTTTTAGAAGCGTAGAGAACTCGGTGGTATTATCGAGTTTCATGTCAACGCCAACAACTGTGCCCTGCCAATATGGTAAGTCTTCCCTACTCGAATGTTTATCCTTAAAAGGATTTGCTTTTAAGATAATTCTTTTTTTTGAATCTTCTTTTAACAATTTATACATGGCTTTTCCGCTATAAATCATAAAAAAATCTTTATTGACTTCAGCAATAGATTTTATAAAAAATAATCCCGCACCCGCATTATAATCAGTCCCTCCAATTCGTTGAGTTTTTCCGGTAATACCGGGCGTAAGGGCTAATCTTAATGCATCGAGGTCGCCATTTACTCGATGCGATTCGGAAATAGTTTGCTTAATTCCAACTCCACGATCAACGATGCCAATTTTTATAGAGTTGCTTTTTTTATAATATTGAGCGCATAAAATTGCGCCGGTTTTTGAGTATGCGTGTTCAAATACGTTTCTGGTTAGTTCGCTTATTATGTATCTAATCGGTTCAACTTGATTAGGCTCAAGATGTAGTAAGGGAACCATTTCGGTAATAAAATCTGTCAATTTTGAGCTATCGGTTATTTGAGTTAAAGGGATAAATCTGCCCGCAGGTTCATGCTCTGTAATTTGTATATCGGATGCTATGCTTAGCATATCGAATAAGCCCATTCTTTTTAGGTAGTGTTTAGAGCGTGCTTCCAGGTGCTGACATTCTATATTTTTTGGCTTAAGCGCTAATCCTAAAGAAGCAACCATTGCAAGAACAACGGGATGTATGGATATCCATTTGTCGTTTGCAGTTATCTTTAAGATATTTGGACTGCTTGCGTTAAAAGACTTAAGAAAAGGATCAATGTTTCCAAGGAATGCACTGTTCGGTAAATGAATTTTCATAGATTGACAATAATCATATTATACCAGGAATTTAGGAATTTTCAAGTTTTACCGGGAATCCCGGTAAATAGCTCATCTGCGTATGATTCCCGGTAAATACAGGATATAAGGTTTTCTGTCCCAAATTTTCTTCGGTTATTTTTGCTCTCCCGATGCTTCCTCGGGAACCATTAGGGGGTCGGTAAATTCAATTAGTTGTCTGCCATAATTTAAGGTAAGCGGATTTCCTCTATCCAAAGTAATTTTTGTAAGATTAGCCAGCACAAAAAGTTCCAGTTCTTGTTCGGTTGTTAAAGTTGGGTTAGCAAGAGTTCTTTCGACTCTCCTATCGATTCTCTTTATAATATAACCGCTTGGGCTTGGTTGTTCAGAAATTTCATTGATGTGTATTTCCATACTTTTGTTATTGTACCAAACCAAAGCAAATAATTTATTCCGTTTTTAACAAAAAGTGGATAAATTTATCTTAGCGTTGCTTTAGAAATTTAAAAATAGATTTTCGAGGGCAAAACGTGGGGCAACATTTGCAGTTTTAATAATAGTATAAGTTTTTTGCAGAGCTTTTAGAATTTGCAGGTCTTCACTTTTTAGTTCGGTGTGAAGACTAATTATCAATCCTTCCAAAAAAGTTAAAGCCGCTTCCCTATCTTTGCCGTAAGCCTCGGCAATTTTTAAAGCTTTAGAAGACTCACCGTTTTTAAGTTCAAAAATAATCTTTAAATTTTCGGAAATTTCCTCTCCGCTAAGTTTTTTGATCCTATCAAGGCTAATTAGCTTACATCGGGATAAAACAGTCGGTAAAACAAAATCCAAAGATTCGGCCAGAATCATTATAATAGTGTCGGCCGGCGGTTCTTCCAACATTTTCAAGAAAGCGTTTTGACTATCCGCGGTCATTCCGAAAAACGCTTCCAAAATTACCGTCTTGATTTCACTTTCCAAAGGTTTTAGAAATAATTTTTCCCCAAGTTTGCGGATATCCCCTATCCCGACAATTTTTTCATTGCTAATAACTTCAATATCAAAGCGGGAAATCTTATTTTCGGCGCAAATTTTTTGCGCGGCGATTCTTAATTGCTCTTTGTCTTTACCGTAAATTAGAATGCTTTGCATAGATAATTGGGTGTCAATTTCCTTGACATTATAGCTCATTTTCTCTTACTATAATAGTAATGCCCAGTGATACTCAAAATTTATCATCACAGGTTCTGGATTCGAATCAAAGTTTGGCGGACGTTTTGCTTTCCGAAAAACTCGTTACTCAGGAGCAATACGATGACATTAAAGTTAAAAGCGCCAGCAATGGTACTTCCGAAGAAACGGTTCTCGAAACTTTAAATATTGTTGCGCCGGAAAAACTGGCTCAGGCCAAAGCGGAACTTTTAAATATCCCCTTTATCACGCTTGAAGGAACTTCTTTTTCTCCGCAGGCAATCGGCTTTGTCCCGAGAGCCGTAGCCGAGAGATTCTCTTTAATGCCGTTTGCCTATGACGCAAAAACCAAAGAATTGTCGGTGGCGATGAGTAATCCTGTCGATTTGGAAGCGGTAGCTTTTGTCCGCGAAAAAACCGGTTTAAACATCAAGTCTTTTGCCGCTTCGCCTAAAGACGTTGAAATGGCGATAAATCAGCAGTACCGCCAGGAATTGGTCGGCGAAGTCGGAGAGGCGTTAAAAGAAACCGAAGATGAAGGAAGAATTAAAACCGTTGATACTGCCCAAATCGCCCAGATTATCAAAGAGGCGCCAATCGCCAAAATCGTTTCGACCATTCTGGAATACGCCGTTACTTCACGCGCTTCCGATGTGCATATTGAGCCGCAGGAGGACCGGGTTAGGGTAAGGTATAGAATTGACGGAATCTTATACGACCGGTTGAGTTTGCCCAAAAGCGTTCAGGAAGCGGTCATCTCCAGGATTAAAATTCTTTCGGAGATGAAAATTGATGAGCACCGTACTCCTCAAGACGGTAGGTTTAATTTTAAAGTCGCCGATAAGGAAGTCGATCTTCGTATCTCCATCTTGCCGACTTCCTTTGGTGAAAAAATCGTGATGAGACTTTTGCGTAAATCCGGCGGGATACCGACTTTGCAGGATTTAGGCCTAAACGGGACCTCGCTTAAAAATCTGGAGACGGCAATGCTTAGGCCGCACGGAATTATTATTGTTGTGGGACCGACGGGCTCGGGAAAAACAACCACTTTGTATTCGGTGTTGGAAAAATTAAATACGACCAGGGTTAATATCATGACCTTGGAAGACCCGATTGAGTATCAGATGGCCGGCATAAACCAGGTGCAGATAAATCCCGGGGTCGGGCTGACTTTTGCCGACGGATTAAGAGCTTTTTTAAGGCAAGATCCGAACATTATCCTGGTCGGAGAAATCCGCGATAACGAAACAACCGAATTGGCAATTCAGGCTGCCCTGACGGGTCATTTAGTCTTCTCCACTTTGCACACTTCCAACGCTGCCGGCGCGCTTCCTCGCCTGTTGGATTTAGGAGCAGAGTCATTCCTGTTGGCTTCGACGATGAACGCGGTCTTAGGGCAAAGAATTGTCCGCAAGATTTGTAATTCCTGTAAAATCGACTATGTTCCCCCGGCGCAGATTGTCGAGGAAATGAAAAAAGTTTTGGATAAATATTATCCCGAAGGTAAAGAAGTAAAATTCTATAAAGGTAAGGGTTGCGATCAGTGTGGTGGCGCAGGCTACTTAGGCAGAATCGGTATTTTCGAAACGTTGACGATATCGGAGAAAATGGCTACTTTGGTTTTGCAAAGGGCGGATAGCGGAGCAATCGAAAAACAAGCGGTTCTTGAAGGTATGATTACGATGAAACAGGATGGTTACTTAAAGGTTTTGCAAGGCATAACGACAGTGGAAGAGGTCCTAAGAGTAGCGCAGGAATAAATAAAATGTGTAATAATAATTGTATATGTTAATAAACGAACTTTTAGATGTCACGATTAAAAATAATGCTTCGGATTTGCATTTAATGCCCGGTGTCTCGCCGGCCTTAAGGGTGGATGGAGCGCTTCGGTTTCTGGCTAATTATTCCCCGCTTTCACCACAGGAGGTAGAAACAATGGTTTTCTCAATTTTAAAACCCGAACAGAAGGAATTACTAATAAATAATAAGGAAATTGATTTCTCTTTCGGTTTTGGCGGAGGCGCTTACGGAGATTTGGGTAGATTTAGAACTAACCTTTATTATCAGCGTGGTGTTTTAAGTGCGGCTTTTAGATT
>Ga0182027_10016380_pt1 | contig 10126 bp, 7 predicted proteins | sample 712E1DmetaG_FD_121300 | JGI IMG/M metagenome (GOLD analysis project Ga0182027, IMG submission 121300) | Permafrost microbial communities from Stordalen Mire, Sweden - 712E1D metaG (Illumina Assembly) | ecosystem: Environmental > Terrestrial > Soil > Wetlands > Permafrost | place: Sweden... | reverse complement strand
TTCGCACGGCCATTTTTTTGAGAAGAAAGAGCCGGTAACAAATGGCGATGTTCCTGCAACGCCAGCCGCATGATAACAGTGCTCTATCCGTTTACTTTTCGTCCGATTTTCAAGGAGCGCGTTTGGGGTGGACGCGAAATCGAACGGCTTTACGAAAAAAACCTGCCACCCGGCGCGCCCATCGGCGAATCCTGGGAAATCAGCGACCGGCCCGGTGACGCCAGTGTCATCGCCAACGGCCCGCTTACCGGGAAAAATCTACGCTGGCTCATGGAAAATCATCGCGCCGAATTGCTTGGCAATGCGAAGCCTGCAAACGAAAACCGTTTTCCATTGCTCATCAAAATTCTCGACGCGAGAGAGAAACTTTCGCTCCAGGTCCATCCACCCGCAGACAAAGCCGCCGGACTTGGAGGCGAACCGAAGACGGAGATGTGGTTTATCGCCGATGCCGCGCCCGGTGCGGAGTTATACGCAGGACTTAAACGAGGCGTCACGCGTGTGGAATTTGAACGTCGCGTTCAAGACGGCTCGGTTGCGCAATGCTTTCATCACGTTCCGGTTCGCGCGGGTGATGCGATGTTTCTACCCAGCGGACGCGTCCACGCCATCGGCTCCGGTCTGGTAATTTTTGAAATCCAGCAAAACTCGGACACGACATACCGCGTTTTTGACTGGAATCGCGTCGGGTTGGACGGCAAACCGCGTGAACTGCATGTCGCGCAATCACTGGCTAGCATTGATTTCGGGGATTTTGAGCCGTCATTGGTTGGGCGAAAACTTTCGGGCACTGACAAAATTAAAACGCGTTCGCTTGTGCGTGATCCGCTGTTCAATGTCGAGACGGTGGAAATGAAAATGGGAACAAGCCTGGATTTGAAGCCGCGCGAACTCCAAATCGTCGCCGCGGTGCGCGGCCAGCTTGAAATCAAGAGCGGTTCGGTTTCTGTAAATTTATCCGCCGGCCAATTCTGTCTCGTGCCGGCGTGTTTGGAACGGACGGTAGCGCGGGCGAAGTCCGAAGTGACGGCGCTGCGCGTTGAAGGGAATTAGGTAGGGTCGCCTCGCCGAGGCGATCGAACGGACAGCCCGGCGGGCCGTCCCTGGTTAATATGACAGCTCCCTTATCGTGGCGGTTAAAGAGTTAATCGTAGCGTGTTGTCCGCTTGTGCCTGACTTGACTTGCATGTCAAACCAATAGGTCGTTCCTACTGCCAATCCAGTGACGATTACAGTTCTTGAAAATGGGCATGTGATTAAGCTGCTTGAAGTCGCATACTGTACCGATGTGTTTCCTGCGGTCGTTCCTGTAGCCGCAGCACCATTCGTTGGTGCTGTTCCCGTTCCGTAAGCAGGTAAAAAATATGTGGAAGCAGCACTTTGATTCCCGACGTCTCCGTCTATCGTAAACTCTACTATTCCTGTGGCTGATGGCGTGAACACTAAAGTTGAACCAAGTCCCATCATCACGTACGTGTTCGATGTGGTTGTCGTGGGATTTGCCGGGGTGAACATCACCGACAATGCGCCTTTTCTTGCAAACCAAGTTGTGTCATTGGTGGCAACAAGATTGTTCGTTGTCGGAATCGTCAAATTCGTCAACCCGCCGCCGTTGCCGTAGTAGGTGCCATTCGTGAATGTGCCGCTCAATATCACGCCCGTCGCGTTGTTGGTGATGATGTTTCCACCCGGATTTAAATTCGTCAACCCCGCGCCGTTACCAACAAAACTCTGTGCTACCAATGGCTGGAGACAAACATTCGTGCCATTGTCACGGTATGTGCCTGTCACAGAAGAAAATTGGCTCAAACCAAATGTATTTGTCCCTCCGGGGTGAATTAACACGCAATTGTCAAGCGTGATTGGCGCTCCACTAAAACTAAGCGCACAAAAAGCAAGAGATTCAGGGGTGGTATTTCCGTAATTTGCTAAAGTGACATTTCGTAATGTCAAATTATCACCTTCCAGACAGTGGGTCGTAGTGTCGTTATACACATCTGACACAACCAGCGTGGAATCAATGATGGCCGAATTTTCAAATTGCATCGCCACATCCCAACCACTGCGCAGGTAGCAATTTTGAACCACGGAATTGGAAATATAGCCACCCCAATCCGCGATTACATCCGCTGCCAGCGGAGTGTCAATGTGCAGATTTTCAAAAAACAAGTTCGTGATATTGGCCGAGGCAAATGTTCCCATGACACAGCCAATGGTTGAGTCGAAATCCGCCAAAGTGCAGCCGTTGGTCAAGTAGATTGAAGAGTTAAGTCCTTCGTCAACACCATCACCTTCAATGAACGTCGCGTGTGAAATACCCCGGATTTGCGTGAACGGCTTCATTATCGCATTAGTCGTCGGAAATACTCCCGCGCCGACTTTAATCACATCTCCCAACTGCGATGCAGCGCAAGCCGCCGGAATAGTTGCAAACGGCAACGCCCTGTTGTTGCGCTGGCCGGTGGCGTCGTTTCCAGTAACTTCCACAAAGAGCATATTGGTCTGCTTGTCAGAAGCCGCCAATGCCGCCCCATTGGTGTCGGAATATGTTTTGACGTAATTCGTCGTCGCCAATCCATTGGTAATGGCATTGACGTAGTTCGTTGTCGCCAAACCGTTCATGATCGTGGCCGTCACATAACTCTGGTTGATCACCACATTGGTCACACTCCCAAGAAAGTTGTTAACCCCGCTCGTTGGTATGTTCGTCAACCCTATACCATTGCCGTAATATGTGCTGTTGGTGTGAATGCCGGTGAACTGGTTGGCCGCATTGGTCATTACCACCGCAACGCTGTTGCCAAAGTTGTTCGTAGCCGTATTGACGTAGTTCGTCGTCGCCAATCCATTCGTAATGGCATTGACGTAGTTCGTCGTCGCCAAACCGTTCACTACTGTGTTTAAGTTCGTCAACCCGCCGCCATTGCCGGCAAAACTGTTGCTCGGATTGTTGAACGTCACCCCGTTGGTGTACACTCCGCTCAACTGCGCTGCCGGCAGCGAACCGATCAGATTCCCAGCCGCTATTGCATACGGCGCAGGCAATAATGCCTGCCGCGGACTCAATGTGCTGAATGTACCGTTCCCATTGGTTCTTACCCCGATCTCCAGCCAGCGCGGATCCCCGCTAAACACCCCACCACCAAAATCCAGTGTCACAGTAAAAAGTCCATTGCTCACCGCCACGGCACTGTTCGTCAACGGCCCAGCCACGCTTGTGTCCAACAGGTTGGTTGAACCATAAACCGTGAATGTTAAATCGTAACTGCCGCTGGCAGCTCCTCCCACGGTGTTCAGCCGCCCTTGATAGGTAAAGGCGGTGCCTTGCGCAAAGGCAGTTGAGACGGTTAAGAGACAAATCAGCGCAACAAATGTTAGAACAGAGTATTTGAATGGTTTCATAGTCTTTCTCTTTCTCCGAAAATGGAAATTCCTTCAGGCTTTCCTGCCTTCCCGACGCCAGGCTCAAGAAACCAGAAGCGCCACCCATTGGAAACAACAGGTCGCATGGATTCAAGGTAGTAGGCTTTTCATTAAGTTCAATAAAAGAAATTTAACATTAGCAAATTAAAGGTAATAAAGAGTAGGGGTTGAGGCTTGAAGGGTTCTTTCCCTCCGAAATTCAATTCCACGACAAGTCTTCCGGCATTTGCGAGAGGAGCTTGTTTTTCCAGCCACCCTTGCTTTTCACAATTTTCTGCCAGAGCTGTTCGGATGGCGTGTCAAAGACAAGTTCAAGCGACGCCGGAAACGTCAGCCACGACCTGCGTTTCATTTCTATTTCAAGCTGGCCGGGCGACCAGCCGGCGTAACCTGCGAACATTTTGACCTTCTTCATCGGCGAAAAGGACTCGCCGATTTCCACCAACTCGTCAAGCGAATGACCAAGGTTCAGGTTTTGGAGGACGTTCGCTTCGGCAATAAAATTGTCCGAGTGCAAAAAGCTCAATGCTGTCGGCTGCACCGGTCCGCCTAAAAAAAGCGGCGCATCCTTGAGCATTTCGGGCAAGTTGGCCACGATTACTTCCCCCACTTTATTGCCCACGGCACGGTTCAACACAAGACCGAACGCACCTTCGGTGTTGTGCTCGCAAACCAGTACGACCGACCGATGAAAAAATGACCCATGCAAATTGCCACCGTCCAGCAGTAATTTGCCCTTCAGCCATTTTCCGGCCTCGTTCATATTCCATCTTAATGTGCATCATGTTTGTGTGGCTGGCAAAAATAAAACCGCTGGAGTATCAAGAACGAAAAAACGCGGAGAAATTTCCCCCGCGTTTTCGTGTCCGTAAGATTTCCCGGCGGTTAAAGTGATTTGACCTTTTTCACTATCGCTGCGGCATCAATGCCGAAATGCGCGAGTAATTCCTCCGGTTTGCCGGAACGTGGCAGCGCCGTTACCGCAAGCTTATGCACTTTGATTCCCTCGGCACTTAACTCGCCCGCCACCGCGTCACCCAAACCGCCCTCGGCGTAGTGATCTTCGACGGTGATGACAGTGTTCTTCGTCTTTTGCGCGGCAGCTTTGATGGTGTCTTTGCCCAACGGCTTGATGCTGTAGGCGTCAATGACCGTGATACCAATACCGTCATTTTTCAGCGTGTCGGCGGCCTTGAGTGCTTCGTGCAATGTCACACCTGCGGCGACGACAGTGACTTTGTCACCTGCATTTTGCCGTAGAATTTTTGCGCCGCCGATCGGGAATGGCTCATCGTTGTTGTAAATCACCGGATTTTTCGGGCGCGATGTGCGGAGAAAACAAATGCCCCTGGTCAGCGCCATTTGTTCAACAAGTTTTTCGGCACTGACCGCGTCGCTCGGATATAAAACGGTACTGCCCACAACCGCGCGCATCATCGCCAAATCTTCAAGTGCCATTTGTGACGGACCATCTTCACCGATGCTGACACCGACATGGGAACCGGCGAGCTTCAAATTCGCCTGCGAAATGCCTGCGACACGAATCTGGTCATAGGCACGGCTGAAAAAGCATGCGAACGTGGATGCAAAGGGCACTTTGCCACGTGCACCGAAACCGGTCGCGACACCGACCATGTTTTGTTCGGCAATAAAACATTCCGTGAAGCGCGCCGGGAATTTTTTTGCGAATTTCTCCGCGTAAGTGGAGTTTTTCGTGTCGCCATCCATCGCGACGATGCGTTGATCCACTTCGCCGATGCGCACAAGCGCATTGCCGTAGGCTTCCCGTGTCGCAACGGAATCGCCGGGTTTGTAATTAAGCGGCGGATAACCAGCGGGTGAGGCATTGTTCGGTGCGGGTAATTGGTTCGGCGCAGGAATTGCCACGCCGATGCCGGATTTCGTGCTTGGCTGAAGTTCGGCGATGGCGCGCGCGGCTTCATCTTTGTTCAACGGTTTGCCATGCCAGCCGTCCTTGTCCTGCAAGAAGGAAACGCCAGCGCCCTTGTAGGTTTTGGCAATGATGACAAGCGGCTTATCGTCCAAACCAACACCGCTTAATACTTCAGAAATTTCCTCGATGTCGTGGCCGTCAACGACTTCAACGCGCCAGCCGAAGGCTTCAAACCGCTTTGCATAAACGCCGATGTCATGGCCGAAAGCGGTCGCCTGACTTTGGCCGAGGCGATTCGCGTCCACGATGGCGATGAGATTGTTGAGTTTATAGATGCCGGCGAGAGAAGCCGCTTCCCATACCGAGCCTTCGGCGATTTCGCCGTCGCCGAGCAGGACGTAGGTGTTGTAATCGAGATTGTCGAGCCGTGCGGCGAGCGCCATGCCGACTCCGACACTCAAACCCTGGCCGAGCGATCCGGTCGCCACGTCCACGAATGGAAGTCGTGGCGTGGGGTGGCCTTCGAGGTCACAACCGAATTTGCGGAGTTTTAACAATTCACTCGCGGGAAACAGGCCGGTTTCCGCCCACGCGGCATAAAGCAACGGCGCCGCGTGCCCCTTGGAAAGTATGAAGCGATCATTGTTGTGGTAGTGCGGATTCTTCGCATCGTAACGCATGTGGCCGAAAAACAAAGCGGCGACCACGTCTGCCGCCGAGCAACACGAGGTCGGATGGCCGCTGCCGGCTGCGGTTGTTGCAGTGATGGAGTGAATTCGCAACTGATTTGCGATGCCCTTTACTAGTTCGATGTCCGTTTCAATCATGAAGGAGAAATTCTAGGTGAGCGAAAGCGAAAGCCAAGAATGAAATGACAGTATGAATCTGAATCTTGCGGCATCATTGGGAAGTTGAGATGTTTTACGCATGCATGTCGGACCCAATTCCCGCGCATTGTGCGCTTTGTGTTTTGTAACCATGTTTTTCTTCGCCGTCGTATCGGGCAAGGCTGAAGGTTTTTCCGTACCGGCGCGTCAAATGAAAACGCAGTTGGCTGAAAAGGTTTTACCCTACTGGTTCGATACAGCGCAGGACACAAACCAGGGCGGCTATTTACTGGCAGACGACGCGGTGAAGGGATACAGCATACCGAGGGAAAAACAAATTGTCACACAAAGCCGCATGGTCTGGGGTTTTTCACTCGCACAAATTGAGGGTTACAGCGACACGAACCGGAACTATTTGAAAGCGGCCACGCAGGGTTATCACTTCCTGCTGGATCATTTTCTCGACCCGCAAAATGGCGGCTACATTTGGACGACTGATTTGAAAGGCAAACCGCGCAATAATTGCAAATATCTCTATGGCGAATCATTTGTGATTTATGCCTTTGTCGAATACTACCGCGCCAGCGGCGACAAGGATGCGCTGCGCCATGCAATGGAACTTTATCATACGATTCAGGAGCATTTGCACGACAGCAAGAACGGCGGCTGGTTTGAACACGCGGAAGCCAATTGGAAGTTACTTTCGCCAGGTGACCCGCGTAGTTCGGTTGAAATTATCGGCTATAAAAGCGCCAATGCGCATTTGCATTGGATGGAGGCACTGGCCGAATTGTATGACGCGACGCAGGATCCGGAAGTGAAAGCATCACTGATTGAGGCGCTGCACATCAACGCGACTTATTTTTACCCTGAAGACCCTGCCAAATGCGCATTTCACCGGCAATTCAACTGGAAGCGGGTAACCGCTCCAAGTAGCGCGGGGCTTTCCTACGGCCACAATGTCGAATTCGCCTGGCTGATGATTCGCGCTGAAACTGTGCTCGGCCAAAAATTATCGTGGGGTCATTTTTACGCGCTGCTCGATCATGCCTTGAAATATGGTTATGACGACAAGCGCGGCGGACTTTATTCCCACGGTTTCGACAGCCAGCCGGCCACCGACACCGACAAAATCTGGTGGGTGCAGGCTGAAATGTTGAGTGCATTGACGGATGCGTTGAAGCACGAAAACAATCCACGCTACGAAACTGCATTGGGCAAGCTGCTGCAATTTATCAAGGCGTATCAGATTGAGCCGAAGGATGGTATCTGGCTTTACACGGTTACCGCCGACGGTAAACCCAAGGACACCACCAAGGCAAACAGTTGGAAAGCCAACTACCACGATGTGCGTGCGATGATAAAATTCATTGACGCATTCGCCGGAAATTAAACCGTGGATCGGGGAGCCGCAGGCTTTTGCGATTTGAGGTCCAATACTGGTGGTTGGGTGTGCCAGTGTATCACGACATCTTCTGAAGGCAGAGTGCCTGACCAGTCCGGTTTCTCCTTGCTATCCATGACGTCCTCAAACTCGAAATCCCTCATCTCTGTCACATGTTTACCACTGGCTAGAATGGATAAATCCCGAATCACGCCACGATTTGGAGTGCAGATGTGATAAAGATTCCGTTCCGGCTCATGAAGAATGGCAACCACCGTTTCGCCGTTGAAAGTTGTAGGCTTGCCAACCTCTGCCACGTATTCCCCGCCATTCTGCCACCAGCGTAAAAAGCAAATGCGCCGGTCGGAAAATCGCGCACTAAATCCTTTACCGAGAAAAGCCTTGATACTGGCATAGACCCATTGTTCCTGCTCAACTGAATGTGCCGCTGGAATAAAGAATTTCATTTCGCATCCCTCCAGGGCGTTTCCTGGCTCATTTGCGGACATTCAAACTTCCCTTCCAAACGCCAATAGGGTTGGGGAAGACTGGCGACAGGGGTAAACTCCGCGATGCGGGAAACGGATTCTGTAAAACTCTTTTGCTGTGTTCTTCGCGCTTGAGAAATTCTCATTGTGAATTCTCAAGGACGACTCAAGCGCTCGCGGGCTGTCACGTCAAGTATAAAATACTAAAAAAAGAAAAGCTGGTACGCGAGGCGGGGGTCGAACCCACAACCTTCGGCTCCGGAGGCCGACGCTCTATCCAATTGAGCTACTCGCGCGCGAGGTGACGACCAGACTACGCGCAGCAGCGGTTTTCCTCAAATGGAATCTGTGCGGAAATAAAAAGGGACGGCTTGCGGCCGTCCCTTTGTGAATATATATATCCCTGCGAATTAGTTCTTCGGAGGGGCTGCTGGCGCGGTGCCACCGGCATTTTGACCGGCCGGAGGCGGCCCACCGGGGTGGCGATTGCCCATTTGGGGTTGCATAGCCTGCCATTTTTGGAACTGGTCGGCAGTGAGAACGGCTTTCATTTGCGTCACCGTGTCTTCATGGACGGCTTTCCTTTTGGCCATTTTGTCTTCACGCGAAAGGCTGGTGTCATCACGAAGATCGCCCATTTTTTTCCTTTGGTCTTCGAGAATTGCTTTGACCTTCGGCTTTTGGTCATCAGTCAGGTTCAGTTGTTCGGCAATGCGGTCGAAACCGGCTTGACCTCTCATGCCTGGTCCGCCGGGAGGTGGAGCGCCTACCGGTGGTGTGGCGGGTGGATTATTTGTGGTGTCACCTGCGTTTGCAACCATGCCGAACGCCAGCAAGCCGCCGACAGCCAATGCTGTGAGAAACAGAGTTTTGGTAGATTTCATAGACTATTTTTGGTTCTTGTTTTTGCTCTTAATCGCCATGCCTTAACATGGCATTAAGCTGAACAGACGCGCACTATAGGTGAAGGTTACAGCTCGTGCAATACTTTCGCAGATGCCTGGATTGTTTGCTCAATGTCCGCTGCCGTGTGCGCCGTGGAAATAAAACCCGCCTCAAACTGCGACGGTGCGAAATAAAAGCCTTCAGCCAGCATGCCGTGGAAGAATTTAGAGAATTGCGTGCGGTCACTCTTCATCGCGTCAGCCAGATTATGCACCGGCTCACTGGTGAAATATGCGCAGAACATGGAACCGCAACGGTTGAATTGGACGGGAATACCGGCGGATTTTGCAGCCTCACGCATCCCCGCTTCAAGCTGTGCACCGAGTTGTTCAAGGCGTGCGTAGGCGTTCGTCTCGGTGGGACGAGTTTGGCTTCCCAAGCCCGCCACAGATTTGTTACCCAAATTGGGACGTTCGCTTCGCGAATTGTGGTCACGAGTCCCTGACTTCATTTCCGTTTTTGATTTAGGGACTCGCAGAGCTCGTCCCTCCGACAACTCTTGGAGTGCCGCAATGCCCGCCGCCATTGCCAGTGGATTGCCACTCAACGTGCCGGCTTGATACACCGGTCCAAGCGGTGCGAGCCAATCCATGATGTCCGTACGACCGCCGAACGCGCCCACCGGCAAGCCGCCGCCAATGATTTTGCCAAGGCACGTCAAATCCGGTGTGATGCTGAACCGCTCCTGTGCGCCGCCGGGCGCGAGACGGAAACCCGTCATCACCTCGTCAAAAATCAGCAACGCGCCGTTCGCCTTTATGATTTCGTGCAGAAATTCGAGATAGCCCGGTTTCGGTAAATAAACCCCGGCGTTGCCCGGCACCGGCTCAATGATGATGGCGGCAATTTCATTCTTATTTGCTGCGAATGCGGCCTTCACTGCTTCGGCGTCATTGAATGGCAAAACGATTGTATGTTTCGCAAAATCCGCAGGTACACCGGCGCTGTCAGGATGGCCAAACGTCAGAGCGCCGCTGCCGGCTTTCACGAGCAATGAATCCGCATGGCCGTGATAACAGCCGTCGAACTTGATGATTTTGTCGCGCCGTGTGAATCCGCGCGCGAGTCGAATCGCGCTCATACAGGCCTCGGTGCCGGAATTGCACATCCGCACTTTCTGCACACTCGGCACCTGCGAGCAAATCAGTTTGGCAATTGTCACTTC
>Ga0182027_10016378_pt1 | contig 10126 bp, 8 predicted proteins | sample 712E1DmetaG_FD_121300 | JGI IMG/M metagenome (GOLD analysis project Ga0182027, IMG submission 121300) | Permafrost microbial communities from Stordalen Mire, Sweden - 712E1D metaG (Illumina Assembly) | ecosystem: Environmental > Terrestrial > Soil > Wetlands > Permafrost | place: Sweden... | reverse complement strand
GCCCTGGCCAGCCTGCTGACGATGGCGGCGGTGGCCCGGAGGTCTCGCGAGTTCGGCACGCTCAAGGCGCTCGGCTGGCGCTCCCGGCGGATCATCGCCCAGGTGCTCGGCGAGTCGCTGACCATAGGCATCGTCGGCGCCGCCGTCGGGGTGGGCCTCGGCTTCGCGGGCGCGGCGATCATCGCCACGGTAGCGCCGACTCTGTCCGCCACCGCCCCTTCCTCGGCGATCGGGTCGATGCAGCAGACGATCCAGGCCGGCGGCACCGCCCTTGGAAACAGCGCTGTCTTGGTCCCGCTGCACCCGTCGGTCACGGCCGGCATGATTGTCCTGGCGGTGATCCTGGCCATGGCCGGGGGGCTTCTTGCCGGGGCTATCGGATCATGGCGTGCGGCCCGGCTCGCGCCGGCGGCTGCGCTCAGGAGGGTGGAATGACCTTTGGAACCATAACGCCGGTCGCTGCCGCGGCTGATCAGTCAGGCGGGACCCTCTACGAGCTGACCGCGGTTCACAAGTACTTCAAAAAGGATGCGAACACAATCCGAGCCCTCGACGGCGTCGACCTCACCGTCACTACGGGGGAGTTCTTGGCCGTGCAGGGGCCGACCGGACAAGGCAAGTCAACGCTCCTCTCCCTTCTTGGGGGTCTCGATCACCCGACATCGGGCCGGGTCGCTTTCGAAGGGCACGACTTGGCCACGCTCCACGGAAACGAACTTGCTGATCTGCGCGCCCAGGCCTTCGGCTACGCCTTTCAGACCTTCAACCTCATCCCCACGCTCAGTGCCGAGGAGAACGTAGAAGCAGCGTTGGTGCCATTTCACGTGTCACCGCCTGAACGCCGACGACGCGCCGGCCAGGCATTGGAGGAGCTCGGCCTCGGTGATCGTCTGTCGCATCTGCCTTCGGAGCTTTCGGGTGGTCAGCAGCAGCGAGTTGCCATTGCCAGAGCGCTTGTCAAGCAGCCCAAGGTGCTGCTGGCCGATGAACCGACAGGAAACCTCGACGAGGACATGCGCGATGAAATAATCGCCGTGCTCGAAGACCTTTGGCGAAATCGTGGCCTTACCCTCGTAGTGGTTACCCATGACAGCACTGTCGCCCGACAGGCGCAGCGGATCGTCATGATCGCCGGTGGCCGTGTAGGACCTCGACAAGAGATAGTCAGTTGACCTGCACCGCGGAGGCTCGACGCCCACCGCGCAACGGCGGACATGCGAGCGGTTCTGCTCTGGTGCAGTCTCGTGCTTGACTCGGTTTAGCCGCGTATGAGGCCCGGGGCTGATTCGTCGGTGCAGGGTCAGGTGGGAGCGTTGGTCTTACCTCCGCGAGGGCGCATCGGGCCGCTCACCTGATGCCCAGGCGAATCGCGACGCGACAGAACGTCGGTCAGGTCGCACTCCGGGCATCGAGAGCGCGCGCAAATATTCGGCGATCGGCGCTGAGCAGCCAACCGCGCCCGGATTCGATATGCCGCGCCTCGGAGGCAACTCTTGGTGTGACGAAGTTCCGCGCCGAACAATTGTTCTCTACCGCGTCACATGGTTGGAATGAATTGCGCGGCCTCAGAGTGCGTCCCTCCATGGACGAACACCGCGATACTGCGATTCGTCAGGTTCGCCGTCGATTACGGTAGAGGTGAAGAGCCCAGAGGTAACAAGTGACTGCGATGCCGACGTCATCCTTCAGGCTGATGCGCTCTGGGGGCACATTCGGTACGGTCCAACGATGGCCAGTGATCCACCGCTCGGCAGCCCGCCCAAGCGGATGACGACCGCTTTCAACGAACGCCGGTCGAAGGCGGTCGTCGTCGTTGCCGCCTTGGTTGGCCTGGCCGCGATCGTCCTCGCGCTGGGGCCGCATCCCAACGAGGGAGGGCCGCGGCTCACGCTCGCTCTGTTGGCCTGTGGCCCCATGCTCCTCCTGCGCCGCTGGCCTCTCCCGGCGCTAGCCGCATCGGTGGTCGCGGCAGCTGTGGTCATCGCCTCAGGGGCTGCGCCCCTGCCGCTCGCCGTGGTCCTCGGGCTGGCCATCTACCTCGTCTCCTCACAGTTGCCCAGACGGCTCTCGATCGCCGCCACCTTGGCCGCGGCGGCCGCGATCGGTGGAGCGATCTTGAACGCCGCGTTGAGCAAACCATCCGCGCCGCTGGCCGTGCTGGCGATCGAAGGCCTCGTGCCGCTGGGAGCCGCGTGGTTCGTGGGCGATGCGGTGGCTACCCGGCGGCGATACCAGGCGGGCCTCCTCGAGCAGGCAGCACGCGAGCAGGCCGTGGAGGCCGAACGAGCCCGCCAACAGATCCGCCAGGAGCGGGTGCGCATCGCCCAGGAACTGCACGACGTCGTCGCGCACACTTTGGCAGTCATCACCGTCCAGGCTGGCGTGGGCAGGAGGCTCATGGCGAGGCGGCCCAAGGAGGCATCCGATGCGCTGGAGTCCATCGAGAGGATCGGCCGAACCGCCCAGGAGGAGCTGCGGATCGTGCTCGACCTGCTGCGCGAGGAGGGGGTCTCCGCGTCGGAGATGTCGCCCGCACCACGGCTGGTCGACTTGAAGGAACTCGTAGAGACCGTCCGGGCCTCGGGCACGGACGCCGAGCTGCGGATCACGGGCACCGGTCGCCAGCTCTCCCCCGCCCTTGAGCTCTCGCTCTACCGGGTCGCCCAAGAAGCGCTCACCAACGTGGTCAAGCACGCCCCCGGTGCGGTGGCGACCGTCGAAGTGGCCATCTCCAACGACGCCGTCCGTGTCGAGGTCATAGACAACGGGAGCCCCGCTGGAGAACGGACGGGTTCGCCCGGGCCACCGGGCCATGGAATCGTCGGGATGCGCGAACGGGTGGGCGCATTCGGCGGCTCCCTCGTCGCCGAGCCGTGTCGCGATGGCGGGTTCCACGTCGTCGCCGAGGTGCCGATCGAGGGAGTGCCATGACGACGAAGGTGCTTGTAGTCGATGACGAGGCGCTGCTTCGAACGGCCTTCACTTCGCTGATCGAGGCCGAGGAGGACCTCCGAGTCGTCGGCGAGGCCGCCGACGGCAGGCAGGCGGTGGAACTCGCGGCACGGCTGTCGCCCGACGTGGTCGTGATGGACGTGCGCATGCCCGGGATGGACGGCATCGAGGCGACCCGGCGGATCACCGCTGCCGGGACCACCGGCGCGCCCCGGGTGCTCATCCTCACGACGTTCGATCTCGACGAGTACGTCTTCGATGCGTTGCGAGCTGGTGCCAGCGGTTTCGCGCTGAAGAGCCGGCCTCTCGATGAGCTGCTGGCGGCCATCCGCCTCGTCGCCGCCGGCGAGGCGCTCCTCGCTCCGAGCGTGACCCGGCGCCTGATCGCGCACTTCAGTCACCGTGATCGTCGGCCGGCAGAAGGACGCGCTGACATCGATCTGCTCACCGAGCGTGAGCGCGAAGTGTTGGCGCTCGTCGCTCAAGGCCTCTCCAACACCGAAATCACCGACCGGCTGCATGTCAGCCTTCCTACGGTCAAGACCCACGTGAGCAGAATCCTGTCCAAGCTCGGCGCCCGCGACCGCACCCAGCTCGTCGTCATCGCCTACGAATCGGGACTCGCCACCACCATCTGACTGGGCCGCAACCCCGGCACCCGTCATCCCAGCGGATGATGCTCGTCGGTCTCGCGGATGACGCAGATTCGATCCCTGCGCCTGACGACAGGCACTCCTCGAACCCGCAGGATGGGTTCCATGCTTGACAACTTTCTTTCAGACGTCCGGCCGCCGGTCGTCCGCCTCTCCTAAGCGATGTCCGCGATCATCATCCCCAGCCTTGGGCCGTTGCACCTACAGACCCTCATTCTCGTTCTCCTCGTCGCCGGAGGCGTGTTCTTTGGTCTGCGACGGCGACGGGCGAAGCACCGCCTTAGTGGCGATCGAGAGGCGAGTCCCGATGAGGTTCACGAAACTCCGGGTGCAGGAGCCGACCTGACGGTGCTCGGTCCCACCGCGCGCTCGGACGCCGTCACCTCGACAGCTGAGGTTGCATCGGGGCGCACGCCTCGAACCGGGGATGGCGCAGCGGCTGCCTCGGGTCAAACGCGTGCCATGTCCCTCGGCGGCGATGAGAGCAACGAATGGGCAGTCGAGACGCACGGCCTTACGAAGCGGTTCGGCACGACCGTCGCCGTCGACGACGTCGAGCTCCTCGTGCCGCGAGGCTCCGCCTTCGGCTACCTCGGCCCAAATGGTGCGGGGAAGACGACCTTGATCCGGACGCTGCTCGGGCTGACCAAAGCCGATGGCGGGACGATCTCACTCCTCGGCATTCCCCTCCCGCAGGAACGCCGAGAGGCACTGGCGCGCGTCGGCGCCATTGTGGACGAGCCGCGCTTTCACCCTCACCTCACCGGGCGCGAGAACCTTCGGCTTCTTGCTGAGGCACGCGGAGGCGATGCGAACGAGCGCATCGTGCCGTCGTTGCAACGCGTCGGACTCGCCGAGCGGGCGGACAACAAAGTGTCGTCCTACTCCATGGGCATGCGCCAGCGCCTCGGCGTCGCCGCCTGCCTACTCGCCGACCCGGAGCTCTTGATCCTCGATGAGCCCATGAACGGACTCGACCCGGCCGGCATGCACGAGATGCGCGAGATGATCGAAAGCCTCGTCGAGGAGGGAAGGACGGTGATGCTCTCCTCCCATCTCCTCGACGAGGTGGAACGGACCTGCGACGCGGTCGCCATCGTCGACCACGGCCACGTCGTCCGCCAGGGCACTATCCAGGAGCTCGTCCACGGTGCGGGTGCCCTCGTCGTGCGCGTCGAATGTGCGGACCCGAGCGCGGCACAGCAGGTCATCGAACGCTCCGGCCTCGCGGCGGGCACTTCACTCACAGAGTCGGGGGTCACGGTCACGTTCCGAGCGGGGAGTACCCGCGCTGACATCGACGAGTTGACCAGGCGGCTTGTCGAGGGAGGCGTCGCCGTCTACGGCCTTCAGCAGGTGCAAACGAGCTTGGAGGACTGGTTCTTGACAGTCACGAGCCGACTGGGAGGAGAAGCGTGAGCACCACCACAGCGGTCCTCCAACGTCCATCGGGGTCCTCGCCGAATCCGGCCTCGGCACTGCGCAGGGTGGCGTCGGCCGTCCCGACCTGGGGGCTCATCACGACGAAGAACCTCGAGCTGCGACGGCGGCGTGGGCTGATGATCGCGGTTTTCGTGCTGATCCTCGGCCCCCCGGTCCTCGAGTACGGCTTCCGACTCCTCTTCCACGCCGTCGATCCGTCGAGCTACGGCCCGGCGGGGATTCCGAGCGCGTTTCAGGACCTCATGAGCCCGATGGCGGAGCTCGGGTTCATCATCGCCGTCACCGTCGGAGCCGCAGCCGGAACGACGGACCTGACCGACGGCATGTTCCGACACCTGGTGATCACGGGCCGGTCACGGATCGCTCTCTTCCTCGCACGGATCCCGGCAGGGCTTGCGATCCTCCTGCCGGTTGTGGCGTTGGCCTTTACGTTGTGCTGCCTCGTCACGAGCTTCGAGGGGGTCCCAAACCCGACTGCCGTGAGCATCAACAACGGCGTTTCGATCCCCGTCAACCTCAGCGAGTCGCAGTTCCACAGCTGGATCGAGGAACACCCTCGACAGGCGCTCGAGGCTTTCCCGACCAGTCCGGGCTCCTTCGTCGACGGTGTTCCGGTCGCCAGTGGTGACCTCGCCTCGCGATATGCGGCGTATACGTCGGTTGAGGCGACCTTGAACCCGCCCGTGAATGAGATGCTGAAGATCGGATTGTGGCTTGAGCTGGTGGTCGGCGTGGGCTTCGTCGTCGGACTCGGATTCGGTGCCCTTACCGGTCAGCGAACGGTCACGACGATCGTGCTCATCGCCCTTCAGGTCATCGTGACCCCGATCTTTGCCAGAGCCCACATCCCCTATTTCATCAACGGGCAGCGTCTTCTCGTAGGGGTCGCGCTCAACCAGTTGCAACCGGCGGGCCTTGCCTCGGGTGCTGGCGGAGGCGGCGGTGGGGGTCCGCTGCACTTCGGGGGCGGAGGCGGGCCGCTCGGCATACCGCCGATGCCAACCTGGGGGATGATCCTCGTCATCGTGGGGTGGATCGTCGGTTGGTCGGTGATCGGTGCGTGGAGGATGGCGACGCGCGACGCGTGAGTTGCACGCAAGGCATCGCAGTCCGGCCTCTCGTGGATTCTGCTCGGAGAGACGCTTCCAGTCCCGAGACAACTTATAGCTACAGAAGAGGTGCCTCGGTACGCGCTGGCAAGCCCGCCTTGGAGTCCTCTGTGAACTACCGATTCGGCAACTGCCCCGTCACCCTCACCTTGGAGAGGTGATGCCTGGGTACAAGAAAAGCATGAGTGGCCTTACCGAGGCGCTCGCGTAACCGTCGGTACTCGGGATGCTGACGATCTACCCCCTCCCGAGCCGCTCAGACCGAATAATCGGTATGGGTCAGCTTGCACGATCCGAAAGACACAAGCGTCGCCCTTTACCTACGACCGCTACGGGCACCTCTTCCCCGAGGTCGACGTCGGAGCAACGGCGAAGCTCGAAACCCTCCGCAACTTCGGCCAACTCACCGCGCGGAAGCCTATTGACTACTCCGACCTTGACCTAATATCCCCTAACGGTTTAGGATACTGAACCGTTAGGGAGGTTGGAGCGTGCAGCAGGAAGTCGTGCTGGCGATGCTGGCGAAAGAGCCTTCTCACGGCTACGAGCTGCGAGCTCGTCTAGCCCGGGCTCTTGGACCGGTGGCCGAGGGGATCAACGAAGCCCAGATGTACGTCACGCTCTCCCGGCTGGAGAAGGGGGGCTTCGTCGCGCGGCTCGAAGCACCGACGCAGCGGTCCGATCGCAAGGTCTACTGCCTCACTCCCGCCGGTCAGGAGCGGGTGACGCAGTGGATGTCGGACGTGAGCTGGCCACGGCCCGACCTCGCTGAGTTCCACATGAAGCTCATCGCCGCCGCGCAGGGGGCACTCGCCGACCCGATCAGCATCATCGACGCGCAACGTCGCGACCTGCTGCGACGCCTGCGAGAAGTGGGGCGCGCCGTGATGGAAGAGGAAAAGGATTCCGACGCCGCCTTGCTCCTCGAAGGCATCGTGCTGCGCCTGCAAGCCGATCTGCGCTGGTTGCAAGCCTGCGAAATGACCTGGACGAAACGGAGTACCCCGAAATGAACGACACACCCACCGTGCTCGTGCACGCCAAAGGTTTGCGAAAGGACTACGGCAGCGGCGAGGGCTTGGTGCGCGCGCTCGACTCGGTCGACCTCGACGTGAGTCGCGGCGAAGCCGTGACAGTAATGGGTCCGAGTGGCTGTGGCAAATCGACGCTGCTCCACCTCATCGGCGGGCTCGATCGTCCGAGCGCCGGTGAGCTGTCGGTCGCGGGGCAACGCGTCGACGGGCTTTCCGAACGCGCCCTCGCGTACTTCCGCCGCGACGAGATCGGCTTCGTCTTCCAGGCCTTCCACCTGATGGACGAGCTCACCGCGCAGGAGAATGTCGAGCTGCCTGCGCTCCTCGCGGGGTATTCGCCGAACGAGGCTCGTACGCGCGCCACCGAGCTCCTCGAAGAGGTCGAGCTCGCCGATCGTGCTCGGCACCTTCCTTCGATGCTGTCCGGGGGTCAACGCCAACGCGTCGCGATCGCGCGAGCACTCGTGAACGATCCGGCGATCGTGCTTGCGGACGAGCCCACCGGCAACTTGGACAGTGCAGCGGCGTTCCAAGTGCTCGGGCTGTTGGAGAGCTTGCGTGCCAAGGGTCTTACCTTGGTGATCGTCACCCACGACGAGCGGATCGCAACGACCGCGGACCGCTTGATCTCGATGCGCGACGGCGCGTTTGTCGACGAGACACAGCTAACCGGTGGCTCCCGAGGGCACCTCGGCACCTTCGCCGAGTGGGAGCAGCTGTCGTGACCGATCAACGAACGAAGAGCGTCATGAGTCAACAGCGCGGCACTCGACGCCATGGAGTAAGGGGACGCGCGCTGCTACTCCGCCGCCTCGCGGCGAGCGATCTTCGGCACCATGTCGCCCAAGCCGTCCTCTTCGTAGTCGCGATTGCCGCGGCCATCTCCGTGCTCTCCTTGGCCTTCGCACTGAACGGCGTGAACAGCAACCCCTACCAGCAGACCATGGCAGCAACGAATGGGCCCGACGTCGTGGCCCAGAGCGCAAATGACCCCTATACCGGCGTGACGTCGCCGGCGGACCTCGCCGCGCTCGTGGCGCTGAACCATGCCAAGGGGGTGGTGGCCCACAGCGGCCCCTATCCGATTGTGGGCGACAACGGCCCGGTCGGCGCCGAGATGCGCAGCACGGACCTCGATACCTCAGTGCAGGTCGAAGGACGTGAGCCTGGCGTGGCCGCGGTCGATCAACCCAAAGTGACCGCCGGGACGTGGATCCGACCTGGGGGCGTGGTGATCGAGCGCTCCTTTGCCGAGACGGCGAACTTGCATCTCGACCAGACGATCACGCTGAACGGTCACCCCTTCCGGGTGGTCGGCTTTGCAGTTACGTCGGCGTTCCATGGCTTCCCGGGCACGAGCCTGATCTGGGCCACCGAGGCGACGGCGCGCAGCCTTGCCACCAAGGCGGACCCGCTGTCGTACGTCTCGAACCTCAAGCTGTCCGACGCGTCACCGCGCGCGGTCAACGCGTTTGTAAACGCTTTTGGCAATGGTCTCCAGCCGAAGGGCGGCCCCGTCGACGCCACGACGCCGTTCCTCAACCCATGGACCGCGGTCGCCTACGACGACAGCGGCTTCCTCCGCATCGACCAGGCCTTCCTCTTTACCGGCACCGTGCTGCTCGGCCTGCTCGCACTCGCGAGCGTGGCCGTTCTCGTCGGGAGTCGTCTGGCGGAGGGCACCCGGCGGGTCGGACTGTTGAAGTCCGTCGGCGGCACGCCGGGCCTCGTCGCGGCGACTTTCCTTGTTGAGAACCTCTTCCTGGCGCTCGTCGCGGCCGCCGTCGGGCTATTGGCCGGTTGGGGTGCGGCTCCGCTCGTCTCCAAACCCGAGGCTGACCTCGTCGGTGCTCCGGGGGCGCCACCCCTGACACTCGCCATGGTCACCGTGGCACTCGCCGTGGCGCTCCTCGTGTCGCTCGCATCGACGCTCGTGCCCGCGATCCGTGCGGCGCGGATGAGCACGGTCGGCGCGCTCGCCGACGCGCCCCGCTTGCCGAGGCGGCGGGAGTCGCTGATGCGGCTGTCGAGGAAGCTGCCTGTCCCGGCACTGTTCGGGCTGCGCCTCGTCGCCCGCCGGCCACGGCGAGCCGTCCTCAGCGCGGCGAGCATCGCCGTCGCCGTGATGGGTCTCGTCGCCGCGCTCGCTATCCATGCCGCCGTCGACAAGAAGTTCTCTCACTTCGCGAGTTCAGGTGGGCTTGTCAACCCGGAGGTTCCCCGAGCGGAGCAGGTGCTCACTGCCATCACCATCTCGCTGGTAATCCTGGCGGCACTCACCGCGATCTTCGCAGCCTGGGCGACGGTTCTCGACGCGAGACGCGCGTCGGCAGTCTCGCTGGCGTTGGGCGCAACACCGCAACAAGTCCGAGCTGGGTTGGCCATGGCGCAGGTCATCCCGGCGGTTCCCGGCGCGATCCTCGGCCTTCCCTTGGGCCTTGGTCTGTTCGAGGTCGCGGGCCATCACCTGAGTGGCTTTCCGCCAGTGCTCTGGCTGGTGGTCGCGGTGCTCGGAACCGTGCTCGTTGTGGCGGCGCTCACCAGCGTTCCGGCATGGATCGGAATGCGGCGACCCGTTGCAGAGATGCTTCAGACCGAGGGGGCGTGATGCGTTGCGACTGGCAGATCCTCCATCACCGGTACGAGCACTCGACTGTCTTTGCCTCCCGGCTGATGCCGCGCAACCAGCGTTGGTCGCGTCGGCGATGGATGGCCGTCGCCTCCCTCACAGCCTGCCTGGCCGCCGCGTCCCCGGCTGCGGTCGCGGCCGATAGCACGGTCGTGTCGGCCGCGACCGCGACGGTGAACTGCGCGCCAGCTGGCATGTCGGCGTTGCCGTGTTACAGCCCTCAGGCGTTTCAGGTTGCCTACGGCGTCGCGCCGCTGCTCAGCCACGGCATCGACGGACGCGGCGAGACCGTCGTCGTGGGACCCG
>Ga0182027_10016377_pt1 | contig 10127 bp, 9 predicted proteins | sample 712E1DmetaG_FD_121300 | JGI IMG/M metagenome (GOLD analysis project Ga0182027, IMG submission 121300) | Permafrost microbial communities from Stordalen Mire, Sweden - 712E1D metaG (Illumina Assembly) | ecosystem: Environmental > Terrestrial > Soil > Wetlands > Permafrost | place: Sweden... | reverse complement strand
GTCGGGCGATGCCTACAAGCCCTCGCACGCGGACCCGGCCGGCAGGGCGCGGGCGATGCAGTACGACATCGCGCTCAACGGCTGGGAGCTCGGCGGTGGATCGGTCCGGATCCACAAGCGAGCATTGCTGGAGCGGAGCTTCGCGCTGCAGGGCTACACCCTCGAACAGATGAACGAGCTGTTCGGCGGAATCCTGGAGGCATTCGACTACGGCGCCCCGCCGCACGGTGGCATCGCCATGGGCATCGACCGTTGGGCGGCGCTGTTCTCGCACCAGACGAACATCCGCGAGGTGATGGCCTTCCCGAAGACTCAGTCCGGCACCGATTTGATGCTGGGATCGCCGTCCCTGCCAGAGCTGGAGCAGTACTCTGACCTCGGCTTGAGATTCGTCGGCGTGGAACCAGCCGTCGAGCCGGGCAAAGACAAAGCCGCGCAATAGGGTCCCAGCACCGTTGGCCTGCACTAGATAGGGCGGAGGCGGCTCATGGCAGAAAAGATGGTCCGGTGCGTTCGGTGTCACGAGGTCTTCGACGCCTCGGAGGGCCCTTGCACCAAGTGCGGCACCCCATACCAGGAGCCCATAGCCGCGCCGGCGATCCCAGAGGGTCTGTTCTCGGAGAAGTACGGGACGGTCGCGCCTGAGCCGGTGCCCCAGGTGATGGTCGCGCCGGGCGGCCGTGACAAGACCACATACATGATCTACGGCGGCATCGCGCTGATCGGTGCCGTCGTGGTGGTCGCCCTGCTGTTCTCGCTGGGTTTGAACGGCGGAGTGGGGGACACTCCGCCGCCGCTGCGCGCGGTCGTTCCGGCAGGTTCGGTGGAGCAGCCGTTGCCGCAAACCGTCGACACGACGCTGACGCAGCTGAACGACCCCAACTTCAGCGCTCACGTCACCGTTCAGAGCCGGATACAGGTCACCGCGACCGTGTCTTCCAAGGCGCTGGTTGCGGTCGTGAAGTACGACGGCATAGTCTCGGGCGGCAATCAGTGGGGCACGCTCCATGTGGGCGCCACCGCTCAGGAAGCGATGCTGGTCGACGGCGGGGCGGCGGTGCGGACTCTGCCGGCGGCGAAGTGGACGCCCGCGACCACTTTCGCGAGCTACAAGATCCTCTGCCCGATGTTCGGCCTGAAGGACGCCAACACGCTGGAGATGGTCGGCCAGGAGACGCAATCAGGGCAGCCGCTGAACCACATGCATGCCACCCACTGGTGGGCGCCCGACCTGAGCCGCCTGACGCTGTACGACATGTCGTTCCTGGCTCCCGGACTCGCGCCCGACGTGACCTCCTTCGACTTGTGGGCGAAGCCAGATGGGACGCCTGTCAGAGCCACATACTCGGCCAAGACCATGGCCGGTCAGGTCGCACTGGTTGATATCGAGGTGAGCTACACGTTCACCAACGTGGGCCAGGCGGTGGCCATCCTCATACCGGGTGCCACGTACACCGAGTCGCCCGGGCCGGCGGGCGCGTCGGTCGCGCCCTAGGCGATCCACCGTTACCGCGGCCCGACTGCGGCGGCCCTCGATCGCCGGATCAGCCCTTCGACTCGCCCGACGCCTGGGCCTGAGCGGCGAGTTCGGCGTTCCACTCCGCCGCCGCGCCGGCGGGCGCCGGCGGCCCCTCGAAGCCGGGCAACTCCGCGCGCGGCGTCGAGAGGTCGAAGGCGATCCCCGGATCGCCCAGCTCCGGTATCCGTGCGGGCGTTCCCTCGGCGATCAGCCTCTCCACGACCTGATAGGCGTGGAGGTCCGGCAACGCGGCCAGCTTGTCGTTGAGTGACATCGGGACGAGGATCGGGAACCCGGCCTTGCCCGAGAACGCCGGCCGGATCAGTTCGCCGGGCGCAGTCCCGTGCATCTCGACGAGTGACGTGACCGTCTCCGGATCCACCCACCCACAGCGGGCGGGCCAGAGCAGCCCGGCAGTGGCTTCGGCAACGGCGGCGAGAGCGGCGCGCTGGCCGTGGAGGAACCATGCCACTCCCCGTGGCTCGTCCGGGCCGGGGCGGGTGATTGTGACGGGGAGCCCCTCGAGCACGGCGGCCAGCTCCTCGCCGCCGTCGTCGGAGACGATCACGATCGGCATCGCGCCACCGGACCAGGCGGAATGGGCCACGCGGCGGATCGCGGGCTCGCCGTCGGCATCTATCAAGGCGACGGCTTTGTCGGGAACGAGGACGATGGCGGCTACGGTCATTTCGCGAGTGTAGCGGCGCCCGCGCCGGGCGGCGCGCGCCAGCCATTTCGTTCCGGCGGTCGTTCCTTTCAGTGTGTGCGACAATTCGCGGGCCCATGAGTGATTCGCCCCGTTCCACCACGCCCTTCGAACTCGAACACGGCGGCCAGGTCCGTTCCGGCGACTCGGCCACATCCGTGCGCGACGACGTCCGAAATGTCGCCATCGTCGCCCACGTGGACCACGGCAAAACCACGCTCGTCGACGCCATGCTCAAGCAGGCCGGCGCCTTCCGCGCCAATCAGATCGTGGTCGAACGCGTCATGGATTCCAACGATCTCGAGCGCGAGAAGGGCATCACGATTCTGGCGAAGCAGACCGCGGTCGACTACGACGGCATCCGCCTCAACATCGTCGATACCCCCGGCCACGCCGACTTCGGCGGCGAGGTCGAGCGCAGCCTGAACATGGTCGACTCGGTGCTGCTGCTGGTCGACGCCGCCGAGGGCCCGCTGCCGCAGACCCGCTACGTCCTCCAGAAGGCGATGTCGCATCACCTGCCCGTCGTAGTGGCGATCAACAAGATCGACCGCTCCGACGCCCGCTGTGCCGAAGTCCTCGACGATGTCTACGAGCTCTTCATGGACTTGGGCGCCGACTCGAAGCAGATCGACTTCCCGGTTGTGTATACAAACGCCAAGACCGGCACCGCGACGATGGACCTCGATGTGCCCGGCACGGACCTGCGCCCGCTCTTCGAGCTGCTGATCGAACACACGCCGGCGCCGCGTTTCATCCCGGACCACCCGCTCCAGTTGCTCGTGACCAACCTGTCCGCGAACGACTATGTCGGCCGGATGGCGGTCGGGCGTGTCTGGAACGGCACGATCAAGCTCGGCGGCAAGATCGTGATCTTGCGCGAAGAGCCGGAGTCGACCGACGGTTCGATCGAGCCCGGCCGGACGATTACCATCACGGGCACCGTCACGACGCTGACGACCGCCCACGGTATCGAGCGTGTCGATATCACCGAAGCGGGCCCCGGCGACATCGTGGCCCTGGCCGGCATTCCCGACGTGACGATCGGCGACACCATCACGGACCCCGCGGATCCGCGGCCGATGGAGCGCCTCGATCTCGACGCTCCCACACTCAGCATGACGTTCGGCGCCAACACGTCGCCGCTCTCCGGCCGCGAGGGCAAGTACGTGACCAGCCGCCACATCCGCCAGCGGCTCGAGCGCGAAGTCCTCGGCAACGTCTCGATCCAGTTCGAGCCCACCGAGTCGGCCGACACCTACGAAGTCCTGGGTCGCGGCGAGTTGCAGCTGGCCATCCTGATCGAGCAGATGCGCCGAGAGGGCTACGAGGTCCAGGTCAGTCGCCCCGAGGTCATCCTCAAAACCATCGGCGGCGAGACGCACGAGCCGTACGAGCGCATCACCGTCGACATCCCGCCCGATTTCATCGGTTCCGTTCAGGCCGCTCTGGCCGACCGCAAGGGCCGCCTCGAGCAGATGAGCACCGACGCCGACGGCCGCGTCCGGATGGAATACGTCATCCCCGTCCGCGGCTTGATCGGCTTCCGCGGCCAGCTGCTGACCGACACGCGCGGCACCGCGCTGATGCACCAGATCGGCGAGGGCTACGGCCCGTGGGCCGGCGAGGTCACCCACCGCACCAATGGCGTGCTCGTGGCCGACCGCCAGGGAACCTCGAACGGTTACGCGCTCTACAGCCTTCAGGAGCGGTCCGAGTTGTTCATAGGTTCCGGCGAGGAGGTCTACGAGGGCATGGTCATCGGCGAGAACGCTCGCCCCGAGGACATGGACGTCAACGCCACGAAGGAAAAGAAGCTGACCAACATGCGGACCCACTCGCACGACGAGGCGATTCGCCTGACTCCGCCGCGCGAACTGACACTCGAGTCCGCCATCGAATTCATCGGCAGCGACGAGCTGGTCGAGGTCACGCCCAAGTCGATCCGCCTGCGCAAGAGGATCCTCTCCATGCACGACCGCCGCCGCGCCGCCGGCCGCGAGTACGAGATGCGGGTCTCGTCGGACAAAGACAAGTAGGGTTCGCGACGCGAGCTCTGGGCTGGTTGGCTTGAGCGGCGCCCAAGGCGCGAAGGGCTGCGCGGAGGCCGGTGAACCCGCGGTACCGGCGCCGTCGAGAACCTCAGCGGCGACCTCGGAGTCACGCACCCGGCCGACGGTGACCGGTGAAACTCAGCTCGTGCCCGGCTCCAACGGCTAGGGCCAGTACAGCTCCGACGGGATTCCAGGCAGCAGGACTCGGCCGTCTTGCAGCCGGACTTCGATGTCGTACCCGACGACCGATCCGGCGGCGGCGAACTTGCCAGTCGTCGGAATGTAGAGTTCTGCGGCCGGGTCGTCGGCGGTCCCTCCCGATATCAGAACCCGGCCGTCTGCAAGCAAAGCAGCAGCTGATCCGGAACGACGGACGACCATCGATCCGGTCTTCGTCCACTTCGCCGTGCTCGGGTTGTACAGCTCGGCTGTGGTCAGGCTACCGTCCTTGCTGTTGTATCCGCCGGTGACAAGGACCTGGCCGTCCCTCAACAAGATCGCCGTAGCGTCATCCCGTTTCTGTGCCAGGGACCCTGTCCGGGTGAACTTGCCGCTCTTGGGGCTGTAGATCTCGGCCGAGTTGAGGTACACACCCGGGTCGCCACATTCGCCGCATTCCTGACCTTGATCGCCGCCGGTGATCAAAACACGCCCGTCCTGGAGCAGAGTTGCGGCGGCGTCTTCACGCGCGGCATACATGGGTCCCGTGCGCACGAAAGTGCCGGTGGTCGGATCGTAGATCTCAGCCTTAGCGACATAGCCATGGTTATTCTGGCCGCCAGCCAGCAGGACACGGCCATCGATGAGTGTGGTCGCTGTCTGCCACGATACGGAGTCCAGCATTTGCCCGGTTTGCGCGAACGTTCCTGTGGCCGGGTCGTATAGCTCCGCTGAGTCATCTGCGGAACCGCCAGCTACCAGCACTTTGCCGTCCGACAGCAATGAGGCGGAATGCCGGTTGCGTGCCACCTTCATCGAGCCAGTTAGGGCGAAGGCTCCGGTGACCGGGTCGTAGAGTTCCGCGGTATTGAGCCCCTCGTTTGACACAGTCGTACTTGAAGTCACGCCACCGGTGATGAGGACACGACCATCCAGCAAGAGAGTTGAGGTGGCCCCGTGGCGATTCGTCGTCATTGACCCCGTGGCTGTGAAGGTGCCGTGCGCCGGGGACGGCGACGGCGTTGGGGTCTGAGGCACCGTTGGCGTCGGGCTAGTCGCCAGAGACGGCCTGAACGTCAGGCCGGCGGTCTGGCTTGCAGAAGTCGAACCGCACCCGGCAACGGCCAGAGTCAGGGCGAGCGCGCCCAGGGATGCGGTGCTTCGCGAGACACGCTGCCTGCCGGACCTGCTTCTCACCCTCATGCGCCCTCAACCGCTGGCCAACAGGATCAACAGATGGCCGCGGCCAGACCCAGGATAGTCGATCCCTTGGGCCTACAATAGTCGGCGAGAAGCCGTCGCGCCCGCGGCGGCCTATTCTCCGATGGTCCACTCGCGCTGTTCGGGTGAAGGAGGGAGCAATGACGGCTCGAGTCGTGGCCATCGGCAAGGGGATCTTCCTTGGCTGGCTTCTCGGCAGCCTGATCGGCATTTTGGTCGTCCTTACGATCGGCACCATATGCATCGCCGCGGCCCTGCCCCCGACGACCGTCGGGCTTGGGCCCATTCCTATCGCCACCGGCTGGTCCAACGCATCCGGCTACGGTCTCCACTCCGAGTGGGGCATGGCGCTCTTCACGATCGCGGGCATGATCGTTGGCGCAGTGCTCGCGATCCGCCCGAGGCCGCTGCCGGCGAGCGCCTAGGCGCCTCGCTCCGCGGCACCTGAATCGGGGGATCCGGCCCGGAGGCGAGGCCGTCGTACAATTCCCCGGATGCCCATCTACCTCGACCACGCCGCCACCACTCCGCTGCGGCGCGAAGCCCTCGAGGCCATGCTGCCGTTCCTGACGGAGCAGTTTGGCAACGCCTCCTCGCTGCACGGCCCGGGCCGGCGCGCGCGTGCCGGGCTGGACGAAGCGCACGAGAAGGTCGCGGCCGCGCTCGGCGCGACGCCGCGCGAGATCGTCTTCACCTCGGGCGGGACCGAGTCGAACAACCTGGCCATCAAGGGCGCCGCCTGGGCCGGGAAGACGCGCGGGCACCGCCTCATCACCACCGCGGTCGAACACCATTCGGTCGGGCATACCGTTCGATATCTGGAGAAGTTCGGGTTCGAAATCGTGGAAGTGCCGGTCGACAAGTTCGGCCGTGTCGACCCCGACGACATCGAAGCCGCGCTCACCTCCAAAACGATCCTGGTCAGCGTGATGCTCGCCAACAACGAAGTCGGGACGATCCAGCCGATCGCGGAGATCGCGGCGCGGGTCCGGCGCTTCAAGGGCGTCCTTCTCCATACCGATGCGGTTCAGGCGGCGCCGTACCTGCCGATCGACCTGCGCGAGCTCGACGTCGATCTGCTCTCGATCTCCGCGCACAAGTTCGAAGGACCCAAGGGCGTGGGCGCGCTGTTCGTCCGGCACGGCACGAACCTGCTCGTCCAGCAGCAGGGCGGCGCCCAGGAACGATATCGACGCGCCGGGACCGAAGACGTCGCCGCTGCCGCCGGCATGGGCCGGGCTCTCGAACTGGCTGTCGCGGAACGCGCGGAGATCGTGGCGCGGGTCGCCGAGTTGCGGGGCTCGCTCGTGGCTGCCGTGCGCGCCGGCGACGGCATCGCCGAGACCGGACATCCCACCGAGCGGTTGCCGGGGATCGCGTCGTTCGTGGCTCCGGGCCTGGACGGCACCGCGATCACGATCGCGCTCGATCTGGCGGGGCTGGCGGCCTCGACCGGATCGGCGTGCGTCAGCGGATCCAATGAACTGAGCCACGTTCTCGTGGCGATGGGCTACGGCGAGGAGGAGGCGCGCGGCGCGCTCCGCTTCTCGCTGGGCCGGACGACGACCGCGACGGAAATCGCCGAGGCGGCCGAAATGATCGTCGCCACGCTGGCGCATCAGCGCGAGGCGGCTGCAACTTTGGCGGCGCAACGGCCGGTGACGTTGGGCGTGGCGGCAGCCGATCACGGGGCTGTGGCCGCAGGCGTGGCGGGCGCCGGCGCGGCGGCGGGGGTTGACGTCGGGGCGGAGGCACCGGCCGGGTGACCGCTTCGAGGCCGGGCAAGACCCGAGTTCTCGTGGCCATGTCGGGAGGCGTCGACTCCTCGGTCGCGGCTGCCCTCGTCAAGTCGGCCGGCTATGAGCCCATCGGCGTCTGGATGCGGCTTTCGGACGTGGCCGACAACTACTCCGAGTTCAAGCGCAGCTGCTGCTCACTCGATGCGGCGGAAGACGCCAGGCGCGTCGCCTCGCAGCTTGACATCCCGTTCTACGTCCTGAACCTCGAGAAGGAGTTCGACGCGGGCGTTCTGCAGCCCTTCATGAAGGCATACCTGTCGGGCCGGACGCCGAGCCCGTGCGTGGACTGCAACTCGGTCGTGAAGTTCGGGGCGCTGCTCGGCCGGGCGCGGCAGATGTACGACTGCGAGTTCGTGGCGACGGGCCACTACGCGAGGGTCGCCGCGCCGGGCGAGCGCGTGGGGGCGTGGGCGGGCGTAGCTGAGCGCACAGACGCGGGCGATGACGCCGGCGCGGGCGAGCGCACAGACGCGGGCGAGGCGCCCGAGACCGAGTTCGGGTACGGAGCCGATGTCGGGCCCGTCGCTGCCCCGGCCGGCACCTACCGGCTGCTGCGCGGCCGCGACCAGACAAAGGATCAGGGCTATTTCCTGTACGGACTCGGCCAGGAAGAGCTGGCCCACACCCAGTTCCCGCTGGGCAATATGATCAAGACCCAGGTCCGCGAGACAGCCCGGGCGATGGGCCTGGCCACGGCCGACAAGCGCGACAGCCAGGAGATCTGCTTCGTGCCGAAGGGCAACTACCGCGACGTGCTGAAGGAGCGCGCCGGCTGGACGGCCGAACCCGGGCCGGTCATCGACGTCGACGGTCGCCAGGTCGGCGAGCATTTCGGCGCGGCCGGCTACACCATCGGCCAGCGGCAGGGGACCGGGGCATCGGTCGGGGAGCCGCGCTACGTGTGGAAGATCGACCCCGGCGCGAACATCATCAAGCTCGGTCGCCGCACCGACCTCGAGACGCACGAGTTCGACCTCGAAGCCGTCACGTTCGTCGCCGGCGAGCCGCCGAGTGGCGGCGCCGGTGCGGGCGCGGCCGTGGCGATGGCCGACGCCGCCGGCCCCGCGTTCCGGACCGAGGTCCAGATCCGGCATCGAGGCCGCGTTGCTCCGGCCACCGTGCAGCAGCTGCCGGACGGCCAGTGGCGCGTCACCACCGACGATCCCGTCTGGGCTGCCGCTCCCGGCCAGGCCGCAGTCTTCTTCCGTGGCGAAGTCGTGCTGGGCGGCGGCCGCATCGTCCGTCGCGAGGACCCGCCGGACTGACGGCTCCTATACTCGCCGCGTGTCAATCGGCCCCGCACCCATCCTTGCTCTGCTCGTCGGCGGCCTCAACGCGTCGATCTTCATGTTCTGGCGCGGCCGAGGCGGCGCTCGGCTGCTGGTCATCTTCCTGGCCGCAGCCCTTGGGGCGTGGGCAGGGGACGCAACCGGCGGTCGGCTTGGCGTCGACCCGATCAAGGTCGGCGACTTCCACTTGATCGCGGCATCGGTCGTAGCGTGGGCCGGCATCGGCTTCGTCGAGGTGCTGTCGATCCTGGGACCCGGCGCGTCGGCGGCGGAACAGCGGGAATGATCGGCTACCTGTTGCAGCGCCTTCTGTTCCGCCGGGCGGAGTCCACAGCGGATCCCCGTGCCGTGGCGTTTGCCCGCGGCCTGGCGTTGGGTGCCCTGGTGGGCGCGGCAATCGCGGGTTCCACGATTTGGAACCGCTTCCTGCGCGAGCGGCCAGGGGGTGGCGAAGGGACGGGCGGAGGCGAAGGTTCGACTCCGATCCGGTAGGTTCGCCGAGTAGCGGTTCGCGGGCGAATCGGTCAACGCCGAAGCGCGCCGCCAACTCTTTGCCCACCGACTGCACTGGCCAGGGCCCAGTTGTTTGCCCACCGGCTGCACTGGCCAGGGCCCAGCTGTTTGCCCACCGGGCGGGCATAACCGACCAAATCTCGGCCCGACGCGGGCACAGTTGTCAGTCTTGCCCGGATACGAATGCAACTTCGTCCGCGCAGGGAGGTTGATGACCTGATCTGTGCGTCCAGGTGGGCAGGACCGACCGTTTGGGGCGATGCAGTCCCTTCAGCATGTCGTTTATGCCCACCGGGTGGGTGGCGGCCACGGTCCAGGGCTCCAGACGGCGGAAGTGCCGACGAGGTGGGGCAGCTCAGCCCCGCGCCACTTCGCCCGCGCCGCCCCGCCGGCGCCACTCCCCACGCCACTTCGCCCGCGCCGCCCCGCCGGCGCCACTCCCCACGCCACCGGCTCACGGTTTGGTACCGTTAGCGGCGATGCCTGACTTGCCGATCCCTTACCTCTCCGCGGCCGAGGTGCGGCGCCGCTACGTCGAGTTCTTCGCCGAGCACGGCCATACCCAGGTGCCCAGCGCCTCGCTGCTGCCGGCGGGCGATCAGACGCTGCTCTTCACCAACTCCGGGATGGTCCAGTTCAAGGACGTCCTGACGGGTCGGGAGAAGCGCAGCTACGTGCGCGCCACGGACTACCAGCGCTGCCTGCGCGTCGCCGGCAAGCACAACGACTTCGAGGAAGTCGGCCGCACCACGCGCCACCACACGCTCTTCGAGATGCTCGGCAACTGGAGCTTCGGCGACTACTTCAAGCGCGAGGCGATCCACTGGGCCTGGGAGCTGCTGACCGAGGTCTTCAAGATTCCCGGCG
>Ga0182027_10016376_pt1 | contig 10127 bp, 7 predicted proteins | sample 712E1DmetaG_FD_121300 | JGI IMG/M metagenome (GOLD analysis project Ga0182027, IMG submission 121300) | Permafrost microbial communities from Stordalen Mire, Sweden - 712E1D metaG (Illumina Assembly) | ecosystem: Environmental > Terrestrial > Soil > Wetlands > Permafrost | place: Sweden... | reverse complement strand
GTCCCCGACTGGAACGAGGACCTCTATCATATAATGCCTCCGGAGTACGAGCTGCGGGAGAAGCCGGAGATCCTGGAAATACTCATGCAGACGCGTGATTACCTTCTCAACAACGCAGCAGAAGAAATAAAATCCACAGACAATTCAGAGAGCATGAAGAAGAAATTCACGTCTCTGTGCAAGATAAAACTTCTGGAAGTTGCGCAAGAGCGCAAAGCCATTTTGTCTACCAGCCAGATAGAGCTCCTTGTTTCTACCTTGGTTAGATGCACAAGAGGCCTTGATGTCATCGAATTGCTGCTGAAGGATCCGAACATAACAGATGTGTATGTGAATTCTCCAATGGAGACCACACCGGTCTACGTTAAACACAGGTATCACGATGACTGCAGGACCAATATCTATCTGACGGAAGACAGAGGAAATAGCTTCGTTCTAAAATTCGTCCTGAAAAGCGGAATCGGCCTGTCCCCCAATTCGCCTATCCTGGACATGGACCTGGAAGAACTCAGAACGAGGGTTAGCGTTATTGCTCCGCCGCTTTCGCCTGACGGGATAGCATTTTCTCTCAGGTGCAAAAACGACATACCATGGACCATGCCCATGTTCGTCGAGAACAGGATGATAGATCCCTTAGGCGCGGCGTTTCTAACGACCATGGTGAACGACCAGGTCGCCTTGCTTATAGTAGGCGGCAGGGGCACGGGCAAATCGTCTTTCCTTGGGGCGATGATGTCTGCGATGAATCCTAAATACAGAGTACTGACTCTTGAAGACACTCTTGAACTGCCGGTTCCCGAGATGAACCAATCAGGTTTCCGAGTGCAACGGATGCTCGCAAAACCCATAACCACAAGCGAAGGGATAAACATATCCGCAGACGATGCTCTGCGCTCCTCTCTGCGTATGGGAGAATCCAGTATCATCGTGGGAGAAGTAAGGGGCCAGGAAGCAAAAGTCCTCTATGAATCGATACGGGTCGGAGCAACCGGGAACACCGTCCTTGGAACAATACACGGCAGAAGTCCAAGGGACATATTCGAAAGGGTGGTCTACGACCTTGGAATACCTGCAACGTCATTCAAGGCAACCGACGTCGTCGTAGTTACGCAGAGGCTTCCCATGGGCCGTAGGGTAACGGAGATAGCGGAACTCGACAAGGATGCGGATATCGAACGGATCGGAAGCGGCGCAGAATCGGAAAAATTATTTAATACGCTGGCAAGATACGACAGCGAAAAAGACTGCCTTACCTTTGACAAAGATTTTCAGCCTGAAAGGTCCCAGATAATAAAGTTCATAGCTAATAGAAGAGGAGTAACCCCTCAGCAGGTATGGAAGGATGTTGAAACCAGAGCCAGGATGTATGATTTGCTGTCGGCCGAATACAGGAGAACAGGCATCCACGAAATTCTGGAAATGAAGGCCGTCGTCGACATTAACAAAAAATACATATCGCTCGTAGAAGACCAGCGCAGGAAGAACGCTGGAAGATACAACTGCGTAGACTACGACAAAGCATATGATGCCTGGGCTATATGGGCTTTTGAATACGTGGTTGAATTAAAGCAAAGAAAAGATGGCTGCTAGGAAGGTAAACGGCGGCATGAAAGAATACGCTTTTTTCCAAGACCTGTGCCGGTTTTCCGGAAAATATTTCTCATATCTGGGAGAAAAAGGGAAAAAGGTATACGAGGACAAGGAGCTTGCAAAGGCACTCGACCTCCTGGAGATGAAAGTTACGCCCCTGGAAGTGCATTCTCTTTCCCTCGCGGCGGCTATCCTGTCTCTTGCCGCGACTCTCTCAGTCCTTGCGGCATCCTACATAATAGACTCATCATTCGCTCTTTTATCATTGATTTTCTTTGTGTTCCCGCTAATACTCTATTTCTACATAGAGAAATACCCCACGATGATGCTCGAAGCAAAAAAGACCGAGATGCTGGGACATATACCAGCCATAGCAAGCTGTCTTGTGATATCGCTGAGGATCTCGCCGATACTGGAAAAGGCAGTGGAATTCTCTTCAGAGCACACAACAGGTCTTCCGAAGAAACTACTCTCCAGGATGATCACGGAAATACACATGGGAAAGAGCACCAACATAATAGAATCGCTTTCGCGCTTTGCCGACGAATGGGGGAACATACCGGAATTCAAGGCATTTATGCAACTCCTCATCGCATCCACCCTGGAATCCAGCGAGAAAGGCAGATGGAACATGCTGGACAACGGAATGAACGTCCTCCTTGGGGGTCTGCGGGAAAGGACCGACCAGAGCGCAAGACAGCTGGAGACGCCAATACTCGTAGTATTCACATTCCTGGTGATACTGCCCCTGGTGTTCATCGGCCTTGTTCCAATATTGCCCACAATCGGCCTGGATTTCTCGCCCATTGTTATCTTCTTCCTGTATGACGTGGTCCTGCCGGTCGTACTATTCATAGCGATAAGTTTTATTGTTAGCAGTAAGCCTATAACCATCCCCCCGATAGAGATACCTGAGATAGAGTACTCGAGTATATTTGGGATAAAGGCAAACAGAAATAACAAGAATATCTTTTTCATCGCAGTATTCGCTCTAGCAGCGGCCTTATTCGTCCCGGGTATACTAGATTTGCTAGACGCTTTAAACGACGTCGAACCATCATACCCCCTTGGCACGTCTCTGATACTCTTAGGCGTAAGCATAGGCATAGGAATCTATCTTATAGGAACGTCCTACAGCGTGAAAAAGTTGAGAGACGACATAAAGGATGAGGAAGACGAATTCTCTGAAACTCTTCGCCAGTTATCGGTCCTTTTGTCCAGCGGCAGGCCTCTCCCCAATGCCATGGCTCATATTACAGACATCAACAACGGAAGGACCGCGCAGATATTTTCCAAGGCCGCAACCAATATAAAACTCTTCAATATAAACATGCAGCAGGCATTCTTCGCTGAAAAAGGAGGCTCCGCCGCAAAGACCTATTCAGGGATGATAAAAAGCTCCATCGAAACCATCATATCCATGTCCGGCAGAAGCGGAAAATCCATTGCGTCAGTCATAATACGGCTCTCGGAACATATCCGGAACATGCGAACAGTAGACATGGAGATGAAAAAGATCATAAGCAACGTGACTGCATCCATGATAATAATAGCCGTCTTCGTAGGGCCGCTTGTAGGGGGTGTTGCAACAAGCCTCGGCTATTTGCTTGCAAAGACACTAGGAGGAAGCGACACATCAGGACTGGGCTTTGGAGGGCTGATCGTCAAAACGATGAACCCGGAAATAATAAAACTGATAATAGGGATCTATGTCCTGGAGACGACAGCGATACTATCGGTGTTCTCGGACGATCTGATATACGGAAGGGACATCGTCATCAAGAAATACCACTTGGGGATGTATCTGCCGATAGCTGCGGTGATATTCTCATTCACGGTTCTTGTCATGCAGGAAGTGTTTATGGGAATGATGTAAAGCCTACGTAAGCATCAGCCACAAAAAATCTCCTGCAAAAGACAACATGAGCGCCCCCAGTATGAAAGGCATGAGTATGAAACTCATATTCACCTCGACAAATCCCCCCAGGGCATCTGCGTTCAGTCTTAGCTTGCCGAGGTCTTCCTCTGATAGTCCCGCAGGCCTTGGGCGTACGAGATAGTCGTGCTTTTTCTTTTTCAGGAGCCATGAGACGAACGTGTTCCATACGGATGTGCTTACTTCTTCCCGTTTTAATGCGCCGCTCTCAAGATATATCTCTTCTCCCAGGGACATCCCGGATCGCAGATCCTTTATTGATACCTTCCTTGTGAGAGGAATCCTTGTTCCCACCGCGTAAGCTGACAATAGGAAAGCGAAAATGAATAGAGCCTTTTGCGCGTATAGCAGGGATAGGAATGAATGGATGCTGAAGACATCCGCCAGAAGAACCCCTGCTGAGATCAGGACCGCCCACAAGGCTAGAAAATACTTGTACGAGGACTGTTCGGCTAGGGACAAGGCGAACACGAAAACAATCGACAAGTATGATGCGGCCGCTATTCCAGTCACGCGGGATATCCCAATGCCTATGAGCGTCGATGCCAGGAGGTACATGAAAGGCGACGAAACCGTTCGCAGGAGTTCCTTTGCTCTCCCCTGCATTAAAAACATGTATACTGAGGCCAGAAAGAACCGTATCAGGAGTAATATCAACAGATTGAAGAGGATCGATAGGCCAAAGAACTGATAAGAATACCCTGGTAGGGGCAGGAATGCATGCACCCTTAAGACTGCCGGATATGCAGGCAGAAGGGAGCAAAGCGCCCAGAACATCTTGGCGTCGCCTCCGGACCATGCCCTGATATACCAGAATAGTATTCCAGTGAGGAAGCCCAGGACGAAATTCTGTAGGTAGAGCGCCAGAAAAGAGCTGTCTCCCGCAGCTATGCGCAGGAAGGCCAGAACTGCGGAGACAAACAGCATACTTAGTGTGAGCTTGTTAGATATCTTCCCCGTGGACTGATCGGAGCGCAGGCCGATGAAGCATCCTGCCAGCGCCACTGCCACGGCCGCATAATCATATAATGGATACATAGTCTATTCGATATTTACTATGTATTCCCTTCTATATTATTATTCTAGGAAATGATCAACCCAGACTTGCACAACAGGATAAACAGGGACTTGGAAGAGCGCAAAGTAATATTCATCCTATGCAACTGCGGCATAGAATATTTCGGCAGATCCCGCTCGGTTATAGGTCTTGGCCACCGACTGGTAATCATAAAAAAAGATTCTACGCTCCTGGTGCACAGCGTGACGGGCTATAAGCCGGTTAACTGGATGAACGCACCCACAGAGACCCTGGCGGAGATGGAAGGAGACGACCTAGTCCTACACAGCCAGAGGACCAAGAAGCCCTTTGAGGAGATGAAACTGCGAATAATGGAAGTTGTTGATTATAATTCCTACACAGATATCGTCGACAATGAGAAACTGGACCTCACACATACGGAGCAGGACATGCAGGACTACCTGGCAAAGAATCCAAAACTTATTCATCCGGATTTCAGGCTGATATCGACCGAGCATCAGACGCCTCTTGGGTACCTTGACCTCTACGGAAAGATAGGTGAGACATATACGGTGGTGGAATTGAAAGTAGAACGGGCGGGTCTCCCTGCAGCACTGCAGATAAAGAGGTACAAGGAGTGGATGGAAAGCTTCATCGGAAATGCCCAGGGCATATTGATCGCCCCGGGAATAACACCTAATGCGTTGCAGATACTGAAAAAAGAGAAGATAGAATTCAAGAAGATGAGTATAGCGCACCTGCAGATAAAGCACAGGAAGGATAAGACCTTGAAAGAGTGGTTCGACTAGAGGCTTTTTCTAATAAGCTCTGCCACAGACACTTTGCTTATATCCCGTTCGATCGTGTCAGTGCATACGAGCCGATCCACGGCCGACGCTACCTTCTGCGTTCCCTGCGAGAATACTCCGTGAACGCATCCGGCGTTGACCGATGCTGCTCCCTGGCTCCTGAGGAGTTTCGCCGCTTCTATTATAGTGCCCCCGGTTGATATCATGTCGTCCAGAATAAGGGTGTCTTTTCCTTTGACGTTAAGGTCTTTAGTCTGTATTTCTACCTTTTCGCCTGACAGGCGCTTCTTCTGCAAAAAGTCGAACTCGCAACCTATTATCCCAGCGGCGTTCTTTGCGTATTCAAGGGATCCCTTGTCGGGAGCTATCAGCATCGGCCTCTTAAGATGCTCCTTGAAATATTCCGCAAGAATCGGGAAAGCGTCGAGATTCTTTATCTCCAAGTCGTGGAACTTAAAAACGCCCTCGCGATCCAGGAAGTGAGAGTTTATGGTGGTAACGGAATCCGACAGGGAAACAACCAGCTTGAGAACGGTCTTTGCACTCAGGGCCTCGCCTGAATTGAATGTCTTGTCCTGGCGGGCGTAGCCGAAATAGGGGACGACTGCATGAACCTTTGATGCCCCCTGGTCGCGCAGCATGTCCAGGAACAAAAGCAATTCGACCAGATTGTCATTTCCAAGAGTTGATTGCACCAGAACGCATTCCTCGCCCTTTACAGGAGTAATGAGCTTTAGATATACTTCGCCGTCTGGAAAACGATCAATCTTGGCCTCGCCCAGGCGTAATCCCTTGCCTTCAGCTATCTTGCGTCCGAGGCTCACACAGGAGCTTCCGGAGAAAACGATCATGTTATAAAAGAAGGCAGTCAGGAATAATAAATCAGAATAGAAAATAAAAAGAAAAGAATAAAAAAATTATGAAAAGCTGATGCTTTTCAGAACTTTTTGACTCTTTCGACTCCTTTTTTGCTGACTTTAGGCTTCTTCACCTTAGCGGGCAGCCATGAGGGCCTGTCTGCGGGCGAGTCAACCATCTTTGTTGAGCCGGCAAATGAGTGTATGCTGTATGTTCCGTCTTTGTTCCTGCGTCCTCTTTCGCGCAGCTTGATCTCAGTAAAGCCTCTTGTTGCAGCTTTCAATGCAGCCTGCCTGGGGGTCTTCCCTGTAAATATGTGCTTCACCTTCCCCTTCTTCAGTTCGTAGTATTTCACTTCAACCTTTTTCTTTGGTTTTGCTTTCGCCATTTTTGGAAACCTCTTATTTTTTGATATATTTATTGTTAACTAATTAGTGCACGTTAGTTTAAAAAGCAAAGGGATATGAGGTGACAGTACAAAAAAAAGGATACAAATCCTGGTAGGGTAGCCAAATATAAATTAATCTGCACCAAAACTATATGATATAATGTGAAAACCCTTGTTCTCTGCGTCGACAGAGATAACGACATCGGGGAAAAAGCCCACCTCACAGGCCCGATCATAGGGATAGAGGAGAACCTGAATGCTGCAAGGGAACTCGGTCTTGCTGATCCCGAGGACACGGACGTTAACGCCATATTCCAGGCCGCAAAGACTGCAAAAGAGCTTAAATGCGAGGTCGCAACGCTCACAGGAGACTGGGACGTGGGCATCGTATCGGACGAAAAGATATCCAAGCAGCTGGACTATGTCATGGAGAGATTCAAGCCGGAATCTGTTATCCTGATAACCGACGGGGCGGAAGACGAGCAACTAATACCCATCATACAGTCCAGGGTCAAGATCAACGCCGTTAAGACAGTAATCGTAAGGCAGAGCAAGGAACTGGAGAAGGCTTATTTTACCATAACCAACTTCTTAAGAGAGGTTGAGAAAGACGCAGGCCTTGCGCACCTAATATTCGTGATACCGGGACTGGTTCTGCTGCTCATAGCTATCGGGGGGGCTCTTAACATACTGATGCAGACCATGCTGCTCCTCCTGGCAATAGTCGGACTGTATTTGATAATGAAGGGCCTGGGCTTTGAGGAGGAATTCTTCTCGCGCACGACCGAATTCTTCAAATCGCTCTCCATCGAGAGGATAAGCGTCATGGCATACGTTCTTGCCATATTCACCCTCATGATAGGAGTAAGCCTGAACTATGATGAATACAACAAAAAGAACCCCCAAGGATACATAGATACCATAAAGACCGCACTGACCCTGACCTACGCGGACGTTATATTGCTCGCCTTCGTGATAGCAATCGTAGGAAGGATAATAGACGAATACTCCATGGAAAAATTCCTGTCGATCAGGAAATACATAATTTTCCTGGCGCTTCTTGTCCTGGCAACACTCACAGCGCAGACTGGAGCATACTATTTCATGGGCCAGACCAAGATCATGGATTTCTCAATCGCCGTAATGCTAAGCATAGTATTCTTCGTAGTCATAGTCCAGAGCACTGAACTCATATTCATAGAGGAGATAAACGCCAAAAAGAGAGTTATCAAAGAGTACGCGGGAAGGAAAGTGGTCAACAAAGAGGGAGCGGAGATAGGGAAGGTGACCAAAGTATTGCTCGACGACTCCAAGTTTGTAGGCATAAAGGTAGGCAGACGGAAAATAGAAAAAGAGAATCTAACCCGAAACGGGGATGTAATAGTGGCAAAGGCCTAAAGCAAATATATTTACCGGACCCGCCCATAACTTAAACGATGGAGAAAAAGTACCTGCCAGTTTTATTATTTCTATTCCTCCTCGCCATATGTTCAGTCTCCGCCGAGAACTTCTTTGCAGCAAGAGACCTATTCAACAACATAGCCTGCAACATCATCTGCGTAATAGAATACATGATACTCGCCATCTGCGCGGTTACAGTAGTACTGTCAGGCGCACGGTACATGTCCTCAGATGACCCGATCGTCAGGGGAGACATGCGAAAAAACTTCATATACGCAGTATTGGGACTGTTCCTCGTATTCGCAGGCATCCCAGTTATGAATGCTTTGGTAAACCAGACAAAAAGCCCATTCTATTGCATATCCTGCTCACCGGACGCCCAGACATTCAAGCTAGTTGCCGAAACGATATCATGCCACATAATCTGCCTCGTGCAGCTTGTCGCAGGAATGGTCCTAGTTCTTATTGTAGTGTTCGCAGGACTGCGGTATATGGTATCCGGAGACGATCCTAAGACCAGGCACGATATGCTGAACTGGATAAAGAACGCCTTTGCGGGAATCCTGATCATCATACTAGCAGTGCCGGCACTAAACGTCATAACCGAGGGAAGCGGAACGCCGCTTGAATGCGACTGCACAAGCAGCGGAGGCGGAGGGCTCCTTTCTGCTCTTTACGGGGGAAGCGCGAGCACTGCGCCCGCCCCGGCAGCCAACGCAGCGGTGGGCATAGCGCCTGCACCTCCAGCAGATCAGAAGGCTGCGACAATGAAAAAGAACGTTCCCACATATTTCGATGCAACGAAATCAACGCCAACGGACAACATACAGTCATACAGCTGGGATTTCGGGGACGCAACAGCCCCAGAAACGGGATCGGCCGTTACCCACCAGTACGCGAAAACAGGCACATACGATGCAACGGTCACAATAACGGATAAGAATGGGAAGACAAGCACAGACAAGGTGTCTGTGACCGTGACGCCCGCAGGGGAGGTAATAGTGCACGACTTTGGAGTTATTGCGAGGATGCCGGAAAAATGAAAAACCTTGTTTTAATAATTCTTTTGGTTTGTTCTACAGCGTGTTTAGCTGAAGATCTTCCTTTTGACCAGACATTTGCCCAAAATTATAAAGAGACCAGCGGTACCGGAGTAATCACTGGAATCAAAATACCCCCGAATCTCGCTCCTGAGGTAACAGATAATATTGACAGGCTTTATTTCTGGACGGATATCGCACAGAAGACATTAGAGGAAAAATACGGATTCTCAGGCGGTGCCGATGAAATAATTTTTGATAAGGACGCAAATATCATGAATCTACGCCTGATAAACGATATGAAAAGCCAGTGCCCGGATATACGTTCGCGAATGAAGGCTGAGATGTTAAAAGATGGCCTTGTCAACTCGGGCGAGGCCGATACGATACTGGACGGATTCCTGAACTCACATAATACGATATTCGATCAGAAAGGCAATGACGCGCTGTATAATGCCCTTGCGAATGCGGAGATATGGAAAGTCGGAGAGAACGATTACAAGTCCCTAAGGAACATCGTTTACGAGCATGCCAGCGGAATCAGTGGAAGCCGCATCGATGAGGTGGGAAATTTCAAAACTACATTAACCGTGGTCCCTGACAGCAGTCTTAGCTCTGAAACCGGGCTGATAACGCGAGGCACCTATCGCCACATCGGCGAAATCGAAATGAAGCTTAGAATATCGAGTAGCGGAAAAGTCAGTTATCTTGCAGATGCTGTGCAGCAAATGTTGCATGAGTACACGCATTACAGCGATCATAAGTTGTTCGGAGCTAATTACGAGTCGGCTATAAAGACCGTCAAAGAGGGACTGGCTTCAGATGACTCTTTAAAGTTGATGAAGAAATTTGAGGATGGATTTTATAAAGATTCAGGCTTTGATTATGTGAGGCTTTTAATCAGCAAATATGCAGCAGATGTCGCCTCAAGTCCTGTAGCAGGTGCTTATTTTGGAGGCGGGACCATAATGGACACCCTAAGGGAAAAATATGGCGATTCGGTCTTTGCATCAGAAATCAGACCAAAACTCTACAACGCAGGGACTATGGATGAATTTCTAAGGATACTGAGCGATCTCCCGGTGGC
>Ga0182027_10016374_pt1 | contig 10129 bp, 8 predicted proteins | sample 712E1DmetaG_FD_121300 | JGI IMG/M metagenome (GOLD analysis project Ga0182027, IMG submission 121300) | Permafrost microbial communities from Stordalen Mire, Sweden - 712E1D metaG (Illumina Assembly) | ecosystem: Environmental > Terrestrial > Soil > Wetlands > Permafrost | place: Sweden... | reverse complement strand
GAGTCATGCATATGGTCCAAAATCCGAGCAGCCCTTTCTGGAGACAAAAATATTTTTTGATACTCTTCAGGAGTTTTTGGTAAAAGGGCTTAAGCAAAAGGCGCTTAGTGAGACGCTTTTTTTGTTGACAGCGGATCATGGGCAAATCACGGTTAATCCAAAAAAAACGATTTATTTAAATACCGATGAAAAACTGCATTCATTCTTGGAAATTAGCGGGAATAGCAAGCGCATATTGCCTTTTGGAAGCGCCAGAGATTGCTTTCTTATGATTAAAAGTGAAAAATTAGATGAAGCAATAACGCATTTAAATGAAAAATATGGTAAATATGCTTTAATTTTAAAAACAGATGAAATGATTAAAGCAGGGTTGTTCGGGTCAGGAGAATCAAGTGAAAGATTCTTAAGAAGAGTTGGAAATGTAATGATTTTGCCTTACAAAAATAATATAATATGGTACGAGCATGTAAAAGGTGAGCCATTTAGGTATTTGGGCCATCACGGTGGATTATCAGAAGAAGAAATGCTCATTCCTTTTGGAATTGCCAAATTTAGTGAATTATTATGAGTAAAATTTCGGGTGTAGTTATTGCCAAAAATGAAGAAAAAATGATTGAGGAGGCTTTGGATAGTCTTTCTTTTTGTGATGAAATTATTGTAATCGATAATGGCTCTACGGATAAAACAAAAGAAATCTCTCAGAGTAAAGGTGCACGGATTTACGAAATACAAACCAATGATTTCTCGGAAATTAGAAATTTCGGTCTAAAGGTGGCACAATCAGACTGGATTTTGTATCTTGATGCAGATGAGCGAATTAGCGATGAGCTCAAGGATTCAATTAAAAAAGCAGTTTCAGAGGATCAAGGGACTTCGGCATTTTCTTTAAAAAGAAAAAATTATTATTTGGGAAAGCATCAGTGGCCTAAGATTGAAAAAATGCAAAGACTGTTTAGGAGAGATAAATTAAAAGAATGGAAAGGAAGGCTGCATGAAACACCAATTGTGGAGGGAAAGACTAGCTTGCTAAGCGATGGATTTATTCTTCATTTTACGCACCGTGATTTAGAAAGTATGTTAAGTAAAACAATTGAGTGGTCGTCAGCGGAAGCGCTTTTAAGATTCAACAATGGGCATCCTAAAATGACATGGTGGAGATTTCCGAGAGTAATGATTACCGCTTTCTTAAATTCTTATATTAAGCAACATGGGTATAGAGCGGGCGCTGCCGGGATCATAGAAAGTTTATATCAATCATTTAGTATGTTTGTGACTTACGCAAAACTTTGGGAATTACAGACGCGACACATCAAAAGTTAAGCAAAAAGAAGTAACGGAGTTATTTTTTATCCCAGAATTTGAGTTCTCCTAAGGTTAATTTCTTCTTTGCAAAGAAGAATAAGTATGCAATTTCAAGAATACCGAGAGTGTTTAATAAAAGAATTCCAATAAACCAATTCCTTTGCTTAAGTTGTGCGGACTTCCAAAGCGCGAATCCTTTCCAAGCGATAGACCAAACGTATAAGCCCAAAAGTCCTAATGTTGGAAGTTGTCCAGCGAGATTTGATAAGTTCATTAGTGAAATTATATCTATTTTCCTAAAACAATGCAAGCTTTGTCAAAACTTGCTAGAATAAACTTAATGAGAATTGGCATTTTTGATCCCTATCTTGATGATTTGGGCGGCGGCGAAAAATACATGATGACAATTGCAGAATGCCTTTTAAAAAATCATTCGGTTGATATTTTTTGGGACAATGAAAATGATTTAAAGAATTTACTTAAACGTTTTCCGTTAGACCTTGCTAATGTTAGGATTGTTAAAAATATTTTTAATCCGCAAACATCAACTCTAAAAAGACTTATTGAAACTAAAAAATATGATGCGATAATCTTTTTAAGCGACGGGAGTTTGCCTTTGGTTTTGTCTAAAAAGCTTTTTATCCATATTCAACAACCGCTTGAGAGTATGCAATCCAAAGGTATTCTGGACAGAATTAAGATAAGCCGGGTTAATCAATTTTTTTGTAATTCGGAATACACAAAGACATTTATTGATAAAAAATTTCATTTAAAAACTTCAATTCTTTACCCTCCTGTTTCGCTATTCCCTAAGGATTTAAAAAAAGAAAATATTATCTTGCACGTTGGTCGTTTCAGAATTAAGAACATAAAAAATGATGATTATAAAAAGCAATCGGTAATGATTAATGCTTTTAAGGAAATGGTTACTAAAGGGCTTAAAGATTGGAAGTTTGTTTTGGCAGTTAGTGTTCAGGATAAAGATAAGGACACTTTTGAAGCGATGAAAAAAACAGCCAGCGGATTTCCGATAGAATTTTTAATTAACAAAAACAATGATGAGCTTTGGGAAACTTATTCAAAAGCAAAAATTTACTGGCATGCGTCGGGTTTTGGTGAAGATTTGGAAAAAAATCCCGAATTTGCAGAGCATTTTGGCATCTCAACGGTAGAGGCAATGGGATCCGGAGCTGTTCCGGTTGTTATTAATGCGGGTGGGCAAAGGGAAATAGTTAGTGAGGGAGTAAACGGTTTTCTTTGGGATACGATTGATCAGCTTCAGTCAAAAACTTTAAAGCTAATAAGCGATAAGGAAATGCTAATCAAGCTTTCAAAACAAGCGGTAGAATCATCAAAAAGATTTAGTAAGGAAAAATTTTATCAGAATGTTAATGATGTAATTTCTAAATGAAAAAAGTTTTACCGCTAATTATTATCTTAGGTATCGTATTTATTTTCTTCTGGCAGTTCTTTTTTAAGGGCTTAGTCTCAATTCCGGCAGATTCTTTGGTTGGCCTGTATCATCCTTTTAGAGACTTCTTGGCAAAAGATTATACAAGAGGTTATCCTTTTAAAAACTTTTTAATAACAGATCCAATTCTGCAGCAGTTTCCCTGGAGAGAATTGGCTTTAAATGTGGAGAAAAAAGGACAATTGCCGCTTTGGAATCCTTATAGTGGAGCTGGAGAGCCTTTACTCGCAAATATTCAGTCATCATCGCTTTATCCATTAAACACATTGCTATTTATAACCCCATTTATCCAGGGATGGATGGTGCTTGTAATGTTGCAGATGTTTTTGGGTGGGATATTTACTTATTTTTTTCTAAAAAATTTAGGGCTAAAAAAAGAATCTGCTTTATTTGGATCAACCACATTTATTTTATCCGGGTTTTATTTTGCTTGGCTAACTTGGAATAATCTTTTACACGTTGCATTATGGATGCCGCTTATTTTAATATCGATTGATAAAATAACCGAAAGTTCAAAACTAAAAATTCAAACTTCAAATTTTAAAAGCTTTATTTGGCCAGTGATTCTTATTTTCTCTTTAACTTCGTCACTTTTGGCGGGACATTTACAGCTCTTCTTTTATGTATTCTTGGTGTCGTTTTTCTATTTTGTTTTAAGAATTTCTTCTGCAAAAGAAAAACTTAAAAAATCACTAATTATTCTTGTCTCATTTTTGATTTTTCTAGTTTTAACCAGTATTCAATGGTTACCGACACTTAATTTAATTGATCTAAGCTCAAGGGCAGTTGACCAAATGAATTGGCAAAGTAAAGAGGGATGGTTTATTCCATGGCAAAATTTAATACAATTTATGGCGCCTGACTTTTTTGGTAATCCGGCAACCTTAAATTACTGGGGAACTTGGAATTACGCCGAACTTGTCGGATACGTTGGTATTTTCTCTCTTTGTTTTGCGGCATTTGCCGTTTTTATAAAAAAAGAGAAAACAGTCATATTTTTCCTTTTGTCATTATTTATAGCTGTACTATTTAGTTTTCCAAATATAATTTCTAAAATTCCGTTTGAACTTAAAATTCCGTTAATTTCTTCTAGCCAGCCGACAAGACTTTTGATGGTAATTGATTTTGCGTTGGCGGTTTTGTCCGCATACGGAGTAGAAGAATTTCTTAAGAGAAAAGATACTAAAAAATTAATTTATATTTCTTTATTATTCTTTTTAGGTTTAATTGGAATTTGGGCATTCGTATTTTTAGAAAAAGGGAAAATTGTTAATCTTGTTATTTCACAAAGAAATCTTTACTTGCCCTCAATAATAATTGTAGCCCAACTGATAATTTTTATTTTGGCTTATTTTTTAAGAGAAAAAAGAAAAATCTTCCTAACAATTTTTTATCTTATCCTTTTTATTAATATATTTGACCTGATGCGTTACGGACTTAAATTTAATCCTTTTGTCTCAACGTCACTAGTTTATCCGAACACAACAATTACTACCTTCTTATCCAACGAGTCGAAAAACTATCCGTGGAGATTTATGGGAGCGGATTATGTTGCTAATGAAAAAAGAATATTCCCACCAAATACAGCTATCAATTACAAGCTTTATGGAATAGACGATTACAATCCGCTTCTTCTTAAAAATTACCAGGATTATATTGCGGTATCCGAATGGGGATTTAAAAATATTCCGGATTTTTCTTTTAACAGAATGATTATTCCCAATAATTACAATACGCGTTTAATCGATCTTCTTGGTGTCAAATACGTTGTTACTATTAATCCTGTTAATACCGCTAAGCTGAAATATTTATTTAGCGAGGGGGAATCAAGGGTATATGAGAATAAAAATGTTTTCCCAAGAGCTTTTGTCGTTTATTCCTCGGTTGTTGCAGGGACAAATCAGGAAGCAGGAAATTTATTATCAGATAATAAGCTTGATTTAAAAAAGACGGCAATTTTAGAAAAAAATATTGGTCTTGAAAATGGTGATGGCTCAAGTAATGTCAAAATGATTAATTATTCGGAGAATAAAATTGTGTTAAGCGTTGAAACTTCAAAAAAAGGACTTTTGATATTAACAGATAACTATTATCCGGGATGGAAAGCGACTGTTGATGGGCAAGAAACGGACATATTAAGGACGGACTACTCTTTTAGGGGATTGGTTGTGCCACAGGGAAAGCATATAATTGAGCTTACCTTTCATATTTTATGACAATAAGCATTATTATTCCTAATTATAATGGCGAAAGTCTTTTAAAAAAAAACTTACCTAAAATTTTTGCCGAGCTTGAGAATTTTAAGTTAGGAAAGTCAGAAGTAATAATCGTAGATGATGCCTCTACTGACAATAGCCTCTCAGTTCTTAACGAGTTGGCAATAGACCGCAATATCAAAGTTTTATTAAGCGAGAAAAACCTAGGTTTTTCTCCAACAGTCAATAAAGGGGTAGAGGCAGCAAGCGGAGAAATAATTATTCTGCTTAATACTGATATTTGTCCGGAAAAAGGATTTTTGGAGCCCTTACTTACTCATTTTCAAGATAAAGAAGTTTTTGCGGTGGGATGTCTTGATAGAAGTATTGAGGGAGAAAAAACTGTTTTGAGAGGAAGAGGCCTGGGGGAGTGGAAAAGAGGTTTTTTGATTCATAGAAAAGGAGAAGCCAATAAGACCAACACTCTTTGGGTAAGCGGAGGAAGCGGAGCGTTTAGGAAAGCCATTTGGGGACACTTAGGAGGCTTAAGCGAGCTATATGCACCTTTTTACTGGGAAGACATCGATATTTCATACAGGGCTTTAAAATCAGGCTACAAAATTATGTTCGAACCTAGGAGCGTAGTAGTTCATGAGCATGAAAAAGGTGCTATAAAAGCTAAATATTCGGATTTTCAGATAAAAACAATTGCGTATAGAAATCAATTTATTTTTGCATGGTCTAACGCCGATTCGGATTTGCTTCTGTCGCACGTTTTGTGGCTCCCATACCATAAAATAAAAGCTTTACTTAGATTCGATTGGGCGTTTTTTCTTGGATTTTTCAAGGCGCTTTTGCTTGTTCCGGAGATTTTAAACGCTAGGCATAAAGCTCAGAAATTATTTATAAAAAAAGACGAAGAAGTTATTAGGGAATTCGTTTAATCCCCGAAAGCACCTATTTTTGGCCAGATTCAAAGATTTTATATGCAGTTTCTGTTACCGGGTATTGGCCAATTTTCCGATTAAAATAAATGGATATTGGCCGTGTAGGATAGTCAAAAGTGGCAAGAGGCACTTGGCTTAGGGGAAGATTGCTGGCACCGCTTACTAAGAGAACGCCTTTTTCTAATTTTTCTTTCTCCCAATCAATTTTTCCGAATTCATATTTTCCGTCTTTTGAAATTGCCATTACTAGTCCGCTTTGCACATAATTTGCTTGTTGTTGATGTAGCTGAGGCGGATACTCAGCATAAAACAATAGTGATGTATAGATCATTCCCGTACTATAATCAATAATAATTTTATTATAGTTTTTTGCAATACTTTTGATATATAAAATTGCTTTTTGATCTTCGGACCCCCATTCTTTTGCGCTTTCGATTGGGAACCTAAAGAAATAAGAAGTGAAGTAGAAGAGGGAGGAATATCCTATTAGAATAGCTAAAGAAAATAAAATACCCGTTTTGACAAATTTATTTTTAAAAGCCATTACTATTTCTAGCAATGAATACATGCCAAAAGCAGAAAATACAATTAATGGAATAACTACGGCATAAACTCTTGTTCCAAAAGCATCGTTGGGAAAAGGAACTATGATTGAGCCGACGAAAAGCATAAACAGAAACCATAGGTAAAAAGGATATAAATAAGATACTTTTTTCTTAAGGCCTTGATATGCTCCAAGTATCATAAGCGGCAAGTCGAAGTAGTAGAACATTCCAAAGCCCGCAATGCCCTCATAGGGATGATTTGCTCCAACTGTAAAGAAGAAATTTGTTGAAAAGAAAGAAGGAATATTACTTAAGAATTTCCAGGTAACTAAAACCCAATAATTTAAAAATATTTTTTGTACAATTTGTGGTAAAAATACAAAGTAGCTTTTGGTTTGTAAAATTTCTGCTTTTGCGGCGTTACCGATTATTAGGGCATCTTTTTGAGATGAAAAGCCAGACTGTGATTGTAGCTGAAGATAGCTAATAAGAAACGGTAACATGCCGAGAAAAAATAAAGAAAAAAGCGTTATCAGTAATTTTTTTGATGTAATAGTAATTCTTTTGTAGTACAGGAGAACGAGGGTTACGAAAATAAGCGGCGAAATGATTCTAGTTACATTGTAGGTATATAAAGAAAGTAGGAATGCGACAATTGAAAATAAAAATAAGAGAAAATTATTTTTCCGATTTACAGCGGCGATGAAGCAAAGCATTCCGATAACCAAAAGCGCAGTGGCAAGATTCACTTCATAACCCGCCCTAGAAAAAAAAGTATGCCAAGGATTAATAGCAATAAAAAAGGCAGTTAAAGCTGCAAGCCATTTTTTCTTAGAAAGTTCGTATATCAAAAAATACAAGGCAATAACAGTTAGCGATCCGAATAAAGCAGATGTAAAGCGGACTGCAAGTGCATTCGCGCCAAAAGCTTTAATTGCCAGCGCTGTGGAGTAGATATAAACAGGCAACTTGTAGTCGTCAAACGAGCGGAAATATAAAGGAAGATGTACTCCGTATTCATCTTTCCCCGTCATTAAAATTGAGTACGCATTGTAGCCGATCGCTGTCTCATCGGGATAAAGCCCATTTGGGATGGTTGAAAGATGATTAAAACGCAGAAAAAAGCCTATGCAAAAAATTAGAATTATAAGTAACGCACTGAAATATTTGTTTTTTACAAAACTAGTAAGTCGCGGGATTAACATTAATCATATTATAATAGAGTGGTAAGCAAAAAACAAAATTTGTATTTTAAGCCTTTAATTTGCTTGCCAAAAAGTATAAAATCAAATAAAGTAAGTTTAAATACAATGATGAAATTATCCATAATTATTCCGGTTTATAATGAAGAGAAGACAGTAATTGAGATCTTAGATAGGGTTAAGAATCAGAAGATTGATGGAGTTGAAAAAGAAATTATTGTTGTTGATGATGGCTCTACCGACTCCACAGCCCAAAAGTTAAAAAGCATAAAAGGAAATGATTTTAAAATTATTTTCCAAGAAAAAAACGGCGGAAAAGGATCTGCTGTTAGAACGGGAATAAAACACGCAACCGGTGAGTATATTATTATTCAAGATGCGGATTTGGAATATCACCCTAAGTTTATCAATGATCTCATAAAACCTATTTTGGAAAAGAAAGCAGATGTTGTTTATGGAACAAGACTTGATAGAATGCCTCATTTAAAGGAAGAGGAAGCAAAACATTTATTTATACTTCATTATTTTGGTAACCGATTTTTAAGCTTAGTGACGAGTGTTTTATACGGACAATGGATTACAGATATGGAGACTTGCTACAAGCTTTTTCCTAAAAAGGCGATGGAGGGAATTACTCTTCATGCCAGAGGATTTGAGCTAGAGCCGGAGATTACAGCAAAGCTACTTAAAAAGGGCTATAAAATAAAGGAAGTCTCTATTTCAGTTACGCCAAGAGGCTATGACGAGGGCAAAAAACTAAATACCGTCAGAGACGGTTTAAAAGCACTTTGGTCATTAGTCAAATACCGCTTTACCGATTAAATGAAGAATATATTCAACTGGAAGCTTGCATTGGTACTCGTGATTTTACTTGCCGCTTTTCTCCGCTTATGGCAACTAGGCAGTGTGCCGATAAGCATGACTGATGATGAAATTAGACAAGTCTTTACAGCATATTCTATAGCGCATACGGGAAGGGATATTTTTGGAAATTTCTTACCCGTTGTGTTTAGTATAGACGGTTTTACCAATTGGGGTTCTTCTTTGTTCTATCTTCGGGCGCCTTTTGCATTAATCCTGCCCCTAAGTCCTTTTGCTGCAAGACTTCCGGATGCTTTATCGTCAGTAGCTTGTGTAATCCTTTTATATTTTATCGTCAAAAAATTGCTTAATGAAAAAATTGCCTTAATTTTAGCCTTCGTATTTTCCGTTTCCGTGTGGAACATACAGTTATCAAGATTTGTTAACGAAGCGAATATTACTTTATTTCTGTATTTACTGGGAATGCTGATTTATTTATATTCAAAAAATAAGATTAGGCTGGTAGCTTTGTCCATGGTGGTATTTTTTGTTGCCTTTTACGGATATTCTGCTTACCGAGTGTTTTTTCCATTTTTAATGCTTACTCTGATTTGGTATAAATTTAAAGAATTAGGTAAGAAAAACGTTTTAATAATTCTAACCACTCTTCTAATTGTGTTTGGAAGCTACGGATTATTGGGCATTACTCAGAATGCTGCAAGTTATGGTGGACAATCGCCATTTTTCTTTCTCGACAAACAAAAAACATCCGTTAGCGTTGAGCTAGAAAGAAGAGCGTCAGAAGAGCCGAAGATAATTAAGACGATATATCTTAATAAATTCACTTATTGGGGAAGAACTTTTGCGACCAATTACTTAACAGCTTTTTCTCCGCAATATTTATTCTTAAACCAGGAGGCGGATAGAATATATTCAATTTGGGGCAGAGGAGAATTATACCTTTTTGAATTGCCGCTCTTAATTATTGGAGTTTTCTATTTATTTTTTAAAAAAAGGAAAGAATTCTACCTACTATTATTATTGTTGCTAATGTCTCCTCTGCCTTCGGCGGTTGGGATTAATAACCCGACATGGACTGCAAGATCGGCCTTCATGATGTTTTGGTTATACGCATTTATAGCAACAGGGATTTATTATTTATTAACTTTCTTTAAAAAGAAAAATTACCAATATTTGATTTTTGCAGTTATTTTTATAACGTATCTTTACTCGGTGTCAGGTTATGTTTTTCAATACTATTATGATTGGTCAAGATTGAATTCAAAATATTTTGCCAGTACAACTAAGGAATTAGTTCAAGTCGTAGATAGTTATGCTCAACAAGGAAAGACTGTTATTGTTTCTGGAGCAAGACCTGTTACGGTTTTACATTACGCCTTCTATAATAAGATTGACTCTAAAATAGTTCAAAATAAAATGAATAATTTTCCGGTTGTATTTGGTAAAATTACTTTTATACCGGAATGCGAAATTAAAATTTCAGATAATCCAGATCTATTATTACCGTCTAATGTCGTTTATATTTCAAGTGCGCTTTGTAAATATAAGTCCAAACCGGTATCTAGTATTTCGACATATGAGAAAGAAGAGGTTGCATGGAATATTTACTTGAAAAAATGAAAAAATTATTAGATCGGAAATTTTT
>Ga0182027_10016373_pt1 | contig 10129 bp, 8 predicted proteins | sample 712E1DmetaG_FD_121300 | JGI IMG/M metagenome (GOLD analysis project Ga0182027, IMG submission 121300) | Permafrost microbial communities from Stordalen Mire, Sweden - 712E1D metaG (Illumina Assembly) | ecosystem: Environmental > Terrestrial > Soil > Wetlands > Permafrost | place: Sweden... | reverse complement strand
CACGTTCATCATCAGAAAATAAAGGTATATTAATAGCATTTGGAATATGTCCTTTAGAATATTCACCGGGCGAACGTACATCAATAACAGGCAATACGAACTTTTTCGAGAGAAAATCTGCTATTTCTATAATATTTTGCATTTTACAATTTGCAGCAATAAAGCTAAAATTTTCAATGTTACAAGTTATCGAAATTTAATAAAATATTAATTTAAAGAGTAAATTCTTATTAATGAATTTACCACTAAAAAATTACTTTTGCAGAACGACAAAATTATCTATTACTAAATTTTTAAAATACATTTTTGTACCTTAGAGTTTAAAATAATATCTGTATGAAATTGACAATATCAAGAAAATTAGGGATTGGATTCGGGATAGTTGTAGCAATTATTCTTGTCAATGTAATTCTAACATCAATTATTTCGCACAACAATAAAAAGTTGAATGATGAAATATCGACGATATTCGAACCATCTGCAATTCTTTTATCTGAATTGACCAACCAGGTGGAAAATTCAAAAATGTTAATTAAAAACTGGGTTTATATTGATAAGGTTGCTGATACGCCTGAAAAACTGAATTTGAAACAATTGCATGAAAAAGACTTTCCGGAATTGAATGAAAAGATCCTTGATATTTCAAAAGACTGGAATATCTATTGTTCTCAGGACAAGCAGGACGCATATTCCCGTATTTCAAAAGCAATTAATGACAGCCTTTTTGCACAACATAAAATTATTATGCAGAAGCTTTCGAGCCTTGCAAATTATGACGATCCACTGGTAATGTTTGAAATAAACCCAATGGTCGAAAGCAATGGCAGCGTAATGGTGTTGACAAATAAAATAATTACAGATACCAAAAAACTACAAACTGAATTAAATGAAAAAGTTACACAATTAAGATTAGAAATGGAACGATCTTTTGTGTGGTTTCAAACCTTTACAATTATTGCAGGTATAATAGTAATTATAATTACACTTATCGTGTCTGTATGGATAACATTTTCAATTATTAACCCATTAAGAAAAGCTGTTGAATTTTCGAAATCTATAGAAAATGGTGAATTAACAGCTAATGTTGATATTAACCAAAATGATGAGTTTGGTGATTTGGCAAAAGCTTTGCGCAATATGCAAGGTAAACTATATGAAGTAATCAGTTCGTTTGTCAGTGGAGCTGAAAATATTGAAGGCGCAAGCAGTCAAATCAATAGCAATTCGAAAAAACTATCTTTGAACTCAGCAAATCAGGCTGCTTCAACAGAGGAAATATCATCTTCGATAGAGGAGATAGCATCAAATATCCAACAAAATACAGAAAATTCGATGCAGACTGAAAAAATATCAATTCATGCAGCTGACCAAATTAAAAAAGTAAATAAAACGGCTCAAAATTCTGCAGCATCCATGAAGAAGATTTCAGAAAGGATTTCAGTAATTAACGATATTGCATTTCAAACGAATATATTGGCACTAAACGCAGCCGTTGAAGCGGCCCGGGCAGGAGAACATGGCCGAGGATTTGCGGTGGTTGCTGCTGAAGTACGTAAACTTGCTGAAAGAAGTAAGATAGCTGCCGAAGAAATTAGTGAATTGACCCGGATCAGCCTTTCGGATTCTGAAGAATCGAGCAGGCAATTAGAAGCAGTAGTTCCTGAAATTGAAAAGACGGCCAAACTTGTAAGTGAAATTACTGCGGCCAATTTAGAACAAAATGCAAGCATCGACCAAATTAACAGTTCTATCCAACAGCTCAATACATCAACACAGGAAAGCGCTTCTTCTTCCGAAAAAATGTCGGTAAATGCAGATGACCTATCAAGCCTGGCTGTTGAATTGAAAGAAACCGCTGAATATTTCAGGGTTTAAAGTTGTTAACAATGCCAGTTCATATCTCGTGAACAGTTCATTTGAATATTAAATTAAATTAATATTACTTTTGAGCGGTTTTTGAAGGAAAAAGCATATGAACCAGGAAAACAGACCTTTCTACGGTAATCCTGAATTTAATGATGTGTTGCATCGATATCAGGAAATGCTACAAACCGGAAAACAAGTATTTTTTGATGTTTATGAATTTGAAGTATTAATTGAGCATTTCCTGCAAACCGGAGATATTTCTAATGCATCGTCTGTTATAGAAACCGGAACTATTCAACATCCGGGTTCCAATAATTTAAAACTGAGAAAAGTCCAGTTGTTAATTGATCAGGGTAAATATTCTGATGCAATAGAAATACTCAATGTAGTTGAGAATTATGAAAAATGTAATTACGAATTGTACTTGTTAAAGGGTATTGCTTCAAATTTCACGGGAAAACATACTGAAGCCAGGGTTTATTTTGCAAAGGCATTAGAAATGTCTGATGAAAACCGGATTGATACTTTATTCAGTATTGCTGCGAATTATGAGAATTTAAACGATTTCAATACGGCATTAGGTTATCTGGAAAAAGCACACAAAGAAGACTATAATAATCTTTCAGTTCTTTTTGAATTAGCATATTGCCACGATCGGCTCGATGATTTTTCCAATGCTGTTAAATTTTATAACAATTTTCTTGATATCGATCCTTTTTCAGAAATCACCTGGTTTAACCTGGGAATAGTATTCTCGAAAACTAATGATTTCGACAAAGCCGTAGAAGCATTCGATTTCGTAATTACCCTGAATGAGAAGTATCCTCTTGCATATTTTAATAAAGGAAATGCATTGGTAAATTCGAACAAATATGAGGAAGCTATCAAAGCCTACACCGAATATCTGCCGTTTGAAGAAAACAAGGCAGAAACCTTCTGTTTTATTGGTGAATGTTATGAGAGGCTTGGTAAATCGCAACAAGCGCTTGATTATTATTATAAATCGTTATCGGCAGATCCAAATTATTCTGATGCTATTTATGGTATTGGAATAATCCATAGTATTCATGAAAATTTTACTGTAAGCATCGAATATATTCTCAAAGCAATTGCAATTGACCCGAACAGTTCTGATTACTGGTTTTCGCTGGGCAGCATTTATTCGAAAATGAAATTTCACGATAAAGCTATAGAAGCGTACCGCCGTTCGACATTTTTAGATCCGTATGATTATGAATCATGGCTGAATTTATCAGAAATATTTTATACGAGGAACCTTTTAAGTAAAGCAATTAAGACACTTGAAGAAGCTTATTCTTACAATAGTAATGTGGCTTTGGTAAATTATCGCCTGGCAGCATTCAACCTGTTGCGCCAAAACAAATCTGAAGGATTGATGTACTTTCAAAAAGGAATCAGGTATAATTTCGATGATCACAGCGATATTTTTAAATTCTATCCTGAAGCAAGCGAAATAAAAGAAATTTGGGAGCTTATTAAGCAATTCAACCACATAAAACAATGAAACTCCATGCACTTTCGTTCACTACAAGGATATGAACCCCGAAGGACTCTGCGAAGCAAATTTAACATGGATGTTTACCTTCGGTGAGCCCTGCGGGGTTCATTCGAATCAATCATAAAATTATTAATTGTTTAAACCAAAAATATTCGAATGAATTTCAACCTCTCATTTTTACCGCCACGTTCAAATAAAGTCCGTACCACCGGGATAACGATGGTAATGGATAAAGGATTGAGCATTAGGGAAACCGAGAATTTTATTTCTTCATGTGGTGAATTTACCGATTTTGTAAAATTTGGATTTGGGACAAGTTTGATTACCAAAAACCTGGAAGAAAAAGTCAAATTATACCGCGATGCCAATATTCGCCCTTATTTTGGGGGAACATTATTCGAAATGTTTCTTGTTCGCGGATTATTTGATGATTTCAAAAAATTCATTGACAAATTTAAACTCGATCTGGTTGAAGTTTCGGATGGCTCAATATCGTTGCCACACGATGAAAAGTTGAAATGTATCAATGAATTAACAAAACTCTCTACTGTTATTTCCGAAGTAGGTTCAAAAGTTGCAGGAGTAGTTATTTCGCATGATAAATGGGTTGAAATGATGAAAAACGAACTTGAAGCCGGTTCGTGGAAAGTAATTGCCGAAGCCCGCGAAGCCGGAAATATTGGTATTTACAACCCGGACGGCTCGGCTGACAAAGAGCTTATTGGAGATATTGTCGAACACATCGATGCAAATAATATTATTTGGGAAGCCCCGAACAAACCACAACAAGTCTGGTTTATAAAATTACTTGGCTGCAATGTTAACCTGGGCAATATTGCGCCTGTTGAAGTCATCCCACTTGAAACGCTCAGGCTTGGGCTGCGTGGCGATACATTCTTTCAGTTTCTCCCAGATGATATTATTAAGAAATATATCATCAAATAATACTCTGTATTATACAAAATTTCTAATTTAAATTGAAATGAAATTATTTGGTTTAATTGGTTATCCGTTAGGTCATTCATTTTCTGCCGGTTATTTTGCCAATAAGTTCGAAAAGGAAGGGATTATAGATTGTTATTATAAGAATTTCCCGATCGACAATATTCAAAAACTACAAAGAATAATTTCAGAGAACAATGATTTATTAGGTTTGAATGTTACAATTCCATATAAAGAACAAGTCATTCAGTTCCTCGATGAAATAAATGAAGAAGCCAGAAAAATAGGAGCAGTAAATACAATTAAAATAACCCGGGGAAAAGATAAAATTAAGCTAAAAGGATTTAATAGTGATGTATATGGATTTCAGGCTTCATTACAACCACATTTAAAAGAATACCATCAAAAAGCTTTGATATTGGGAACCGGAGGTGCTTCAAAAGCAATTAAATATATTTTGAAAAAATTAAGTATTGATTTCATTTCTGCATCTATTGAGGAACTAAAAGAAGGTGAAATCCGATATGCAGATATAAACAAAGCAATGATCGAAGAACATTTGTTGATAATTAATGCCACACCACTTGGCACATTCCCAAAAATTGACTCATTTCCAGATATTCCTTACGATTATATTACCGATAAGCATGTTTTATTTGATTTGGTTTACAATCCCGAAGAAACTACATTTATGCGGAAAGGAAAACAGAATGGTGCATTTGCAATAAACGGATTGCAAATGCTGCATTTGCAAGCTGAAAAGTCCTGGGCAATTTGGAACGGATAAATCAGTTTGTCTTATTAAACATTAGTTTGTGGTAAGAAAAAATGTTTAGGACTAAAGTCCAGGATATTAACCTGTTCACTAACACCAGGTTTAAACCTGGTGTTAGTGAAGAACAATTAAATAAAGGGCTTTACCCCAAAATGAAATTTTCAGAAAAAATTCAAATTATTGTCTATCTGAATTTTAAATTCAATTAAGTTTTTTTTAATTATTTTAACAATCAGGTTATTTGATGAATAAAATATTTAAAATCAGTAAATTTAACAGATATTAAACTTAATTGAAAAGGGTTCTGTTGAAACAGGCTATTTTTTATTTTTAATCCGGATATTAAATTTGCCTTTAGTACATAAAGTCATTAAAAATAATGGAGGATTATTTATGTCTACACATGTGAAAAGGTTAAGCTTATTTTTATTCCTGTTAATTGGAATAATGTCATTTATCAGTCACCCAACCTATGCAGCCAATGGCGTGACATTGTATACACCTTATACGAAAATTTCAGTTCCACCCGGTGAGTCAATCGATTATACCATTGATTTAATTAATGGCAGCAATGAACTCCAGAATGTTGAAATAACGACGGCCGGAATACCTCGAGGGTGGAATTACACATTGAAATCCGGAGGATGGAGTATAGGTCAACTTTCAATATTACCTGGAGAGAAAAAAAGCCTCTCGCTTAAGGTGGAAGTACCTTTTCAGGTCAATAAAGGAATCTATCAATTTAAAATACTGGCTGGTAGTTTGTATTCGTTGCCATTGGTTGTGATTGTTTCAGAGAAGGGAACTTTTAAAACTGAATTCACAACAAAACAAGCAAACATGGAAGGTCATGCCAATTCGACTTTTACTTTTAATGCTGATTTAAAAAACCGAACAGCCGACAAGCAGTCATACGCATTGATGGCACAAGCGCCAAGGGGCTGGAATGTTACATTCAAAGCGAATGTCAAACAGGTAACATCAGTCGAAATTGAAGCAAACAGTAATTCAAGCATAACTATTGAGATAATCCCACCAGCACAAATTGAAGCCGGAAAATATAAAATACCTGTTAATGCTTCAACAAATGCAACTTCAGCAAACCTCGAACTGGAAGTAGTTGTAACAGGTTCTTACAATATGGAACTAACAACACCAACAGGCTTACTAAGTTCAAGTATAACAGCAGGTGATGAAAAACAATTGGAACTTCTTATCAAAAATACTGGTTCTTCTGAACTTACAGACATAAAACTCGATTTCTCTGCACCGGCAAACTGGAGTGTCAAATTCAATCCTGACAAAGTACCCCAGCTTGGAACGGGGGCTACTACTCATATTTACGCAACATTAAAAGCTGATAAGAAGGCGATACCTGGAGATTATGTAACTGAATTTACTGCAAGGACTCCTGAATCATCTTCCAAAGCCACATTTAGAATTTCAGTAAAAACCTCGATACTATGGGGCTGGATTGGTATATTGATTATACTGATAGCATTTGGAAGCGTTTATTATTTGTTCCGTAAATATGGAAGGAGGTAAACTTTGGCCGGAAATAATATCGAACTGGTTGATCTTACTAAAATTTATGGATCGCATATAGCTGTCGATCATCTCAACCTTACAATCCGGGAAGGTGAAATCTTCGGCCTGCTTGGGCCTAATGGGGCAGGCAAGTCAACAACTATTTTAATGATGTTGGGGTTAACAGACCCAACTTCCGGATCGGTTAAAGTCTGTGGTATTGATTCAACCAGAAATCCTATAGAGGTGAAACGAAGGGTAGGTTATTTGCCTGAAGATGTCGGTTTTTACGATGATTTAACAGGTCTGGAAAATCTTATCTATACAGCCAGATTAAATAGTATTCCAGAAATAGAAGCGAAACAAAAAGCAGAACAGCTACTCTTTCGGGTCGGTTTATCCGATGAGATGGGGAAAAAAACCGGAAAATATTCGCGGGGAATGCGTCAGAGGCTTGGGCTTGCAGATGTATTGATCAAAAAGCCCGAAATCATTATTCTTGATGAACCTACATTAGGTATTGATCCTTCGGGAGTGAGGGAATTCATGGAAATGATTGTTGCATTGAGCAAAGAGGAAGGACTTACAGTTTTGTTTTCTTCTCATCATTTGCACCAGGTACAGCAAGTTTGCGACCGGGTCGGAATATTTGTAAATGGCAAACTGCTTGCAGAAGGCGACATTCAATCTCTTTCGAGGAAACTTTTCACAAGTAGCCCATTTATAATTGAAGCCGGTGTGTCTAAGATTAATTCCAATAATTCGGATTTTTCCATTGACAATTATAATGAAGACTGGCTTAAGAATGTTTTAAAACCAATTGACGGTATAACCGCGGTTACACGAAAAGAAAATATATTTCAGATTGAATGTTCACAGGATATTACTGCCAATATTACCAGGTTAATTATTGAATCGGGTGCCGAATTAACCTATCTGAACAGGAAGGAATATGGACTCGATGATATTTACTACCGTTATTTCGAAGGAGGTGAAAATCATGAATAATTATGTAAAACAAACTCTTTATTTTTTTGAACACGCGATAAAGAAAATAAATAATCTTTTCCTGCAAATCAATATTTTTAATTCATTCAAAAAAGACGGCAAAAATACATATCCTTTTTGGGTGATTGTACATAAAGAAATTTCTGATCATGTAAAAAGCTGGCGATTTATAATTTTAATTGCAATCATCGCATTAACATGTCTTGGTTCAATGTTTACAGCTTTAACAAATATTGGCAAAACTGTTAAACCGGGTGATCCCGATTCGATTTTCTTCTTTCTGAAACTATTTACAATATCCGATGGTACTATGCCATCTTTCTTTGTCTTTATTAGTTTTTTAGGGCCATTACTTGGAATCAGTCTCGGATTCGATGCTGTTAATTCTGAACAGAATAATGGTACACTTAGCCGGGTTTTAGCCCAACCTATTCACCGGGATTATTTAATTAATGCCAAATTTACTGCGGCATTGATCGTTATTAGTGTAATGTTTTTTGCACTAGGCTTTCTCGTAATGGGCATGGGACTCTTTTCAATTGGTATTCCTCCCTCAGCAGAAGAGTTTCTGCGAATAGTTTTTTACATAATACTTAGTATAGTTTACGTAGCATTCTGGTTAAATTTGTCGATTTTATTTTCAGTACGGTTCCGGCAACCGTCAACTTCAGCATTAGCGGGAATTGCAATATGGCTATTCTTGACAGTATTTTATTCTTTAATCATTAATTTAATAGTCAAGGCTTATGAACCAACTCAGTCCACTGCCCAGCAAGTATTCAATTATCAGGAATTAAAATTGTGGTTAATGCAAATATTGCCCAACCAGTTGTTCAGTGACGCTACAACAACGTTGCTAATACCTTCGGTGCGAAGTCTGGGGCCATTGACCATGGAACAGGTTTATGGGACAATACCAGGCCCTCTGCCCCTCGGCCAGAGCATTTTGCTCGTATGGCCGCAGGTTACAGGGCTCATTGCAGCAACGATAATATGTTTTGTTCTATCCTATGTTTCCTTTATGAGAAGAGAAATACGTTCAAGATAAAACCCTTACAAAAACATTGTTTTCGGCAATCTGCAATTTGACAAAATAAGAGGAAATATTTTATGGATAGATTACTTTCTTTGCGGCTAATAATGTGTTTTTCAATAAACCTACCCTTGTCATAGGACCAACTCCGCCGGGAACAGGGGTTATAAAACTACATTTTTTCGAAACTTCATCAAAGGCAACATCACCGGTAAGCTTAAAGCCGCTTTTCGCAGAACTTGATTTAACCCTTGTTGTGCCAACATCTATTATTATTGACCCTTCTTTAACCATATTGGCTTTTAAAAACTCAGGTTGACCAAGCGCTGCAATAATTATGTCAGCATTCTTTGTGTAGGAAGAAATATTTTTTGTCCGGCTATGACAAACTGTAACAGTGCAATCAAATCCTTTCTGAGAAAGCAAAATACTCACCGGACGGCCAACAATATTACTCCTACCAATAACAACGCAATTCTTACCAGCAGTTTCAATTTTATAATGTGAAAGTAATTGGAGAATACCAAAAGGAGTTGCTGAAATATATGAAGGCAGGCCAATAACAGTTCGGCCAATATTGATAGGATGAAAACCATCGACATCTTTTCCAGGATCAATGGCCTCAATAATTTTATGCTCCGAAATATGTTTTGGAAGTGGCAATTGTACTATAAACCCATCAATTTCAGGATCATTATTTAGCTTAGAAATATGTTCAATCAATTTCGATTCAGAAACAGAACTTTCCAAACGTATTAACGTCGATTTAAATCCAACCTGTTCACAATCTTTTACTTTGTTTGCAACATACGATTCACTGCCACCATCATTACCAACAAGAATAGCAGCAAGGTGTGGAATTTTTCCACCGGCTGCAGCTATACTCATAACTTCCTCAGCAATTTCAGCCTTAATTATCCCGGCTACCTTATTACCGTCTAATAATTGCATAGATTCGTTGTTAGATGTTAGTTGTTTGTTATTGGATAGTGTTTTGATATTAATTTGTATTCAATGTTGTTTGGTTAAGAATACAAACCTCACCCTAAGCTTAGCGAAGCGATTTCAACGAAGTTAATCCCTCTCCAATAAGAGAGGGACTTGCCCCTTCTCTGATTGGAGAAGGGGTTGGGGATGAGGCTTTCTCGTAATTAGGATTCATAATTTTTCTTAACTATCCGATATTAATTTGTCATTGGTAATTTGTCATTGGTAATTAATTATTGTCTCATCCCTTTCATTGCACCCAGCATTTTACTCATATTGTTACCACCTGACATTGACTTCATCATTTTACGTGTTTCATCGAATTGCTTAATTAGTTTATTTATTTCCGGAATATTCGTACCGCTGCCTTCGGCTATGCGTTTGCGACGGCTACCGTTAATAACTTCAGGGTGTGTTCTTTCTTCCTGTGTCATAGATAAAATAATTGCTTCTATACCTTTAAAAGCATTAT